>Ga0180431_10008121_pt1 | contig 12092 bp, 8 predicted proteins | sample SS_ome_11_FD_132459 | JGI IMG/M metagenome (GOLD analysis project Ga0180431, IMG submission 132459) | Hypersaline lake sediment archaeal communities from the Salton Sea, California, USA - SS_1_MS_1 metaG | ecosystem: Environmental > Aquatic > Non-marine Saline and Alkaline > Hypersaline >... | reverse complement strand
GGGCACGGTCTCGGTGACGGTCTGCTCGCCCGGTGTGGTGATCCGCCGCTCCCGGTCGGCCAACACGATCAGGATCGCGCTGATGATGGCCAGCGCACCGAGAACACCCGCGGCCCACAGCAGCGCCCGCTGACCGGAACTGAACGTTCCCCGCGCCGGCGGGGGGCTCCGGTGCCCGCCGGTGCGTGGCCGCGCGGCGGTGGCAGCGCGGGCGGCCTCGACGGCAGCCCGTTGGGGACCGGGGATTGCCGCCGGGGTCGCTTTGATGGTGGGTGCGGAATTGGGCCGGGGCGGACGCCGACCGGCGCGGACCGCGGCGACGGCGTCGGAGAACTGGCCGCCGCTGCGGTAGCGGATCCCCGGATTCTTCACCAGGGTAATCTCGATGAGCTCGCGGACATTCGGTGGAATGTCCGGAGGAAGCGGAGCGGGCGCCTCTTTGATGTGCTTCATCGCGACCGTCAGCGCACCGTCGCCGGCGAACGGGCGTTTACCCGAAACCGCCTCGTAGCCAACAACTCCCAGCGAGTACACATCGCTTGCCGCGGTCGCATCCTGGCCTAGTGCCTGTTCCGGGGCGATGTACTGGGCGGTGCCCATCACCATGCCGGTCTGGGTCACCGGTGCCGCGTCGACCGCCTTGGCGATGCCGAAATCGGTCAGCTTCACCTGCCCGGTCGGCGTGATCAGGATATTGCCGGGTTTCACATCACGGTGCACCAAGCCCGCGGCATGGGCTACTTGCAGCGCCCGTCCGGTCTGCTCGAGCATGTCCAGCGTATGCCGCAGCGAGAGTCGGCCAGTGCGTTTGATGACCGAGTTCAGCGGCTCGCCGTTGACCAGTTCCATCACCAGATAGGCGGTGCGCCCCTCCCCGTCCATATCGGTTTCGCCGTAGTCGTGCACTGCGGCGATGCCGGGGTGGTTGAGCATGGCGACGGTCCGGGCCTCGGTGCGGAATCGTTCGATGAACTCCGGGTCGGAGGAGAACTCCTGCTTGAGAACCTTGACCGCGACCCGGCGGCCCAGTCGGCTGTCGACCGCCTCCCACACTTGGCCCATACCGCCGGTCGCGATCAGCCGCTGCAGGCGGTATCGCCCGGACAGCGTGACTCCTACGCGGGGGCTCATCGCTTGCCTCGCTTCGCTCGGCTGCGGGGGCTCACTTCTTGCCTCGCTTCGCTCGGCTGCGGGGGCTCACTTCTTGCCTCGCTTCGCTCGGCTGCGGGGGCTCATGGCGCCCCCTGTAGAGCCGCTGCCACTGTGGCCCGTCCGATCGGCGCGGCCAGCGCACCACCGGTCGCCGACAGCCGGTCGCCGCCGTTCTCGACGAGTACCGCGACCGCCACCCGGGGATCCTGGGCCGGAGCGAACGCGATGTACCACGCGTGCGGAGGGGTGTTCCGGGGGTCGGAACCGTGCTCCGCTGTGCCGGTCTTGGAGGCGATTTGTACGCCGGGAATCGCCCCGTCCTGTTGGGTGAACTCCTCGGCGCCGACCATCAAATCTGTGATCTTAGCCGCGACCTGCGCCGAGACGGCACGCTGCTGCTCCCGGGGTGCGGTCGAGCTGATGTCGGAGAGGTCCGGCCCCTCGATGCGGTCGACCAGGTAGGGCCGCATCAGGACACCGTCGTTGGCGATCGTGGCGGCCACCATCGCATTCTGCAGCGGGGTCACCGCGACGTCCTTCTGGCCGATGCTCGACATACCGACAGCCGCGGCGTCGGTCATCGGGCCCACGGTGGACTCGACTACCGGTAGGGGGATGGGGTCCGGTGTGTTGTCGAACCCGAATGCGTCGGCAGTGCTGCGTAGCGCGTCGGCCCCCATCCGGATACCGAGTTGAACGAATGCGGTGTTGCAGGACCGTTCGAAGGCCTCGCGAAGGGGTGCCGTCGGGGCCTCCCCGCACGGGGTTCCGCCGTAGTTCTCCAGGCTGTTGGTGCTGTTGGGCAGCCGTATCCGGGGGGCCGCGGTCAACTGCTCGTCCGTCTCGACTCCGGCCTGCAGTGCCGCCGCGGTGGTGATGACCTTGAACGTCGACCCCGGGGGGTAACGCTCGGAGATGGCGCGGTTGGTCAGCGGTGAGTCGGGGTCGTCACGCAGTTGCTCCCAAGCCTGACCCTGGGTGTCGGTGTCGTGGCTGGCCAGCAGGTTGGGGTCGTAAGACGGCGCGGACACCATTGCCAGGATCTTTCCGGTGGACGGGTCGAGCGCCACCACGGAGCCTTTGCAACCGCCCTCGCAGCCCTCTTGCAATGCGTCCCAGGCCGCTCGTTGGACCCGCGGCATCAAGGTTGTGTCGACGTTGCCGCCGCGCGGGTCGCGGCCGGTAAAGAAGTCTGCCAGCCGCTTGCCGAAGAGGCGCTCGTCGGAACCGTTGAGGATCTGATCCTCGGCGCGCTCCAAGCCGCTACTGGAAAATCGCAGCGAGTAGAAGCCGGTGACCGGCGCATAGACGAACGGCTCCGGATACACCCGCAGGAACCGGTAGTGACCGCTTGTCGACAACGAGTAGGCCAGCAACTGGCCGCTGGCGTTGATCTGGCCGCGCTGCCGGGAATATTCGTCGAGCAGCACCCGCTGGTTGCGCGGGTCCGAACGCAGCCCGTCCGCTCGGAAAACCTGGGTGATGGTCGCGTTGATCAACAGCAATACGACCAATGCCATGATCATCGTCGAAACCCGTCGCAGCGAAGTGTTCATGACCGGCTGATCACCTCGGTGTGGGCCGCCGCGATCGGGGTGTGCTGGCTGGTGTGGATGGGCCGGCGGGCGGCGTGCGAGATCCGGAGCAGGATCGCCAGCAGCAGGTAATTAGCGACCAGGGAGGAGCCTCCGTAGGACATCCATGGCGTGGTCAGGCCGGTGAGGGGAATCAGCCCGGTGACGCCGCCCACGACGATGAACAGCTGGATACCGAGGGTCGAGGCCAGCCCCGCCGCCAGCAGTTTGCCGAAGCTGTCTCGCACCGCGATCGCCGTCCGCATGCCCCGCACGATCACGATGGTGTAGAGCATCAGCACGCCGGCCAGGCCCACCAGGCCGAGTTCCTCCCCCACGACCGCCATGATGAAGTCGGTGGATGCGGCCGGAACCGTCCCGGGCTGACCGTTGCCCAGCCCGGTACCGAAGACCCCGCCGGTGGCGAAACTGAACTGCGACTGCACCATCTGGTAGCCGGCGCCTTCGGGGTCGGCGAAGGGATCCATCCAGGTTTGGACCCGGTCGCGCACATGGCCGAACATGTAGTACGCAGCCACACTTCCGGCGGCGAACAGACTCAGCCCGATCACCACCCAGCTCAGCCGGTCGGTGGCGATGTACACCATCACCAGGAAAGATGCGTACAGCAGCAGTGAGGTGCCGAGGTCCTTCTCGAAGACCATGACCCCGATCGAGATGATCCAGGCCGCCAGCAACGGGGCCAGGTCGCGAGGGCGGGGCAGGTCCATTCCCAGGAAGTGCTGACCGGCGCTGGTGAATAGATTGCGTTTCGCTACCAACACCCCGGCGAAGAAGATCAGCAGCAGGATCTTGGAGAACTCTGCGGGCTGAATGCTGAAGCCCGGCAAGCGAATCCAGATTTTGGCACCGTTGGTCTCGGAAAGGCTGTTGGGGAGCAGGGCAGGGATGGCCAGCAGTACCATTCCGACGGCCCCGCAGAGGTAGTCGTATCGGGCCAGCAGTCGGTGGTCCTTGAGATAGATCACCACCAGCGCGAAACCGACGACCCCGACCAGCGTCCACAGCATCTGTTGTTCGGCGCTCGGACCGCCCTCGGAAACACCCGGAAGCAGATCCAGCCGGTGTATCAGCACCAGCCCCAGACCGTTGAGCAGTGCCACGATCGGTAGCAGCAGTGGGTCGGCGTAGGGCGCGAAGCGGCGGACCGCCAGATGTGCGCAGACGAAGAGGGTGAGGAACGCAAGGATGTAGCTGAGCAGAGTCCACCGGATGCCCTGCTCCTGGTTCGCTTCGACGATCAGTAGCGCGACCCCGGTGATGAACGTGGCGAAACACAAGAGTGCCAATTCGGCGTTGCGGCGGGTCGGCAGTGGCGGAGCGATCCGCACCGGCGACTGCGGAGCCGTGCTCATGCGCGATCCGCCTGCGCTTGTCGCCGGATGCTCACGCCACCGCCCGGCAGTCGGTACCCGGCTGCTGCCGTGGGTTGGGCAGTGCCGTGGTCGGTGCCGGTTTGGGTGCCGGCGAGGACGCGGCCGATGAGGTCGGCGCTGCCGGCGAGGGCGATGAGTCGGGCGAAGGCGTGGCAGATGAAGGCGAGGCAGGCGAGGGCGAGGCAGGCGAGGGCGAGGGCGAGGCGAGCGAGGGCGTTGCGGGCGAAGGCGAGGCAGGCGAGGGAGCGCTGCGCTGCCTGGGCGGCGGCGCGCATGGCGGAAGTAGCGAGCCCGCGGCTAGTTGGCGCAGTTGGCCGATCGCCTCGTCGAGGCTTCCGGCCGGGAGGCCCGCGGTGACCTGGGCCCGTTCGGATGGCCGTAGATCCTGCAGGCGCATCAACTCGCAGCCGAGTTCGGCGTCCTGTTTTCCATAGCTGATCTGAGACAGTTCGCTGCGCTCGTTGATACAGCCCAGCAGATAGGGGGATTGCAGCCGTACGCCGAGGATCGAGCCCTGGATACCGCGCATGATCGCCACGGTGTCACCGTCGGCGCTGACGTAGTAGTAGCTGCGGATGATCTTGTACCCGACGCCCAAGCCGGCCAGCACCAGTAGCGCCAACAGTGCCGCGATGATGACCATTCGGACGCGGGACTTCGGTTTCGGCGGCGGCTCCGGTTCGGGGACAACCTTTTTTTCGACGGGCTGGCGAGGCGCGATCGCCGCGGCCCGGCCGGCGGCGGTGTTGGGCGGGGCGGTACTCCGGTCGTCGTCGTCGGAGACGGCGCCGGCGATGATGGGCTGAGTCTGGCCGACGTAGTCATGGTCGACGACGTCGGCTACCACCACCGTGACGTTATCCGGACCACCGCCGCGCAGCGCCAGTTCGATGAGCCGGTCGGCGCTATCGGCGACGTCGGGAACTTTCAGGGCGTCAAGGATGGTCTCCTGGCTGACCGGATCGGACAGTCCGTCGGAGCACAGCAGATAGCGATCGCCTTCCCGGGCCTCGCGCATGACCAGCGTGGGTTCGACCTCCTGCCCGGTCAGCGCCTGCATGATCAATGAGCGCTGCGGGTGGCTGTGTGCCTCGTCGGCGGTGATCCGGCCCTCGTCGACCAGGGTTTGGACGAAAGTGTCGTCCTTGGTGATCTGTGCCAGTTCGCCGTCGCGCATCAGGTAGCCGCGGGAGTCGCCGATGTGGACCAGTCCAAGCCGGTCGCCGGCGAACAGGATCGCGGTGAGAGTCGTACCCATCCCGTCGAGTTCGGGGTTCATCTGGACTTGCTCGGCAATCGCTGAGTTACCTTCGTACACAGCATTTTCCAGTTTGCCGAGCAGGTCGCCGCCGGGTTCGTCATCGTCGAGGTGGGCAAGGGCGGCGATAATCATCTGGGAGGCGACTTCGCCGGCGGCGTGCCCGCCCATCCCGTCGGCGAGAGCCAGCAGTCGCGGGCCCGCATAGACCGAGTCCTCGTTGTTGGCGCGGACCAACCCGCGGTCGCTGCGGGCGGCGTATCGCAATGCCAGGGTCACGGGCGCAACTCAATCACCGTTTTGCCGACGTGGACCGGCGTACCGATCGGAACCCGGACCGCCGTCGTGACTTTCGAGCGGTCCAAGTAGGTGCCGTTGGTGGACCCGAGATCCTCGACGAACCAGTCCGGCCCGCGGGGCGATAGCCGGGCGTGGCGAGTGGAGGCGTAGTCGTCGGTGAGCACCAGGGTCGAATCATCGGCACGACCCAGCAGGACGGGTTGGGTTCCGAGGTTGATCCGGGTACCGGCGAGAGCGCCCTCGGTGACCACCAGGTAGCGGGCCGCGTTGCGATTCTGGCGTGCGGGAGACCGACCGCCGCGCAGCGCCAGGCCCCGGCGCATCATCATCGCCCCGGTGGGTGCGTAGATGTCGGTCCGGAGCACGCGCAGCACCGACCAGATGAACAGCCACAACAGCAGCAGGAAACCGGCACGTGTCAGCTGCAGCACTAGGCCCTGCATGCAGCGTCCCTCCGTTCTCCTGTCGTCCACGCAGCCAGGTTCGGCAACGTCACAGGATACTGGGACGCCCCACCTCGTGAGGGTGAAGTCACCAGGCTTCGCCGACCCCGATCTGCGAGCGGCCGCAATCCTGTCTTCAGTGAACCCGGACGACGATCTCGGAGTGCCCGAGCCGGATGATGTCGCCGTCTGCGAGTTGCCACTCCTGCACCGGCGCGTTGTTGACCGTCGTTCCGTTGGTCGAGTTGAGGTCCTGCAGCAGCGCAACTGCTCCATCCCAACGGATTTCCGCGTGCCGGCGCGAGACCCCGGTGTCGGGCAGCCGGAACTGGGCGTCCTGGCCACGGCCGATTACGTTCGCACCCTCCCGAAGTTGGTAGGTGCGGCCGCTGCCGTCATCGAGCTGCAGGGTGACGGCCGCCCCGACGGAGGCGTACTCCCCCGGCTCTGCCTGCGGAGGATAGCCGCCGTAAACCGGCTGCTGGCCGCCCTGCTGGCCCCCGGGCTGGCCATAGTCGTAGTCCGGCATCGCGGGTGCCGCCGGCGGGTAGCCACCCTGTTCGCGGCGGCCATAGTCGGGCTGGCCGTAGTCGGGCTGCCCGTAGTCCGGACGGTTGTAGGGAGCGCCATAACCGGGCTGGGGGTACCCGGGGGGCGGGTAGCCGGGCTGCGGTTCATAGCGGCCGTATCCGGGATCTTCGTGCCGCCCCGGTGCCTGACGGCCGTAGTCGTAGTCCCCCGGCGGGGGTCCGTAGCCAGGCGGTGGCCCGTACGGCTGCTGGCTGACCGGTGCGGCGCCGTAACCCTGCGGGGCGGGTCGGTATCCCTGCTCATACCCCGGGCCGTAGCCGGCGGGGGGACGCTGCTCGTAGCCGTACCCCTGCTCGGGGTAGCCGCCCTGTTCGGGATAGCCGTGGCGCGGCGGGTATCCCGGCTCCGGCGGATTCGGGGGTCGTTGCTGCTCCGGGGCGCCCGCGCGGGGATCTTCCGGGGCCCGCCCGTACTGCTCGTCGTAATATTCGTCGCCGGGGCGGCCTTGGCCGCGGTAGCTCGGATTGTCGGTCATGGCTGGCACTCCTGGTTCTGCGGTGTACGCATGGGTCGATTGTGCTGGTCCGGGTACGGAAGCGGACGGGCGGGGGTCGGAGTCCGGGTTGACCACGGCTCGGGCACGGCACTGGCCGGTGTGCAGGGTTCCGGACTGCTCGAACCGGACCACCACCTCACCGTAGGTCTGCCACCCTTGATCTCGGATGTAGCCTTCCAGGTACCGGGCGAAGGTAGCGACGGTGAGCTCCCGGTCGGCGCTGACCGCGTGGATGTCGGACTCGCTGAGGGTAATGATGAAATCGTTGGGAGCCAAAAGCCGGTCTCCCGGCAATGTCCGCACACCGTCGGATGCCTCCTGCCGTAGCAGTGTCTCGACCTCGGCAGGCACGATGGATCCGCCGAAGACCCGGGCGAAGGCATCTCCCACGCTGTCCTCGAGCTTGCGCTCGATGCGTCGGACCAGACCCTTCTGGTTGCCCATCGGACCGCCTACCTCGATTGCGCCGGCGTAGCGCCAGGCTGCGCCATTTCCCCAATGGTATCGGCCGGGACGGGTATTCGGGCAGCAGGAGGCCTCTGCGGTTTCTATTCTCGCAGCTCAAGGCGGGTATGGCGGTGTCGGCTAATGATCGTCCTGCTGCCGAATCGGGTTGGGGACCGAGCCGATCGCCGTGATAACCTCATGCGGTCGTTTCGGGCGAGTGGCGGAATGGCAGACGCGCTGGCTTCAGGTGCCAGTGTCCTTCGGGACGTGGGGGTTCAAGTCCCCCTTCGCCCACATCGAGCAGTTCCTCGAACTGCAAGCACTTAGGTCACGAACTCGAAAGAGGTCGTGACCTTTGTGTTTGGGGAGTGGTTGAGCGGACTCAGCGGACAGAAATACAGACGAGGGGACTTCGCCGGCGAAGTCCCCCTTTTTGGGTCAATACTCGGATGCCGACCAGCCGCGAGAGAAGCGCATCGCGTTCCAGCGCAAATCATGCCCGCGGGAAGACGAGCCTAAGAACGCCCGCCGGCTAGGCCCGTCGCTTCAGCGCTTCGTCTGCCCGCCTGCCCATGACCTTCAACACCGGATGTCTGTCGATCTGGTCAAGGGTCATGCAGCGCTCGGGTCTCACGATCCGGTCCAGGTCAGCCTTCGACACCTCCGGAACCTCTCCGACGATGGCGCCCGCCTGGCCGATGTGAATGTTGTCGTGGACCCACAGCCCCGACTCATGGGCGTGGTCTTCCGTGACGAACCAGTTGGCGATGAACATTCGAAGGCCCGGGACCAGGGTCCAGACTTTCGTCCGGTCGATCGGCGCCCGTGCACCCGGCCGGGTAATCGCGAGCCAGGCCAATGCGGCGTCGTGGACGGTTTCAAGCCTCCAGAATTCCCAACCCCTGACTGGCACTGGACGCCCCTTCATCCCGACGCCGGGGCAGCTAGCGCATCCCCCGCCCCGCGGGGCTGGCCGAACCCGCGGCCAAACCGCTCCTTGCACTGGCCGTCGCGGCGACCAACCACCAAATCCAAAAGACCCACTCCGCCCGCCCCGTGCGGACGGAGTCCGTCGATATCCGGTGGAGGCAACTGACCCGGCACCTCGGCCACGAACCCACCCGGATACCTCCCCGAACTTAAGTTCACACAGGCCTGCGGGAAACCGGCGGGCCGGGACCCCCACGGGGGACCCGGCTCGCCGCGCCATGCGTTCGGCTCAGAAAAACCCTCCCGCGGAATCGGTCGCAGAAACCAGAAAGGGCCTGAGGCGACCGCTCCGAGCACCGGCCAGCGACCGATTCCCCTCAGCGGCCGTGGTCCGGTCGACGAATCGGACCGGACGTCATAATGCTGAAAGGTTAGATGGCGCCGATTACCGCCAAGATGAAAAGGGGTCCAACCCATCCCCGTGGAGGTCTGGTGGAACGGCAGAGACTCGGTATCCAGGACTCCCTCTGGCTGGAAATGGACCGCCGGAACAACCTGATGGTTGCCGATGTCGTGGTCTGGACCGCATCCCCGGTACACCTTGGTCGTCTCCGGGCCTTGCTCATCGAGCGTTTCGTCGAGCGCTACCCGGTTTTCAGCAGCACCGCCGTCCGTGACAGCGACGGTAGCTGGTGGTGGCAAACCAGTGAAAACTTCGCTATTGAAAGCCATTTCGTGACTGCGGCCTTGGAGAACCCCGATGACCCGGAAGCGCTGCAGAGACTGATGTCAACTTATCGGATGCAGGCGCTGGATCGCAGCCGGCCGCTATGGCAGGTAGTCGTTGTCGAGCGCTATCTGGAGGGCAGCGCGATGATCTTCCGCAGCCACCACTGCATCGCCGACGGCATGCGGATGGTCCAGTTGGCGATGAGCCTGTTCGATGCCGCACCCGAGGGCGGGGCCATCCTCGCGCCGCCTGCCCGCACGGGTGGTTCTCGTTCGGAAGCGAAAGCTGGGCCGCGAGCGCGGCGTTCACCCGCGACCAGCACCGGGGCAAGGCTAAGGTCAGCACCTCTGGGCAGATATGCGCGCCTCAACCCGCTGGGAGCCGCCCACACCCTGCTTGGGCGCTCGCGCCGGGCTCGTTCCTGGTTGCGCGACGCCCTCGCGCCGGCGTTCGGCGCGCTGGATGCGGTCCGCAAATTCCTGCTCGGCACCCGCAACGACGTCACGCTGTGGACCGGAATCGCAGGCGCGCAGAAGGGCATCGCCTGGTCGGAACCGCTGGCGCTGCCAAGGGTGAAGTCGGTCGCTAAAGCCAACCAGTGCACCGTCAACGACGTATTGGTCGCCACGGTCGCCTGCACGCTGCACGATTACCTTGAGGCACGTCAGGCCCACTGCTCCTCGGTGACCTTCATGGTCCCGGTCAACATCAAGCCCCTTGATCTGACGTTGCCCGACACTCTGGGTAACGAATTCGCCCTCGTGCAACTGGAATTGCCGACCGACGAATCGGACCCGTTGCACGTTGTGCGGATTGCCAAGCGCCGCATGGACCGAATCAAACGGGGTAACGAGGCGGCCATCGCCTTCCGGCTTCAGGAGGCTATCGCGGGATTCAGCGGCACCCTGTACCGCGCAGCGGTAAACCTTTTCACCAACCGCACTCTCGGTGTACTGACAAATGTTCCCGGTCCGCCGATCCCGGTGTATCTGGCGGGTTCGTTCGTACAGTCCATCGTCGGTTGGGCACCTGTCGCCGGTAACCAGCCGATGAGTTTTAGTATCTGCAGCTACAACGGCACGGTCGCGGTGGGCATCGCATGTGATACCGCGCTGGTGCCGAACTACCAGGGCATTGTCGGCGGTTTCGCCGCCGCATTCGAACGGATCGCGGCGGCGACTCCCGGGATAGGGCCGCTAACGGCGCAGGTGAACGTGCGCTGACCGGATCACCCGACCGTTGGTCAGAGCATCGGCGTCGCCCAGCGCTGATGCCTGGCGAACCCGAGCTCGTAGGCAAGGTCGCCATGGTCTCGCCCGGCGGCAGACGGTCGGGAGCTTTGCGGCAGCGACAAGTCCAAGCGCAGGCTGCGACGGGTGTCGCTCAGAGCTGGGCAGAAGAGGTACCCCCTTCCGCCGGCGGGGGTCCTGGCGCTCGGGCCCGGCCCACGCTTGTCACAATTGTGAGCCTCTGTTTTGCCCCGCTTAGTCCGCTCCGGCGGCTGACTCCGTCTTGGGCGCTTTGGACAGCAGCGTGTCCGTGTTGACGACGGTCCGACGCTGGGCCGGTGACGAGGGCTGAAAAGTAGGCCTGGATCTTCTGACTCATCGGTGACGGCCGGAACTCGTCCATGTGGTCGAGAAAACGTTGGAAGGTTTCTGCCGATCGCCACCGCCGGTCCTCCGGTTCGTCCTCGGCGTCGGGCACCTCGATCACCTCTGCGGCGGGTCGAGCAGGGCGCGGGCATGAGCCGGCGTCGCGGGCACCGTGAAGTTGGTCAGATCGGTCCCCTCCACTTCGGCGGCACGACGAATCAGCGCGTCCTGCTCAGGAGTCAGGTGCACCGTGAAGCGCTCCGTTTTCCCAGCCATGCCATTTATTGGGTGCCTATCAGCCACACAATGCAAGCGAACGGCCGCCCGGCCATCCCGCGCGATGGCGGTCGGTGTTCTCGGTTTACATCGGTGTTCTCAACACACAACAGTGGTCTAATCACACAACAGTGTTCTAATCGCCAGATGAGCACCACGGCGGATATTCCCGGCTCACCCGACCAGGTCACTCCGCAATGGCTTTCGGCCGTCTTGAGCACACCGGAGCACCAGGTCGCCGTCGAGTCGGTCGACGTCACTCCGATCGGCACCGGGCAGATCGGTGCCACCTACCGAGTCGCGGTTCGCTACGGGCAACCCGAAACCGGTCTGCCGGACTCCTTCGTCGTCAAGCTGCCCGCCCAGGACGAGACCGTGCGTGAGCGGGTCGCACTGAGCTACCGCTCCGAGCATGCTTTCTACACCCAGGTCGCCGACACCGTGGCGGTGCCACTCCCCCGCTGTTTTCACTGCGCCATCGCCGATGATGGCAGCCAGTTCGCGCTGCTCCTCGCCGATATGACGCCGGCCGAGCAGGGTGATCAGATTCGCGGCGGCACGCCGGCCGAGGCGCGCCTGGCCGCGATCGCGCTGGCCGGACTGCACGGTCCGCGCTGGTGCGATCCGGCCTGGCTCGGTTTCGCCGGCACGGTCATGCCCAAACCGGATGAGCCGACCGCCCGTGGCCTCGGTGACATCACCAGGCTTGCGGCGACGACGACGGTGGACAAACTGGGCGATCGGCTCAGCTCGGCGGACCGGGCGACGGTGCTGGCGTCGGCCGACCGGATCGCCGACTGGCTGCTGACCGCCCCGGACAGGTTCGCTTTGTTACACGGCGACTACCGCCTGGACAACCTGCTCTTCGACCCGGATCGCACCCGGGTGACCGTCGTGGACTGG
>Ga0180431_10008120_pt1 | contig 12093 bp, 7 predicted proteins | sample SS_ome_11_FD_132459 | JGI IMG/M metagenome (GOLD analysis project Ga0180431, IMG submission 132459) | Hypersaline lake sediment archaeal communities from the Salton Sea, California, USA - SS_1_MS_1 metaG | ecosystem: Environmental > Aquatic > Non-marine Saline and Alkaline > Hypersaline >... | reverse complement strand
TTTCACCGCGGGGTACGAGGTAGGTCACATGCTGCAGGCCCCGGGAGGGAGCGCGGAACGATTGGGTTCCCTGGCCCACGAATTCACCCACGCATCAGTTGCAAACTCGTTCCGCAATTCAGACCTCTACGCCATGGCTTTTCAAGTGGGGACACCTGATGCCACGATTGTAGCGCTGAGTGCCAAGCGCACCCGACAGTTAGAAGAACTCGAGACGCTCATGGAGACCGAAAAGTTCACCGATGACCAAAAAAATCTTTTGCGGGCCAAATTGCAATACCCCAACCCGGCCAAAGACGCAAGAGGCTATCTACAGCGATACATCAAGCCCAACATCATCCCCAATGCTGCTGCACGAGCCCGTGTGCAGGCGCTGGCAAACAGTGGAGTCAACAACACAGTAATCGAGTTCGACACAGTGATCAACCAAATGATGCTCTATATGCAAATTTGGGGAATACCGACAAACAATAAATTCTACAAAAGACTAAAAGCTGTAGCCCAAGAAGCCTACAACTACCGGGCGGCCGCACGGCCATAATTCCCTAAATATAACCGGTGAGAACAATCATAACTCACCGATATTATCACAGGCGGACCCCTTTAAAACCTTTTGTGTCAAAATTGTTACAAAGGAGCAACAAAATAAAAAATCGAACAAACACCCATCTAACAAGGGAAACCAACCACAACAGACAGTGTTCCAATACCCCTGACTTACCTATCCCTTGTAGGTAATCGTTCGATTTTACCAATCATCAAGCAAGCCAAACGACCGTCATTTGACAAATCGCCGGGAATGAGTATAATTGTGGCGTATAATGACCAAAGAAGCTCGCAGAGCGATGGGGGGAGTCCTCGTTCGCTCTTTTTGTGTGTATTGAAACAGTTACTTTTACATTTCCCCCATGACTGACCAAATAGATGCCCAACTTATAATCTCGTTTCAGGAATACCTCATCCACCAAGGCATGGCGCCAACGACGATCAAGAATTACTTGGCCGATCTCAGCGCCTTTGCACGGCGGTTTGGTACCCAGGCGAAAAACGATGCTTTCCTGCTGACTTTTTCTGCGGCCGACCTGCGTGCCTATTGTACCGAACTGCACAATGACGGCCTGGCGACGAGCACGATCAACCGTCGCCTGCAAGCATTGCGCAAATTCGGACAGTTCGCTGTAGAAACGGGACTGCGGACAGATAACCCGGCCCATGACGTGGCACGCCTGCGCTCGGGGCAACCGCCGCCTCCTCGCGTTCTCAGCAAAACCGAAGCCGACGATTTGTTAGAGACGGTCCTGGCCGAGGCCAAACCCAGCCAGGTACACCGAGATTACGCCATCTTTTTGACCTTGCTAAGTTGCGGCATCCGACTGCGAGAACTTGTAGACTTGAAATTGGAAGACGTGGTATTGAGCGAAGACGAAGGATACTTGATGGTCGGATCATCCTCCTCGGAGGGAGGGCGCGTCATTCCTTTTGGAGCAGGCACCTCGGTAGCGCTGATGACCTACCTCCGGGTGCGTCCCAACCTGCCCGACGAGGATCACTTTTTCCTCAGCCGCGAAGGACGTCCTATATCGTCACGCAGTGTTCAACGCCTGGTGACGTGCTATACCCGAACAGCCGGCCTGAAAAACGTGTCGGCACAAACATTGAGGACAACCTTTGCTCACGCCATGCTCGAGGGCACAGGAGACATGGAAATCGTAGCTAAACTCATGGGACATCGTTCAAAAGCTATTACAGCCCGTTATTTTTCTCGCTCACACCAGGTTACCATCCAATCTTTTTAACAAGGGAGGGAAACATTGGACCTCAAAAATTTTAGCGCGTTGCGCATCAGTCTGGCATCGCCGGAACAGATACGATCCTGGTCCTACGGAGAAGTTCTGAAACCGGAAACCATTAACTACCGGCGGTTGCGACCAGAAAAAGATGGCCTCTTTTGCGAGGCAATCTTTGGCCCGACCAAAGACTGGCAATGCTACTGTGGCAAGTACAAAAACGTACGCTACAAAGGTATCATCTGCGACAAGTGTGGTGTCGAGGTCACCCGCTCGTCAGTGCGACGGGAGCGAATGGGCCACATCGAACTGGCCGCGCCAGTAGCTCACGTCTGGTATGCCCGGCGTACCCCCAACTATTTGAGCTTGCTGCTAAACATTTCCCGGCGGAACCTGGATCGCACACTCTACTTTGCCCAATACGTCATCACAGAAGTAGACGAAGAAGCACGCCAACGAGCCATACGTCGTCTCGACGAAGAAGTAGAGCGGGAACAGAGTCGCCTGCAAAAAACGACAGAGGAAGCCATCCAGGCCATCGAAAGTCGGCGCGATGAAGAGATCCAGGCACTCGAAGCTGACCAGAATACCGTGTTGGAACAACTGGACGGAGACCTGGATGCTAAAACCGAAGACATTATGCGTGAGGCCAAGTCACTCCAATCCTGGCTCGAACGGGACATTGGCAAACCCGCACGAGAGCCAGTGGTCTTTACGCCATCCGGAACCGATATCCTCCCCCAGGGAGCTATCATCGCCCAGGAACACATGGGCCAGCTCAACGAGGCAGTGCAGGCCCACTTGAGCGAAATTCAAAGAGATGTGCAGGACGAAAAAACCCGCAACCTGGCCATCTCTGAAGGCCAGGTGTCGGATGCCCGGCACGCCGCTGCTCGAGAGATTGAGACACTACGAAGTAAACTGGCACAACAATTAGAAGCTCTCTCCTCCGCTGCAGAACTGCGCCTCGACGAGCTCAAAAGCCTGGCCTCGCTCCAATTCTTTGGTGAATCTCGGTATCGGGAGCTCAAAGGCCGCTGGGGACAGGTGTTCAAGGCCGGCATGGGGGCTGAAGCCTTCTATGACCTCCTGGCAGCCATGGAACTGGATACCATGGCCAAAGAACTGTGGCACGAGGTCCGAACAACCCGATCCAAACAGCGTCGCAAAAAAGCCGTCAAACGACTCCGTGTCGTCGAATCATTGCGCGAATCGGGCAACCGCCCCGAGTGGATGATCCTGACCGTCTTGCCGGTTATCCCTCCCGACCTGCGCCCAATGGTTCAACTGGACGGCGGGCGCTTTGCTACCTCCGACCTCAACGATCTCTACCGGCGCGTCATCAACCGTAACAATCGCCTCAAAAGACTGCTCGAACTGGGCGCGCCGGATGTCATCGTCCGCAACGAAAAACGCATGTTGCAGGAGGCCGTCGACTCGCTCATTGACAACTCGCGACGGGGCAAAGCCATGTCCCGCCGAGGCCGGCGCGAACTCAAGTCCCTCTCCGACATGCTCAAAGGGAAAAAGGGCCGTTTCCGCCGCAACCTGCTCGGCAAGCGCGTCGACTATTCGGGACGATCGGTTATCGTCATCGGGCCGGACCTGAAACTGCAACAATGCGGCCTTCCCAAGAGTATGGCCTTGGAATTGTATCGCCCCTTTGTCATTGCCCAACTGGTGGAACGCAACTATGCCAACAATGTCAAAGGCGCCAAGCGGATCATCGAACGCGAGCGCCCAGAAGTGTGGGAAGTGCTGGAAGAAGTGATCCGCGAGCGCCCCGTGTTGCTCAACCGTGCACCCACCCTCCACCGCCTGGGCATCCAGGCATTTGAACCCGTATTGGTAGAAGGAAAGGCGATCCATATCCACCCTCTGGTCTGTGCTGCCTTCAATGCCGACTTTGACGGCGACCAGATGGCCGTTCACGTGCCCCTTTCCAAGCGCGCCGTAGAAGAAGCCCGCCAGTTGATGCTTTCCACCAGAAACCTCATGCTTCCAGCCAGCGGCGAACCTGTCGTCGGCCCAACCAAAGATATGGTGATGGGCTGCTATTACCTCACCATGGAACAAGAGGGCCGCAAGGGCGAAGGAATGATCTTTACCGACATTGATGAAACCATGCTGGCATACAGCCTGGGCAAGGTAGAACTTCACTCCAGCATCAAACTGTTGAACCCTTACACAACACCCAGCCAAGATCGAGCTCCTACCCAATTGATCGAAACAACCGTAGGCCGTGCTCTGTTCAACGACATCCTACCCGACGAGATCCGCTTTGTAAATGAAACATTGGACAAAGGACGCCTCAAGCGGCTGGTCGCACGATGTTACCAAAAAATGGGTATGGAAATCACCGCCGAAGTGGTGGATAGAATCAAAAACATCGGCTTCAAATACGCCACCCGATCTGGTGTCAGCATCGCCGTCGGCGACTTGACGGTGCCAGAAGAAAAACAGCGAATCATCCAGGATACCGAAGATATGGTACAAGAAGTAGATCGCCAGTACCGTCGCGGTCTGCTTACCGAAGACGAACAGTACACCCGCACCATCGAACTCTGGTCACGAGCCAAAGATGACGTCACAGAAGTCGTCGCCAGTTCACTCCATCCGGCAGGTCCTATCCGCATCATGGCCGAGTCCGGCTCTACCAAGGGCGGTTATCAGCCCATCTCCCAGTTGGCCGGTATGCGTGGCCTCATGGCCGATCCCTCCGGACGCATCATCTCAATGCCTATCGTCTCCAACTTTCGAGAAGGCTTGAGTTCACTCGAGTATTTCATCTCGACCCACGGTGCTCGCAAGGGCCTGGCCGATACCGCTCTTCGCACAGCAGACGCGGGCTACCTGACCCGGCGGCTGGTCGACGTCGCGCAAGACATTATCATCAACAGCCACGATTGCGGCACTCAAGGTGGAACCTGGCTTCACAAAGCGGATAACGTGGGCGGCCAGACACTGACAGAACGCATCGTAGGCCGGGTAGCAGCGGGCAAAGCCATACACCCAGAAACCGGGGAAATCCTGGTGGATATAGGTGAGATGATAGATGAAGACCAGGCAGAGGCCATCGAAGCCGCCGGCATTACAGAAGTCTATGTCCGTTCGCCCATGACCTGCCAGCTCCGTCACGGCATCTGCGCCCTATGCTACGGGCGCGACCTGGGCCGGGGCAAACTGGTAGAAATTGGCACCGCTGTCGGCATCATGGCTGCCCAGTCCATCGGTGAGCCGGGCACCCAGTTGACCCTGCGAACCTTTCACACCGGCGGCGTGGCTCACGGTGGCGACATCACCCACGGCCTGCCCCGCGTAGAAGAATTGTTCGAAGCCCGCAAACACCCCAAAGGCGAATCCGAGATGGCAGACATTGCCGGCCGGGTAGAAATTCGCCGCGAGGACGGCGTGCGCGTCGCTTCCATCATCCACACCGAATTGATGCGCGACGAATACACGGTTCCGGCCAACTGGGCCCTCAAAGTTCAAGACCAACAAGAACTCGAGGAAGGTCAAGTGATCGCCCAGAGAGGCGATAAGCAAATCATAGCCGAGCATGGCGGGCGCGTCGTCTGCGATGATGCCGATGGCCTGGTAACGGTGGTGTACGAAGTGCGAGACGAGCGTAAATACAAAATCCCATCAGCTGCCCGTCTCCTCATCGAGGACGGCGCCAGAGTAGAAGCCGGACAGCAGCTAACGGAAGGCACCAAGAACCCCCTTCACATCCTCCGCATCCTGGGTCGTGAAGCTACCCAGGTCTACCTGGTGCGAGAGATCCAAAAAGTCTATCGCTCCCAGGGCGTGCCCATCAATGACAAACACTTTGAAGTGATCATTCGAAAAATGCTCAGCAAAGTTCAACTCACCGCCTCGGGCGATACCGAACTGCTGCCGGGCGAGTTGGTCGACCGGGCAATTTTTGCCGAAGCCAATAGAAAAGTCACAGCCGCCGGCGGACAACCGGCACGTGCAACACCGGTCTTGCTGGGGGTAACCAAGGTAGCCCTTAACACAGACAGCTTTCTCTCCGCAGCCTCTTTCCAGCACACCATCAAAGTGTTGGCTCAGGCTGCCATCCAGGGAAAGCAAGACAACCTCCTGGGCCTCAAAGAGAACGTCATCCTGGGCAAGCGAATTCCAGCCGGCACTGGCTTCCGTCGAGGGCCTGGCGATCAGACACTTCCCACCCCTACCAGCTTTGAGGGCATCCCGCTGGCCAAGGAAACGGCCAAACCGTCGTTGCCCAGAGGTCCGGAGGCCATCGAAAAAAGAGCAACGTCGCCCGAGATGGCCATGGTCGAAGCGCTCCTCAGCGGCGATAGCACAAGCGAATAGGTCAACCCATTGATCGATGCTCAAAGGCAGCAATCCTGAGATCAGGATTGCTGCCTTTTCATTTCCCTCCCTGGAACATTTGTTTGACAAATGATGAGAAATCGTCTATAGTTGTGCCAACTATTGTAAACTATTCCTTAAAGGAACAAAGCTTATGGAAGTAGGTACGGTCCACCTGGTAGACATCGAACAAGAAATGCAAACAGCATACCTGGATTACGCCATGAGCGTTATCGTTTCGCGGGCACTGCCCGACGTGCGCGATGGCCTAAAACCGGTGCAACGACGCATTCTTTACGCCATGTACGACATGGGACTGCGCCCGGCCTCGCCCTATCGCAAGAGCGCACGCATCGTCGGTGAAGTGCTCGGTAAATATCATCCCCATGGCGATGCAGCCGTCTATGACGCCATGGCCCGCATGGCCCAGGACTTTTCGCTGCGCTATCCCCTGGTCGACGGCCAGGGCAACTTTGGCAGCATCGATGGCGACGCGCCAGCGGCCATGCGCTACACCGAAGCCCGCATGGCCAACATCGCCCAGCAAATGCTGGCTGACATCGGCCAGCAAACAGTGGACCTGGGCCCCAATTTTGACGATACGCTCCACGAACCACTCGTACTGCCGGCTCGCTTGCCCAATCTGCTGGTCAACGGCGTGATGGGCATCGCCGTCGGCACCGCCACCAACATCCCGCCCCACAACCTGGGCGAAGTGTGCGACGCACTGGCCTACATGATCGATCGCTACCAAAAACTGGATGATGTCACCATAGAAGACCTGATGCACTTTATCCAGGGGCCAGATTTTCCCACCGGCGGCGTTATCTACCGCCAACGAAAACAAGACAGCGATGGCAACGTTCTCCGATCGGCCTATGCCATGGGCCGGGGACAGATCGTTGTCCAGGCCAAAACCCACATCGAAGAGATGACCCGCAACCGCAGCCGCATCGTCGTTACCGAGTTGCCCTACCAGGTCAACAAGACCAACCTCATCGAGCGCATTGCCAGGTTGGTGCGCGATGGACGCATAGAGGGCATCGTCGACTTGCGGGACGAGTCAGACCGCCGGGGAATGCGCATCGCCATCGAGTTGACCCGCACTGTCGACCCCAAAGACATATTGGAGCAACTGTACAAATCCACACCGTTGCGAACAACCTTTGGCGTCAACATGGTCGCCCTGGTGGACGGCGTCCCCCGGCTGCTCTCCCTCAAAAAAGTGCTCGAACACTACCTCGAACACCGGCGAGAGGTCGTCACCCGTCGCACAAAGTACGAATTAGAACAAGCCAAACACCGCGTACATGTGCTCGAAGGGTTGCTCGTGGCCCTGGATCACCTGGACGAGGTGATCCAGACCATCCGTCGATCTCGCACGACAAACACGGCCCGCGCCAACCTGCGCCGGCGTTTCAAGTTGACCGAGGTGCAAGCCCAGGCGATCCTGGACATGCCTCTGAAACGCCTGGCCGCCCTGGAACGGCGCAAGCTGGCCGATGAGTACAAGGAACTTCAGAAACGAATCAAGTACTTGCAATCGCTGCTCAAAAGCCAGGCCAAACTCCTAAAGTTGATCAAAGAAGAGCTGTTGGCCCTCAAGGAAAAATACAATGACCCACGACGCACCACCATCGCCGGACAGGTGAGCGCCACCTTGACAGAGATCGTCCAGGAAAAAGAAGCCTGGGTATCTGTGACCCGGCGAGGCCACATCCGCCGAGGAGACACCGGCCGACGACGTTCCGTCTCAGCCGGGCGGGGCAAAGACGTCGTGACCCATCTCCTGCATGTCAGCGGCGGCGACATCCTCTACCTCATCACAGCCGACGGCCGAGCGACCTGGCTGCCCGTCCACCAGGTGCCGGACATTGCCTCTCAACCTGGCGGCCTGCCCCTGACAGATCTTCGCCCCGAACTCAGCGAGACAGAGATTGTCTCCGTGCTGGCGCTGCCAAAAGAGCAAGACCCGGAAGGCTACTTGCTCCTGGCAACAGCAGGCGGCAAAGTAAAACGATCCACCCTGGTAGACTTTGTCTCGGCGTCTGGCAAAGGAGTAGCCACCGTCATTGGTCTGGATCAGGGCGACTGGGTGGTGAACGCCCACCTGACAACCGGCAACGAACAAGTACTGGTTGTAACGCGGCAAGGGAAATGCATCCGCTTTGCCCAAAACGAGGTTCGATCCATGGGGCTGCCGGCCAGCGGCGTAGGCGCCATCCGGTTAGCGCCAGCAGATGCCGTCGTAGCAGCACAATTGACTCGCCAACAAAGCCATCTCTTGACGCTGACGACCAAGGGCTGGGCCAAGCTTTCTTCCCTGCCCAGAATCCCCGCCCAAAAACGCTACGGCAGCGGCGTAATCATCCACAAAGTCTCGCGCCGTAACGGCGAAATAGCCGTGGCCCGGGCAGCGAACGAGCAAGACAACATTATCGCCCTGACAGCCAAAGGCAACGTAGAGCGCCTGGTGCTAAAAGAGCTGCCCCACATGGGACGGGCCACGCTGGGCAAACCAGCCGTCGCGCTCAAAAAAGACGACGAGTTGACAGCCGCGCGGAAACAAATCGTTTCGATTTCCTTAAAGAAAACCCAGACAAAAGAGAAACCAAAGGCTAAATCCAAGAAAACGAAACGCAGAGGATAACATGAACTTTAAAGACACCATGCTGACTTGTGAGAAATGTAGCCGAAATTTTGTGTTCACTGTCGAAGAGCAACGCCGCTTGCACAAGATGGGCATGGCTGATTATGAACCCTCAGAGTGCCCAACCTGCCGCCAGATGAGTGAAAAAGGAGTCAAACTCATCGGACAGGTCAAATGGTACGACTCCGGCAAGGGCTACGGCTTTATCACCAAGGCCGATGGTAGCGAGATATTTGTCCATCGCACCAGCCTGAGCGCCGGCGTCTATTCCCTTTCCGATGGCGAATCGGTCGAGTTCGAGATACAACAATCGAACAAAGGACCGGAAGCAGTCAATGTCGCCCCCTTGGGAAACTAGAGGCAACAGACTCTAATACGCTGTCATAGATGTCGGCCATCTTTGACCAATCGTAGCGAGCGACGCGATCCCGAAAACCGATCCTTCGAGCTTGTTTGTCTCTCCCAATCGCCGCCCGTAGCAGGGCCACCAGCTCGTCAAAATCGTGATACAGGCAACGCGAATGATACTCGGGAGACACGTAATTGGGATAAGTCAGCCGCCAGGGCAGCACCGGGAAGCAATTGCAGTATAATGCCTCGACGACCGCCGCACCAAAGAATTCGTGAATCGCAGTGCTGACGACAATGTCAGCCTGCCACAACCAGCGGGCATAGCTGGCTCGATCCGCAACGTAGCCAAAATGAACAAGACGCCCACCCAATCGCTCCCGCGCCATCTTGAACTCGGCAGGAACGCTCACAAAACGCTCGCCCAGCAATGCCACGCCAAAATCGAGCCCCTCATCCTGCAAAACGTACAACGCCCTAAAGAATTCACCGGGGTTCTTGTCGTATTCCCACCGCTGGTTCCATAGCAGGGTTGGAAGCTCATCGCCATGGACGGCCCTTGGGGGACGGTGTGCGTCAAGACGGCAGAGGTCGAGACCGAGAGAAAGAACGCTGCTTTTATCTTGCAAAACCCTAATAGTATTCAACTCGTTATAGTCAGGAAAGTGTTTGAGCAAACGGGGCAACTCGTCGAAAAAATCTTCCCGGTGAAACGCCGAATTAAAAAAAACAGCGTCGGCAACCAGCGCGCTGGCATAGTTGATAAAACCGTAATGCAGATCGCGCTTCTCGCCTGGCCGCAGGGAATAAGTCAACTGGTTCTCGTGCAAGTACAGAGCCACAGGCGTATCGTGCGTCAGATCGCGGGTGAGAGCCAGAAAAGTAGTCAGGTCCAGCATGTCCGTAGCCAGCAAAAGATCGACAGCCAAACCTTGCTCCCGGAAACGACGGGCCAGCGTCACCGCCCCGCCGTGCATCCGCCATTTCCAGAATTGGCCTTTGAGCACCAGCGGGATGACCTCGTGGCCGCTGGCAGCGGCGTATCCGTCGACCCAGGCAGCGTGCGATCCGGTGTAATACGGTTCCAAAAGAGCAATGCGCATTTCTACAACTCTCCCAGCCGTGCCTTTACAAAAGCAACCCGGCATTGACCATTCTTGGTGCAAAACTCGAATGACGCCCCACCAACATATATCGGATTCCCGAACTCGTTCGGGATTACCCCACCAGAGTATAGGGAGGCAAGAAACAATCCCCCTCCCTCAAAAATACCTTGAGGAGGTTTATCCCATGCCACACCTTTTCTCTCCCTTGACATTGCGGGATCTGACACTGCGCAACCGGATCGTCATGTCCCCCATGTGCATGTACACCGCCAACAATGATGGACGAGCCACAGACTGGCACCTGGCCCACTATATGACCCGTGCCATCGGCGGAGCAGGCCTGCTGATCACAGAAGCCACCGCCGTCGAGCCGCGAGGCCGCATCAGCCAACACGACCTTGGCCTGTGGGACGACGCCCAGATCGAACCGCTGGCCCGCATGGTAAGGCTCATCCACGCAGAGGGTGCAGCCATCGGAACCCAACTGGCCCACGCAGGTCGTAAAGCCTGGAGCTCCAACAAGGGCCGGGGGCCAGAAACGCCGGTCTCCCCCACCCCCTTACCTTTTGCAGAGGGATGGTGCACACCCCTTGAACTTGCCCCTGCCGAGATCGACCGGATCGTCGCCAACTGGCAAACCGCCGCCGTACGGGCCGGGCGCGCCGACTTTGACGTGATCGAGATTCACGCAGCCCATGGCTACCTCAACCATCAATTCCTCTCGCCCCTCTCCAACCACCGCACCGATGACTATGGCGGCCCCCTCGTCAATCGAATGCGCTTCCTGCTTCGCGTGACCGAGGCCGTGCGCCAGGTCTGGCCGCCGAGCAAGCCGCTCTTTGTCCGCGTCTCAGCCACCGACTGGGCAAGAGGGGGACTGACACCAGACGATATCGTCGTCGTCGCCCGCACCCTCAAGGAACACGGCGTGGACTTGATAGATTGCTCCTCGGGCGGCACACTGCCGGTCAGACCACCTAAAGTTGGCCCGGGCTACCAGGTACCCTTTGCCCATCAAATCCGCCGCGAAGCAGGAATGGCCACAGCAGCCGTGGGCCTCATCACCACCCCAGAACTGGCTGACGAGATCGTCCGCAACGACCGCGCCGACCTGGTGGCTCTGGGTCGCAAGCTGTTACGCCACCCCTACTGGCCGTTGGAGGCTGCCCGAACGCTGGGCCACGAGATAGACTGGCCCAGGCAGTATCAACATGCCCGCCTGCCCTGAGCCCTATCACCTGACCAGGGACACTATAACAAAGAAACCTTTTGCCAGGAATAAAAATACCCATGACTTCTCAGACAAACTTTCAGACAACACTCAAGGCCATCGGCACCGTCAGATCCCCGGCCACAGAGCCTGTGGACCAAGACTGGGGGCACGTGACAGCCGAGATACACTTGAACCAGGAACTCGCTCCGGGCTTGCGTGGCCTTGAGCAATTCTCACACGCCATCATTGTCTTTTTGATGCATCGCGCTACCTTTGAGCCGGCAACCGACCTGGTACGGCGACCGCAAGGCCGGCCAGAAATGCCAAAAATCGGCATCTTTGCCCAACGCGCTAAACACCGGCCCAATCCCATCGGCGTGACAGCAGTCCAGATCCTTGACGTGACGGACAACGTGTTAAAAATAAAAGGACTTGACGCCATTGACGGCACACCCATCCTGGACATCAAGCCCTACTTTCCCCTGTTTGACCGGCTTAACCAGCCGGCGACACCGCCCTGGGTAAACGAATTGATGCAATCGTACTTTTAGGCCTCCTCCTTCAAAATATCCTTGAACCGGTACCTGGCAAACACCTCTTGCAAATCAGGATTCAACTGGCGTAACACCCGCCCAAAGGCTTTCCTTG
>Ga0180431_10008119_pt1 | contig 12096 bp, 18 predicted proteins | sample SS_ome_11_FD_132459 | JGI IMG/M metagenome (GOLD analysis project Ga0180431, IMG submission 132459) | Hypersaline lake sediment archaeal communities from the Salton Sea, California, USA - SS_1_MS_1 metaG | ecosystem: Environmental > Aquatic > Non-marine Saline and Alkaline > Hypersaline >... | reverse complement strand
TGCGCCGTGACGGTATGTATATTGTCACTCCCCGGCCCGTCTCCCCCCGTAGAGTCCATAAAGAAGGAGATAGATGTGTAAGTGAGTGTAAACACGGTGGTTTTAGGACGAGAAAGAGTGTTGATGATTGTGAACACGGTGTTTTTTGGATGAGGAAGAGTGTTGGTGAGTGGGGGTATAGAAGGAAGGTGGCGGGAGCATGGAGGGTTGAAGTGGGATTATTGAGTAGCAGGGAAGAGCGCAGGGCACTGGAACGGCGTCTGGACGAGTTTATGAAGTGCGGCCAGAGTATTTTAGTGAGGTCGTGTGGCTGCTGTGGAAACGATAGGGAGGGAAGTGGGACATACGAGGGTACAAGAACGTGTACTTGCCGCGCTTGCGCGGCGTGCGCGTGGGTACGCGCGAAGAAAGTCGGTGAGATGCTGGAGAGCGCGTTTGATCGGCTTCAGGTAGGTGATGGATATCACTGGCAAATGGTCACAGTGACCATACGGTACAACCCTACAGATGAGGATGATTTGAGCGCGGTTGCTTTGAGGTCCAGGGCACTGTTGGCAGGTAGGGTTGGTAAGCGCGCCTGGACAGAATTATTGAAGGTGCCCGGCGCTGGTATGCTGAGAACTATTGAGTGCTCAAAGCGCGGGCATGTCCATCTGAACCTGATTTACTATGGTCCTACAGTTTACAAAGAAGATTTTGAGCGCACGGTAAAGGTAGTCGACTGCCGCGTGGGATTCTGTGATATCAAGAAGTTGGATAGCGATCCTGCCCCCAGGGGAAAGAGGGTGAAGTGCGATGACCCTCGGGGCTCGAAAAAGGCCGTGAAGACCGCTGCCAGATATGTATCCAAGGGCTTGGAGTCTGGAAGAGGGGGTAATGACGAAGATTGGCTTGCCGGGGACAGGGCTGCCAGGGTGGTGGACCCTATATTGGCCGCGCGTTGGGAGATTGCGGCGTATAAGTTGAAGCTGATGCAGAGATACGGGGCTTTAAGGGGTGTTGCGCTGGACGAGCACGGCCGTGAGGGCGAGAGCGGGCACGAGGATGATAGCGAGGTGGCTTGTGAGCATTGCGGCTCTGTAGGGGCTTGGAAGACGGTTTATCGGAAAGCGGAAAATTGGATCCAGGAGATGCATGATCGTGGGTGCGCAGCTTTGGTTGGTTCGGAATGGAAGCCGAGGCCTCGGGATGGCCCGGATTGGTCCCGCTGACTCCTGATTATGCGGAGTCGGTTTTACTAAAGCGAAAAAAACAACAAAACAGGGTTGACAAACTATCTGGACGCGGTCAGGTTTGTAAGACGCACGTGAGTGCTCCATAGGATGAGAGGTATGCGGACAAAGCCGAAAAAGCGTTACGAATTGGAAGACGGGATGTATCCACATAATCCCAGTGATTTTATCGCGTACTGATCCGTTTCATAGAGGCGGGTCAAAACCCCGCCAACAAGAGCTGATTTCCTTTGGCGGGGGCATGGAAGGAGATGAGAAGTTGTTTGGTTTGGTCACAACTAAAAGGCAACCATTACCCGGTCGCCCGTGCATTCGAGGCACGGAACTGTTACCGGGGTGTTGGCTAATTTGGCTAGCCACTTGGTTTGGGACCAAGAAATAATGCAGGTTCGAGTCCTGTCACCCCGCCCAAACAAAATTATTGCGGGATGGTGTAACGGCAACACGTTGGGCTCATATCCCAAAGATGAGAGTTCGATTCTCTCTCCACGCAACCGAGGAAAAAGACAATGATCTGGATAGATACCGATTTCGATAAGCTACGGCCCGTTACGCATCTGGTGAGGCGGACCGGCTGTCGACCGGTTGACAGGGATTCGATTTCCCTACGGGCCGCTAAGGAGGATAAGGTGAAAACCAGACCGTTACATACAAGCTGCGGACAGCGGTTTATGCTGCCTGTAGCTCAGTTGGTAGAGCGCCTGATTGTGGGTCAGGGTCGGCGAGAGTTCAATTCTCTTCAGGTAGCCCACAAGTCCTATACCGCGCCGCAAGAGGCGGCAAACGGTATATGTGTCGAAGGGTGAATAGGTACACCAGCAGACTGTAAATCTGTGCGCTTGCGCAACGTAGGTTCGAATCCTGCTCGGCACACTGAGGAAAAAGATGGGCAAAAAAGGGTTGGACGTTTTGAGTGATGTTTCGGGTTTGAGAAAAGAAGAGATAGTTAAGGTTTTTGAAAAAGTAAAAGCTAATAGCAAGAGACTGGATGAGTGCGAAGGGCCACACGAATTTGAAAAACAGGGCAAGGATATAAGAGCGAAGTATCGCTGTGGAAAGTGCGGAGGCGAACTGGATAACATCAAATACTACTGGTACATGAAGGGATTGGAGCATGGGAAAAAGGCAAACACATAGGCTGATATGCACACGGGTAACGCCCGTTTGTTGCCCACGTGTAGCTCAGCCTGGTTTAGAGCGCCCGTCTTATAAACGGGAGGTCGTCGGTTCAAATCCAACCACGTGGACTGGAGGAATCGCGCAGAGTGAGTCTGCTAACCACTCTGCGGGTATGGTCCAAGGGTAAGATGTCGGGTTTCCACCCCGAAGATGCAAATTCGAGTTTTGCTGCCCGCACCGAAGGAGTTTTAGAATATGGAAAAGTTGAAAGCTCTATGTAAAGAATATTTGGATGGTCTACGCGAAGGCACAATCGTAGAAGATGATCGGTCGGATTTACGGCATTATATTTTTGAAGCGGCAATGGAAACGTTTTATGGAAAAGAGGTTTGGGAAGAGATTAACTCGTTGCACCAGCATGACCCTGAAAGTGACACATGACTAGAGTTCGATTCTCTCTACCCGCACCGAGGAGATAATGAATGTTTTGGATAGGTTTTGTAAGTGGTTTTTTCTTGGCGTTGGGGCTTGTTATGTTGTTTGTGGTGCTAATAGGTAAGATGTGGGACTTGGAAAATAAAGAGGTGGTAGATCGCTTGTGTGGAAGGAAATAGAGCAATGTGTGATATCTACTATGCGAAGTGTAAGGGTTGTGACGCCCAAATTGACATGCACTTGGAAGATTTCGCGACTGCTCGGAAAGAAGTGGAGGTGTTCTGCGGCGAGCACATACCCGACAAAGACGTTCGAGTTTTTGAGATGACGGGTCCAAAAGGCAAGTATGCGTCGTTTCGGAAAGGGACCAGGATTGGTGTAAGAAGTCTTACGAAGAACGCTAAAAAGCACGCTCAAGGGAATCATCCGAATACGGCCCAGTCAATGAGCGTCGTTGTTATCGATAGACTGGGAAGAAGTCGGAAGGTGAAAGGCGTAGATTGAGATGACTAGAAAGACCACATATGACGAGAAGTTTACGGGCTGTTCAGGTAGGTTTTGCCTGGGTAGCTCAGTTGGTAGTAGCGCATGGTTGAAGCCCATGGCGTCGTCGGTTCGATTCCGACCCCAGGCGCAAAAGCTCATTACCGGGCCGGTTGAGACCGGCGATTACGGTATGGGCTCGTAGCTCAGTCAGGTGGAGCAGGCGATCGATAATCGCCAGGTCATTGGTTCAAATCCAATCGGGCCTACTGAGGGTGAGAAAATGGAACGGACAAGACACAGATACAGGCGATATTCCCAGAAGATTTTTTGGGAGTATAGCTCAATGGATAGAGCACCGGGCTTCTACCCCGATGATCTAGGTTCAAGTCCTAGTACTCCTGCCGATGGGATGAATACCATCGGGTCAGTTTCGGCTGATCCGCACGGTACTTATTCCAGGGTAGCTCAGTGTTGGTAGTTAGCGCCCGGCTGTTAACCGGGAGGATGCAGGTTCGACCCCTGTCCCTGGAGCAAAATGATGAGGTTATATGACATAGTGAAGTTGAAACCTGAGCAGCACGAACTGTTCAGGGATCATAGCTCAATGGTAGTAGCAGCTGACTTTTAATCAGACGGTTGTGAGTTCGAATCTCACTGATCCCGCCGAGGAATAAGATGACTTTTCACCCACAGAACAGACCCAAGACCAAGCGCACGGAGAGGTGCGCTAATGTACGGGTCTGTGGCTCAACGGTAGAGCAGCGGCCTCTTAAGCCGATGGTTGGAGGTTCGATTCCTCTCAGGCCCACTGAAAGAAAAGGGCTGTCTTGTGAAAGAATCCGGAAAATTTTGAAAGAAGCTGAACCGGGAGTGAAAGATTTAGACCGATCTCTGAAAAAGGTATTCCAGGGACCATTTGTGTGGTGGCAGTCATGAGAGGCAGAGCAACAGAAAGCAGTACGCGCTTTGACGAGAAACCTGGGAAGGTAAACTCGTCAGGGACGGGCGCGGGTTGCTACCCCGTTGGCATCCACAGTGGTGTGAGTTTCGAGTACTCTGCCTTCCGCCGTTGAAAAAAAAACGAAACATGGGTTGACAAACGGATATCATGATGTAAGGTAGGCTATTAGGAGGTGGGTGGATAAATAAGACACCACAGATTGGAGGGCATAGATAGACCTGAGAACTTAGATGTTAGTTTAGAAAAAGATGGCGCAATTGGTAGCGCTTCTGTTTGATAGACGGAATGTTGCAGGTTCAAGTCCTGCTTTTTTTCACAAGCCTGACATTTGGCTTCTCTCAGGTCTTTTTGTGCCCTTCAAAAAAAAGCGTTACGAATTGGAGGTCGGGAACTGAGTCGTTGTTTTAGGACCGTTTACAATCCCACAACGATCGACTTAACCGATACTGAAATTAAAAACGGGGAACTGCCGCGTCATTATAGGAATGTGGATCCCGTGATTGCAGGTTCGAATCCTGTCATACCCGCGAAAGCGGGCATGTAGCCAAATGGTAAGGCGCGTATATGACGAGCAACCTACCCCGTTGTTTTTGTAGGAGGTGAAGTGATGGCTACTACAGAAGGTAAAATGGTGAGATGGGAGCCTCCACAGGGTATTGCTGTGAAGAAGGCGGGGGAAACCGTGTGTCATTTCCTGGACACGGCCTCGACCTCTTTTGGCCGGGCCACTCACTACAACACACGCCAGGAACAGCAGAAGGCGGAGCTGGCAGCTCACAAGGAGATGATGAATCTCGATCGCGATCTGTATGCGCTTTTGCTCGTGCTTCCAGGTGTGCTGGAGAGGGCTGTGCAGATCGGCACCAAGAACCTTCTTGGTACGCCGCGCAACGGACAAGCCAATGGTTTACTTGATGCCAAGATGGAGCGCGAGGTTCTGTACTACTACATGAGCCAGATGCCACCTCAGATGATCTTCAAGATGTTTCAGGCGTTCCGGGTGGGGTCTGAAGATCTACCGAAGGCGAATAACGCTCGGACCCGCAAACTCATTTTGAGGACCATTCTCAGCTCGAAGAAGCTGGACTGGTGGGCCATCAAGTACCGCAGCAAGATTTGTGAGGCCCTGACTCACGCCTGGGGTGAGAAGCGTGCCTCGGTGATTCGATCGATTCTGGGCCGTACCTCCGGTGAGTGGACCATGAAGGAAATGAAGATTCTGCGGCGTAACATCGACAAGTTTCACTCTGGAAAAAAGAGTGAGGTGTACGAGTGTGTTTGCTTTGTTCTTGGTGGCCAGAGAGAGTGGAGAACCCCTTTGCTCAAGGCCCGCGAAGCGGCCAAGAAGGATCTGTTAAAAGGCAGTCGACTGCCGAAGGAGGTCCTGGAGGGCTTGAGGAGCCACTACCACAAGGATGTTCCGAAGGACGACGTTCTGAGGTTGGCTGTCAAAGAAGGCACTCTTTCCAAGAAGGAAAAGATGCTGAGCCAGCGTCAGGCCAAGGATGCCGGTGTGAAGGTCGAGATGGATCCGAAGGATTACGATGCGGTTCGACTCTACCTATACGGCTTTGAGATGGGTTTTTCTGCGGAGATTATGAAAGCATTGGAGACCAAGGCGCAAAAAGCGGCTCAGAATTTTCCGGCTCGGTATGAGAAGGTAGGTGTTTTACTGGATGCTTCCAAATCAATGGCGGGAGATAAAACTCAGCCATTAAGGCCAATAGCAGCAGCGTTGGCTATGCGGGATATGTTGCAAAAAACCGCCAAGAATGCCTCCTGTACTATTTCATGTGGTGGAGAGGGAGATGGCGCTTTACCACGTCCTTCCAGTGATACTGATCTGGCCACTGGTCTTTTAGATTTATTGGGCGGTGGGCCAGATGTGGTTTTCGTGCTCAGCGATGGGTATGAAAACAGGCCCGCTGGCCGGTTTGCGGAAGTGCTCGCGCAGGCGCGTGAGATCGGAATCAACACACCGGTCTATCACATCAACCCTGTGTTCGCGGCGGAGGTTGGAAGCGTGAGAGAGCTGGCCCCGGATCTGGCTGTATCCATGCCGGTGAAGGACCCGGCGGCGATCGGTCTGACGTTCCTGAGAGGAATGCTGGAGGCCGATCCGTTGAAAGGAATCAATGAGCTGATTGGAAAAGCTCTCCCCGTACTGGGGAAAGGAGGAGGTGAGTGATGCCACTTACAATCGAACAAATCCTTAGAGGCACCGAAGTCGGCGGTCGTCAGAGCGTCGGACAGATGGAAGTGATCCCTATCGTTGGAGAGGACAACAGCGATTTCGCTCCGCCGGATTTCCGCGCTTCAACCCGTAGCTACGGTACCGTGAACGTGCGCAATGACGCCGATCGTCCGTCCATTGTTCCGCCAGGCGCAGGATGGGTGGTTGACCAGGCGGCCCAGGACCATGCCGTGTGCAGCGGTGCATTAATGGCTTCCAATAGTTCGCGGAAACTGGAGAAGGCTTGTTGTGTTCAAGAGACCCAGGGTGGTCTGATCCGTGAAAGCCAGGGCAATATGATCATCCTTCCAGCGACTTTGCGGTCACCCGCATTAGGGGTCAGACATGAGTCTGAGTACAGTCGTTTGTGGAATCTTATTCGGGCTTTCAAGGAGTCCGTGGGGCTCAATGGCGCTGGAAACCTTGTGGACTTCATCAAGGCGTTTAAGAAGCAACTCGATGAGTTCGTGGCGGAGTTCGAGCTGGTGCCTCGCCAGGTCGGCGCGATCGTGCTGGTCGGCGGCAAGGTAGTCGGTGTCGAGCGTGCGCCGTCGGTGTCCTTCTGGGAGAAGCTGTGGGAGCCCCTCATCCGGGTCTGCTACGGCTCGCTGGCGGTCCAGGTGGCGCAGGGTAACGCGCTGCCTCCGTCCACCAGGACGGCCCTGACGGTCGGCAATAAGTCTCTTGAGGGGCTCCAGGCCGCACTGCAGGAGGCGACCGAGCGCGATCAGGAAATCACCGATAAGGTGGTTACTGAGACCCAGGCGCTCCAGCTCCAGGAGTCGGAGCAGCCTGACGAGAAGATGGGTAGCTTCACTCTGCGCACTGTTGCGAGCAGATTACTTTCCGGTCAGATCGTCTGCGATGAAGACGAACTGCGGTATGCGTCGCTCTGCATGTCAGGCACCTGAGTCGGAAAAGGAACAGGGCTGTGCCATCTGTCAAAGGGTGACACAGCACCTGGTCTTTCATCATTTGGAGCCGGGTAAGAAACGGCGGCGCACCCAAGATGGAATCCGGGTGTGCCATCAGTGTGGCGATCAGGTCCATTTGATGTTCACGAACCGGGAGCTGCGGAGCCAGTACAATACGCTGGAAAAGTTGCTGGCAAGTGGCAAGGTTCAGCGGTATGTTAGATGGGTGAAGGATAGGCCCGTGGAGGCCCGGTACACCCTGAAGCGGAAGAAGAAGCAATGAGGGACATAAACGACTACATTCGGGTGGACGAGAAGGTCAACAAGAACGGGACGGTCACTATTACTGCGACGATGGTGCTCGGTCCGTTCGAGGATGCTAGTAAGATGAAGAGCCGGAAGTTGAGGGGAGAACAGGCGCGTGATCGTTTTCGCAGGTTGGCCCAGGCTTACGTTGGCGCGAACGGTGCGGCGGTGTCCCTGGCAGATGTTTAGAATGGAGGTTTTGTGATGGCTGAAATCCCTAACATGCGGCGTAAGGCCGCAGGAGGTGAGCATGAGTCATCACAAGAGAAAGCGTCCCAAGAGTACGCGGGCTGGCTGTTTGATGTGCAAGCCGTGGAAAAAGAACGGAGCCAAGGGCGGTGTAAAAGCTCAGACCTGGCAAGAACGTAAAGCCAGGTTGTCTGAGAAAGAACAGCTTGACGGAGTGTACCCTCGAATGTATGGTTAGAAACAGTATGTTTATGCGCTCGACAGCTCTGCTATCTTCATCGTTGCTTTTACTCAAGCTGCGGGCGCATCCGTTTGTCCATTGATCCAGCCTAGCGCCCGCAGCAGTCCATAAGAGGCTGACATACGCGGGTGTGGTGGAATGGAAGACACGCTGGGCTAAGGACTCAGTGGTCGCAAGACCGTGAGAGTTCGAGTCTCTCCGCCCGCACTACGCTCCGATGGTGGAACGGCAGACACGCTGCGCTCAGAACGCAGTGTCCGAGAGGGCGTGCAAGTTCAAATCTTGCTCGGAGCACCGTGAATAATCCGGGAATAATTTTTGGAATATTTGCCAAAGGAAATGCCAGGTTTGGCGCAAGAGTTCTTTGAAAACAAGCTGTTGTAGACGTTGGAAATCGGGAATATTTTAAGGAAAGTGAACCGGTCGGGGACCGGACCTGTTTTGAAAGCAGTGTGCACCGAGAGGTGTGGAGATCGAGACTTCCGCTTTCCGCCATGGAGGATGAATTGGTCGTGGGACCAAGCCTGTTTCGAATGCAGTGCGGACCGCAAGGTCTGGAGATCGAGCCTTCCGTCCTCCGCCATGCGAGTATGATGGAATGGCAGATGTTTGTTTGCTAGGATGGCGTAACAGGCAGCCGCGCTGGTTTCAAAAACCAGTGGTTGAGAAACCGTGCGGGTTCGACTCCCGCTCCTAGCACTGGTGATTGTATGGAAATTAGACGATGTAAACTTTGTGGAAAGAAAAAACCGTTAGTTAAATTTGAGCTTATTCATAGATCTAGTGGAGAGTACCGTAGACGCACCTGCATTGTATGCGAAGATATGAAAAAACGTTCCGGAGAAAAACGTGTTAGATTTAACAAATTGTCTCGGGAACGGCACAAGAAAAGAAGACAAGATCCTACAAAACGTGCCCAAATTATTTTGGAAGATTCGAGAAGTTCAGATCGAAAACGTAACAGAGAAAACACGTTATCAAAAGAAATTATTGAGGAGATGATTTCTAAAGAATGTTCATATTGTGGTGAGACTGAAATAAAAATGAGTTTGGATCGGAAGGATAATTCTATAGGACATACAAAGGAAAATTGTGTGCCTTGCTGTGTCCGTTGTAATTATTTGAGGAGGGATATGCCTTATGAAGCTTGGATTGAACTAGCTGATTCGATGCGTAAGGTTCGAGAAGCTGGACTGTTTGGTTCTTGGATAGGAGGAGCAAGAAAATAAGTGCTACTCGCACTATGGAAGATAGCCAGATATTGGTTCGCTGGGCTCGTTTGGAAAGCGAGTGGCCGACAGGTCTGGGAGTTCGATCCTCTCATCTTCCGCCAAGCCCCTGTAGCCGAACTGGCATAGGCACCCGCCTTAAAAGCGGACGGTCGGAAGACCTTGAAGGTTCGATTCCTTCCAGGGGTACCATTTTTTGTTTGACAGGCAGCTAATATCAATTAGATTGCACAGAGAGACATGGAAAACTCGCATTACACGACCCTGGCCACTGTAGCAACCGCTGGTTGCGTGGCCGTCGTGTGTGCTGCGACAACCGCAGTCGGTATGAAGCCTCTGGCCGTGGTCTCCTGGCGATAGTCCACTAAACCAGGAAGATAGGTCAGGGGCTAAGGTAGCCGATCGGATTCCAAATCCGTGTGGACAGGGTTCGATTCCCTGCTGGCCTGCCAGGGTTCGTGCCCATCGCGTTGGAAGCGTCATTGTTTGGAGGTGGGCATGAACCCCGTAATCTTAAATATTCTATGTAGAAACTCAGGTGGATTTTTGTGCCGGTCCATCTGGGATGGGACGAGATTGCAACCCTCGTTAGGTTTGGGTTCGATTCCCACCCGGCACTCTATTGCGAATGAGGTGTCAATGGCTGCACGGAGGCTTGCCATGTCTCAGGACCGTGTTCGATCCACGGCATTCGCACCATGCGGGAATAACTCAGTCCGGACAGAGTGCCTGTTTTACAGTCAGGAAGCCGAAGGTTCGAATCCTTCTTCCCGTACCAGTTTGAAAAAGGAGAATAAAATGTTTGGGTTGGTAGCTCAGTCCGGGAGAGCAGCTGCTTTGCACGCAGAAGGCCATGGGTTCGAATCCCATCCGATCCACCATTGCTCTACGACAAGGACCAGCAGGCGGGTAATGCCCGCTTTCTGGCCCCTGTAGCTCAATTGGTAGAGCGATCGTTTCGTAATCGATAGGTAGCAGGTTCAAATCCTGTCGGGGGCTCTTTGCTGGTGTAGCTCAGTCGGTAGAGCGCCTGTTTTGTAACCAGGATGTTGCAGGTTCGATTCCTGTCACCAGCTCCGGCAGGCGACTGCCTTTGCTGGCATAGCTCAGTTGGTAGAGCAGCCCCTTGGTATGGGGCAGGTCACAGGTTCGACCCCTGTTGTCAGCTCCCTGGTTTTGCGATAAAAATGAGGGTGTGAAGAAGCCTGGTGCACTGAAGAACTGGTACACAAAAAGAAGTAACGCTCTGGCTCCGGGGCCACCTCCCAGGGTGGTGCGATTTGAGCGCAAGGAGCCGAAGCCTCCTGTCAAAACTAGCGAGGTCTGCGCGTGGAGTGAAGCGCAGCGGAAGAGGCAGCGATATATCAAGCACCAGCTCTGGCTCAAGCTGAAGAAGTGGGACGAGGAAAGGAAGGAGCGTCAGTATCGTGAGCGCTTGAGGCGCTACACGGTCACTACTGCTTCTACTTTCGATCGCACTCCTGGTGCTATGTGGGTGCCCGTTTATCGTGTGGCTACGTATCATGACAGCACGGCTTCGGCGCACTATTGATCGTCGTTGTTGGTTGGGATATAAGAAGATCAAGATTCGGTAACAAGGGCCGATTCCGGGTCGGTCGTATATCCGTTTTCTTCTACAGCCATTAGTGTTTTCTATGGAATATCACGCCCCACCATGTGTCGCTCTACCCAGTCGTTAAGTTCTGGTAGCTGGGAGGACTACGGGGCAATGGCGCATGGTGGGTTTTTTTGCGTCAGCAGTTTTGGTAGGGTGTTTTTATGGCCAAGCTAAAGTATACCGAAAAGCGAATGGATGAGTTGCGGGTTGGAGACTCTGTTGTGGGGTCTGGAATGACGGGAAGCGGAGTAGTGGAGAGGATAGAGGATAAGGGTAATGAGATTTTATACGCCGTGTGTCGTGAAGGTTTTGGAGGAGGAATACACGGGATACTTTTGAAGAAAGATGATATGGTTGTGGTTGAAGATTAAGTTGATGCTTTCTATGCGACAATGGAGTCGCAGAAAGCGAGAAAATAATGGAAGATCGAAATCTGTATGTAGGAGACGTAGTTGTTTACGTTGACGAGCACGGAGTCAAATCCAATGCTCTGGTGCTGGCAGTCTGGGGCGAGCAAAAGTCCGTGAGTGGGGAGTATCCTTGCATCAACCTGGTACATGTCAGTGTGAACAAAGACAAGACAGACCCGAACGGGAGACAAACCGAGAAGCCAACCTCTGTGGTCCACAAGGATCAGAATTCGGCTCCAGGGTTTTATTGGATGTTTGCCGACGAGAAGGTAACGCCATACAAAGCTCCTAATCAGAAGTAGGTCGTGAAATGAAGTAGGCACCTCCGGGCACCACAAAAGACTTCAGGCTTCCATTGTTGTGTAGAGAGCATCAGCTGTTTTCCAGGAGCTGTTCTTCATCGACGACTTCGGTGATCAGGTCGGGGGTTACACCGAACGCCTGGGCGTAACGCAAGATCGTGTCCATGGATGAGACGTGCTGACCTCTTTCAACGCGGGCCACAATCTCTCTGTGGCTTCCCAGGCGCCGGGCCAGGTCGAGCTGAGTCCAACCCCGGATTTTCCGTAGCTCTCGAATGCGTTTTCCCATTGCAACAGACATGGCTTGACAATTTTCGGGCATGATTTATCGTATACCCATCATGCATATTCAGCAACGACAGCAGCGCGAACGCGAACGAGAGCGGCAGCAACGCCGCTAATCCGTTCTTGCGCCTGTCTT
>Ga0180431_10008118_pt1 | contig 12097 bp, 11 predicted proteins | sample SS_ome_11_FD_132459 | JGI IMG/M metagenome (GOLD analysis project Ga0180431, IMG submission 132459) | Hypersaline lake sediment archaeal communities from the Salton Sea, California, USA - SS_1_MS_1 metaG | ecosystem: Environmental > Aquatic > Non-marine Saline and Alkaline > Hypersaline >... | reverse complement strand
GGGACGGCACCGCCGAGATCATGAAGCTCAACATCTCCCGCGAGATAATCGGCAAAGAGTATCAGCCGATGTAGAGTGAGACGGGCGATTTGAGATGATACTCAATATGTTCTCTCTTTCGGGCAAGGTGGCCATCATCACCGGAGCTGGCAGGAGCATCGGCAGAGGCATAGCCCTGGCCTTTGCCGAGGCTGGCGCCGATGTGGCCTGCATAGCGCGGACGACCGAGCAGATCGAGTCCGTTGCCGCCGAGATCAGGGACATGGGCCGCAAGGCTATCGCCATCACCTGCGATGTGCGCCAGTCGGAACAGGTGGAGAACATGGTAAAGGCGACCTTCGATGAATTCGGCCGCATCGATATACTGGTGAACAACGCCGGCGGCGGCTACCTCAAGCCGGCCATCGAGACCAGCGAGCGCGCCTGGGAGACGCAGCTCAGCCTTAACCTGACCAGCGCCTTTCTGTGCAGCAAGGCTGCTGCCAAAATAATGCTTGAGCAGAAGTCTGGGGCCATAATCAACATATCCAGCCGCGCCGGAGACCAGCCGGCGGTGGGCATGATCGGATACGGCGTGTCCAAGGCCGGCATGAACCACCTCACTCGTACGCTGGCCTTCGAGCTGGCGCCATACATCCGAGTTAACTGCATCGCACCCGGAGCCGTGTGGACCGAGACCAGTGCTGAAACGCTGGGCCCAGCGAAGGATAAGATCATCCGGGGCACGCCGCTCCAACGCATGGGAAAGCCTGAGGACATCGCACTGGCGGCGATATACCTTGCCTCCTCCGCATCCAGCTGGGTTACGGGCAAGATACTGGAGGTGGACGGCGGCATATACGGTCAGATATTCAAACCGGGATAAACGAACGAGAATAGGTTAAAGCATAACCTACAATACGAATCGATAAAAGTAAAAAAGGAGGTAACATGCAAGAGGAACGCAACGATTACAGCGGCCCCTGGATGCGACACTTCAGGTACGAGGATTTCTCCAAGGAGTTCCTCGGCAAGCTCTTGTGCGAGTACGGCCGCCTGTACGAGCTGATGGACGGCCTGTGGTTCAGCACCGCGGCAGAGGATGTCGGCAGGGAGAAGGCCTGGGAGTGGGAGATGAAGGTATGGCGGCGCATCGTACGACACGTGATGGGCGGGCTCAAGAAGGTGGCTAACATCGAGGGCAACGACCTGTACACCATGTTCAAGGCGGTACAGCTCGACCCGTGCTACACCGAGGGGTTGTACCAGTACGATATCTTTATCCGCGACCCCAAGTACGCCATCATGACCATCTATCGCTGCCCGTCCCTGATGTACTTCGAAAAGAACGATCCTGATCGGGTCAAGCCGTTGTGCCACGACCTGGAGCCGCCGGCTTTCCAGGACTATGCGGACTACTGGAATCCCAAGATCAAGGTGCGCCCGCTTAAGCTGCCACCGCGCCAGAACCCGGGCGAGATACCAGTCTGCCAGTGGGAATATATCCTGGAGGACTAAATCCAATAATCCAGCGGGCGACCGCGAGGAAAGGAGTGCTATGGCGGAGCTAGAGGACTACAGCGGCGAGTTCAGGCCCGATGCCAGTCTGCAGGATTTCTCCAAGGATACCATCCTACGGCTCTGGCGATCGAGCAGTCCGACCTACATGATGCTGGGCGGGCTGTGGTTCGATGTGGTCAAGGACAAGGTAGGCAAGGATAAGGCCCTGGAGTGGGAGCGGGAGGTCTGGCTGAGGAGGGGCGGCTGTGAGAACGATATCCGAGTCTCGATGGACGCGCTGAACATCACCGGAGACGATGTGGCCACCCTGCTCAAGGCGTTCCAGTTCGCCCCGGGAGAGGCGGGGTGGATAGATATAGAGTGCGAGTTGAAGGACGACAACCACGGCATCCTCACCGCTACCCACTGCCCCGCACTGGAGATACTCGAGCTATCCGGCGACGAGGAAAGGCGGAAACACGCCTGCGAGGATATCTGCGTTCCCGGGATGCAGCTCACCGCCGAATACATCAATCCCCGTATGAAATGCCGTGCCCTCAAGCTGCCACCACGCGAGAATAAGGGCGATATCGCCTGCCGGTGGGAGTTCAAGATAGAGGACTAGGAGAACATCATGGGAGAATTACAGGACTATAGCGGGGAGTTCGACGCCGACCTGACGCTGCCGGACTTCTCCAAGGAGGCGCTGATGCGCCTGCTGGTGGCCTCGGGCAAGCTGTATCTGGGGATAGACGGCATCTGGACCGGCCTGATGCGGAAGAAATACGGCGACAAAACTGCTTTCGACTACGACAAAGAGGTCTGGTTCTCCAAAGGGCTGGAGCTGGACATCAAGCAGACCTGCGAGGCGATGAACATCGTGGGGGACGATATCTCAACGTTGTTCAAGTACCTGCAGTTCGGGCCGGCGTTCTCGGTGATATACGTCGGGCCGCCGCCCAGGTTCGAGCCCCGCGTCCAGTTCGAGCTCAAGGACAGGAACCACGGCATCATGACCGTCACCCGCTGCAACTCGCTGGAGTACTTCGAACGGCACAATGACACCGCGCTTCAGAAGCTGGCATGCGAGGAGATCGACCTGCTGGCGTTCAAGTGGATCGCCAGGCGGTTCAACCCCAACATCGAGTGTGAGCCGATAAAGCTGCCTCCCCGCAAGGGCCCCGACGATGTTGCCTGCCGGTGGGAGTTCAAGCTGAAGGGATAATCAAAGATAGAGAGGTTATGCAGATGGACTTAAAGGATTACAGCGGGGAATTTAGGCCCGATATTAAGCTCACCGACTTCTCCAAGGAGGCGCTGGCGCGGCTGCTGCTGGCAGCGGGCAAGATGTACCTGGGGGCTGATGGCATGTGGACCACCGTCATCCGCCGCCGCTTCGGTGATGACGTGGCGCTGGAGTGCTCCAAGGAGGTATGGTCCACCAACTGGAAGCAGGAGGTGCGCCGTCCCACCGAGGCGATGAACATAAAGGGTAACGACATTGCCACCATGTTCAAATTCTTCCAGGTCGATCCCGGCTTCGCTGTGCTGTTCCAGATGAAGTTCGAGCTCAGCGACGATGGCAAGTACGGCAAGGCTACGGTGGTCAAGTGCCGCACGCTGGAGTACTGCGAGCGCCACAACGACATGTGGCTGTTGAACCTGGCGTGCCACGAACTCGATGGCTGGCTCATCCCGGAGACCGCCCGCCTGTTCAATCCCAAAATGCAGTGTAAGGCCACCAAGCTGCCTCCGCGAAAAAGCCCTGACGAGATACCCTGCGTGTGGGAATTCTGGATAGAAGATTAGCGTGCAATCGATTAAATAAAAAAGAAGGAGGCCACCTATGGGAGAATTGAAGGATTACAGCGGCCCGTTCAAGCCCGACCTGAAGCTGACGGACTTCTCATCGGAGGCGCTGGCGAGGCTGCTGGTAGCTGCCGGTCAGCTCTACCTGGGCGCCGATGGTATGTGGAACACGCTCATTCGCAAGTATTATGGCGAGGAGGTGGCACATAAGATCTCCATGGAGGTGTGGAGCCATAACTTCAAGCACGAGGTCGACCGGCCGCGGAAGGCGATGAACATCGGGGGCAATGACATCGAGACCCTGTTCAAGATATGGCAGTGCGACCCCGGCTGGGCGGTGATGTTCGATATCGACTTTAAGCTGAGCGAAGACAAGAAGAAGGGCACGCTGACGGTGACCCGCTGCCGCACGCTGGAGTACTGCGAGCGCCACAACGACATGTGGCTGCTCAAGCACGCCTGCGAGGACCTCGATGGAACCTATATACCCGCCAGCTGCGAATACATGAACCCCAAGATAAAGTGCAGGCCAACCATCCTTCCGCCGCGTAAAAGCCCCAACGACATCCCCTGCCAGTGGGAATTCTGGATGGAAGACTAGCGCAATACTATTCGGGTCGATTTCAATAGCCAGCGTCGCGATAGTAATATGGCGCTGGCTTTTCATTTGACAAAGCTACGAGCGAGGCATATCATCTGATACGAAACAGGTTATGCCATGCCAAGACTCAAATACACCGGCCCCGCTATCGAAGTCAGAAATGCCTCCTTCCATTACAAGAAAATAAAAGCTGTCGATGACCTTTCGCTGGAGGTGCCTCAGGGGATCAGTTACGGCCTGCTGGGACCCAACGGCTCGGGCAAGACCACCCTAATACGTCTGCTGGTCGGCCTGCTCAAATCTCAATCGGGCACCGTACGAACACTGGGACGACCGCCATCGAGAAGCACCTCGCGTTTTATCGGCTACATGCCACAGCTGTCATCCCTGTACAGCGAGCTGTCGATTTACCAGAACGTGGACTTCTTCGCCCGCATCTATGGGGTACAGAGCAAAGCGAAGCGACACAAACTGGTTGAAGATGCAATCAGGTTGGTCGACCTGTGGGAGCGCCGCCGGGACTCGGTACACAAGCTCAGCGGCGGCATGAAGCAGCGCGTCAGCTTGGCCTGCGCCATCGTACATCGGCCGCAGCTGCTGTTCCTCGACGAGCCAACGGTGGGCGTCGACCCGGCGCTACGGGTAATCTTCTGGGAATATTTCCGCAGCCTGACACGTAAGGGGGTTACCATCGTTATATCCAGCCACACCATGGACGACGCAGCGCACTGCGATCGGCTCATCTTTATGCGCCAGGGTCGCGTCATCGCCCAGGGCTCCCCCGACGAATTGACTAAGGCGACCGGCGATCTAAACGCCAGCCTGGAGGACGCCTTCCTGTACTTTATACGCCGCGAGGAGGAATCCCGTGCCGGGTAATGCCCTGCCCATCGCCGGCCGCGTCATGCGCCAGATCGTGCGCGACCGCCGGACGCTGGCGCTCATCATCATCGTGCCCCTGGTGGTGATGACCCTTATCAGCTACAGCTTCCCCGAGAACAAAGCCATGCTGAGCCAGTACGCGCCTGCCCTGCTGGCAACGCTGGCGCTGTTCTTCAGCTTTCTGCTCACCGGCATTAGCTTCCTGCGCGAACGCACACAGGGCACCATGGAGCGCATAATGGCATCGCCGGTATCGAGGCTGGACATGGTACTGGGCTACCTGCTGGGCTTCTTCACGTTCGCATTGACACAGTCGCTCATCGTGCTGCTGTTCACCATCTACGTATTGGATGTGACATATTTAGGAGACCTGTGGCAGATATTCGTATTCCTGATCTTCATCGTCACTATGGCAGTCAACCTGGGCATACTCGCCTCCGCATTCGCCCGGAATGAGTTCCAGATGATACAGTTCATACCACTGATAATATTTCCACAGGTGTTCCTCTGCGGGGTCATCTGGGATGTCGAGAGCATGCACACAGCGCTCCAGTGGATAGCGAAGTTCCTGCCATTGACGTACGCGGTAGACGGCATGGAGGGCATCATGGTCCAGGGCAGCAGCCTGCTCGACGTGGGATTCGAGCTGGGGATACTCATCGTCTTTGCAGTGGCGATATCTGTGTTAGCAGCGCTTTCTCTGAGAAGAAGGGCTTACTAGAGCCCGGAATACACCTTGCCAGATACAGGTCAGCTCAATGAATTCGATGTTACCATAAGCCACATTGGCCCGAGCTGTTCTCTCCTCTTCTCGTGAAGTTTATGTCCTGGTAACATCCCGTCCAACCCGCCCTGCTGTATATAATCCTTGAAACACTGGTTGTGATCCCTGCCTGCAACCAGCTCCACGACCCTCGATGTGTATGAAGATGGGATCGGGGGCAGGGGAACCTTGTAATCGATGAAGATCAGATTGCCCCCTTCCTTCACCACCCGCTTCATCTCTGAAATTATCCTGTCCCTTTCCTCCCGGTTGACTTCGTGCACTGACATCGATATAGAGACGTGATCGAAGAGACTGTCACCGAACGGCAAGTTCAGGGCATTCGCGGTTTGAAATGAGGCGTTGCCCATACCCTGTCTCCGCCTCTTTGTATCAGCTACCTGTATAACGCGGGGATCTTGGTCGATTCCAGTAGCCATAACACCCAGGCTCGCATAGCGAAGCGCTAGCGCTCCCGTCCCACAGCAGATATCCAGCGCCCTGTCCCCCGCCTTCATCTCAGCCAGTGTGGGAACCTGGATAATCAGGCTGCGCATCAGGGGTTCGATCATTTTGCTCAGTACCCACGGAGCCCACCACGGATTCACTGCCATGACTATATCCTTTAACTTTCGGGTGGTGGTATTTTACAGACCTCTGCCTGAAAAAACAAGCCCCCGCCACTGCGGCGGGGGCTCTTGGTTCGCTTTCGTCGATTTGTTATTAAGCAGCTATCTTACCGTGCCTGGGCACAGCTGATATCTTGCCCTTCTCCGGGATGTACCACGGCGACGGATACCACCAGTCGCCGGGCTCAACCAGCCCGTCCTCGATGAGGATGTGCATCATATTGTATGTGATGGCCATTAGGCACAGGCCTCCGGGGTGCACCGCCGTCTGGTGGCAGATGTACAGCCCGTCGATGGGGGTGCGGTAGCGTGCCATCTCCGGCATGGGGCGCTCCTTCCACCACTGGTCCTCGCAATGGCGAGTGCCGCACCAAGTTCCACCAATCATTCCCGAATTGCGAAACTCGGACTCGTAAGGCGTATTTGCCCAGTGATATATTACATTGTCATCATCGATGTTCTCTATCACCTCGCTGAACGCCTTGCGCATATAAGCATTGAGCTCTTCCTTCTTCTTGTCGATGGCATCCGGGCTCTCAATGTGGTACTCTGGAGGCGGGACATATACGTAGAACGGGGATATCAGGAACTTGTCGGGGATGGTGCACTGCTTGTGGTGGTTGCTGAACCGGTTGGCCGGGGTTCCCAGCCACATCAGCCGCTCCGGCGGCATGGTGGGATCACCCTTGTGCCCATCTACATCCGCTGCATGTTCATAGTAGATCTCACGCGAGTCGCAGGGGTATGGCCCCTGAGAAGATTCGTACTCTATCAACTCGCTCCAGAACTTCTGCTTGCAGCGAAGGGGTTCCTTGGTAAGGATATGCGAAACGTAGATGCTGCCTCCCTTGAGGCTGATATCGTTTACCCGCTGCAGGAAAGCCCTGTCCAGGTGCTTCGGCCCGATAAGTTTATTGAAGGTCTGCTTAATATCCACATCGCTTATAACGGCCTTATCCGCCCAGATCGTCTTCTCTCTCACAGTAGCCGTGTCGCGCAGGCGTACGCCCACGGCACGCCCATTGCTGACGATGATCTCGTCCACCGGGCAGCAGGTGCGCATAATAACTCCATGGTCTACAGCACAACGGAAGATAGCATGGAAATAGCCGTGCATGGTGCCGCGCGGCACGCTCACCTTGCCCACCAGCGTGAGCGTGCAGTCGCAGGCGAGAGCAGGGATGGCCATCCCTTCCCAGTGGGCAGCAGCCCCCGAGTACCACGCGACCATCGCCTGCTGCACCTTGAAATGTTCGCTCTCGCAGTACTCGTCCATGAGATCGAACATGGTCATATCCAGGAGCTCTTTTGTCCAAATGCCGGGGTCATGCTGCTTGTAAACCTGCATATATGGGATGGTATCCTCGTTCACCTCCACCTCTGGCGGGTGCGGCGGACACCAGAAGGTGGCGCGCAGCAGGTCCCACAGGAAGGGCGGGTCGCTCAGCATGCCGCTCAGCCTGGCCCAGCCCATCATGTCCTTCTCCGCCATCGGCGCCATCCCACCGGTGGTAAGCGCGCCACGGCCGACCTGCTTGGTGATATCTACGAGCTTGGGGTTCCAGTCCATGCGGAAGCCGTACTTCCACAGTTCCAGCTGGTCGAATCCCGGCGCCGGCGCACCGTACATCATAATAGCGTGCGGATTTATGCGCACGCCAGCTATAGGCTCGGAGCTCTCGCACCCACCACCGCACTCAACCCTCTCCTCCAGCACACATACGCTCAGCCCACATTTGGCAAGGTAAGCTGCAGTGGTAACCCCGTTGAAGCCTCCACCCACGATAACTATATCGTAACGTTCATCCTGACTCATAGCCTTCTCCTCTCAAATAGGGTATTTCCATAGTATCTGGAAACTCCAAACAAGTCAAGCTAAATGTTGTTAGCTACCGAACAATACATCGAACGATCTTTGTACTGCGCTGCCACCTGTATTATCCCTTCCAGTTGCATTTTTACTGTCAATCGATAAAATAACAATCCAAGAGAATCTTGTACAGGCTAACGATTGGATAAATAATCAGCGATATGCGGTAACTATAACTCTACTGCGGCGGCGATACTATCGCCAGCCTGACATAGTCGACATTGAGGTTCCTGTCCGATGTGTTGTGGCAGTACAATATGTACATGTAGTTGCTGGCGTCGATGTAGTCATCGAACACCTTGCCCCAGGCCGTCCACCGGGTGTACCCCTGATTGCTACTATTCCCCAGCGCTATGTCTGTATCCACCTGCGTCCACGACCCCGAGCTGAAGTTCCACGCCCACATCTGCAGCAGATCGCCGCTCACCTCAGACGTGCCGTTGAACGTGACCCCTATGCTGGTGATGTTCCCGGCGTATGCCCCTTCGGATACGGTGAACTTGCACTGCAACGCTGTGTAGTTGCCGCTGGCTCCGGCTATTGTCCACACAGCCCCGTCTTCCATCGATATGTTGGTGTATTCGCCCGACGTGGCGTTGACCCACCCAGTGGGATCAGTGTCGAAAGTCGTGTTGAGGGCCGGCGGCGGCGAGGGTACGTTATTCCTCTTGGCCCACCTGGTGCTGCCCGAACCAGTCGAAAAGTCGTACTGGCTCTCATCCATGGAGACCGACGCCCGTATCCCCACAAGTATCTGGTTCAGCCAGCTTCTGTCCATGGTGGTCATTCTGCCGTCCATGTTAACATCCCCTGAAGGATAGAAAGCACGAGCCCCAACGAGCATCTGGTTCAGCCAAGACCTGTCCATCGTCGTTATTGCGCCGTCCCGGTTGACGTCACCGTACGGCAGCGGCGTTGATGTTGGTGTCGGGGTTGCAGTCGGCGACAGAGTCGGAGATATGGTCGGTGAGATAGTTGGTGAGATAGTGGGCGTGACGCTGGGAGTTGGTGATAACGTCGGTGATATCGTGGCGCTCACCGTTGGTGAGACGCTGGGCGTTGGCGAAGCCGTCGGCGATACCGTTGGCGAGATGGTAGGTGAGATCGTAGGCGATACCGTTGGCGAGACGGTTGGCGAGATGGTGAGCGTGACGCTGGGAGTTGGTGATAACGTCGGTGATATCGTGGCGCTCACCGTTGGTGAGACGCTAGGCGTAGGCGAAGCCGTCGGCGTGGGCGAGGCTGCGAACACGCACTGCCTCAGCACGATGTCGTCCACGTACGCTCCCTCATAAGTGTTGGAATCACCATCGGCGTAGAAATAGTAGGCGACCCATACCTGCGACTGTCCGCAGACATTGCCTATAGCCGTGTTCGTAAGGTCAAACGATTCGTATAACCAGCCGCTTGAATTGCCGCTCACCCTGTCTGAAGTCCAGCCGTGGTATTGTGAACCATCGAGTGACACCAGCCACCACAGATAGTCTTCATTTGGCTCCGTAGAATGCCAGTAATAGAAATTCATCTCCGCATCGGAAGCATTAATCAGGCTAAAGGGACCATATGTCATCCACGACGCCATGCTGTTGTTGTAAGGCCCCGGCGGATTATTGGTGCTGCCGGCACACCAGCCGCTGTAACTCCCATTGTGCGGCCGATAGTTCTCGTCATCCCACGTGGGGTTGCCGTACAGTGACCACTTTGTACCCGGGAACCCACTCTCGAAATCCTCGGTCATGATGTTGCTCCACACGCAGGTGGCAGTAGGCGTTGGCGTCGGCGTCGGTACCGGCACGCCGTTCATAGCCAGGCTGGTCGCCGGATCGCCGTACAGGTTGAAATCGTACAGGTTCATCAGCCAGGCGCTGGCGCTAGGCGATATACCCTGCTTGGTGTAGTACAGAGCCTTGCCGCCGGGCAAATCCTGCGCCACCCCCTTCACATACCAGTAGCCGATGCCTGAATTTGTGACGTTGCCGAAATCATCGTAATTGCCGTAGGGTACATCATAGCTGAACCAGGAGACGCGGCTGGCGCCCACTGTGGATATGCCGCCCTTCTTGAGTATGGAGTACTGCAGGTTGTTGCTCTCCTCAGGGCAGCCGTTGTTGCACGAGCACTGGTAAGTGAATGACGGGTGGTCGTCGTCCAGCGCAGAGCAGTTAGTGTAGTGGAACAAATTTCCGTCGTTGCACGACGGGTCGTAGCCAACGATGGTGCTGATGTTGCTGCCGTGGCCCCACCAGCACACGATGCCGTAGTCGTTGGCCGCCCACCTGTCCCTGACCCCTGTACCGCCTCTCAACTCCTGCTCGCTGGTGTAGCTGGAGTCCAAGGAGCAGGTGCCGTTACCCTGCTGATACATCCGCCAGTAGCTGTAGTTCAGGCTGCCCAGGTAGTCATCCTTCATCTGCTCCGCCAGCTGGGCGCCGTCGTACTTCGGAGGTTTATCCCCCTGGAAAGCCATAGGCATCAGTATGCTGTCGCGCCAGCTGATGCTGGACTCGTTGCCGTAATCCATGGTCTTCTGCAGTATATTATCGAGCGTGCTGTAACTGGCGTTGTACACCGGTATGCGCCCCACGTACACCTCCGCCGCCAGGTTCACTCCGCCGCCACCGGCGTTGGCGTAATCGTCTTCATACTCGCCGTAGTACTGGTCATTATCGTAATCCCAGTCGCCGGTGAGGTCTGCATAGAAGTAGTCGGTGGGAGATTCCTTATATGTGCTCTCGTTTATCCGCGGCCAGCACATCTTCATCGGGATGTCGCCCTCGCCGCTCTCGTAGGGGCCGGGGTTGCCTATCAGCAGCACGTACTCTATCCCCATCGACGAGTAGTTGCCCTGCAGCCACTTGCGTATCTTCTCCGCCTTGTGGTTCGGCGGGTCGCCGGTCATGCTGCCCCACTCGTCCTCGGTGATTATCAGCACGCTGTGGCCCTTGCCTTCCTTGTGACTCTTGAAACTTGCCAGCTTGCTGCTGTTGGCTTCGATAGCGTTGGTGGTGATTATGACGTAATCGTAGGTGCCGTTCTGCGGCTCTGGCTCGATGTCCCCCTGCGCCTGCGGCACGATGCCCGCGTTGTACCAATCCTGCGCCTGCTGGTAGTTCTCCATCTCAGCGGCGGCGACGCTATCCATCACCGTGTCCTGAAGCAGCACGGCGTCCACCTCCGCAGCCGACTGCTCGTACGTGAGTTCCAGTGTAACACTCTTAATCAGTATCAGCTCGCCGGCGGCGGGATTGTACTGGAGCGGGAAGAATTCGATGCAGGCGTACTTCCATTTACGCATCTGGGAAAATGACAGGTCGACGCAGTCCGCCGGGAACATAGAGTCTGCGGCATACACAGACATATCCTTACCCTCGACTATGTCCTGTCCCTCTCCCCAGGCCTCTACCAGCTTGCCGTCAACCCACGTTACCGGCACGGCGCCCGGCCTGATATCGTATGAGCCGTCGAGCATTACGCTATCAACAGATACGACCTTTACAGCAAGGCTGGACGGGACGGCATCCGGGGGTATGGCGAATTGAAATGTCTTTGAGGGCAACATGGGCTCGCCGGGGGCATTATATACACCGAAACCAGCCATCTGGATGACATCGAAACCTTCGGCATCCTCTGTCATGATGTAATCGCCGGCGCTGAGGGTTATGCCTTCTAGCGCGCCGGAATCTGCCTCTGAAGTCGGGGCCAACTCAACACTCAAAGCCTCCAGCGGAGGCGGTAATGGAGAATCAGCCTTGGAGGAAGGAGAAAATATCAGCAGCGATATGACGACAGGCAAAAAGAGGAGCGATGATGATACAACGAGCCTTACAGCGGTAACTTTTGTTTTTCTCATATGTCAACCCGAGGGAGTCGACGGACATATTCTATCACTTTACAATTATATCACGCATGTCCATACAACCTTTTAGCTGGTTCTCTTACACCGCCTGAGCTAGTTCAGATAGATTGGTGACACTTATAATGGTGTCATGAGGATAAAAAGCGCAGTAGTCTCCGGTTATACACACCTGTCAAGGCTCGACTTTGAACTGTCGAGAGAAGCGGCT
>Ga0180431_10008117_pt1 | contig 12097 bp, 6 predicted proteins | sample SS_ome_11_FD_132459 | JGI IMG/M metagenome (GOLD analysis project Ga0180431, IMG submission 132459) | Hypersaline lake sediment archaeal communities from the Salton Sea, California, USA - SS_1_MS_1 metaG | ecosystem: Environmental > Aquatic > Non-marine Saline and Alkaline > Hypersaline >... | reverse complement strand
GGTGGCCGGATTTGGGTTGAGAGTACGTTTGGCGTGGGATCTAATTTCTACGTCGCCCTGCCCATTGAGGGGCCCTCTGAGGGGGCGGATCAGCGAATCGGCGAATCAGCGGATCAGCGAATCGGCGGATCAGCGAATCGGCGAATCGGTGAGGATCAGGAGGATTGGGGTTCAGAAGATCGGAGTCAGAAAGTGGTGCTGTGCGTGGACGACGATCAGGGAGTCATCACTCTCTTTCGCCGTTATCTGAGCAAGCAGGGCTACCACGTGGTTGGCCTCACCAGTGGCGCTGCGGTGGCAGAGAAGGCCCAGCAGGTCAAGCCTTTTGCCATCACGCTCGACGTGATGATGCCCGATAAGGATGGCTGGCAGGTCATCCAAGATCTGAAGGCCAATCCTGAAACCTGCCATATCCCGGTCATTATGTGCACTATCGTGGGCGAAAAGGAACACGGCCTCAGCCTGGGGGCGTCCGACTATCTGCTGAAGCCCATCCTCGAAGATGATTTGGTGGCTGCACTGGAGCGGTTGGACCCGGCGGACACACTGCATCCAGAGGGTGGTAGGGGAGAGGGCGGATCAGAATCAGAGGGCGGATCAGAATCCGTGGGCGGATCAGAATCCGGTCGCCACCGGGTATTGGTGGTGGATGACCAGGTGAGGGATCGAAAGCTCGTGCGCCGGATGATCGAGGCGTGCGGGAGGTACGAGGTTATAGAGGCTCCTGGTGGTCAGGAGGCTATCACACTGGTTCGTGAGGTACAGCCCCATGTCATTATTCTGGATCTCATGATGCCAGACATGGACGGGTTCGCGGTTTTGGAATCCGTGAAAGCAGACAAAACTACTCGCTCTATCCCGATTATCGTGGTAACGGCCAAGACGTTAGCGCAGGAAGAACGGGACATCCTTAACAGGCGAGTGGAGACGCTGCTACAGAAAGGGCTGTTTGAACAGCAGGATTTGCTGGCAGATGTGGCAGCAGCATTGGAAAAGATAAGGACTGACGAGGAATGAATCAACAATTGAGGCAGGGAGAGTTCAGGCATCAGGTCTGGCTGGAGTGTGCGGCGTGTGGACACCGGATTCCCTTTGATCGTGCGCCGAAGGCTTGCGAGCAATGTGGTGGGGAGTGGATCGACGCTCGCTACGACTATGACCGTGTACGAGAACTATGGCCTGCTGTTTTGCGTGAGCGACCGTTCAATATGTGGCGCTACCAGGAACTGCTCCCTCTGCGCGACAGTGTTCACAGAGTGACGATGGGAGAGGGAGGTACCCCGTTGCTCCATGCGACGAACCTGGGCCTCATGCTGGGCTGTCCGCACATCTACGTCAAGGACGAGCGGCAGGGGCCGACCGGTTCGTTCAAGGATCGGCAGGCCTCGCTGGCTATCTCGGTTATGAAGGAGCAAGCGGTCACTGAAGCCGTCGTCGCTTCCACCGGTAACGTGGCTATCTCCTACTCGGCCTATTCAGCGCTTGCAGGTATAAAGATGTGGGCTTTTCTCACCAGCCTGGTGCCTTCTGAGAAGATGCGCGAGGTGGCCCTCTACGGTAGCGAGGTGGTGAAAGTCACCGCCACCTATGACCAGACGAAGAAAGTCGCGGCGGCCTTCGCAGCCCGAAAGGGCATCTTTCGCGACCAGGGCATTCGGGGTATTTCGGCCCGCGAGGCTATGAAAACGGTCGCTTTCGAGATCGCAGAGCAGCTCCCGGCCTTGGTCGGTCCTGCGGACGTGCAGGATGTGGGGAGTCGCCGTACCCCCTGGCGCACACCCGACTGGTACTTCCAGGCGGTCAGTGGAGGGATGGGATCGGTAGGAGTGTGGAAAGCGTACGAGGAGATGATGGATCTAGGGCTGGTGGACCGGATGCCCAAGCTGGCATGCATTCAGGCTGCTGGCTGTGCACCGATCGTCAACTCTTTCAACAAAGGGTTGGAAGTACCAGAGCCGGTGCTTAACCCACAGACCTTGGTTATCACCATCGCAACCGGCAGTCCTGGCCCGGCCTATTCTTTCCTGACCCGGACAGTTCGTGAGCACGGCGGTGCGTTTGAGGCCGTCACGGACGAAGAGGTGTTTCGGGCCATGCACGTGATGGCGAAGCTGGACGGTATTTCGATGGAACCAGCGGCGGCGGCGGCCTTCGCCGGTTTGTTCAAGCTACTGAACAAGGGCGTGGTCCGGCGGGATGAGGTGATCGTCGTAAATTGTTCTGGCCATACCTTCCCGGTGGAGAAACACCTGCTCGGGCATGAATGGGCGCGCACGGTGGAGGCGCATCCTTCGGGTGCGGAGGCGGAGTCTCCGGCGATGGCGGAAGGGTTGCTGGGTTCGCTGGGACAGATCAATGGGCGTGTGCGGACGGTCGCCATCATCGAGGACGATTCCCGGGCCACGTTGTTGTTGCGGCGTATCCTGCAGACGCGCGGCGAGTACCGGATCTTCGAAGCGCAGGACGGGGCGACGGGCCTAGAGATGGTGCGTCGCGAGCGGCCCGATGTCATTCTGCTGGATCTGATGATGCCAGGTATGGACGGCTTTGAGGTGCTGGACGCTCTCAAGGCTGACGAGAGCGTGAGTGATATACCGGTGATCGTCATCACGGCTAAAGAACTGACCACCGCCGAGCGAGAGCGCCTTAGCGGTCAGATCGACACGTTAATGCAGAAAGGCTCCTTTACTGACGAGGAGTTGCTGGAAGAGATTTTGAAGCGAGCGGCGTGAGGCGTGAGACTTGGAGGCAAGACAAGACCTTTGCAAGCTTGTCAAGATACCAAAATTCTATACGTAGAAGACGACCCGGCCAGTGTCATCCTGGTGCGGCGGATACTCGAGAGCGAGGGCTATCAGGTCATCACGACCGCGGACGGCCTATCCGCGATTGAGATTGCCAGTCGCGAGCATCCTGATTTGATCCTGATGGACATCAATATTGGCGGACTGGATGGCTACGAGGTGACCACCCGACTGCGGACGATTGAAGAGTTACAGCACGTGCCCATCGTAGCCGTCACGGCCGCCACGCTGACGGGTGACCGGGAGCGGGCGCTCATTGCCGGCTGCACCGGTTATATCCCCAAACCTATTGACGTGGACGAGTTTCCCCAGCAGGTGTGCGCCTTCCTGGAGGGGACACGGGAGGAGATTGAGTCGGCCGAGGAGAAGAGCGAATATCTGGTCGAGTATAGCCACCGGTTGGTGGACCGACTGGAGGCCAAAATTCGGGAACTGGAGGCGACGAACGCTGAACTTCAGCAGTTGGACAGAATGAAAACGGATTTCATTATTCTGGCCGGTCACGAGCTGCGCACTCCGCTGACCGCCATTTACGGTTACGCGCAGATTCTGCAATCCTGTCCTGATATCGGCGGATCAGAATCCGAGGGCGGATCAGAATCCGCGACCGTGGGTAGCCCGCGTGCCATCATCGAGAAGATGGGCGAGGCGACGTGGCGTTTGAACCAGGTGATCGGGGATATCCTGAACGTGTCCCTGATTGACGCGAATAAGCTGGACCTGGCAATGGGGCCGGTGTTCCTGAACTCGCTGGTGCGCAAGGCGCTGGACAGCATCAACGACTCAGCGTCCGACCGAGAGCTGGATTTTTCGGTCGAGGGGCTGGAGGGGCTCCCACCGGTGACGGGGGACTCGAAGCGGCTCTACCAGGTGTTGTGGAACGTGATCAGCAACGCGGTGAAGTACACGCCCGATGGCGGGCGTATCTGTATCACGGGCCGTCAGATCAACGGTACGATCCAGTTGGCGGTCCAGGATAGCGGTGTGGGCATCCCGCCAGAGGATCAGGAGCGTATTTTCGATCGTTTCTTCGTGTTGGAGAACACGGCCCTCCATCGTTCCAGCAAGACGGCGTTTAAGGGCGGTGGACTGGGGTTGGGACTGACGGTCGCCCGGGGCATCATCGAGGCGCACGGGGGAAGGATTTGGGTGGAGAGCGACGGACGGGATGAGGAGCAACTGCCGGGCAGCACCTTTCATATTCTCCTGCCACTTAGCTGATCGGCGAATCGGCGAATCAGCGAATCAGCGAGGAGGCGGATCAGAATCCGTGCGATTATGCTTCCATTCCAGCGGCACGTTGCCCTCGGCTAGGCGCAAGCCTGGGTCGCGGGCCATGAGCGCCACGCTGGACATCAACAGTATGCCTCCGACCCACTGCACCAACGTCAGCCGCTCGCCGAGGAGGAGCAGGGCCAGCACGAGGCTGACGAGGAGCTCCAGCAGGCTGCCCAAGGCTGTCTCGACGCCTCCTACCTGCTGTAGCGCACTGAAGGTCGCCAGCCGCGAGAGAGTGGTGGTGGTTCCCAGGGCCAGGATAGCGGTCCAGCCAGTGGTCATGATGGGCTCCACCGGCTGGGCTTGCAGCACCCGTGCCAGGCCGACGACACAGGCCATGGTGGTCAGGATGTAGAGGGCGCCGGTGCGCGATGGGACGTCGGCCAGCACCCATTGACCAAACACCAGGTACCAACCATAGATTGCCGCCGAGGCGATCATGAGGGTGATACCCAGCCAGTCAAGTTCGCCTGGGCGCGTGCGGGTCAGAAGGTAGATGCCCAGCATTGAGAGGGCCAGGCGGGCCAGGGTGAGGCGGGTGAGGGGTTGCCCGGCAGCGAAGAGGAACAGGACGACCCACAGCGGATAGAGTGCGTTGAGCAGTGCGGTGTGGGAGGCATCGAGGCGTGAGAGGCTGGTGTAGTACAGCAGCGAGCCGAGGCCGTTGACCGCGCCAACGCTGATGCAGCCGATCAGGTCAGGCCAGGAGATGATGATCTCACGACGCCAGAACAGCGCGAACGCTAACCATAGGAGCAGCGCCGCGATCAGGGTGCGAAAGGCGGCCAGTGTGAAGGGTGTGACGCCGCCACGATAGGCCAGTTTGCCCAGAATGGGCGCCCATCCCAGGAAGAAGCTGGCTATGAGAGTGCTTATGATTCCCTGGCGCTGCTCGCGACTTAGATGTAGCATATGACTCCAAGGCAAAAGGATATCATCTCTGCTCTGGCACTTGCCAACGCCATCGTCATCGTGGCCTGGATCGTGCTTGTGACGCGTCCCTCCTATCCCGATCCCAGGCGAATCGGCGAATCGGCGGATCGGAATCCGACGCTTGCATACTGGAAGTGCCAGTGGCAAGCCACTCAGCTTCTGGCTCAGGCCGGGCTGGGCGGGACGGTGACGCCAACCTCCGACGGCCTGCTCCACTTCGAGATCAGCAGCCCCGTTGAGCCTCTGGATTCTGATCCGGCGGATCAGAATCTGGAGGCAGCCGACGAAGCCGCTCAGGCGGTATGGACTGTCTTCGACGTCGCGCTGACCTTGCAGGAGCGGGCGTATCAGAATCCGGCGGACGAGAATCCGGAGGATGTGTGTCCGTCCTTTACCCGGATCCAAGTCACGATTCTCGCTGCTCAGCTTGGCACTCAAGCCGCCGCCGATGCGGCAGATCCACTGATCCCGAGTGATATGAGGATCAGTGCGAGCGTGAGTGCGGCGGACCTGGCGGCCTTCGGCGCGGGTGAATTGAGCGAGGACGAGTTCATCGACCTCGTGACGTATATTATAAGTGAGAATGATGATGCGGATCAGAATCTGTGAGAGTATAGCACGCCTATGCCTTACGCACAAATTGCTATTGTCCCTGTTTCTGGGCCTGTTACTCTTGTTTGCTGTCCAGGCGTTGCTCTCGTTCGCTGCTCCAGCAGCCCCGTTGCACACGCTACACTCTGGCTATCAATTCCTGCCCCCCTATGCCAGTCTCCGGGATCGCTTTGGCTTTGACTCCGGGCGTGATCTGGCTTCCTATGCAGTGGACCAGCTTCACGCTGGTTGGTACAGCGACTGGCACACCAATCTCGATCCGCCCCATCCTGACGGCTTGACCTACGTCCAATTGGTCCTTTTCCAGGCTGGCGCCGACCCAGATGATCCGTCGCAGTTCACGGTGATCCCCAGCCCTGAGATGATCGCCCAGATCGCCGCCGTGCACCCGGGTTCACTGTGGTTATTGGGCAACGAGCCGGATTCTCAAAACTGGGGCAGTCCGATCGATCCTGAGGTCTACGCCATTGTCTATCACGACTATCACGCGCTCATCGAGCACCTGGATCCCACGGCACTGATCGCCAACGGCAGTATTGTCCAGCCCACCCCTTGTCGATTGGAGTACCTGGATATCGTGTGGGACACGTATCAGCAGACTTACAGTGAGACGATGCCGGTGGACGTGTGGAGCGTGCACGCTTTCATTCTGCGCGAGGTGGGTGCCTGGGGAGCCGGCCCGCCGCCAGGCGTGGACCCCATTTGCGGCATGGACTATCGCGTACGCGACGGCGACGACGTGGACATATTCCGCGATAACCTGGTCGCCATGCGCCAGTGGATGAAGGGCAAGGGAGAGCAGAATAAACCGCTGATCATCAGCGAGTACGGGGTGCTGTGGCCAGAATGGTACGCGGATGAGGATGGGCGACTGTTTACCCCTGAGCGCGTGAGCCACTTCATGACCCAGACTTTCGATTTATTCCTCAACGAGACGTATCCAGACGTTGGCTATCCCGAAGACGATTACCGGTTGGTGCAGGCCTGGGCTTGGTACAGCCTGTCCGACGATCGCACGTATAATGGCTATCTGTTTCACAGTGACTCCAAGGAAATCTCCACGATAGGACAGGCTTACGCTGACTACACCGCAGCCCTAGCCGACACGGCGGGCGCAGACCTGGTGGCTCAAATATGGGTTGATATGACGCCGCTTGGGCATTTGACCCCGACTGTGCCTTTCGACGTACTTACAAGCACGCTGCCGGTGACCGGCACTGTCGCCAACCTGAGCCAGATCTCTGTGACGGACGTGGTCATTACAGCGCCATTGCTGGGCTTCCAGCTTGTCCAGGATATGCCGGCCCGGTACGAAAAGGACGTCGCCCCACTGCCGTTGCCGGAGTTCGTCGTCACGGGACCCGGCGTATACGACCTGTCTCTCTTCGTCGATCCGGCCCAGGCGGTGACCGACGTGCACCGCACAAACAACGCCTATACAGTGTCCGTGGACGCCCGGCCCGACCTGTTGATCTCGACAACGCGGATCGGAATCCGTCCGCGGATCGGAATCCGTCAGAGTATGCACTCACCGGGAGGCCTGGGGTATATGCTGGACATCACGTTGACCGTGGCCAACCGCGGAGCGTGGCCATCTCGGCCCGTATCGGGTGCGCTCGGCGTGAACAACGTCCACGGCACTCTCATTCTGCCCGAACAGCGTTTCTCCGTCCCGGCGTTGGCCTCCGTCGCTCAGGCGAACGTGACACAGGAATTGCTGGTTCCGGCTTCGAACGAGGACCTGTATCGCCTGAGGCTGGAAGTGGACAGCGCGGATATACTGTATCCGGATGGAGTTTTGGATGAACAGGACGAGGACAACAATTGGGTCGAAGTGGTGATCCCCATCGTCGTCACGACCACGCTGGAACCCGGTTCCGCTGCTGTGTTGACCTCGACAAGCGGTCACTTGACCTTCCTGTTCCCTGCCGGGACGGTGACGAGGACGACGGAGATTCGGCTTACGCCTCGCGCGATCTCCGAGTTGGACCCTGGACCTCTGGTCGGCGTCGCTGCCTTTGATCTAGCGGCTTACCGGGATGGGCAGCCGATTCTAATCACGCCGCTTCTCCCAATCACCGTTACCTGGCAGTACACGGACGCAGACATGTCCAGGGACGCGGACATGTTCAGGGACGCGGACGTGTCCAGCCTAGATGAGGACAGCCTAGATCTATATCACATAGGGGAGGGCCAGCGTTGGCAGCGCGCGGTCTGCCCGGCGGAGCAGCGTGAGCCTGAGCTGAACCGACTGAGCACCTGCATCCAGGAGCTCAGCACGTATGTTTTTGGGCAGGAATATGTTTGGTTCGTGCCGTACGTGCTGGTAGACAGCGAGGGCGGATCAGCGAATCAGCGAATCAGCGAATCGGCGAATTAGCAAGGGGGCGGATCAGAATCCGAGGGACAGACTACGTCCCGGATGGAAGTTATTCTTGAGGATTCCAGCCGATATTTAATATCTCCGTGACACTGTATGCACAGAGGCGTGTTACGATGGCAATGTGGCTCAAATGACCTCAGTTCATATCTCTACTCACAGACGTAATTCTCTTCACTCGAGCGACGTGCAAGAATCGAACAAGCAATGCGGGGAGGTATCAAATGGCCGAAGAATCGAAGACAAGTCCTAGGTGGCCCATTACTGTTGCCTTGCTCAATCTGACCGGGCTGGGTCTGGGCTATCTCTACATGAAACGCTGGCGGCGCTGGCTGGTTCACTTCCTGGTCACGGTAGTCCTGGTCACTGTAGCCTCTCTGACCAACGCTGCCTCCATTCCAGGGCTGTGGGTGCTTATCCTGGGTGTGTGGCTGCTGTGGATGGCTATCGACGGCTGGCTTCAGGCCCGACGACTGATGCGTGGCGTGCCCATAGAGGCAATGGGCCAGCGTCGCCTGCCCATTGCCGGTGCTGTGTTCCTGCTCGTGCTGACAGTGGCTGGGCTGTGGGGCTACGGTGCCCTTGGCAGGCGGGAGTTCGCCGCCGGGATGGCAGCCTACCGGGCGGCGGATTGCCGGACGGCTATACGGCATTTTGATCGCGTCACCACCCTCTATGAGTTGACTCTCAGCCCGAACGTAGCCACCGCCAACGCGGGAATCATCGAATGTAGCCTGCTCGTCTTCCCCGAGAATGCCCGGGAGCGTGCATCGGAATCCGAGGGTGGGTATGCTGATGCCGTAGATGGATACAGAGCCTATCTGGATTTGTACGCCGAGAGCGAGTTGACAACCTTCGCCCGGGATATGCTTGCAGAGACCTACGGCGATTGGGCGGCTCACTTGAGGCGGTCGGGGGATTATCAGACCGCTATCGAAAAGTACCAGATCGTTGCGGACGACTATCCCAAGACGCCGACCGGGCAGGTGGCCTCGGCCTCAATCGCTGAGACGTATGCTGATTGGGCGACGCAACTGCGGGAAGCGGGCAAGTACGGCCAGGCGGTCGACAAGCACCTGATTGTGATTAACGAGTATCCTGACACACCGACGGGGGAGCAGGCTGCTGCTCTGGCTGCCGAGACGTACGTCGAGTGGGCCACGCATTTGCGAGAGGATGGCGAATTTGGGGAATCTGTCGAACGCTATCAGATCGTACTCAGTGAATATGTGGACACGCCCGCTGCAGCAGATGTCGCGGAGTCGGCAGTGGAGACCTATTTTGAGTGGGCGGTTCAACTGCGGGAGGCTGGTGAGTACGAGGCCGCCGTCGAGAAATACCAGGCTATCTTGAGCGAGTATCCTGCCACGACCACAGCGGCGGGGGTCAGAGAACCGGCGGCGGAGGCCTACGTCGAGTGGGCGGCTCAATTGCAGGAGGCCGGGGACTACGAAGAGGCCGTCGGCAAGTACCAGTTCATTCTGGACGAGTATGCGGACACTTCCGCCGCGGTGGGGGCCGAGGAAGCGGCAGCGAAGGCCTACGCCGAGTGGGCGATGCAGTGCCGGGAATTGGGGCACTACTCGGTGGCAGTTGGGAAGTACACGACCATCCTTGACGAGTACCCCGACACCGAGCCAGCCAGCACCGCACAGACGGCGATCGCAGAGACCTACAACGATTGGGGCAGGCACCTTCACTCGCAGAGGGCTTATATTGAGGCGATGGACAAGTTTACGCTGACCAAGGAGGCCACTGATGACCCCAAGGTGATCGCCGCCGCCGAGGAAGGATACGACGAAGCACTCTTGGGGTTGAGCCAGGATAGCAGCGGTGAGGGGAAGCAGGTGATGGAACAGGCCTTGCCGGGCGTGTGCGAGGGCGAGCCAGCTGAGTCGCCAGCCGTCGGCCTGGCGGAGGATGAACCGGGCAAAGCTCTGTTTGGCGGGTCGGAGTTCGGTCTGCCCCACGACCTGAAGGCCACTCAACCGGGACACTTCCGCTATGTCGTCTGTTTGGAGTCAGGCACGAGCGTCTTGCAGCGTTGTCCCTATACGGCGGGTCATACTCTGGTGCGCCAGCGCAAGTGGTGGCGAGTGCGCGTGCGAGACACGCGCACTGCCCGCGTCGTCGCCGACCGCACCTTCAACGGATCGTCGCCCCCTGCGTGTCCGTTTTCACGTATGTTTTGGTCGACTACAGACTATTCAACCGGCAACTCTCCCTCATCTGATCAGGTCATTGACTGGTTGCAGGGCGTGGTGCGCTGAAATCCAAGGAGGAGCTTTGCGATGATTCGAAGTTACTACTCAAGTGCCTGGCACCTGGTTAGAAAGGTGAGCAAGCAAGCAAACTCCGGCTTGACCGGTCTATGTCTTCTGGTCAGTCTCTTGTTGGTCGCGTGCGGCGGTCTGTCTCCAGAGGAGATAGATGCCAGGGCTGAACAGATTGCCGTGCCTCTGATTGCCACTCACAAGGCGGGAGCACTGACCCCCGCCGCCGGAACGAAGCCTACGGCGTCCCCCACACCCACCGTGACGCCGGTGCATACACCACTTCCCACCAGGGGGAACCTGGCGGACTTGCAGATGCTTCGTCTGGCGGCGTGTTGTCCAGGTTCGGACTTCCTCTCGATCGACCCCGCGATGGTCTCGTGGGACCCGACGTCCAAGCAAATCGTCACTGAGGTGTTCGTGGGGTTGATGCGTCAGAACGAGGAGACAGCGGCGGTCGAGCCCGGAATGGCGGTCGCGTGGGATGTCTCGGCGGACAGGCTGGTTTGGACGTTCCAACTGCGCGATGACGTGCCGTGGGTGCGCTACAACCCGGCCACCCAGCGTGTCGATCAAGTCACCAACGAGGCGGATCAGAATCCGAGTGATCAGGTGCGCTATGTGACCGCACATGATTTTGAGTACGGCATCTTGCGGATTCTCGACCCAGAGACAGATTCGAATAGCGCCCACCTGCTGTACCTGATCGAGGGCGCGGAGGATTTCAACACTGGTGATGGTTCGGCGAGCTCCGTCGGCATCAAGGCATTGGACGACACTACGCTGGAGATCCGCCTGGCCCAGCCAGCCGGCTATTTTGACGTCATTGCCGGTACGTGGAATATGGTTGGCCAACCAGAGTGGCAGATCGAGGCGGAAGGCGACGACTCGGTAGAAGCCAGCAATTTCCAGAGCTACGGTCCCTACGTGCTCAAGGAGTGGGTGGACGATTCGCACCTGACACTGGTCAAGAATCCCCACTGGCCCGGCACGGAGAGCATCCCACGACCCACGATTGAGGAGATCACCTGGACGCTGATGGAAGATGCGGATGCGTTGGTAGCGTACGAGGCGGGTGACCTGGACGTGACCAGAGTCCTTCCAGATGCCCTCGCCGATGTCCAGGCCAACCAGCGACTGGCGGCACAACTCGCTGCCCAGCCGGGTTTGTGCGCGTACTACGCGGGCTTTAATACACTCAAGCCGCCATTTGACGACCCACGCGTCCGGCTGGCCTTCTCGCTGGCAGTGGACCGGCCGGCGCTGATCGACGATGTGCTTCAGAGCGGTGATGAAGTAGCGCGTTGGTTCAGCCCGGTTGGTGCGCGGGCTGTGCCCACCGTCGAGGAGTATGCCACGCTGGGGGTCGCCTATGATCCGGATGAAGCCCGCGCCCTGTTGGACCTTGTGTATCCTGACCGCTCGGAGATGGCGTCGATCACGCTGGCATCTGCATCCCATGGATCCCATCCGGAGATGGCCGCGGCCTTGCAGGAGGGATGGGAGGACGTACTGGGGGTTGAGGTCGAGTTGGAACTGATCGACAACTTCGGGGATTACCTGGATCTCCTACAGACGGATGCGCCGCATGTCTGGAGGATCGGCTGGTGCGCTTACCATCCTGATGCTCATTACTTCTTGAGCGACTATTTTCACAGCGACTCGGCCAACAACTACACCAACTGGTCGAGCAGCGAGTTCGACGGCCTGGTCGACGAGGCTGCACTCAGCACCGATACAGCGGCGCGCACCGAGTGGTACGCCCAGGCTGAGGATCTTCTGGTGCGGCAGGATGCTGCGATCATCCCGCTCCACTG
>Ga0180431_10008115_pt1 | contig 12100 bp, 9 predicted proteins | sample SS_ome_11_FD_132459 | JGI IMG/M metagenome (GOLD analysis project Ga0180431, IMG submission 132459) | Hypersaline lake sediment archaeal communities from the Salton Sea, California, USA - SS_1_MS_1 metaG | ecosystem: Environmental > Aquatic > Non-marine Saline and Alkaline > Hypersaline >... | reverse complement strand
TTGTCGATCCGTGAGTGCAGCCCGCTTCATGGTCGTCCCCTCCTCGGCCGATTCCCAAGCCTGTGGAAGGGATATCGTCAACGTCCACCGGATGCCTCCAGCGTTTTCAGACAAAGCCTAGGCGCTCGCGGCCTGGGGCTCTTGCGCGGGCTCGGCCTCGGTCCGGGGCTCGGCCGGGGCCGCGGTGATGACAAGCTCCCCGCCGCGCGCGTCCACGCGTACGGGCCGGCCCTCGGGCAGGTCGCCAGCGAGCACCTTCTTGGCGATCGGGTTCTGGAGTCGGTGCTGAATGACCCGCGCCACGGGCCGCGCGCCGTAGTTGGGGTCGTACCCCTCGCGCGCGAGGAGCGCGACCGCCGCGTCGGTGACCTCGAGCGTACGCTTGTGCTCGGCCAACAGGGCCTCCAGGCCCTTGAGCTGGATGCGCACGATGCGGCGGATGTCCTCCGGACCGAGCCGGTGGAAGATGATCGTCTCGTCGATCCGGTTGAGGAACTCCGGCGAGAAGTGCGCGCGCAACGCGTCGAGCACCTGGCCGCGCACCTTCGGGTCGTCGAGGTCCGCGGCCTCTATCAGGAACCGGCTGCCCACGTTCGAGGTCATGATCACGATCGTGTTGCGGAAGTCCACCGTGCGGCCGTGGCCGTCGGTGAGCCGCCCGTCGTCCAGGAGTTGGAGCAGGGTGTTGAACACCTCGGGGTGGGCCTTTTCGATCTCGTCGAACAGGACCACGCTGTACGGGCGGCGCCGCACCGCCTCGGTGAGCTGGCCGCCCTCCTCGTAGCCCACGTACCCGGGCGGCGCGCCGATCAGGCGGCTGACGGTGTGCTTCTCCTGGTACTCGCCCATGTCGATGCGCACCATGTTGTGCTCGTCGTCGAACAGGAACTGCGCCAGGCTGCGGGCGACCTCGGTCTTGCCCACGCCCGTGGGCCCGAGAAAGATGAACTTGCCCAGCGGGCGGTCGGGGTCCTGGAGTCCCGCCCGGCCGCGGCGCACCGCGTCGGCGACCGCGGTCACGGCCTGGTCCTGGCCGACCACGCGCTCGTGGATGCGCTCCTCGATGTGCAGGAGCTTGCTCATCTCGCTCTCGAGCATGCGGCTGACGGGGATGCCGGTCCAGCGGCTGACGATGTCGGCGATGTCCTCGGCGGCGACCTCTTCCTTGAGCAGGGCGCGGTCCTTCTGCAGGTCCTGGAGGCGGGCGTTCTCGATCTCGAGCTCGCGCTGAAGCTCCGGGATGCGCCCGTGGCGCAGCTCGGCCACGCGGTCGAGCTCGGCGCGGCGCTCGGCCTGCTCGGCCTCGGTCTTGGCCTGGTCGATCTCCTCCTTGATGCGCCGCAGGGCGCCGATGGCCTCCTTCTCCGCGCGCCACCGGGCGGAGAGCGCGTCGATCTCTTCGCCCAGTTCGGCGACCTGGCGGTCCAGGCCCTCGCGGCGCTCGCGCGCGGGCTGGTCGGTCTCCTTCTTGAGCGCGGTGCGCTCGATCTCGAGCTGGGTCTTGCGCCGGGTGAGCTGATCGAGCTCCTGGGGCATGGAGTCGATCTCGATGCGCAGCGCGCTGCACGCCTCGTCCACGAGGTCGATGGCCTTGTCCGGCAGGAATCGGTCGCTGATGTAGCGGTGACTGAGCTGCGCCGCGGCCAACAGCGCGCTGTCCTGGATGCGCACGCCGTGGTGGACCTCGTACCGCTCCTTGAGCCCGCGCAGGATGGCGATGGTGCTCTCTACGCTGGGTTCGTCCACGTACACGGGCTGGAACCGCCGTTCGAGCGCGGCGTCCTTTTCCACGCGCTTGCGGTATTCGTCCAGGGTGGTGGCGCCCACGCAGCGCAGGTCGCCGCGCGCCAGGGCGGGCTTGAGCATGTTCGCCGCGTCCGCGGCGCCCTCGGCCGCGCCCGCGCCCACGATGGTGTGCAGCTCGTCGATGAAGAGCACCACCTCGCCCGCGGCCTCGGTGACCTCGCGCAGTACGGCCTTGAGCCGGTCCTCGAACTCGCCGCGGTACTTGGCCCCGGCGATGAGCGCGCCGATGTCCAGGGCCACCACCCGCTTGTCCTTCAGGCCCTCGGGCACGTCGCCTTCCACGATCCGGCGGGCCAGGCCCTCCACGATGGCGGTCTTGCCCGTGCCCGGCTCGCCGATGAGCACCGGGTTGTTCTTGGTGCGGCGGCTGAGGACCTGCATGACCCGGCGGATCTCCACGTCCCGGCCGATGACCGGGTCGAGCTTGCCGCGGCGGGCGAGATCGGTGAGGTCGCGCCCGTAGCGCTGGAGGGCCTGGTACTTGTCCTCCGGGTTCGCGTCGGTGACCCGCTGGCCGCCGCGCACCTGGGTGAGGGCCTGGTAGACCCCGTCCGCGGTCACGCCCTGGGCGGAGAGGATCCGCCCGGCCTCGGTCTGGTCCGCGGCCGCGAGCGCGATCAACAGGTGCTCGGTGGACAGGTACTCGTCCTGGAGGCGGCGGGCCTCCTCCCAGGCCTTCTCCAGGGTCTCGCCCAGGGCCTTGGCCATGTACTGGCCCGCGGGCGCGCCCTCCACCTTGGGCAGGCGTTCCAGCGCGGACTCGACCTCCTGGGCGATGAGCGTGGGCTCGGCCCCGAGCTTCTTGAGCACGGGCGCGACCACGCCCTCCTCCTGTTCGAGCAGGGCGGCCAACAGATGCAGCGGCCCGATCTCCTGGTGGTTGCGTTGCCCGGCCAGGTCCTGGGCCGCGGCCAGGGCTTCCTGGGTCTTGACGGTCAGTTTGTCCATGCGCATCGTGTATGGTCCCTCTTCGTGTTCCTGCACGTCTCCAAAACGGCGTTCCGGGTCCGCGGTCGAGCCCTCGCGCAGATGTCGGCCAAGCGCACGAGACCGCGTCCCGAACCGGTCTTCCAAGTAAGCAACCCTTGTTCCATTCCCAAGCATGCATTAGGCCATGAAAGACAAGGAGTTATGAATGGCATCAGCATCAGTGACCATGTCAGAATGACAGGATATCTGTAACTGGGTCAGTTTGGCGTTGGCGCAGGCGTTGGGTCATTCCGACAGGGACGGGCGCAGGCGGCCCGGACCGCGCCCGCGTGGAAGGCCTTGCCTGAGCGCGAGTTATGAGGTCTGGCCGCACGGCACGACAGTTGCACCCATGTATGCAGCGGGTTCGGTGCGCGTGGCCTGACAGACAGGACGGAGGCCGGGCGCACCGGCCGCGATGTGCATGAGGGAGGAAGCGCAGCGATGCCGATGGGCTTGTTTACGCTGTTCGATCCGGTCTACTGGTTGTTCCTGGGACCGGCCATCCTGTTCACGATTTATGCGCAGTTCAAGGTGAAGGCCGCGTACGGCCACTACAGCCGCGTGGCCAACAGCGCCGGGCTCACCGGCGCCCAGGCCGCGCGCGAGATGCTGCGCCGCGAGGGGCTCAACGACGTACAGGTCGAGGAGACCCAGGGCTGGCTCTCCGACCACTACGACCCGCGCGACCGGACGCTGCGGCTCTCGCCCGGGGTGTACCGCAGCCCCAGCGTGGCCGCGGTGGGCATCGCGTGCCACGAGGCCGGGCACGCCCTACAGCACGCCCATGCCTATGCGTTCCTGGGCCTGCGCAACGCCCTGGTGCCCGTGGCGGGCATCGGCAGCTGGCTGGCGTGGCCGATCATCATCGGGGGCATCCTGTTCGGGTCCCTGGGCCTGGCCAAGGTGGGGCTCGTGCTGTTCGCGGCGATCGTGGCCTTCCAGTTCATCACCCTGCCCGTGGAGTACAACGCCTCCAGCCGGGCCAAGGACGCGCTCGTGCGCAACGGGGTGCTGTCCCAGGCCCAGGAGGTGGACGGCGCGAGCAAGGTGCTAGACGCCGCGGCGCTCACCTATGTGGCCGCCACCCTGGCCGCGCTCGCGCAGCTCTTGTACTGGGCGCTGCGCCTGGGAATGCTCGGCGGCGACGAGTAGCGCGCCGCTTGTCAACCGAACGATCGGCTGCCCGGGGCCGGCCAATCTCAGGTCGGCCCCGTTTGCATGACCGCGCGTGGCGCTAGGCCTGGTCGGGCAGCCGGTCGGCGAAGAGCGCCCGCTCCGCGTCCACGGTCCACGACCCGCCGGGCCCCAGGGCCGCGTGCGCGGCCGGGCAGGACCGGGCGAGGTCGGCGAGCGGCTGGAGCCCCAGGTCCGCAAGGTGCGGGAAGAGCACGATCTTGCCCGGGTAGGTGCCTTGCTTGACGCACTGCATGCCCTGCCAGGCCTGGTACACGTCCCCGAGCGCGGCGAGGCTGAAGTTCGTGTTCATCTCGTCCGCCTCGGTCTTGCGCAGGGTCTCGCGGATGTCCTCGAGCCGGGACCCGGACGAGCCCACGCACCGCACGTGCTTGTCCGCGAACAAGGACAGGGGCAGGCGCGCGAGGGTGCCGGGCTTGACCCCGGCGAATACATTGAGCATCGCGCCCGGGGCGAGGTGCGCGGCGGACTGCTCCACTACGCTGGCCGCCGGGGCCATGATCACGATGTCGTCGAATCCCTGGGGCGCGAACGCGCGCACCTCGGCGTCGAAGTCCCCGGCCTCGGCCGGGTTGCGGATGACGAGCTCCACCCCGCGCTCGCCTGCGGCCTGCGCGTACCGGGCGGCAAGGGCCGCGTTGCGCTCGTCGGAGAGGTCGGTGCACAACAGCTTCGCCGGCGGGTCGCCCGCTTCCAGGGCGCGCTGCACGTGCATCTGGCCCATGGGGCCCGCGGCGCCCACCATCCAGGCCGCGCCCCCGGGCGCGAGGTCCTGGCGCGTGTTCGCGCAGTAGGCCTCGGCCACCGGGCCGCCCCGCGCGCCCACGTGCCGGGTGGCGTGGTAATGGACCCGGCCCACGTCCACGGGCGCCTCGGGCGGCTCGCCCAAGAGGCACAGGACCCCGCCCGCGGCGAGCGCTTCGTCGCAGGCGCGCGCGAGGTTTTCGTCCGGCGCGCCCAGGAGCAGAATGTCGTCGAACCCCTGCCCGTCCGTGTGCCGGTCCTTGGCTCGGGCGACCGCGTCCGGGTTGGCCCCACCGTCCAGGACCGGAGCAAGGTCCGCGGGCGCGTTGTGCACCTTTGCATCGCCCAGGGCCGCGATCAGGCTCGGTCCGCCCTGTGGGAAGACCCCGGCCAGGTCCGCGGGCTGTGCGCCCGGCGCGGCCACGACGAGCATCCGTCCGCCGGCGGCCGTGTGCGTGCGCTGCGGAATCCGGTACGCAGCCTCCACGCAGGTGTACGGCTCCACGAGCGCGGCCTGGGCGTACCCCGTGCTCGGCTGCAGGGGCAAGAGATAACAGCCCTCGTCCCCGTCCAACAGCCACGGCCCGGCGTAGGTGTACTGGGCCAGGGCCCCGCGCTGCACATAGCCGTAGGCCTTCTGCTCGCCGTTTACGTACACGTCGGCCTGCACGAGATATCGCTCGCCGACTCGGAACCGTTCGCGCCAGTCCCGGCCCACGGCCACCACGGTCAGGCTCGGCTCGTGCCCGGGCACGGTGGGATCGCTCTCCAGGTCGCGGCCGCGGATGCGCGGGTGCTCGGGCCCGGCCCAGATGAGCTTGGTGTCCGAGAAGCACAGCCCGATCGCGTCCACGCGCAAGAGCACCTCGTCGTCGCGCGGCGGGCGCAGGGGCAGGCGCACGGGCTTGCCGGCGCGGCCCAGGTGCTCGATGCCCGCGCCGAACAGGTCCCAGGACAGGTACGACGAGGGCAGGGGCGCGTCGGCGGCCTTGTACTGCTCGATCTTGTCGGCCATGGGGGTCTCCTTGGCTGGGTGCGTTGCGGATGGTCGTCCTTGGGCCGGCCGCCGGACTAGGTGGCCTCGATCGCCAGGGAACGCGGGGCCGGGAGCACGGACACCTGGTCCACGAATGCGCGCACGCGAGAGCGCAGATCCTCGGACCAGCGCACCGCGTAGAAGTTGTGGTTCGCGCCGGGCACCGCCTCGAACCGCGTGGGCACGCCCTGCGCGGTGCAGAAGGCCTGATAGTGCTCGCGGGCCTGCGCGCCTTCCGGATCGGCCCCACCGTACACGAACAGCACCGGCGCGCGCAACCGGGCAAACGCCGCCATCAGGTCGTGGGCCGAGTCGCGCAGGCGGCGCAGGTCCGGGGCCTCCGCGAGCGCGCCGCCCACGGTGCGGCCCACCCCGCGCAGGCTCACCTCGCCGCGCAGGAGCCGCCGCCACGTGCGCAGGCTCAGGGCCTTGCGCGCGTACCCGGCCAGGTATCCCGCGGCCTTGCGCCGGGCCTGGCGGGCCGTGGGCGGGGCGAAGGGCAGAGTGGACAGGCACACCACGCCCCCCGTGCGGTCCGGGCGCTGTGCGGCCGCGCCGATGGCCACGTTGCCGCCCGAGCACAGGCCCACGAACGTGACCCGCGCCAGGCCCGTGCGCGCGCACAGAAAGTCCGCGGCCGCGTGCGTGTCCGCGATCATGTGGTCCAGGCTCGTGGCGCGCGCGGCCCCGTCGCTCGTGCCGCGGCCGGACAGGTCGAAGCGAAGCGCGGCCACGTCCCGGGCGGCGAGCTCCCGGCCCAGGGTCACGAACAGCCGGTGCGGCCCGGTGCGCGTGGCCGCCCATCCGTGGATCGTGACGACCGCGCCGTGCGCGGGCCCCTGCTCGGGCAGGGCCAGGGTGCCGCGAAGCGTGAGCCCGTCGCGCGCGAACGCGACGTCCTCTTCGCCCACCCCGGGCAGTCCGCTGGACACGGGCATCGTCGCGTCCCCCTCTGGTCCTGCCCGCGGCCGGGCGCGGGCTTGGGAGCGGACCGGCTGCGAACGGGCGCGGCCGGGCCTAGGGCTCCTCATAGCCGCTCGGGGGCAGGACGGGGCCGTCGGTAGACTCGTCGTCCGGGGCCTCGCCCTCCTCGCCGTCTTCGGACTCGGCGCCTTCCTCCTGGAGCCCTTCCTCGACCTGGCGGCGCAGCCGTTCGAGCATGGCCTCCGCCTCCTCGGGGGTGGGCGGGTGCACGTCGCTGCGGTCGGCCCAGTCGGACAGGGCGCCCGTGACCGCGAGCACGGCGCTGCCGGAGTAGGAGCTCTGCACCGCGGTGCTGAGCACGGGCACGTCTCCGCTTCCCGCGAACACGATCAGGATGGCGCACAACAGCACGGCCTTGATGGCGCCGAACACCGCGCCGCTGAGGGTGTCGGCGCCGGTGACGCGGTGTTCCTTGCGAAAGAGGAGGTTGACCGCCAGGAGCCCCAGGCGCATCAGGGTCGCGGCGGCCACGAACAGGACGAGGTCCGCGAGGAAGCGCGCCACGGACGGCTGGGCCACCCATTGGCCCAGAACCTGGGCGGCGACCTCCCCGGCGAGCATGGTCGCGGCCAGGCCCGCGGCCAGGCACAGGAGCCCGGCGAACTGGGTGAAGAACCCGCTCATGAGCCCGGCGATCAGCCCCAGGACAATGGCTCCCAGGGTCGCTGCGTCCACCCAATTCAGTTGCACCACGGTGGTCGACTCTTCCATCTTGTGTCCTGTCCGCCCGGGGTCAGTAGTCCACGCGGACGAGGTGCAGGCCGTGGGGCGGGGCCGTGGGCCCGGCCGCGGTGCGGTCCCGGGCCGCGAGCACCTGCGCAATCCACTCCGGGGGCCGGGCGCCCCGGCCCACCTCCAGGAGCGTACCCACTACGCAGCGGACCATTTTATGCAGAAACCCGTTGCCCGCAATCGCGAAGGTGAGCCGCCGCCCCGCGCGGGACCAGGTTGCGCAGTGCACGGTGCGCACGTTCTCCTCGCCCGCGCGGCCCGCGTCGGCCAGGCTCGTGAAGTCGTGCGTGCCCACGAGGAGCTCTGCGGCCTTCTCCAGCGCGTCCGTATCCAGGGGCCAGGAGACCCACCACACCCGGTGGCGGTCCAGGACCGGCCGGGTGCGCGCGTTCTCGACGAGATAGTGGTACAATTTCGCGCGGGCGTGGAACCGCGCGTGGAAATCATCGGCCGCGTCCTCGGAGCTTCGCACCGAGATGTCGCGGGGCAGGTGGGCGTTGAGCGCCCGGGCGAACTGCGCGCCCGGAATGGCCGACGCGGTATGGAAGTGCGCCACCTGGCCCATGGCATGCACGCCGCTGTCCGTGCGGCTGGCGCCGTGCACGCGCGCTCGCTCCCCGGTCAGGTCCGCGACGGCCTGCTCGAGGCGCGCCTGCACGCTGGGACAGTGCGGCTGGACCTGCCACCCGCAGTAGGCCGTGCCGTCGTACTCGATCACCAGCTTGATCGTGCGCACCGCCGCCCCCCTTGCCGTTCGGGCGCGCGCATGGTAGCGCCGGGCGGGGCGGGTGTCAATCGGCCGCGCAGCGCGCCTGCGGGGCGCCGAAAGCCCTTGACAGGTCTTGCCGTGCAATTAGAATGCGGATACGGAAGAGGCGCGCAGGTCGCAGGATGCGCGGGTGCGTAGAGCGCTCGCGTCGCGGATGCGCGCGTCAGGACGTCGCCGGCGGGATGCCGCCCGTGGAGGCCGGCATCCCGTTCCCTTTCAGGGCCGGGCCCACGGGCGATGCCGGCCGAACGCGATATACAGGCTACAGACGCCAGAGGACACCGATGGACGTGCAGGTCGAAGACGTTGCGCCGTGCCGCAAGCGCCTGTCCGTGGAGATGGACCCGGGCGAGGTGGACGCCGCGTTCGAAGAGTCGTTCCGCGAGGTGAGCACCGTGGCGCAGGTGCCCGGGTTTCGTCGCGGCCGGGTGCCGCGCAGGGTGCTCGAGCGCCGGTTCCTGGGCGCGGTGCGCGACGAGGTGCGCGACCGGCTGTTCCGCCGCGGCCTGGCCGAGGCGGTGCAGAAGCAGTCCCTCTCGCCACTGGGCATGCCCCGGATGGACGAGCGAGAAATCGCGTGCGAGCGGGGCGAGCCGTTCCGGTTCAGCGCGGAGCTGGACGTGCGCCCCGAGTTCGAGTTGAGCGACTACAAGGGCCTGGAGCTCACCGAGCGCGTGGTGCCGGTGGCCGACGAGGAGGTGCAGGCGCGCCTGGACGAGCTGCGCGAGCGGTTCGCCGACCACGTGCCCGTGGACGAGCCGGCCCAGGAGGGCGACCTCGTCGAGGGCGAGGTGGCGCTGCGCGTAGGCGAGGAGGAGCTCTTCCACGAGGAGGAGCGCGCCCTGCGCGTGGAAGGGACCACCCTGTTCGGCATGGAGGCGGGCGACCTCGTCAAGGCGCTGGGCGGCGTCAAGCCGGGCGAGACGCGTACCATGGAGTTCCCCCTGTCCGACGACCACCCGCGCGAGGACCTGCGCGGCAAGCCGGCCACGGCCACGGTGTCCGTGGCGCGGGTCCTGCGCACCCGGGTCCCGGACGCGGACGACGCGTTCGCCAAGCGCCTGGGCGTGGCGGACGCGGCGGCCCTGCGCGAACGGCTGCGCGAGTCCCTCGAATCCGAGCGGCGCCAGTCCGCGCGCGAGGACCTGGAGCGCCAGATGCTCGACAAGCTTTTGGAGGCGAACACGTTCGAGGTGCCCCAGGCGCTCGTCGACCGGCAGGCCGAGGCGAGCCTCTCGCGCCACCAGGCCGAGCTCGCGCGGCTGGGCATGCCCACCCAGGTCTTGGAGGAGCGCCGCGATGAGCTTGCGTCCGCCAGCCGCGAGGGCGCACAGCGGTCGATCCGCCGGATGATCCTGTTCGACGCGGTCGCGGACAAGGAGGGCGTGGAGGTCACCGACCAGGAGGTGCAGAGCCAGGTGGCCCGGCTCGCCCAGCATTACCGCACCACGCCCGCGAAGATGGCCAAGCGCATCGAGGAACAGGACGGCATGGAGGCCGTGCGCCGGGAGATCCGCGATATGAAGGTCACCGAGCTCGTGCTCGGGGCCGCGCAGATCCGGCGCGAAGAGGCCCCCGCCGAGACCGACGAAGAGCCCGAGGCCGCCCCGGCCCGGGAGCCGAAGAAGCGGCGCCGTTCCAAGAAGCGGTCAAAGGACGCGAAGAAACAGGACGAAAAGAAGGAGAGCTAGACGTACACAGCGCCCGGGCCGGGCGCGCAGCCGCAGGATCCGCCCGGGACGCGCGATAAGGAGACTTGCATGAGCCCGCTCATTCCCTTCGTCGTGGAGCGCACCGCGCGCGGCGAGCGCAGCTACGACATCTACAGCCGCCTGCTCAAGGACCGGATCATCTTCATCGGGGGGCCGGTCAGCGACGACGTGGCCAACACGGTCATCGCCCAGATGCTGTTCTGCAACCTGGAGAAGAAGGAGGCCGAGATCAGCATCTACCTGAACACCCCGGGCGGCAGCATCACCGCGGGCCTGGCCATCTACGACACCATGCAGTACCTGCCCAACCCGATCGCCACCTACTGCATCGGGCAGTGCTCGAGCATGGGCGCGGTGCTGTTGACCGCGGGCACCAAGGGCCACCGGTACGCCCTGCCCAACAGCCGGATCATGCTCCACCAGCCCTGGGGCGGGACCGAGGGCTCGGCCTCGGACATCCACATCCAGGCCAAGGAGATCGACCGGCTCAAGAAGCGCATCAACGAGATCGTGGCCCACCATTCGGGCCAGCCCGAGGACCGCATCGCCAAGGACGCGGACCGGGACTTCTTCATGGGCCCGGAGGAGGCCAAGGAATACGGGCTCATCGACACCGTGCTCGAGACCGTGCCCACGCCGCCGAGCGAGGGCGACAAGGACTCCTGAGCGCGGCGCGGCCGTGCCGCTGAGCGGAGGACGATCATGGCCAAGGGCAGCCGGACACCGAATAAGGGCGGCCAGGGCGGGCGCACCCAGGAGCGGTGCACCTTCTGCGGGCGCTCCTACGACGTGGTCAAGCGCCTGATCGCGGGCCAGGAAGGCGTGTACATCTGCAACGACTGCGTGACCCTGTGCAACTCCATCCTGGAGCAGGAGGACCTGCGCGAGGCCGAGCAGGAGCTCAAGGCCGAAGAGGTGCCCACGCCCGCCAAGATCAAGAAGGACCTGGACGCGTACGTGATCGGCCAGGAGCGGGCCAAGCGCATCCTGGCCGTGGCCGTGCACAACCACTACAAGCGGCTCCACTCGGCCCTGAGCGCCAGCGACGTGGAGCTGGACAAGTCCAACGTCCTGCTCATCGGGCCGTCCGGGTGTGGCAAGACCCTGATGGCCCGCGTGCTGGCCAAGACCGTGGGCGTGCCCTTCGCCATCGCGGACGCCACGACGCTGACCGAGGCCGGATACGTGGGCGAGGACGTGGAGAACATCCTGCTGCGGCTCATCCAGGCCGCGGACGGGGACGTGAAGCGCGCCGAGCGGGGCATCATCTACGTGGACGAGATCGACAAGATCGGCAAGCGCACTCAAAACGTGTCCATCACCCGCGACGTGTCCGGCGAGGGTGTGCAGCAGGCATTGTTGAAGATGCTCGAGGGCACGGTGTGCAACGTGCCCCCGCAGGGCGGGCGCAAGCACCCCGAGCAGCGCTACATCCAGATCGACACCTCGCACATCCTGTTCATCTGCGGCGGGGGGTTCGACGGCATCGACGAGATCGTGGCCCGCCGGGTGGGGGGCAAGTCCATCGGGTTCCAGCGCGAGGACGTCAGCCAAGAGGAGGAGCTCTCGCGCCTGCTCGCCCAGGTGGATACCGACGACCTGCTCGAGTTCGGCATGATCCCGGAGTTCATCGGCCGCGTGCCGGTGATGGCTTCCATCGATCCCCTGGACGAGGACGCCCTGGTGCGGGTGCTGCTCGAACCGCGCAACGCGCTCGTGCGCCAGTACGGGCGCCTGTTCGACATGGACGAGGCCGAGCTCTCGTTCACCGACGAGGCCCTGCGCATCATCGCCCGCCGCGCCCAGGAGAAGAAAACCGGCGCCCGGGCTCTGCGCGCGATCGTGGAAGACGTGATGGTGGACCTCATGTTCGACCTGCCCCGGCTGCGCAAGCCGGTGGAGGTGGTCGTGGACGAGGACATGGTCCGCGAGGGCTGGCCCGCGTTCCGGGAGAAGCGCGCGGACCGGTTCCCCCTGGTCGAGGAGACCGAGGAGGCCGACCAGGCCCCCGAGCCCTCGGCCGAGGCGGAGGACGAGGACGAGGAAGAGGAGCCGCGCAAGCGCGAGAGCGCTTGAGCGCCGCCCCGGACCGTACGGAGGTGGCTGCACCGGACCCTATGCAATGGCGGACGGCGAACCGGGTCAGGCGGG
>Ga0180431_10008113_pt1 | contig 12101 bp, 1 predicted proteins | sample SS_ome_11_FD_132459 | JGI IMG/M metagenome (GOLD analysis project Ga0180431, IMG submission 132459) | Hypersaline lake sediment archaeal communities from the Salton Sea, California, USA - SS_1_MS_1 metaG | ecosystem: Environmental > Aquatic > Non-marine Saline and Alkaline > Hypersaline >... | reverse complement strand
GAGCACGGCCATTTCCTGGAGCCGGGTTTTCAGCAGATAACCGCCGCGCAGACTGCTCGTTTCGCTGCGTGAAGGTATGCGGACCTCAATGTCGAAACGGTCACCCTTTTGGATACCCGGCCGCAGCCAGCCACGAAGCAGGACCAGGGCCGTGTCGGAGGAGGCCAGCACGGTGTTGGGGTTCTTGACGTCTCGGGTTTTCATTTCCTCGAGCAGCACCGCCCGTTGTGGCGAGGGGGCGGGGTCGCTGCCGGTGCCCTGAAGCCCCGTCACAAGACCGACCGCCTCGACCCGGATCGGGAACATACCGAACGGAACGGCCAGATCACCCACCAATCGGGCCTTCGTGGAGCCGGAGGCCGAACCATCGGGGCTCTGGGATCGCACGTTCAACACGTTCCAAGCCGAGCAGCCGCTGGTGAGAATCAGGCCGCAGCACAGCCACGTGATGTAAGACTTCATGCTTCCTTGCACTCCTCGCCGTGTATCAACACGGTCTGCGATGTCCTGGCACGGTGAAACCTGGATAAATGGTGAAAACCTGGATAGGCGGCCGGCAGAAGCCCGCCGATCGTTGCAGAAGAGATATGTGGTCGCGAACAATAGTGATTTCGCCCGCCGCGGTCAAGGTGAATGAGCCGCTATCGCAGTGAAAATCGCGAAACCAGGGGATATAGAGAAACGGAAAGCGGCTTCAATTCAATGTTTGGCGGGGAAGTCAAATGTTCTCGGCTGCGGATCGACGCTACCCCGTCACCACCTCCGGGGTAATCGGATCTGGATTCGACCGGGCAGCCGTCAGCCGGCGGATCTTGATGACCAGGCCGGTTATCAGCGCGGCCAAGGCAGCGATCGGAAAGAAACCGAAAAGCACGCCGAAAATCCCCAGGCAGATCATGGCCGTCGAGCCGCCGCGGCCTGTCAGCCAGGCAAGTTGCCCGCGGCGTGCAAGGCGTACCAGGAAGACGACCACGGCGATTATCACGGCCACAATGGCCAGTTGTCCCAGGCGATTGATCAGCGTATGGGAAACGCTGCGACCGGTAATTTTCACTTCGCCCAGCGGCGTGGTGAAACGATAGACCTGGTACATGCCGTCGGTGTTGGGCAGTTGCAGTTTGAGGCTGGCCAGGCCGGTCGCCGTGGTTACGTCGCCGCCACCGCCACCGCCGCCAATGCCGAGGCCGTTTTCAGCACCTTGCGGCAGAGCACCGGTAGTGGCCCCATAGTAAAAGCCGCCGTTGTCGCTTTGCACAACGATCGCTCCTCCGTTGACCGTAATCGGCATCTGGCCGTCGAGGACTTGCATGCTGCCGCTGCCGTTGACCACGCCGACGTCGACCGTTTGGCCGCCGAGGGTCACTTGAGCGGCCTGGCCCTCCGGACCTGCCTGTCGGCTGAAGGTCTGAGACGGTATCGCGGCCCCTAGTTGCCCGGCCTGCTGTTGCTCCTGATACTTGAGCTGATAACGCTCGACGACGTTGGGTCCCTTGTCGCGATCGGATAGCTGCAAGGTTGTGCCGGCAACGAGTTCCTGTTGTGCGACGCGCGACTGATCGAGTTGACTTCGGACTTTACCCTGAGCGATCTCCGGGGCCTTCGGTTGCGCCTTGGCCACTTTCGTACCCTTGCCTTTGAGGTATCCCCAACCGCCGGTCGGCTTTCCGGCCGAGGAACTTCGGCCACGCTCGGCGCCGCGTTTACCCAACTGTTCCGTCTGCACCGGGTTGAACAGCCCGTTGTAGTCGAGAAACTTGTCGTTGAGCTGATTGCCCGGCTGCACAGAGTCCGGTCTCCCCTCAACGGCAGTGCTCCAGTTTCCGCCCGCGTCGGTGACCACGTTTAGCGCCCGCTCGTTCTTCTGATCCTCGAAGCGAGCGTTCAGTCGCCAGCGATTGTCGTAGCCGTCGGTTTGGTCGGCCGTATCGCGAAGCTGAGATTCAAACTCGTCGACTTCCTGTTGGGCTTCCTGCAAGATGCCGGCGTTGTTCGTGAGTTCGGTTTCCAGGTTGGTGTTCGGCACGAAACCTTGCAGTGACAGGTCGTTGCTCAGCGCCACGCTGAGTTGCTTGAGGTTGTTGGCGGCGCGAACCTTGGCGAACTTGCCGCCGTGGCGGATGGTTTGCACGAGTCGGCCGGCCTGTTTGGTCTGATAGGCATAGTACGCGGCTGCCAGGTCGGCCTCCTCGCCAGTCAGCCGCATGGTTCCGCCGAAGTCGAACCATTGGTGATCCTTGGGGACAAACAGCCGCACTTGGCTTCGTTCCACGCTGATGTTCTCGGTGTACATCAACGGAAAGTCCAGTTTGGCCACCCGTCCCAAGGCGGGCAGCTTGCCGCCGTAATAGAGCACCACGGGGTAGTCGAGATCGCCCGGCTCGGTCTTCACCAGCGGAATCCGCACCTGGCGGTCGCTCTTCGCCTTGGGGACCCGGGTCGGCTTGACCGGCTTGCCGTCTACCTGCGCGGTCCACAGCACCGCGCTCGCCGGCAGCCTGACCACCAGGTACTGCTCCGTTGCGTTATCGAGCCGGTAGGTAACTTCGGCCCGATATGCACCGTTGTTGTCCAGCACCAGGTTGGTCTGCGCCAGCCCGATTCGGGCACCGGCCGTCTTCACCGCCTCGCGGCGCTCGGTCTTGAAGCCGAGTTGCGGGACCTCGGCGTCGCTGCCGATCAGGTACGCCCGCGTGATGTCGGTGCCGAGTATCGAAGTGAGCGTCTGCCACTGTTTCTGCTGGCGACTGAGCGGCTCCAGTTCCACGAGTGTCTCGAAGACGGCTTCATCCTGCCCCGCGTTTTCGACGGTAACAAACCGCCGATCGGTGCGTCCGGTTTCCACGGTGGGGATGGGGGCAAAGTGCTTAGTGGCGGTCAACAGGCGGTCGTTCTCGACCAGCACACGAAGCTCGCCCATCACCTCGTCCTGCAACTGAAGGACCACGCGAATCGGGGCCGCAGGGTCGGCATCGTCCTTTTCGATCGTCTTCTGCCGCAGCATGGGCACGCTGACCCGCGCGTCGGCCATCCACTGCGGCAGCGTGAACGCCAGTTGCCGGATGCCGGCCTGGCGGATGTTGAAGTCCAGCAGGATCGTCTCCTCTATGGCCCGATCGGTGATCCGCACGTTGCTGATCGTCGTACATGCGACCAGCGGCTCGCGTGCGGAGAACTTCAAGGTGCCGGCATAGTCGGCCCCGCGATAGGCAACGGCAAGTCGGGTTACTTCGCGCTGGCCGGGATTCAACCAACCGTGCAGCCGCCGAAGCAACACGCTCTCGCAGTTCTGAAGATCGCGCGACTCGACGTTGAAGGCGGGATCGATCTGCACGGCGATTTCGCCCTGCTGCCGGTCGACGCCGAGCACTTCGAGCTTGGGCAACGGCAAGGAGTCGATCTTGCCCGGCTTGCCCAACGTGCCGCGAAGCAGGATCGGCACCTCGCCCTGTTGCCCGGTGGCCAGATAAACGCTCAGCAGCCGCCGGCCGTCGCGTTGCGTCAGTGATCGCTCGAACTCACCGGGTGCCGAGACGTGCTCGATCTTGAAATCGTCGGGCACGAACATCTCGACGCGATACAGCGGCCGGTCTCGCACTTGTAGCACGACCCGGCTCTCCAGGCTCCGCTCGTACTCGGCGATCTTTAGCACGGTCTGCACCGAGGCGGTTGCCTTGACCGCCACCGGCACGGCGGCCACGGTGAGCGTGAAGGGGACGGTTCCAAAGTGATAGGTCTGGTAAGGCTGGATTCCCAACGGGCTCTCCGCGTTGTCGGCGCCGCCGGCCAACTCGTTGGCCCAGTTGCCCGGGTCGGCCCGCGTTACGCCTATTCGCTGCAACGTACGAAGCCGCAACAGCGGGCTGCGACGGATCGACAGCTTTCCTTCGTGCAGGATGGCGTCGCCCACCGCGACCATGGGCACGTCGAACTCGGCCAGGTCGTCTTGGCCCACCGCCCCGCCGTAGCGAAGATGCAGCGTGAACTCTTCCTGATCCTTGGCCGCCTTCAACAGCGTAACGTCGACCTTCTGACGGCCGTCCTCTTTGTTGACCTCCCAGCCGCGGACGTTGCTGCCGTCGACCTTTTCCAGCAGATAATCGCCCGGCACGTCGACGCTGAACTGCTCGCGCTGGGCACGGCGGAACTGGAGCACCAGCCGCCAAACCAGCCGCAGACCGTCTTCCTGGACATCGAGCACGGCCGAGCTATCGGCGGTCAGGCTGCGGTCGACCTGTCCCTCGGCCACCTTGGGGCGCCAGCGGATGCTCACTGCTCCGCCGGTGCCGCCCAGGGCGGTTTCGATCTTTTCGTCGGGTTGTTCGGTCTCGTATGCCAGGCGGTCGGAGACGTGGCCCAGCCGCACTTCGGTCTCCGGCTGGGGGACCGAAATCGACAGGGCCGTCGCCGGTGCCGACGGCAACACACCGGCGGCCACCCGCCAGCCGCCCTCGCGCGAGAGCCGCATCCGCACGGCCAACTCGAGCTTATGCCGCCCCCGGCCCGAGGCGTAGAGCACGACCATCGGACCACCGCTCGGCGCCGCCTGGAAATCCGCCTGGTTTGGAGCCGCGTTGGCACCCTGCTGTCCCCGGGCACCCGGTTCTCCCTGGCGGCCCTGTTGCTTGGCGTTGTTTGGCTGCTGCATTACGACGGTGCTTAGTCGCGCCGGGCGGCCGTCCAGATCGGCCCGGGCGAACACGCCTCCGCTCAGCCCGAGTGGTATCTGCACGTAGCCGTCGGCGTAGACGTCCAACTGCAACTCGCCGGTGACCAGCAGGTACTCGTCGCCTTCGAGCGTGGTGCGATAGGAAGCCCCCGACAGGGCGTAGGCCGCGGGGGGCTTGCGCGATTCGATCTTCTTGTCGGGATAGGCACGGTTCCATAGCTCAACGTATCTCGCATACGGAACCAACAAGCGGTCGGCTGCTTGGATGCCCTCCGCCGCATCGGGATCGTAGGGCAGTATCAGCGCGTCCTCGGGCACGTCGACCGGTGGCGACGGCTCGACCACCTGGATCACGAACGGGCCGGTTTTGGTCTGGTTCTTCTGCTGCGCTTGAGCGTTACTTGCCGAAAGAATGCATGCGGCCGCCAGAATGCCGGCGGCTGCGGCTGCCGCTCGTCTGCCAAACGACGAACAGGCTGCTCGGTACAACTTCACAAACACGCGGGCCGTCCACTTGGCCAATGCAGCCAACAGATAGTAGGGCACCAGCAGTGCGGCGGCATAGAAGAGCATGTTGCAGGTTCGCGTCAACTCGACACTCGTGCCAAACAGCGGTATCAGCGTGGCCACCAGGGCGACTATCACCAGGAATCGGGCCTTGGTGCCCACCGGCCGGTTGGTCAGCGCCAGGCCGGCCAGGCCGATCGCCAACGCCAGCCCCCAGGCCAGCAGGCCGTATCGCCAGCGATTGGCCAGCGTTACTTTCAGTTCCGGCTCGACGCCCAAGCTGCGGAACGTCAACACGTCGCCCGACTGAACGGCCCAGTCGTCGAGGTTGATTTCGAGACTTCGGACACCGGCCAGTTGCCAGGCAAGGCGGGTTTTGCGCCGAGACGGCATCTTAGCTAGAGTTCCGTGCAGATCGCGTGCGAGTTGTTCCGCATCCGCTTCATGTACTACCGCAATGTCGCCGGCTTCCGTTCGCGTCACGAGTCCAGGCACTCTGCCTTCTCTCATAGCAACCTCACCACCTTCTTCCCCGAGCATTTCCATATCCATTGAAGGTTCTTCAGTCGCCGGTTCAGGGGCCTCGTCCGGGGTTGGCTGAGCCATGGGGTCCGCGGGTTCAAGCGGAGGTGGTGCTGCCGGCGTACTAATCGCTTCCGCCATGTCGTGAAACTCGTCCGCAGGCGTCGTATCATAGGCTACGTCATCATTCAGATAGTAAGGCTTTCCGCGCCTATCGTAGACCTCCTGGCCACTCCTCTGTGCGGCCTCGCGAGCCGCCTGCATGCCGCCGTAGAAAGGATTCACCCCGCCGGCCAGAACGTAGAGCACGGCGGCCACGTTGACCGCCGCCGGAACGGGACGCTCGACGTCGTCGGTCACCACGGTGCCACCGGTGCGGATCACCTGGTAGCCGTTGGGGAGGTGCAGCCGCCAGAGGAGGTCGTTCAGCGGCACTTCGACCGGTCCGGCCGACTCAGCGCCGCGGAGCAACAGTTTCGGCGACGCCACGCTCACGTTGCCCGACATCCCAACGGTGCCGATATCGGTCGCGTAGACGATCCGTAGCGTGCGACTAACGGCAGCGGCCCCGGCCGGCAGACTCACCAGCAGGCTGGAGTCTTCTCGTTGCGGCTTGATCGGCTCGCCGTCGAGATAGGCCGACCATAGCTCGGATTTCTTCGGCAGCTTGATTTCGAGGAACAGGGCCTTGGTGCGTAACACGAAGGTGGCCTGCGACTGCGAGGCCCCGTCGGGCGACAGGTGCGTACTGAGTTCCGCCCGCTCGACGATGGCCGAGTACAGACCGTAGCCGGGATGGCGAAACACGTCGATCTTCAACTGCGGCGGATCGCCCACGAATCCGTAGGCACCCAACAGTCGGCGGCCGACCTGGTAATCGGCGTCGACCAGTTCGCCCACGTCGACGCGCCGGGTCGCGCCGGGGTCGATTTGAACGTCGAGTTCCGCGCTGCCCTCGACGGCCACCAGGCCCGACTGATAGACGACCTGCTCGGCACGGACGATCGGCAGCACGACGTTGCTGTCCTTCTCGACCGGCAGGGGTTGCTGGAAATCGACCGCCAGGCGGATCTCTCCGCGTCGCGGTTCTTCCAGCAGCACGGTCCAGAGACGCGTCTGCTCGGCATCTTCGCTGAGGTATTCCTTCAGCTTGACGCCGTCCAGGGGGCTGATCGACAATGCCGCCGGGGTGTCGGCCGGCAGCGAAAACGTCAAGCGGCGCGTTCGGGCCTCGTCGACGTTGTAGATCAGTTCGTAGTGGGCAACCAGGGCGTCGGGCTGGATTTTCACGAAAGAAAACGTGCGGGCCGTCAACCGCGGCCGCGTCCGCTGAACCGACAGACCGGCGGTGTACCGAGGACCCTCGTAGCGATAGGCGAGGTTCGTGGCCACGCCACCCAGGCCGTACTCCTGCTTTTCAGCCTCATCCAGCGGCGTAAGCCCTTCGAGTTTCTCCGGGCGGACGGTCATGTCGTCGCGGACTTCGACGGCCACGGCTCCCTTGTCGCGCTGAGCACCGGCGACGGCAAACAAGGGGAATTCGACGCTGCGCGATCGCCAGTCGTCGAGCCAGCCGGGCGGTGTTCGCGTGGCCTGAAAGTTTACGTGAAACTCTTCTCCGGCGGGGATGCCTTCCGGCACGCGGACATGGATCCGTCCCGGTTGCCCCGCCGTGGCGTACTCCTCGAACGAGAGCGGTTTCTCGGCGGCGGCGGTCACGCTGGTGACGTGCCAGCCGAGCGGGGCCGAAAGGTCGAAGGCGAACCGCTTCTCGGCGTCGGCCAACAGCGCCAGTCCGCCGAGCACTTGCTGGTCCCGGTCGGAGAGGATCAACAGCAGGTTCGAGGTAACCGCCAATTCGGCCGGCGGCTTGTCGAACGTGGCCGTCAACTCGAACTCGCCCTGCGGGGCATAGTAGGCCACCACGGAGCGCAACGGCGGCGTGCCCGGCGCGGCGTTGAATATCGTCGCCGGCAGGGCCTGGCTCAGAACCGAGGTGTCGATCGCGGTGAGCCCTTCGGCCGCTATCGACTGCGCGTCCAATCGCCGCTCGACCAGCAGGCCCAAGACCGACACTTCGGCGACCACGTCCAGCGGCTGGAGTTTTGGGAATCGCCACCCATCCATCTGGCCGGGGGTCTTGATCGCCGAAAGGTTCAACACCACGGTATCGGTCGTCTGTTCCTGCAACTGCACGTTGAGGATCTTTCGCTGGGCGTCGTCTTCCACGTCCCATCGGGCAAGCATCGGCGAGGTGACTTCGGTAATCTCGAACCCTTCCGGCACCACGTAACGAAAACGGTCGACCGCGCGGTGCAGCACCGCCATCGACACCGTGGCGTGCAGCTTCTCGTAGGCCTCGGTCACTTCGTCGACCAGCACGCTACGGGCGACCACCGCCTGCTGGCGACGCATCAGACGGCTGTTGAGCGTCATCAGCAGAGTGGTATCGCCGGCGGGCGGGAGAAGCTCGAAACGCGTTACGCCGGCGGCTTCGTCCACCATGCGGCTGACTACGTCGGCGCCACCCTTCACTTCGACGTCGCCGGGCACGGTGAGCCGCAGGCTGGCGGCCGGCGGACGCGGCACTCGGAAGTGGAGCACTTGCCGTGCGGCGGTCGTTTCCAGCGGGGCGACCATTTCGAGCACGAGTTCGTGTCGCCCAATGCCCTCCAGCAGCAACGTCGGCTGCCCGGCGGGGTCGCGGCCGATCGCCGCGTCGGCACCGTCGAGTTTCGCCGACGAGAGCCCCACGCCGGCAAGATCGAGCGGCACCGCATGAAGCCCGTCCTTAAGCACGTCGATCATCAGCGTGCCGGTGAGCCGGGTTCTCTGGTCGCGGATCGTCGCCGTGTAATCGGCCGAAACGAGCACCGCCGCGTGCGGGGCGGGGGTCTCGGGCGTTAGCTTTGCCCGCTCGAGCAACTCGTCGTATTGCTGTCGCGAAAGGAGCACGCGCCGCGGTTGACGTTCGAGCAACACGTTGAGATCTTCGAAGGGTACGAATATCTCGCGGACTGGTATCTCACTGACTGGGGTGTCGTCGGCCCGGTCGGCGTTTTCCGCTGCCAGCAGAATACCGGCGGCCGGTGGCAGCAACAGCAAAGTCAGCAGGGCGACAATCGCCCCGGCACAACTCTGCGGCACGGTCCTGCAACGGCGGGGGAGGCGTCGCTTTGTAGGAGGCCTATGCATCGTTCTTGCCTCCTTCCTCGTTCTCGCTGTTGTCTTGCCTGTCGGGTGGCGGCATTTCGGGTGCCGGCTCGACCGGCGGCGGACCGTCTTCGGGATGCGGCGACGGGTCGGCGCGGTCTTGCGGCTTGGCGTCTTGCGGCCCACCGGCAGCCAGGACAGGCGGCAGCGGCGGCGTGATCGGCGGCGTTTTGCCCTGCCCGCCAGGACGCTTCCATACGAAGTATCCCACCACCCACATCACCAACACGATAAAGATCGCCGAAGCCAACGTCCCGTTGAGCACTTGCATGGAGAAGCTGGGAGCAAACACGCCGCACAAAACCAACGCGACGATCAACCCTCCCACGGCCAACGCGCGAATCGATCGATCGGTGGGCAACAACAGCAACCCGGCGATGACTATCAGCACGAATACGGCGGCGTGCAGTTGGGTCTCTCCCATCGTTTTCAGTTGCAGCGAACCGGCCGGCGGCTTTTCGGGACGTAGCGTCGAGAAGGCGTACAGATCCCCGTCGGTTTGGAAGGACTTCAGCGGATCGCCCGCCAGTTCGACTCCCTGGCAAACGTTGCCGATCAGGCTCGCGTCGCTCTGCCAGGGATCGGGCTGCCAGTTCAACGATTCGGCGAGCCACCATTTGAATTCCTTCGTCCACTTACCTCGGGTGCCCAACAGGGCCCATTCCTCGGGCAGATAGACGCAGAGGTAGATCTTCTGGACCGAGGGCTCTTCCGGAAAGAAGGGCAAATCCAAGCGGCTGCCGTCGCCGGGGACCGTATAGCGAAGCTCGATCAGGAACGATTCGTCGGCGCTGGAATCGACCAGCGGCACCGAGTATTTGTCGGCCTCGTCGCTGCCTTGCAGCATTACCGGCCGGCCGTTGATACGCGCCGGGTCGGTGTCGAAAACGGCACCGGTGGGAAGCTTCACGTCGAGCCGTTGCTGGGCGCTGCGCATCCGATACAGGGCCTGGACCGGCACCTTGCCGGCCCTGGTGGCCACCATTCGCACCACGCCCAACTCGACGTTGGTGCGTTTTACTTCTTCGAGCTGATATCGAGTGGCGGTGATTTTCAATTGCCAATCTTCGTGGAACTCGAACGCCCGGGCCGCCCCCGGGACCTCGGCGATCAGGTCGTGCTGAGGATCGATCGGCCGCAGTGCCGTTGGTTGCCCCACTTCGCGCAGGTCGAGCGTCTCGGCCTTGACCATCACGATCTGTCCCCATGCCCGATCCACGCCGACGGGCCTGATGTGCGGGATGTCCAGTTCGACGCTCTTGCCGACGTCGAGCTTTTCGATCTTCTTTTCCCACACCAGCTTGATCTTGCCCTCACCGAGCAGTTCCGACTCGCCGCTGAGGCTCCAGGCCACGCTGCCGGCGGCCAGGTCGTCGGGCGGCGGGTCGATCACCTTTTCGCGGATCTCCGGCGTGGTGTTGCGCAAATCGGCGGCCACCTCGGCCGGGACGTCGATCCGCAGCGATTTCACGCCGCTGTAGAGTATCTTGTAGAACAAGGTCGATTCGTACTTGGCCACGCCGTCTTCGATCCGCGCGACCAGAAGCTGCTCGATCGTTACCTGCGGTTTGCGGCGTTCGGCCGCCAATTCCAGAGAGACCGCCTCCTGGTCGTAGCCGAACGCGAGCACGGGGCGAAGATCGGCCGGATGAGCGCCGCGGGCCGATTGCATCCCCTTCAGCGCGTCGGCAAACGTAATGCTTCGCAAACCGTCGGTAGTGACCGGATTGACCCGAAGGCTCTCCGGCGCATAGATCACCAGGCGGCCGACGGCGCGTTCGACGCTCTGCGGAGCGATTCGCGTGATCGGCAACGAGATGCCGGCCGATTGGCCGGTCGGCGAGAGCAGGTCGGGCTGGTCGAGGTCCTTCTCCAGTTGGACGATCAGGCCGACACGTCCGGCGGCCTTTCGGGCGAGGTTGATTACGAGCCGGGTGTTGTCGTCGCCTTCAAGGTGATGGCTGTCGATCTGGGCCGCCTGCGAGTCGGCGACCGTGTGTCCGCGAATCCGGCGGACTTCAAAACCGGCCGGCACGTCCAACTCCAGGCGAAACACGCCGGCCCGCTCTATCGTGTATACCGATGTAAGGTCCACCGAGAGCTTCTCCGGCTCCAGGTAGGCTTCGGCCAGCGAGTCGACCAGGATCCGCGGCTGGACTTTGTCGATGCTCAGCACCAGGTTGAATGGAACCGTGGCGTATCGATAGGAGAAGGCCCAGTTTCCGCCTTGCAGCGCCGGCGGCAGTTCGGTCTTGTCGACCTGCAACAGACCGGCTCGCTCGGCCGCCTCCGCCCGCAAACCGGCCGCCACCTGTACGACCACGATGCCCTGCTGTCGGCCGACGCCGAGTGCCTTCACGACCGGTACGGTGAGCGTCTGCTGTTGCTGGTCGCCGGCGAATTGCTCCAACTCCACGGTTACCTGCTGCGAGCCCTTGATCGGGTCGTGCAATTGGGCGATGATCGTTTGCGTGGCCGCGTCGGCGTCGGCCTGCTCGACCGACCACTCCCGTACGTTGGCGTTGAAGACGTTGACCACCTTCTGATCGGCGGGGACCTCGATCGTCAACTGCGACAGCTCCGCTCGACTGATTCGGTAGGTGAGATTGGTCCGAGTTCTGGTGACGCCCTCGCCGACGGTGACCTGCTGTTCGGCTTGCACACTGGTCAGCGCCGCCATGCCGGTGGCCCCTTCCGCCTTGGGTGTCCAGTCGATGCGAACCGTCGGGGCGGCACCCACGAAGGCCAGCACTACGGTCTCGTCGGGGCCCGGCGCATTCGGTTCCACGGGATCACCGACGGGGACCTCGGTTGCGGCGATGAGCGGGTGGATTTCGACTTTCACCCCCGACTGCGAAATCCGCACCTGCCAGCGGCTTACCGGTGCCTGTGGCGCCTGGAACGAAACGCTGTTCTGGCCGGGCATCTTGGTGATCGCCTTGGCGTATTCCAACGCCAACTCGATCTCCTGTGGCTGTTCGCCCTTCTTCTCGACCAGCAGCCGATAATTCTGGTTCGGAGTGCCGACCAGTCGGGCGGGCTCGCCGTCGATCGTGGCGGCGGTAATCGCGGCGTCGGACAGCCGCAGCGGAATCTCGTTCCAGCCTTCGGCCAGCACCTCGATCTTCAACAGGGCCTTCACCCGCACCACGTCCTCGGCAACCGTCGCCTCGTTCTCGATCTCGGTAATCAG
>Ga0180431_10008112_pt1 | contig 12102 bp, 16 predicted proteins | sample SS_ome_11_FD_132459 | JGI IMG/M metagenome (GOLD analysis project Ga0180431, IMG submission 132459) | Hypersaline lake sediment archaeal communities from the Salton Sea, California, USA - SS_1_MS_1 metaG | ecosystem: Environmental > Aquatic > Non-marine Saline and Alkaline > Hypersaline >... | reverse complement strand
AGAAAACTTCTACGGACTGTGGAGCGTATCTGCTGGACTACCCAACCCTGATACAAGAAACATGGGCTGGGGCATAGCGACCAAAGGCTATAACTGGTTCTTTGATACGTACATCATGCCCTCAATCAAAAAGGGCGTCAAACGCTTCCATATCCATCTTCCTCATGGAAAGACTGGCAGAACCGGCGAGCCCATGTCCTATGACGCCTTGCTCGAAGCAAAACGCAACGGGCAGACCTTCGCCTATGAGCATTTCTACGAACGCATCGCTGAAATCTATGAGAACCATCCTGACGTAATATTTCTCTGCTACTTCGGAACACTTCGATATGACCCTGACATTAAACCCTTGCTCGATGAAGGCAGAATAGATGAATGGTTAGATGTTCTCTTCCACTCAATCGAGCCAGCGCTCAAAGCTCCAAATATTGAGATTGGTTTTGATGCTTCGTATGGGCCGCCTGATGTCTACGGTCCTGACCATCCCAACTATCATTTCCTCTCGCTGATTCAAAGCATCAAGGCCATTCAAGGTCGTCGCATCTACGGCGAGCCCAAGCCTCACATGAATGCTCCTTGGTGGTTCAAGTTCCCTGTTCTTGTCATTGAGACATTCTGGCATCGTTCAAACCCAGATAAGCACAGCGATGCATCTGGTGCTTACATTGAAGATTTACCTGGCCCATGCCTTCGCATGGAGAACCGAGGCTATCGTGATGCGGATGGCAACAGAGTAGATGTTCGAGACATTCCCGATTGGAGAACGTGGTTGCCTGAAAGAATGGCAAACATTCTCATCAAAGACGGCAATCGCTATGGCTACAAGTTTCAACTCTCGCACGGTCTTGTAAGGATTCTTGTTGATGTACCGAACTCGATTACATTTGGCCCTCTCGCAAAAAACCTGCAAGAAATCTACGATGAGATGATCAAGTACGCAATCAAGAATGACTTGCTTCCACCAATCGGGCCTACTCTACCAGAAGAAAACGTTGATGCAAAAGTGTTCGAAAGCCTGGAGGGGCTAATCGAGGACTACGAAGAAAACAAGTGAAAATCTGTCCGTGTATAATGCATCGATGAGCGATGCGCTACCAGAAATAGACCTGTATACCGATGGAGCATGCAAAGTCAATCCCGGCAACGGTGGTTGGGCATGTATTCTGAGAACACAGGACGGAACTGAAACGGTGTTGTCGGGCGGAATGCCCGATACCACCAATAACCAAATGGAACTCATGGCTGTTATTCAGGGACTTCAGTCTCTTGAATCACCATCTCTTGTTCGCATTCATTCCGACTCAACCTACGTTCTTAAAGGCCTCGAAGAGTGGCTTGAGAACTGGAAGAGAAAGGGTTGGAAAACAGCGAACAAGAAACCTGTCAAAAACCAAGAACTCTGGAAGCTCCTCGACGAACTCAAGAACAAACACACGCTTGAGTTCAACTGGGTGCGAGGTCACAACGGTCATCCTGAAAATGAACGTTGTGATGAGCTTGCAGTTGAAGAGTCAAACCTCGTAGGACGATAAATAAGCAGTGAGCAGGTCAAGATGCGTTATCGTGCTTGAAGTTCACGGCAGCGGAACATCCGCTGTCGCTGGGGCTTTGCATCATCTTGGCTGCTCGATGGGCAAGAGAACTCGTGGCCCGCATCCTACAAACCCTCGGGGCCATTACGAAGATGTTCGACTCGGTGCCTGGATTGACAACCTCTCTGTGCTTGATGAAGAAAAGCTCAGCCAAGACTTGAGAGATTTCAAGGAGTACCTATTTGAGCGTGCTGACACGAACCGTCTATGGGGGCTCAAAGACCCGCGACTCAGCGTCAAGCTTGACTTGATTTACGATTCGATTCCTCATGACTGGCGGGTTATCTGCGTTGAGCGCAATGAACTTGCTGCGGCGCGAAGCGCAGCAAACAAATGGAATCGCGACGATATTGCCGATATCATCAGCATGCATGACACAATCAAGGAGTGTCGTGCGTTGGTTCTTGAGAACTTCAGGCCTCCGGCATTGTGGGTCAACTTCAACAACCTGACCAACAATCCTGAACTGTATGTTCGCAAGATGGCAAACTTCATCTACGAGGGTATCGGAGAGCCTTCGGAAGAACAAATCACAGAGGCAGTACGGTTTATCGATCCGTCGCTGAATCACAAACGAGAGGAGCATTCTCATGCTTAGTAGTATTTTGAGCGTTATTTGGTTTTTCATTCTGATCTTCATTATCATCGACATCGTTTCGAGCGATAATGGAACAGGCACTAAAGCTTTGTGGTGCATGCTTGTTTTCTTCTTCCCGCTTATTGGCGCAATCCTTTGGTTCTTGCTCGGCAAATGAGCAAGTGAACCAATTTTGATGTAAACTCCTGACGAAACCGCAGAAGGACGACTCAGGATTTACAAGTGCCAAAGCAAATCAAAAGAAAGCTGCCCAACTATGAAGTGATATCGCTTGTAGGCAACAAGAGCGCATCAGGCGCAGAAGCCATGTTCTTTCGTCTCTCCAAGTCCAGCAGATTTGGAGTAAAGATATATGACGAGCAAGAACATGCTGAACAGGCGTATAGGTCACAGAAGCTTGCGGCAAGCAAAGGGCTTGCGCCAAAAGTAGGCAAAAGACTCTTTGTTCTCTATCGCAGGACAAAAACATCTCGTCCTTACATGATGTATGGATACGAAACACAGATTGCTCGCAAAGTCTACTACAAAAGCCCTGCCTGGAAAAACCAGTCTGAAGAACTAGAACGCAAGCTTATCGAACTCGGGATGGGAAGAGACTTTCATCCCGGCAACTGCGGCATTGTTGGTCAACGCCTCGTATGCGTTGATTTTGGAAACATCAGTACAGGTCACGATTACATCTAATGCTCTACATCGTTCTATCCATATCAGAAAACCATGAAACAGACACGTTTCATCTCACACCCTTCATGGTCTGTGACTCACGAGAAACCGTCCTGAAGCTCTCGAAAGACTCGATGGGTCACGGGCGCTTCGCTGTCGTCCAAGTTACGACAAACGAGCTATTCGACTTCAGCGGACTCGGCAAGGATTGCTGGGTTGAAGATGTTATTGAGAATGGTGTGCAATTCATTTTCTACGACAAGACTATTGCCGATACGCTTGACAGCGGCCAATGAAGCGGCTAAACTGCTTCAGCCTCTTTGACAACTTGGGGACGATTTGGTTTTCGACCGGATAGCAAGGTCGATGACTGCGAGTCGGGGAAGCATGCTCTGGCCCCGTATAAAGGTATGCAAAAATTAGTTGCCAACAGCAACACCCTCCGCATGGCTGCCTAATCAGCCTGCCCATGACCCGAAGACTCCGATGTTCGGTGATTGGCAAACTATCGGATAAGTCTCGACGCCCAGCCTTCTGAGGGCACGAGAACGACAATCAATCAGAATGCTCCGAAGACCATGCCGCCACTGGTAGGGTCAAGGATAAGACAAATCAGTGGCTACGCTCGTAGATGTCACGATGTCTACTATTCCGACACGCGGGTTCGAATCCCGCCGTCTCCATTTGAAGGAAAAAGCCTCCCCTTGCCGAAATAGCAGGTGGGAGGTTTTTTCATGCCAACACAATACTTCGATTTCAACTCTGGTAACAGCGAGTTCGATTCCGTCTCGCTAGAAACATACCAGGCTTCATCAAACTCAACTGCAACGATCGCAACAGCAGATGATGGACAGCCAGCCTTCACGCTTGAAATGCCTGCATTGGATACGGATGCTATTGAAGCTGCAATCCTCATCTTCACCAACTACATACAGAATAACTAAACAGGCACCTATAAAAAGGGCCGCCTGCACAATGCAGGACGGCCCCAGGGTATACTCAGCCGAAGCTGAGCAGAAAGAGAGGTCTTAGGCTTCCGGCGAAGTGGTCTCCTCTTCGGGAGTCTCAGTAGGGACAGGACCAGTACCAGGCTGCGTCCACTGCTGCATCGCGTTGCCCGTCAGGATAGCCATAATCTCGGGCGGAGGCGTCACAGCACGACCCAGCCCGCTCATCTGCGAGTGGATAGCGAAACCGACACCAGCGCCAACCGCCTGACCAAAGGTATTCAGTCCAACTTCCATCATCGAAGGGCCGTTGGCCTTCGCGCCTTCCATCAACTCCATGTGCGGCTCCATGCCAGCGAGGGAGTCTTGCAGGTCTTGGGCAGTAACCTTGCCCTCGATCTTCGCGTTGCCCTTGCCATTCTCCGCTTCCTCTCGTGCCAGAGCGATGAGCTTCGAACGCTCAACGCATTCGCGAATGGTCGCGGGGATGTGACCTTCGAGAGCCTTGGCAGCATCCGTGATGTTGATGTCATCCGAAAGCAGGTTGCCACCGTAGAAGCGAATGAGGCGCTCAGCAGCCTGCTGGTCAGGAGGCGACACGGGAACGACCGTATCGAGACGGCCCGGACGAAGCATTGCCTTGTTGATCTGGTCAGCGTGGTTGGTGGTGACGATGGTCACGATTTCCTGATCCTTGTAATCAACACCATCAAGCGTGTTGAGAATCTGATTCAGTTCATCGGTACGACCCTGGTTCGTCGCCTTGTCCACATCTTCCGCGAAAATGACGCACGGAGCGTAGAGCTTGGCATACTTGAGCGCCAGCACGAGGTCACGGACATCCTTCAGGTAGAGGAAGGTCCAGCCATTGTCTTCGCAGAGCTTCGCGGTCACGTTGGCCGTCAGTGTCTTGCCACAGCCGTAAGGACCAGTCAAAAGCACGCCGCGCTTCAGTGGAATACCGTACTCACGGCACGCTTCCGCGCTCTTGATGGGCATGAAGAGACCCTGCTCAATGAGCTTCGCCGTTTCTTCGGGGAAGATGAGCGATTCAGGCTTGACGTTCGACGTATCGATGAACGTCGGCGAGTCGAGCGACGGGTCAAACGGACGCTCGTCGCGGATGTACTCGAAGCTGACACGAATCGCCTTGCCCTTGTAGATCGAGTTGCTCTTGAGCAGTTCCTCGGTCAGGGCTGCGATTTCCTGCGACTCCTTCTCATGCTTCTTGAGAATCTCGCCGCCGATGATGAACTTCGGACCCGACGCGGGATTGCCCGGCGTCATCGTCTCGAAGCGACCCGTCATGTTGGGAACCTTAACGGAACCCCATGGAACCTGAATCTTGTCCGTTGCGGAAACAGGAACGGTCACGAGCATCGGAGGACGCGCTGAGTCGAACATGCTCTTGGGTGGCGTCTTCATGCCGATGGGATGCCCGTACCGCTTGAGCAACGCACGAGCAAATGCCACCGCGCCATCGAGCGGGAAGCACTCGATTTCATGGTTGAGCATGACTTCGGTCTCAAGGTCTTGCTCAATCTCGTACAGGGCTTCGCGGGCCTCCTGCGTGGTCATGGGACGGGGGATGCTCGGCAGCGTGATCTTGGTCCCGCTGTGTTCCAGAGCGACATCTTGGAAAACGTTTTTCTCGTCATTCGGCATAGCTGTATACCCTTTAGTAAGAAACTTGCGTCTTGCGTGGCGACCGTGCCACGCGAGAAGGCCCCAATATACAGTCTGCCATTTTGACAATTGGGTGAAGCTTTGCAGTGAATCGTTGGAGACTATAATTGCTTCAGTCGATACGATTGGTTCTACCCTTGACAAACCGCTCGTTGCGGGTGAAAATAGAAGGGTTACGATCGACGGTTCATATCGCCTATTGGCGGAGCCAAATAGCATCCTGACTGGGCGAGGGTGGGGATGCAACTGCAATAACAGGTCTCGTCGAATGGAGTATCACACAGTGAATACCTTTACAAAGATGTTGGCAACGGGCGCATTCGCTCTCACCGCAATGTCTGGGGCTGCCCAGGCAAACGATGACGAGTCGCGAGCATACGAAGCCGAACTCCTTGCAGATGCGAGTAATCGCATTTCTCTGCTTGGAGAGGACGACACAACGCTCGACATTGGCGGAACGATTCAGTTCCGCTATATGTGGAACAACGCCGATAACGGCGGCACAACCGATGACACGATCGGTTTTGACTTCGGCGAGACATCGCTGAACTTCAGCGGCGAAGTTGACCGTTTTGAGTACTACCTCGAACTCGACTTCATGAACTACCGCTCCACGAACGGTCAGGTTCAGCTTGACGAGGCGTGGATTCAGACCGACTTCTTCTCGGATGGGCTGAATGTCCGCGCTGGTCAGTTCCGTACTCCTTTCTCTCGCGAAATGCAAGTGGAAGAGGAGTTTCAGCTTTTCGCCAGCCGCTCGTTCGTTGACACCATCTTCGGTGCGCAGAACACGCAGGGCATCATGCTGACTTGGGAGGGCAACCGCGCCCGCTTCTTCGCCTCGTTCAACGATGGCGCTCGCACGCAAAACACCAACTTCAACTCGGCTACCGAGGCTGACTTTGGCGTAACGGGTCGTGCGGAGCTTCTGCTCGCAGGCGAAAGCTGGGACCAGTTCGATGACTTCACTTCTGAACGTGGCGATGGCTTCGGTCTTCTCGCTGGCGCTGCTGTCCACTATCAGCAGGGCGGCGACACCGGCGCGTTGACTGTTTCGGGCACTACGCCTGATGTCGAGGTCTTCAGCTATACGGGCGACATCAGCTTCGAGAACAACGGCTGGAACGGTTTCGCTGCTTTCCATGGCCGCACTATGGACATGACTGCGGGTTCGTTTGATGACTACGGTCTTGTCGCTCAGACAGGTTTCCGTATCTTCGAGAACGGCGAGATTTTCGGTGGATACGAGGGCGTGTTCGCTGACAGCAACCGTGGCCTTGCAGATGACAACATGAACTTCGCGAAGGCTGGTTACACCCACTACATCGCGGGGCATGCTGCTAAGTTCACTACGGATGTCTTCTACTCATTCGATGATTCCACGGGTATGAATACTTTGGGTAGCTTCGGCAACCAGGGTCTTCTTGGCGGAACTGGCGAAGGCGAGTTCGGTCTCCGTGGTCAGATTCAGTTGGTCTTCTAAGACCTAGCTGAATACGATTCAGCAAACACGACCCGCATGGACGCGGGTCTTTTGCTCGCGTAGCTCAGATGGCAGAGCCGGGGCCTCTAAAGCCCAGCGAGTCGCAGGTTCGAATCCTGTCGCGAGCGTTATGAAAACTCTTCTTGCAGCACTGCTCTTTTCCGCAATCTTCTTTACCGGCTGCGGAGAAGACCCACAACAGGCTAGGCTTGATGCTCGGCTGCAAGAACCAACAAGCATAGGTATAGTTACAGGTAAAGACTATATCTCTCCACAACGCATGCATGTTGGTCATAACATCTATAAATCCACTGAGGAAGTATACCTCATCTGGATTACAGGCAACAATCAGTACGGCTACGAAGTCGAAACCAGATGGGAAGTTTCGGCTGATGTTTTCATCGCGTATCAATATGGCGATGAAATCGATATCACACCTGTCGAGTCCGACGAGTAATCAGGTGAACGTTTTTTGAGGCATAATACGGCTATGAAGACCTCGCAATCGAGCAATAGAAACCCGCGGCCTCTGATTCAACTACCGAAGATGAACTCTGGTACGATTCTCTCTGTTTTGGGTATCGTTGCTCTTTGTTTTATGATTTGGCTTATTTATGCCGCAGCATCATCAAGCGCTAAAGAAAAAGCCCTGCGTAGCGAAACAAATGCCGAACTCATTGTCCATCAACCGCATACGATCGAAATCGTCATGCCTGCTGCCTCGAATGATAAAGTCTCGGTACGCGAAAAACGATACCTCATCGACCAGAGAAGACTGCGCGATGTCTCTTATCACAGAGGTTGTGGTGGTATAACATCTCTCGCCATCGATTACCGTCCTCCGAATAAGTTTAGCGACACTATCTATATTTATGGGTTGACGTTCGAAGAATGGACACGGGCATTCAACCAGCTTGAGGGAGAAAATGATGAATAAGTTACTGAATGACAACTTTGATTTCTTCGCGTACTCACGCGAAAACGAAAACAAACTCAAGCTTCTACGAGGCGATGCAGAGAACATGCTGGGCGATAGCGCTACGACCGTGACTACCAGCGGTGTTGTTGCTGCTGCCCTTGTCAACGGCCTCGACCGTATTGTCCGTGATGACCTGCCGCTCGATGCTCCCGTTGATGACGACGGCGAAAAGCGATTCGAGAGGCTTGCTATCTGCATTGGTAAGCTCTTTACCTGCTACGACCTCGAAGAGCAAGATATGCTTGACCGGACAGATGACGGGTGGGCTATGACTGAAAAAGGCAAAGGTACGGGCAAGGATATTGATGCCCTCATCGATGAAAGCCATTTTTCGGCTGGAAATCCCTACGACTGAAGCCACATACGATTACCGCCCAACCCCATGTACTGTCCACAACATCTTGACACACAGAGGCAATCATGGCCGTCAAAAAACTCAGCCGCAAAGAACTTCCGTCAGGTCACACGCTCGCAGACTTCGAATGCTTCGGCCCTCCTGCTCTCAAGGATGGTCAGTTCGATGATACGATGATCGCTGACTTTGGCTGTTTCAATCAGGACGGCAAAGACAGCAACAAGTTCTACCACGCAGCCGTTGTCAAAAGCAAGGTCAACGGAACCTGGTACGTTTACCTTCAGTGGGGGCGAACAGGCACCACGGGCGACATTCAGTTCTGGGAGTGCGGGTCGAAGGAAGAAGCTGTTCGCGCTTACGTCAAGCAATGCGAGTCCAAGAACGTCCGTCGTGGAGTGTTCAAGGACATCGGTGGGCGACAGGTTCTCTGTGGCAAGCCTGGCAAGGATTGCTACCGCGTCCGACCTGCCGCGAAGCGTGATGTCGGTCTTCCCGATGCCGAGAACATCGTCCACAAGGATACGGATGCGACTGCTGATGACGGCAAAACAACGACCGCCAGCAAGAAAAAGACCAAAAAGAAGACCAGCCGCAAACCAAAGCCCAAGTTCGATGCACACACGCTGCAACTGATGCATGCGATGAATCAAGGCGCGGTCAACTATACCCGCGCAAGCATCGAAGGTGGTCATATCCCAACGCAGGCAGCAATCGACGAAGCTCGTGACCTGCTTGATGCTGCTCAGCAGCGAGTCGGCAAGGTCGGTGATGATGCTGATGACCAGAAGGGCGACACCGAACTGGTGGAAATCACGAATGCCGTGTATGGTCTGATTCCTAAGACTAAGCGCATCGGCGACGAGAACTGGATTCTCGGCTCGAATAACATCGTCGGCTGGCGCTCTGACCTCGACGCATACGAAAATGCGCTGGTCGCCGTCAATATTGGCGACGATGCAACCGAAGTGGTTCAAGACCCATTCGACGGCGCGCGCATCGAAATGAAGCACATGACTGATGATACCCGCGAAGGCGACTTCATCAGAAAATGGCTGCCACAAGCAACCGCAAACCGCCACGGTCATGTTGGCAGAATGCGCATTCTCAATATGTGGGCGTTTCGCCAGACTGATCTTATGCCTCGCTTCGACCAGATGCTTGAGAGTTTCAAGGGGCGTCGCCTCGGAGCCATCGAACGACCTGCATTTCAACCTGACGCGCGACACGATCTGAGCGCTGCTGACCAGAAGAAGTTCCACAAGACGAATACAAGCTTGCTCTTTCATGGAACTCGCTCGGTCAATGTGCCTGGTATTCTTCGCGAGGGTCTGAGAATGCCTAAGCAATTGGTGGGCGTGGCAATCACGGGCGCTATGTTCGGCCCCGGCAGCTACTTCGCCGATGATTGGAAAAAGAGCGATGGCTACACATCTCGCCCCGGTACGTATTGGGCGCGTGGTGGAGGCCATATCCAAGGGCGAGGCGCGTTTATGTTCCTCGCAGATGTCGTTGTCGGCAAGCCGTTTGTCGCGCCTGGTCCGCGAGGCTATACTTCGCCTCCGAAGGGATGTGATAGCGTCGCTGGGCTTCGCGGCAAGAGCGGCGTGCAGAACAACGAATGGATCACGTTTGACACAAGCAATATCAACCTGCGGTATCTTGTTGAGTACGAAGCGTAACGCACCAACAACCGCAACTGTACCCATTTAGGAGAACCGACCATGAAGGGCGGAAAGCAACTGGGACAGACCGTGCAGCAGAGTCGCATCAGCATCGAGCGTCGTGCGAACATGCTGGGCAACATCTCACGAATCAGGGCTTTGAAAAGGTCCGCGTGAAAGGCAAGATCACCATCGAATGCGTCGATGATGAAGGCGCGAAGGGGATGCAGACCATCGAGGTCAACTTCTCTGATTTCGTGCGAGGCGCTGGTCCTCTTGAAATCGGAGGCGATGGGCGTGTGTCTCTTGGAGACAAAGCCGATGACGCAGACAGTGACAACGACAACGATGCGCCGACCGGCGATGCCGGAGCCTTGCCTGCGCCTCGCGTTAAGACCGTGAGAACTGACAAAGTTCCTGCGGGGACCGGCAAGCCTGGCGTGTTTGATGACTGAACCCACTGGACGCTGATTCCTTTCAGCGTAGGCCCGCTTCCTGCAATATGGAGGCGGGTCTTTTTTCTTTTTGCCCCCCATTTCCCTACGAAATCAAGGATTACCTCTAAACCCTTATGTATTTAAGGGGTTATGTTTTTAAAGAGTACCATCTTTTATGTAAGCCTGTTTACCATACTCATATCTGCCCTTGTCGTATCATCATGCTCGACAATACAAGAACCTGATCTTATTGAATCAGGCGGACCCGAAAACTTTGTTGAGCCCCTAGACTGGGACCCGTTTACTTTTCAAATCGATGCTGAGCCAGAAGAACATGCAAACAATGTTTTGATGCACAACGAACTGGCGGCTATTGACATACCTGCTCCTCCATACGCTATCAAAGTTCGAGTTGTTGTTGAAGTCAACAGCCAGGGCGTTCCTGCAAGAACACCAGAAGACATAGCCAAAGACATCAATGTCGCCTCGCAGTTCTTTATTCGTGCCGGCATGGTCTTCGTGGTCGTTGAACAAGCAGAAGTGCCTATTAACACCGAAGTCCCACGCATGAGAGATTATCGCAACGATGCGATGATACATAGCGACAGTATGTCCATCTACTACATCTTTGGGCACAAGTGGCTTACGCCTCTTGGTCTTTCATCGTTTCCCTGGGATGACCAAAGTCACGGCATCATCATGAACGGTAAGCATGCCGACTATTTCTCTCTCGCACATGAAATAGGCCACTACTTCGGATTGTTTCATACGTTCGATGAAGGCCCGATTCAGGGCGACTTTGTTCGCGACACGTATGACCAGTCCGAATGGGATGAAGAAGAAAAAGGTCCGTATGTCACTTACAACAACCTCATGAACTACAGCAAAGGCGAAACCCGCACGCTGACAGCAGGACAAATCGAACGGGTGAAATTCTATTTGGTTATGTTCCGTAAAGACCACATCATCCGACTTGATGAACCCGGTCAGTTCGACGATGAGATGCCCATAAAAAGTCCAGAGCCACCAAATCCGGTCTTTCCTTTATTTGAAGAACCACCTACGCCGATAACACAAGAAGAAGATAACAAAGAAGAATGAAAAGAAGGAATACAACAAATGGACTACTTTAGTGCAGATACACATTTCGGGCACACCAATATCATTAGGTACTGCAAGAGGCCTTTCTCGTCCACCGAAGAGATGGATGAGCATATGATCGCCTCTTTCAATCGCAAAGTCAAGCCAAACGACAGGTTGTTTATTCTCGGAGACTTCGCTTGGGGCCATCTTGCTCCGAACTACCTCCGCAGATTGAACTGTCAGAACATCTGGCTCATCACAGGCAACCACGACAAGCGACCATCAACACGGATGGGCTTCGCCAAGGTTGTTCCGTATCACGAAGAGAAGTTCCAGCTTCCCGGCGAGAAGAGAGCCAAGCTTGTCTGCCTCTTCCATTACCCGATTCTTGAATGGAACGGTTCGCATAGAGGCTCATACATGCTTTTTGGTCATGTGCATGGAAATAAAAATGAAGAATACAAAGATAAATATGGGCTAGATGTAGGTGTAGACAGTCATAGTTTTGAACCCTTATCTCTCAAAGAAATACACGGTATTATGCAGTCTAAATCTGTAAATCTGCCAATTCTTTCATAGCTAAATTTCTTTTTCTGTTCAATCCATCTAAACCAGATT
>Ga0180431_10008111_pt1 | contig 12103 bp, 8 predicted proteins | sample SS_ome_11_FD_132459 | JGI IMG/M metagenome (GOLD analysis project Ga0180431, IMG submission 132459) | Hypersaline lake sediment archaeal communities from the Salton Sea, California, USA - SS_1_MS_1 metaG | ecosystem: Environmental > Aquatic > Non-marine Saline and Alkaline > Hypersaline >... | reverse complement strand
GTTATTCACTCCAAAGGTGACAGACGGGAAGGAGTGTCCTGATGCAGAAACGGGTAGTCGTGACAGGAATAGGAGCCATAACCCCTGTGGGGAATGACGTCGCCTCGACCTGGAAGGCGATGCTTGAGGGAGTCTCTGGCATAACCAGCATCACCAGGTTCGATGCCACTGCCCTCCAGCTCAAGACCCAGATCGCGGCCGAGGTCAAGGGTTTCGATCCCGAGGCCCATTTCGGCCCTAAGGGAAGCCGTCGCCTGGACCGCTTCGTGCAATTCGCTCTGGTGGCCGCTGCGGAGGCGATCGAAGCTGCGATGCTCGACTGCGCCGCTCTCGATCCGTACCGGGCAGGGGTGGTGGTGGGATCGGGCATTGGCGGCATAGGCACACTGATGGACCAGGCACGGGTAATGCGGGACCGGGGGGCGCGCAGGGTAAGTCCCTTCTTCATCCCCATGATGCTGCTGGACATGGCAGCGGGAGAGATCGCCATCCGCTACGGCCTGAGGGGTCCCAATCTGGCGGTCGTGTCGGCCTGTGCCACGGGAGCCCAGGCCATCGGAGAGGCAGGCGAGATGATCCGGCGGGGTGCTGCCGACGTCGTGATCTGTGGGGGTAGCGAGGCGGGAATCGAGCCCCTCGCCATCGCCGGATTCAACAGAATGGGTGCTCTCTCGACGCGTAACGACGATCCCCAGACCGCCTGCCGTCCTTTCGATGCCACCAGGGACGGCTTCGTCATGGGGGAAGGTGCAGGCGTGCTCGTGCTAGAGGCTCTGGATCACGCCCGCAAACGCAACGCACCGATTCGCGGAGAGCTAGTGGGCTATGGTGCCACGGCGGACGCCAGCCACATTGCGGCCCCGCCGCCCGATGCTGCAGGAGCCGTGAACGCCATGCGATTCGCACTGGCGCAGTCGGGCCTCGCAGCGGATGACATCGGCTACCTCAACGCGCACGGTACCGGGACGCCGCTCAACGACGCGGCTGAGACCAAGGCGGTGAAGACCCTGTTCGGTGACCATGCTAGCGCCTTGCCCATCAGCTCCACCAAGGCCGTCTCCGGGCATCTGCTGGGCGCAGCAGGAGCCGTGGAGGCGATCATCACTCTGTTGGCTCTGGAGAATCAGACGATCCCCCCCACCATCAACTACACACACCCGGATCCGGAGTGCGATCTGGACTACGTGCCGGGTACTGCTCGCAGCGGCAACCTGATCGCAGCGATGTCCAACTCCTTTGGGTTCGGGGGTCACAACGCGTGCCTGGTCTTTCACACGAGTGCGGATCTCGAGTAGTGACTCGCACCCGTAGGGCGGGGAGTCCCCGCCCTACGTAGACGGGCGGCTCTTGACCAACAGCCTCCACGTGCCCTGCTGCACGGTCTCACCGCGTTGGTTGCGGAGGTGGACCTTGAGCACAACGATGCCGCCTCCCATGCTGGGGGCTCTGCGCTTCTTCCTCACCTCGACACGCAGCGATACCGTATCACCTATCATGATCGGAGCCTTGAATTTCCAGTCGAGGGCCATGAATGCCAGGACCGTGTCCTCCGCCAGCCCCACGCGCGAGGCGAGCCCGGAAGCTATGGACAGCCCCAGCAGCCCATGGGCGATGCGAGCGCCGTAGGGCGTGCCCTTGGCGAACTCAGCGTCCGTGTGAATCCGGTTGTAGTCGCCCGAGAGGCCGGCGAAGGCCATCACATCAGCCTCCGTCACCGTCCGGCCGGGCCCGACTACTTCTGCGCCCAGCTCGAACTCCTCGAAATAGTGCCCCCTGTGGGTCGCATCGTGCGCCATAGCTCCAAACACCTCCTCGCGTAGAGTGCATGCCATCACCTGCCCCGAGCCCACGCTCTCAGATTCTAACCCACGCCAGAGATCGGAGTTGCGCCGTGTAGCGTGCCACCACGTTCCCCACACTCCCGGCTCTCTCAAGGGAATGTCAGAATCCCGGCCACGATCCTGTCGTCTCTTCGTCAAGCATTGCTCAAGCACATCTCTCGCTCAGCTGATAGACTACACATAGATGCAAGAAGGGACGCGCTCTTTCCCGGAGGTCGCCCGCAAGGGTGCAACATGGAGCGCTAGCGCTGCCGACCCTGGGCCAACCCTCAGGACACAAAGGGTTTCGTGGGAATCAAGTGGGGTGAGTTGGCACCCCACAACACATGTCAATCGAGGGAGGTGTACCGGTGAAACGCAGACTCGTACTGGCAACCCTAGCTTTGGGCCTGGCGACCGTGACCATGCTACACTCGGCAACGCCTGCGCTCTCTCGGGAACGGGCCGAGGTGCCTGCGCAAGTGCCGCTAGTGCAAGCTGCCGGGCCTCTCGGCAGCAGTTGTGATGGCGGAGAAGGTGTCTACCTGTACGAGCACGATGACTACAAAGGTCGTTGCTCCAAGTTCACGGGGGACTCGCCCAACCCACGGGGCTGGCACATCGGCAATGACGCGGTGTCCTCCATCCGTATCGTGGGCAACTGGACCGCGACCCTGTATGAACACGACGACTACAAGGGGGCGCACTCCAGCTTCTCGCACGATGATCCTGATCTGGACAATGACGTGATAGGCAACGATCAAGTCTCTTCCGTCAGAGTCGAGCGGCGCAGCGGTGGGGGTCCGGCAGGGTACTCGTTCTGTTCTCGCGAGGACCAGCGCTGTAGCTTCAGTGGAACCAAGGACGTGGCCTATGGCGCGGACGGCAGGTTCAGCTACAAGTATCGTGTCACAGGTGGCATAGACTGCAACAATGCCACCTTCGGTGATCCATACTCTGGTGTCGTCAAGGCTTGCTACGTCAGAGACAGTAGCGGTGGCGGATGCGTGCCCAACGCAGACCAGATCGCTCTGTTTGTCGATGCAGACTACGGTGGACAGTGCGTGGTCAAGGGCCTCGGCAGCTACGCCAACCCAAGTGCTATCGGCTTGCCCAACGACTCAATCTCCTCCATCAAAGTAGGCAGCAACGTCAAGGCGATGCTGTGCCACCATGACAACTACGGCGGCCAATGCGAGACCTTCACCGGCAGAGACAGCAACCTGAGCAACAACGCCGTCGGCAACGATCAAGTCTCTTCCGTCAGAGTCGAGCGGCGCAGCGGTGGGGGCCCGGCAGGGTATTCGTTCTGTTCCCACGAGAACCAGCGCTGCCACTTCAGTGGAACCAAGGACGTGGCCTATGGCACGGACGGCAGGTTCAGCTACAAGTATGGTGTCACAGGTGGCATAGACTGCAACAATGCCACCTTCGGTGATCCATACTCTGGTGTCGTCAAGGCTTGCTACGTCAAAGACAGTAGCGGGGGCGGATGCGTACCCAACGCAGACCAGATCGCTCTGTTTGTCGATTCAAACTACGGTGGACAGTGCGTGGCCAAGGGCCTCGGCAGCTACGCCAACCCAAATGCTATCGGCCTGCCCAACGACTCAATCTCCTCCATCAAAGTAGGCAGCAACGTCAAGGCAACGCTGTGCCACCACGATAACTATGGTGGCCAATGCGAGACTTTCACTGGCAACGACAGCAACCTGAGCAACAACGCCGTCGGCAACGATCAAGTCTCTTCCGTCAGAGTCGAGCGCAGGGGCGGTGGGGGCCCGGCTGAGTGCCCGGTCGGCCGGTATCGTGCCCAGTACTACAACAGTGCCAGTCTGAGCGGAAATCCGATCCTCACTCGCTGTGAGGGAGGGATTAACTACGACTGGGGCGGTGGCGGGCCTGGCAACGGGGTCCCCAGTGACAACTTCTCTGTACGCTGGGTTGGACGTTTCGACTTCAGCGCCGGGGACTATACCTTCATCGCCAGGGCAGACGATGGCGTTCGTCTGTGGGTCGACGGTCATCGCATCATCAATGCGTGGAAAGACCAAGCCGCCACAGAGTACCGTGCGAGGCGCAGTCTGACTGCGGGACAGCACGAGGTCAAGGTAGAGTACTACGAGCGCGGAGGAGCAGCCGTGGCCCAAGTTCGCTGGGAGTACGGCCCAGCAACCTGCCCAGAAGGCCAGTACTGCGCTCAGTACTACAGCAATCGCAGTCTGAGCGGAAATCCGATCCTCACGCGCTGTGAGCGGCGGATCAACTACGACTGGGGTGGGGGCGGGCCTGGCAACGGGGTCCCCAGTGACAACTTCTCTGTGCGCTGGGTTGGACGTTTCGACTTCGGCGCCGGGGACTATACCTTCATCGCCAGGGCAGACGATGGCGTTCGGCTGTGGGTCGACGGTCATCGCATCATCAATGCGTGGAAAGACCAAGCTGCCACAGAGTACCGTGCGAGGCGCAGTCTGACTGCGGGACAGCACGAGGTCAAGTTAGAGTACTACGAGCACGGAGGAGCAGCCGTGGCCCAAGTTCGCTGGGAACGCCGAAACGCATCCTGCCCTCCGAGGAACTGCACACAAGGCAAGTATGCGGGCCGTGACTTCTTCGTGCAAGTAGTGCAGAGCCTGTCAGATGTTCCCATGAGCAACTTCGCTGTGGACGCCTTACTTGCTTGGAAGCCCCACGAGAACACAAACGCATGCTGGAACCCGCTAGCGACGACCTGGAAGATGGAGTCCGTCTGTAATTTCAACAGCGTAGGGGTACAGCACTACCAAGACCAGAACATGGGCGTCAGAGCCACTGCCAACACAATCAACCAGGGCTACTATGATGCCATACGAAGAATGCTCCGGTTGGAAGCATTCGATCGCGAAGCCGTGCGGACGGCGCTTGGAACGTGGGGGACGTGCAGTGGTCGACGCTGCGACTCCCTTCTGAACAAATGGCAGGATCTGTGGAACGCACGGTGAGGGGGCTCACATGGGTATCTCTCCTACCAAGAGCGCGAAGACTGCGCCTACGCCACACGGACGATGTCGCATCGTGCGCCATGACTCCAGACACCTCCTCGCGCAGAGTGCATGTCATCGCCTGCCCCAAGACCAAGCTCACAGATCAGGACCCTGTCATCACTTCGTCACACATTCTTCAAGAACCATGCCCCCGGACCTGATAGACTGGAGGCATAAGAAGGAGCAATCCTCACCACAAGTCCCGTCGCCCCCATGTCGAGTTTCCCTAGACGGGCACCTGTGGTAGCAACAAGGATCTCCCGGGCTGTGAGGTGAACCAGCGAGCACCTCACTACTACGGCCGGGAGATCCTCCCCCTCTTCTCCTCCACGGCAGGGCAAGCATCCCGGCGGTGTGGTATCGCCCGGCTGCATCGTCATGCCGTGCGTGCGACAACAGGTCGGCGTGCCCACCAAACGACAGGCCGGTACCCTCGTTGCCCTTGATCGCCACACGTCCCCTCGATCCCCGATCTCATCACACGGCCCCGTCCTGAAGACGGCGAAGTGCGGTTCAGAGAGAGATGCATTTACAAATCGCCCTGAATGTGGTAGTATTGTCGTACGTCACGGACATCGGCACCCGAACCGGCGGAGACGAGCATGTCAGGAAGAAGCAGAATCGCAGGCCTTGCTCTCATGGCCACAGGAATCGCTCTGGGCGTACTGGCGTCCGCCTGGCTAGTATCAGGCGTTGCCGAGGAAAGCTTGAGACGCTCGGGGCTGATCCTCGGCCTGGTGCTGGTGGGAGTGCTCGTTCTGCCCTTGATGGGAGGCGGCGTCATCCTGCTTCTGAGAGGACACAGCGAAGAAAGCCACAGATCTGAGATCGTGAACCAGAAGCGCCTGCTGAATATGATCCAGACGCAGGGTCAGATCTCCGTGGCAGAAGCCGCCATCGAGCTCGATGTGGACAGAGAGACGTTGAGGCGTTATGTCTATGATCTCGTGGGTAAGGGACTCTTCACCGGCTACATCAACTGGGATCAGGGCATGCTCTACTCATCCGTAGGTGCTGACGCCAGAAACGATTCCTGTCCCAACTGCGGCGCCAAACTGGAAATGGCCGGCAAGGGAACGCTCCGCTGCCCCTACTGTGGTACTGAGATCTTCACGTAGGGACGATTCGCCCGGTCACAGCCGTCTCGCGATACTTTCGGGCTCTCATCTACTGGACCAGATCTAGCCCTAGGAGGCCGGACGGAAGCGGCGCCCAGGGGCGAGTCATCTGGGTGGCCTTGGTTGGTGGGCTCCCGGGCCACGTCTGGACAGGCGTACTGATCAATGATCATGAGCCCGCGGCCGGGCTTCCTCCGCATCAAGCTGTAGCCGGGATCGGCTTCGCCGGAGCGATCCGACCATTCCGTCTCGAGGTGAGCAGGCCGGCGATTGACAATCCTGCACAAGGGATGCGATCAGAGATAGCCTGGTGAGCGAGTCGTGCAAACGTCTTCACTAGTCCCCAGGGAGGTGAAAGAATGGTCAAGGACCTACGCGAAACGATCAAGAGTGCGACGAGCCGATTCGAGGAGCTCGTCAGGAAAGTACCAGGATACAAAGGCTACAAGGAGAAGGAACTGAGGCGTGAGGCCGACAAGCTACTGCGCGTGCACTTGGCGAAGCGCTTCGAAGGCCAGCTCTCGCGTCTCAGTGGCATCCAGATGGAGCTGACCAACAGGGGAAGACTGGCTTCAATCGTGACACTGGAGCGCTGCGTCATGAAGCTCCAGATGCTCATTGACAGAGTGAAGTCGGCATCCTACGGGTACGGCGGCGTCTTCGACGCCATCAAGGTCAAGGAAGAGGAGCTGGATGCCCTCTACGAGTTTGACAGCCAGCTCGAAGAGGGTGTCACCAGAGTCTCGAGCTTGTTGGATGAACTGGCTGCCGCGGCCCAGGCTGAAGAGAAGACGGCCCTGCCCTCAGGCGACCTGGTGTCCTTGCTGGACGAGCTCAACGCCACGTTCAGTCAGCGCCAAGACGTGTTGCTTGAAGTGGGCAACGAGGCCTTCGATGAGGGTCTTTAGAGTCCGTACCGCTTCGGTTGAGAGCGGCAGCTATCGCTAGCCAAGGAGGAATGACATGCCGAGGATCTTCGATATCATTGAGTGGGCCGACCCGAATCCTAAGGAACTGGTACACAGAGTCCCAGAGAGAGGTTCAGGTGACTTTCGCATTGGATCCCAATTGATCGTTCGGGAGACCCAGGCGGCAGTCTTCTATCGCGACGGCAAGGCTCTGGACACCTTCGGCGCGGGTCGCCACACGATCACCACCGGCAACATCCCACTGTTGACCGGCATCATTGGATTGGCGTTCAAGGGCGAGACCCCGTTCAAGGCCGAAGTCTACTTCGTGAACACAGGTGACTTCCTGGATCAGAAGTGGGGAACCCAGACGCCCATAGCTCTCAGAGACTCGGAAATCGGACGAGTGCGACTGGTAGCCCGGGGCACGTACTCCATGCACATACTCGATCCCCAGACATTCGTCACCCGCATAGTAGCCGGGAGAGGGTACTACGGGACTCGAGACATCAGCAACTACCTGCGCAGCATCATCATCCTGAAGCTGACCGATCTGCTCGGCGAGACAATGCAGAAGCGGTCCATCTTCGATCTGGCCGCCCTCATTGAGGAGATCAGCGCAGGAACTCGAGCCAAAGTACGCGAGGACTTCGAAGCCCTGGGCATAGGCCTGAAGGCTCTCTACGTCGAGGCGATCTCTCCCACCGAGAAGACGGCGGAGGCCATCGACGAAGCGTCTGCCATCGGCGCCATCGGCGACATGAAGTCATACGTGCAGAAGAAGGCCGCCGACGCGATGGCCGCAGCTGCGAGCCAGCCAGGAGGAGGCACCGCGGGTACCCTGGCAGGCGCGGGCGTGGGCATGGGGGCCGGGGTCGGCATGGGAGCGGCTATGGCCCAAACCATCGCCAGCTCCATGCAGCCTCAGGCACAGGGCGGCGCAGCGACCATCGCCTGCCCTAAGTGCGGAACGGCCAACGCGGCAACAGCCAAGTTCTGCAACGACTGTGGCGCGCAACTCAAAGGGAGCGTAGTCTGCCCCAAGTGCGGCACCGAGAACGCTCCAGGAGCGAAGTTCTGCAGTAACTGCGGTCAGTCTCTGGGCTAGATACGGATCACAGTCCACTGCACAGGTTGATCGAGGCAGAGGGCGCACCCGTCGCAGGATTGGCCCAGCCCTCTGCCCGTTTGGCTGCGTCCTGCGCTGCGCTGGCGCGCCTGGAGATGATCTCGAATCCAGGCATTCGTGCAGGCCTAGTAGGCCTATCCCTGGAAGACCAGCCAGGCCTGCGTGCCATCTGGTCGAGAAGTTGGGTCCATCGGCCAGTCCTCGTGCAGTATCCGTCGCGGACTCGTAGGGTCCCTACCTCATCAGGGCCGAGCGAGTCCCGGACTCTCCTGCCCCTTCCCACCTGAGCTAATCATCATCCACGATCGCACAAAGGAGACTGCTTGAGAGGATCGACTCTATGCCTGAGAACCAGCCCGCCGGGGGATCCTGAGGCGCACGGGCTGATTCTTCGGGAAGACAACCTGGACCACGATATCGTATCATTGGCTCTACCAGTAGTCGGAGAGAACCTCCTCGTCATGATGGTGCTCTTCGTGAACACCCTCTTGGTGGGCTGGCTCAAGGATCCCGAAGCCCTGGCCGCAGTCAGCCTCGGTGGGCTGATGATCAACATCGCCAACTCTCTCTTCTCTGCCCTTGCCACCGCCACCACTGCCGTCGTGGCACGAGCTATAGGAGCCAAGGATCATCGTCGGGCGCGAACGGCCAGTGCTCAGGCGATTCTGCTGGCATTCATCGCTGCAGGACTGCTGGTGGCCGGTCTGTGGCCCATGGCCGAGCGATTCCTGACCCTGATGGGGGCCAACGAGGACATCGTGCAGTTGGGATCCCGCTATCTGCGGATCATACTTTCCACGTCCTTCATGGGTTTCTGCCTCATGGTGCTCAATGGCATCATGCGTGGTTCGGGCGACACCCGCAACCCGCTGTTCATCACACTGATCATGAACCTCTGGAATGTTGGGGCCGCGGTCGTGCTCATCTTCGGCGTGGGTCCCTTCGAAGGCCTGGGTGTGATCGGCGCAGGAGTGGCGACGGCTTCGGCCCGGCTCATCGGCAGTCTGCTTGCCTTCTACTGCCTCTTCGCGGGCAAGACCTCGATACGCATCTCGCCCAGAGACCTCGCTCATTGGCACAAAGACGTAGCAGCAACGCTGGTGAAGCTCAGCCTGCCCACGGCCGCCGATGCGCTCGTCACGCGCACCGGATCCACCCTGTTCATGCGTATCATCTCGGCTCTCGGCCCCGAAACCCTCGCTGCTCATCAGATCGCGGTCAGTGTCGAATCCCTCTCCTTCATGCCAGGATGGGGCCTCGCCACTGCAGCAGCTACTCTCACCGGACAGTGTCTGGGAGCGAAGAAGCCCCGCTTGGCCGAAAGGGCCATTCGACGCACCCTGATCCTGAGCCTGATCGTGATGAGTGCAATAGGGATCGCCTTCGCCGTGTGGGGCAGGCAGATAGTCACGGTTTTCGGCAGCACCCCTGAAGTACTGGACATGGCGGGCGTTGCGGTGCGACTGGCCGCTCTCGAGCAGGGTACCATTGCCATAGTCATGGTCTTGAGCGGCACACTGCGCGGAGCCGGCGATACTCGCACGCCCATGTTGGTCACCTTCTTCGGGGTCCTGTTCTTTCGCGTGGCGGTCGTCTACCTCTTCGCGATTGTCCTGGCTTGGGGACTCGCCGGCGTGTGGCTGGGTACAGCAGTTGACTGGGCGGCAAGATCCGCCCTGGTGTTCTATCTCTTCCGACGGGGTAGATGGAAGAAGCTCGAGCTATGAGGCGTGGACGGCGTTCCGATCCGGCCGGGACCAGCCTCCTGGACACCAAAAAGAGGGGATGGGCTCGAGGCCCATCCCCTCTCGTCTTCCGCACGCGGGGTTCTAGCGGATAGCTTCCTCCGTGTCGCGGTCGAAGAAGTGCACATTGTCCAGATTCACCAGCACGCTGATCTTGTCACCGACGCGCGACTTGCTGCGCGGGTCCACGCGGGCAATGAAGCTCTTCTCGCCTGCCAGCAGGTACAGGAAGATCTCGTTGCCCATGAGCTCGGTAACGTCCACTGCCACGTCCAGCTCAGCGGCGCTCTTCAGAGGCGGAGCGTAATCCTTGTCATGGATGTCTTCGGGCCGCACTCCGAGCACTACCTGCTTGCCAGAGTAAGGCTGAAGATCACCCATTCTCTCCTGAGACACGGGCAGCCGGAAGGAGCCGCCATCCACGAAGATCTTGCTGTCCTCAGCCACCACGGTCACATCGAAGAAGTTCATGGCCGGGCTGCCGATGAAGCCTCCCACGAAGATGTTGTTGGGCTGAGCGTAGAGTATCTGAGGAGGATCGACTTGCTGGACCACTCCGTCCCTCATGACCACAATCCGAGTGCCCATGGTCATGGCTTCCATCTGATCGTGGGTCACGTAGATGAACGTGGTCTCCAGACGCTGGTGCAGCTTGGCCAGCTCCGCTCGGGACTGGGCTCGAAGCTTGGCGTCAAGGTTGGACAGAGGCTCATCCATCAGGAACACCGCGGGTTCTCGAACGATCGCTCGCCCCACGGCCACGCGTTGCCTCTGACCACCGGACAACTGCTTCGGCTTGCGGTCGAGCAGTTCCTCGATGTGCAGGATCTTGGCCGCCTCATTCACGCGTCGCTGAATGTCGGCCTTGGGGGTCTTGCGAAGCTTGAGGCCGAAGGCCATGTTGTCGTACACCGTCATGTGAGGATACAGAGCATAGCTCTGAAACACCATGGCGATGTCTCGATCCTTGGGTGGTACATCGTTGACCAGACGGTCGCCGATGAAGATGTTCCCCTCCGTGACCTCCTCGAGGCCCGCCAGGCAGCGTAGCGTGGTAGTCTTGCCACAGCCAGAAGGGCCGAGCAGCACGAGGAATTCCTTGTCAGGGACCTCCAGGTTGAGGTCGCTGACCGCAACCACTCCGGGGAATCGCTTGGAAACGTGTTCGTATGTAACGCCTGCCATTACAGTCTCCTTGAAGTGTCCGATTGTGAAGCTTCTATGACCAACCAGAGCGCGAACGGTGTGTCAGCAGCCCGACACCGAAGCGACTCCGTTGCCCGGTCCGGGGAATGACTTCCCTCTCCCAAACCGGGACTTCGCGACGCGAGACGGACAGGACTCTTCGGTCATCTGCCGGCCCCTCCGATCGGCGGCCGTTAGCTGAGATGGGCTCAATGCCAAAACCGTTCCGAATCACGCCACTACGAGTCGTACTTCCTACCTGCATCCAGTCATTTCGCTGCCCACCACCTCCCCTCGAGATTCACACAAGGAGCCGGCCCTCGGGAGACCGCGCCTAGGGCGCCTCCCATTGCCCGGCATCCAGCGCCAATAAGAGTCCTACACACATCACGCCTATTATACCACAGATTCTCGATTTGTCTAGACGAACTGCGTGACAGCCTCAGCTCGTACGCGTGGCCGCGGTGAAGCTGGCATGCGTCTCGCGCGCAACCCGACTCCAAGTGAACTCCTCCGCTTGGGCCAGGCTTGCTCTCCCCATTCTCTCACGAAGAGTTTCGTCCTGGACCAGATTGAGGATGGCAGTTGCCAGCCCATCCACGTCCGAGGGCGAAACCAACACAGCAGCGGCTCCGACCACTTCCGGCAGCGAAGAAACGTTGGAGGTGATCACCGGCACACCGCAAGACAGGGCCTCCAGCGGAGGGAGACCGAACCCCTCATACTCGGACGGGAAGAGAAACGCCATCGCACCCGAATACAGCGCAGGCTTGTCTCGTTCGTCCACCCACCCGGTGAAGACGATTCCCTTCCCAACCGCTAGAGCATCCGCGACGACTCTAGGATCGGGCGTGAACGACGTGTCGGCCGTTGGCAGTCTCCCGGCGATCACCAAGCCCACGTCCTCCGGAAACCCCGTCAGCTCCGCAACCCGAGCGTACGCAGTCACCACTTCCCTCACGCCTTTCCGCACGTCGAAGCCACCGAAGTACAGGAGATACCTGGCCGGAAGCCCGTATCTCTCTCGTACTCGGGCCAGTCTCTCCTCATCCTCGATTCTGTGATACGCATCGTCCACCGCCAAGTGGACGACACGTATTCGGTCCGTGGGAATCCCAAGTCGTCGCACGATATCGCCGTGCGACGATTCTGAATCGGCCAGGATCACATCGGCC
>Ga0180431_10008110_pt1 | contig 12105 bp, 12 predicted proteins | sample SS_ome_11_FD_132459 | JGI IMG/M metagenome (GOLD analysis project Ga0180431, IMG submission 132459) | Hypersaline lake sediment archaeal communities from the Salton Sea, California, USA - SS_1_MS_1 metaG | ecosystem: Environmental > Aquatic > Non-marine Saline and Alkaline > Hypersaline >... | reverse complement strand
GGCGTAGCGCCCCGCCGGGTGCCGCACAGGATCCAGAGAGCGCATCAATGCCTGGCGAGGGGTGCGTCGCGGGGAAGAGACTCACATCCTTTTACGCTTTTACAGTATGGGCTGACATACCCTGGCGGCCTTGCGGGGCCTCGCAATGGCGCGTTGCCCGTCCGATGAGGGCCCTGTTGATCCCCTCCTGCCAGCGGACAAGGGCACAACGCAAATGCCTCGGCGGGGGTCGTCTTTGACAACCCACGCGGGCGCGTTTATATTGGCATCTCAATCACTTCGCCCGGCACGGAGACCGAACGCTAATGGACGCAGTGGAGATCGCGGAAGGGCTGGCCAAGAGGAAAGAGATCGCCGAAGGCGGCAAGAAGCTCGTCCTGTTGGTCCTGGACGGGGTGGGGGACATCCGGCACCCGGACAACGGCTACCGGACGCCGCTGGAGGAGGCGCAGTGCCCGAACCTGAACAGGCTGGCTTCGCAGAGCGCCCTGGGGCGCATAATCCCGGTCGATTACGGGATAACGCCGGGCAGCGGGCCGGCGCACCTCGGCCTGTTCGGCTACGACCCGCGCCGCGTCGAGATCGGACGCGGCGTGCTGGAGGTGGTCGGCATGGGCATGGAGCTCCGAGCGGGCGACATGGCCGCGCGCGCCAACTTCTGCACCGTCCGGGACGGCGTCGTCACCGACCGGCGCGCCGGCAGACCCGCCACCGAGGTCAGCGCCGAGAAGGTCGCGCTGCTCCGGGAGAATACCTCCGCCATCGAGGACGTGGAGCTGCTCATGAAAGCGGGCAAGGGGCATCGCTTCGGCGTCATCTTCCGCGGCCCCGGCCTGGCCGGCGGCGTCACGGACACAGACCCGCACGAGAATGACGAGCCGATACAGGAGGCGAAGCCCGAGACCGACGCCGCGCGCAAGACGGCCGAGGTCGTCAACGCGTTCCAGGGCAAGGCGCTCGAGATCCTGGCGGGCGGCGAGCCGATAAACGGCATACTCATGCGCGGCGTCTCCGGTCCGCCGGACGTCGCGAGCGTTCAGGAGCGCTTCGGCCTCCGGTGCGCCGCCATCGCCACGTACCCGATGTATCGCGGCCTGGCCAGCCTGGTCGGCATGGACCTGCTCGACACGGGCCAGTCGGTGGAGGATGAATTCCGCACCTATCTCGACAATCGCGAGGACTACGACTACTTCTTCATCCACGTCAAGGGCACGGACGAAGCCGGGGAGGACGGCAACCACGCGCGCAAGGTGGAGACCATCGAGGCCGTGGACGAGAAGCTGCCGATGCTGCTGCAGGGCGACCCGGAGGTCCTGGTGGTGACCGGGGACCACTCCACGCCGTGCCCGATGGCGCTGCACAGCTGGCACCCCGTGCCGCTGCTCCTCCACTCGCCGCGGTGCGGCGCGGACGGCGTCATGGCGTTCAGCGAGCGCAGTTGTGACGGCGGCAGCCTGGGCGTCTTCCACGCTATGTACCTGATGCCCCTCATGCTGGCCAACGCGGGGCTGCTGGACAAGTTCGGCGCCTGATGGGTTACGGAAATGCCGGTGGTGACTATCACCTGGACGGGCGGGCTGGACGGGCACGTCGAGTTGATTGATCAGACGCGACTGCCCGGGGAGCTGACCTACGTCCGCTGCGAGACGCCGGAGCAGGTCTGGGAGGCGATCCGCACGCTGCGCGTCCGCGGGGCGCCGGCCATCGGCATCGCCGCCGCGATGGGCCTTGTGCTCGGCGTGCGCGGCTCGGGGGCGGACTCCTTCGACGCCTTCATGGCCGACCTGCGGGAGGTCAAGGACTACCTGGCCGGCAGCCGGCCCACCGCCGTGAACCTGTTCTGGGCGTTGGACCGGATGGAGCGCGCGGCGCGGCAGAGCGCCGACCTGCCCGTCCCGGCGCTGAAGGAACGGCTGCTCGAGGAGGCAAAGCGCATCCTCCAGGAGGACCGGGAGGTTTGCCGCCGGATCGGCGCGAACGGCGCGGCGCTCCTGCGTGACGGGGACACGGTGCTGACGCACTGCAACGCAGGCGGCCTGGCGACGGCCGACTACGGCACGGCCCTGGGCGTGCTCTTCGCCGCCGCCGAGCAGGGCAAGCGCGTCGCCGCCTTCGCCGATGAGACCCGCCCGCTCCTCCAGGGGGCGCGGCTCACCACCTGGGAGTTGCAGCAGGCGTGCATCCCGGTCACGCTCATCTGCGACAGCGCCGCCGCGCAGGTCATGCGCGAGGGCAGGATCAACGCCGTCATGGTCGGCGCGGACAGGATAGCCGCCAACGGGGACGTGGCCAACAAGGTCGGCACGTACGGCCTGAGCGTCCTGGCGCGGCACCACGGCATCCCGTTCTACGTCGCCGCGCCGGCGTCCACGTTCGACCTGTCGCTCAGGGACGGCAGCGGGATACCCATCGAGCAGCGCGACCCGGAGGAGGTGACCCGCTGGGGCGACCGCGAGATCGCCCCGCTCGGGACGGACGTCTACAGCCCGGCCTTCGACGTGACGCCCGCGGAGCACGTCTCCGCCATCGTCACCGAGAAGGGGATCATCCGGGAGCCCGACGCCGACAAGATCGCCGCACACCTGAAGGAGGACTAGCGGGCCGGATGCAATCGCAAGACCGACAAGAACGGCCGAGTTGGGACGAGTACTTCATGCGGATCGCGCACGAGGTGGCGAAGCGCTCCACGTGCCTGCGGCGCCAGGTCGGCGCCGTCGTCGTGCTGAGCAAGAGGATCCTCGCCACGGGCTACAACGGCGCGCCGAGCGGGCTGCCCCATTGCGAGGACGTCGGCTGCCTGAGGGACCAACTCCGCGTGCCCAGCGGCGAGAGACACGAGCTGTGCCGCGGGCTCCACGCGGAGATGAACGCCCTCATCCAGGGCGCTCGCCACGGCGTCCGCATGGCGGGAGCGACGCTTTACAGCACCCACGTGCCGTGCAGCCTCTGCTCGAAGATGATAATCAACACGGGCATCGTCCGCGTCGTCGCGGCGCTGCCGTACCCGGATTCCTTCGCCCGGCAAATGCTCGATCAGGCGGGCATTGAGTTGGTGGTGCTGGGGGCGGGGGGCGCGCCGGCCGCCGAGGAGCCGTCCGAGCCGCAGGAGCCGGACGAGATGGCCGTCTGACCGGAAGGGGGGCGGTGTGGGATCGCTGCTGCGACTGAACTTCCCCGGCGCCTCGCAGGTCGGCTGGGGTGCGGTCGAGGTCCTGGGGCAGGAAGCGGCCGCCCTGGGCTCACGGGCGCTGCTCGTCACTGGCCGGAACGCCCTGCGCGAGGCGGGTATCACGGACCGGCTCGTCGGCCTGCTGGGCGCGTCGGGCGTCGAGACGGTCCTGTTCGAGGAGGTGCCTCCTGAGCCGGAACTGGACGCCGTCGACGCCGCCCGCCGGCACGTGCGCGAGCACCGGTGCGACCTGGTCGTGGAAGCCGGCGGCGGCAGCGCGATGGACGTCGGCAAGGTCGCAGCCGCCCTGGCGCACGAGGACGCACCGGCCGCCCTCTTCCTGGCAGGGCGCCCCATCACCCGGGCCGGCCTGCCCCACGTCGCCGTCGCCACGACCTCCGGCACCGGCGCCGAGGTCACCCGCAACGGCGTCATCGTCGATGCCGACAAGGGCGTGAAGAAGAGCATCCGCGGCGACGGCGTGATGCCGACGGTCTCCGTCACGGACCCGCAGCTCACGTTGAGCTGCCCGCCCCGCGTGACGGCAGCCGCCGGCATGGACGCATTGGTTCAGGCCATCGAATCGTTTTTCTCCGTCCACGCCGTACCTGCGACCGAGGCCCTGTCCCTGGGCGCCGTGCGGCTCATCGTTGGCGCCCTTCCGACGGCCTTCGAGGACGGGTCCGACCGGGAGGCCCGCTCCGCCATGGCGGCGGGCAGCTACATGGCAGGCCTGGCGTTGGGCAGCGCGCGCCTGGGTGCCGTGCACGGACTGGCTCACCCGCTGGGCCTCTGCTTCGACCTGCCCCACGGAGTCGTCTGCGCGGCGCTGATGCCGCCCGTGCTCGAGCTGAACCGCCCGGCCGCCCCCGGCAAGTACGAGGCGCTGCGCGAGGCCCTGGGCGGCGATCCCCTTCGCATTATCGACGGCATGTTGGAGCGGCTTGACCTGCCCCGCACGCTCGGCCCGGAGCCCGACGCGGTGTGGCAGCAGCGCACCGTCGACTACGCCGTCAGCAGCGGCTCCGCGAAGGCAAACCCCGCACCGGTGGACGAGGAGTTCGTCCGGACCGTCTTGGACCGCGTCTGTCACCCCGCCTGAGCCGCCGGCGAGGCACCCCCGGCCGGCGTCCGGAGCCCCCGGCGCTTTCGGCAAGCCCCGTTTTCTGCTAACCTGTACAGGTTCGCTCTTGCGTGCTTCGAGCCGGGGAAATGGGAGATGGAGATAAAGGTCTACCCGGACCGGATTCTCAGGAGACGGTGCCGCCCGGTTGAGCAGGTGGACGACCGCCTCGTTGCCGAGGCCCACGAGATGCTGGAGTTCATGTACGTGGCCGACGGCGTGGGGCTGGCCGGCCCGCAGATAGGGCGCACCGACCAGATCGTAACCCTGGACACGGAGCAGTCGCGGGAGGGAGAGCGGATCTTCCTGAACCCACGCATCATCGAGCGCCAGGGCCGCCAGGAGGAGGAAGAGGGCTGCCTGAGCCTGCCGGGCCTGCGCGCCGTCGTCGAACGGGCGCAGAAGATCGTCGTCGTCGCCTACACGCTCGACGGCCAGCGCTTCGAGATAGCGGCAGAGGACCTGGCCGCGCGCGCCTGGCAGCACGAACTGGACCACCTGAACGGCGTGCTGTTCATCGACAGGCTGCCCCCCACGAAACTGATAGCCCTGCGCGACCAACTGAAGCGCCTCGAACAGGAATGGCGCGCCGACTCGCCCCAACGGCCGTGAACGCCGCGCTGGAGGTAAACGGTTTGAGACTGCTCTTTCTCGGCAGCCCGGACTTCGCCGTGCCGAGTCTGCGGGCCTTGAGCGCCGCCGGCCACGTGGTCGCGCTGGTCGTCACGCAGCCGGACCGGTCCCGCGGGCGCGGCAGGCATCCGGCCCCCACAGCCGTCAAGCAGGCGGCCCTGGCGTTGGGCCTGGAGGTGTTCCAGCCGGAGAGCGCGAACGCGCCCGAGTCCGTCCAGATGCTGCGCGGCGTGAACGCTGAGCTGGGCGTCGTCGTCGCCTACGGCGAGATACTCAGCCCGGGACTGCTCTCGGTGACCGAACGCGGGTTCATCAACGCCCACGCCTCCCTGCTGCCGGACTACCGCGGCGCGGCGCCGGTAAACTGGGCCGTCATCCGCGGCGAACGGGTCACCGGGGTCAGCATCATCCGCGTGGAACCGCAGCTTGACGCCGGGCCGATCCTGGCGAGCCGGCAGGTGGAGATTGCCCCGGACGAGACGGCGGGCGAGCTGCACGACCGGCTGGCGGCCGTCGCGGCGGAGGCGGTCGTGGACGTCGTCGACCGCATGGCGGCCGGCGAGGAGATGCCCGGCCGGCCTCAGCCCCGGGAGGCGGGGTTCTTCGCCCGCAAGCTGACCAAGGGAGACGGGCGCATCGAGTGGTCCCTGAGTGCGAGGGATCTCGGCTGCCGCGTGCGCGGCCTCAACCCCTGGCCGGGCGCTTACAGCGACCTGCACTGCGCCGAGGGCAGCGTCTGCGTCGCCCTGCTGCGCGTCGAGGAGGCCGGCCCATGCGGCCGGGGAGGCGAGCCCGGCACGGTCCTGTGTGCGAGCGACGAGGACGGCCTGGTCGTTCAGGCCGGCCAGGGAGCCGTCCGCATACTCGAACTCAAACCGGCCGGCAGCCGCGCGATGACGGCCGCCGACTTCATCCACGGGCACCGCGTCCAGCCCGGGGACAGATTCCACTGATCCTGAAACGAACGGGCGTCGGGTAACGCGAGGACACGGCATGGGCCGGCGAGTCGTCAAAGCATTCAACCTCCTGACGCGCCTGCGGCGCACCCGCTGCAAGCCGGAGGAGCTTCTCATCCTGACGCCGTCCTGCCTTCAGCGCAGCGACTGCCCGCAGAAGATTACCAACGACATCAACGAGTGCCGGCGCTGCGGGCGGTGCAAGGTGAAAGACCTCATCGAGCTGGGCGAGAAGTACGGCGTCCGGTGCGCCGTGGCCACCGGGGGGCGGCTGGCGTTGGAGCTGGCCCAACAGGACCGCGTCAAGGCCGTCCTGGCCATCGCCTGCGAGAAGGAGCTGCAGGAGGGCATGTTCGGCATGTTCCCCAAGCCCGGCCTCGGCATCATCAACGTGCGACCCCACGGCCCCTGCACCGACACCGACGTGGACCTGGCGGAGGTCGAAGAGGCCCTGAAGTGGCTCCTGCGCGACTGACGCCGTTCTTTCCGCAGAGCTTTGGAGGGCAAGCGAGGACGAGGACGACCCGGCTTCGCCAGGGCTACGCCGGGCAAGCGACGAGGACGAGTGCTGCAGCGCGCGTCGTTAACTCTCAACTGGCAACTGTCAACTAGGTTCTGCCGTCACGGCGCCGTGCGGGCGAGGGTGAAGACCTGCACCTCCGCCGCGCCGGCCTTTCTCAAGGCTTTGGCGCACTCCTCGACGGTGGCCCCCGTGGTCATCACGTCGTCAACCAGCAGCAGACTCTCGCCGCTGATGGCGCCCGGCCTGCGCACGGAGAACGCGCCGCGCACGTTGTCGTGCCGTCGCCCCATGGACAGGCCGACCTGCTGCGTGGTGTAGCGCGTCCTGACGAGCGCGCGCCCGAGCAGGGGGCGGCCGAAGTGACGGGCGAGCGCGCGCGCGAGCAGGAGCGCCTGGTCGTAGCCGCGCTCGCGGCGGCGGCGGGGGTGCAGCGGCACGGGCAGGACGGCCGACGGCGGAGCAATGTCCCCGGGAAGCCACCCCAGCGCGAGCGCGCCCCGCAGGAAACGCGGCCCCAGGAAGAAGTCCCCGTCGAACTTGAAGCTCTTGATGACGGACGCCGCGGGGCCCGCGTAGGCGAAGAGGGCGCGCGCCCGGTCGAAGTAGCGCCGCTGGGTCCTGCACGTGATGCAGAGCGTCCCGGGCGCCGGCTCGCCCTCCAGGGGCAGGCCGCACACGTCGCAGACGGGCCCTGCGATGCGCCCGTCCGCAAGTGCGCGCAGGCAGTCGTGGCAGAGCAGGCGGAGCGCGGACTCGTTCAGCGACGCGCCGCAATGGTAGCAGTGGCGCGGGTAGAACCAGTCCAGCAGCGCGTCGAGCGCCCCGCGCGCGAGCCGGACGACGGACTTCCTGGATGGCTTTTCACTCACCGGCGGCGGCCGAAAGTGTGTCGCAGAGCCCGCACAGCGCGGCGGCCGTCCCGTAGTGGATGCGGACGGTGTCCTGGACCTGCGGAGCGTAGCCGCCCGCGAGCACGACGGCGGCCGGTATCCCGCGCTCGGCGCACGCGCCGAGGATGATGCGGTCGCGCTCCGCCAGGTCCTCCATCTCCAGCATGAGCCCGCCGAGCATGTCCCCCTTGTAGGGGTCGGCGCCGGCGACGTAGAGGACGAACTCCGGCCCGTGCTCGTCCATGGCGGGCAGCAGGTTGTCCCCGAGTTCCCGCAGGTATTCTTCGCCGCTGCACAGGTCGGGCAGGCCGACGTCCAGGTCGCTCTGGCGCTTGATGGGATAGTTGTTCTGCTGGTGGATGCTGAACGTGAACACGTCCGGCTCGTTGCGGAAGACGTACGCCGTGCCGTTGCCCTGGTGCAGGTCGCAGTCAACGACCATCGCCCGGCGGACAAGGCCGTCGCCGCGCAGCCGGGCCACGCCGATGGCGACGTCGTTGACGTAGCAGAACCCCTCGGCCCAGTCGGGGAAGGCGTGGTGGAACCCGCCGGCCAGGTTCATGGCGAAGGTGCGGCGGGTGACGGCGGTCCGGCAGGCCAGCATGGTGCCTCCGGCGCCCAGGACGAACGCCTCGACGATCTGCGCGGAGATGGGCATCTCGCTGGAGGCGGTGCGCATCGTGCGGCGGCAGCTCAGCAGGTCGTCGAGGTAGGCCGGCGTGTGGACGAGTTCCAGGTCGGCCCGGGTTGCGGGCTCGGGATGGATGAAATCGCCCGGCTCGGCCAGCCCCGTCTCGAGCATCTTCTCGTAGAGGAGGCCGTACTTGTCGGTCCTGAAGACGTGGTCCCCGATGTCGCAGTAGTAGCCGGGGCGATAGACGAACGCGGGCCTGGTTTGGGGGCGGTCCACGGTCAGGGCTCCAGGACCAGGGGGAATGACGGCTTCCAGCCGGGCTCGATGCGTTCCTTGAGCTGCTCGGCGGTGCTGGCGAACAGCGGGCTGATCTCGATGAGCGGCTCGTCCAGGTTCTTCGGCATCTGGACGTCGGCCCCGGCTGCCTGGAGCCACTGTATCCACATGAGCTGCATGAAATGGCGGGCGCTGGCCGGGCTGTCCTCGCCTTCGGCGTTCTTGACGGGGGCGAACTGCGTCTGCCGCTGCACCTCGACGAAGGCGCATTCGTCCGCCATGGCCAGCGCGTCGAAGACGAAGCGCTCGAATTTGTGACAGGCGCCCTTCGGCGACAGGACTTTCTGGCCCTCCTCGTTGACTATCTCGTACTGCTTCTTGGCCAGGTGCCAGGGCAGGGAGTCCTTGCGGCCCAGAAGGCGTTCCGCGAAGGGGACGTCCATGACGTGGATGGCGATGCTGCCGAACAGGTAGCGCAGCGTGCCGTTGGCCAACCGTTCGGCGGCGACCGGCGGCGGCACGTCCACGTACTCGATGACGATCGGCCTGCCGCCGCGCAGGACGGCGAGTCCGAGCCCTTCCTCGGGGTCCCGCTTGGGGACGACCTTGCAGGAGAAGTCGGCGTCCTTGTTCAGGTGATGGCCGATGAAGCGCTCGTCCGCCACGGTGACCAGCGGGTTGTCCACCTGGAAGTAGGTCATCAGGTCCCATCCGCCCTGGCGGAGCACGTCCAGGAGTCTGCTCTTGCCCAGGGCTTCGAAGGTGCCGCCGTGTCCGTCCGGCCCGAGCAGGAGCGCGTCCGGCTCGGCCCGCAGCAGGCGGCCCCCGGCGTCCAGGATGGGGTTGCGCTGCTGGATAAAGAAGTGGACCATATCCTCGCCGAGGCCGAAGAAGTCGTTCTCGCTGAAGAAGTGGCGCGTCTCGTCGTCGTTGGTGTAGCTGGTCATTATGAGCCAGGGCATCCCGCAGCCGTAGCGCTGGCGGGCCGCCAGTATCTGCTCCGCGAAGAGCTCGAAGAGGCTCTTGCCGCGTATGGGGCTGACGGGATACATGCCCTTCGGATGATCGTATCGCAGGCGGGTTCCCTGGCCGCCGGCGACGGTGAGGGCCGCGACGCGGTCGGCCTCGAGCGCCTGCGCGCCCAACTGCCGGATCGTCTGGTCCCTTTGCGTCTGCCCATCGGTGACGGGCAGTCGCTCGACGGGGGCCGGCTCGATGCCCAGGAACGACGTAACCGTCGGCGGGACCTGGACAAGCTCCCTGAACTCGTCGAGCCGCTCGTAGTCGATCGCGACGAGCTGCTCCATAAGGTGACGCCGCTGCGCTTCGTTGAGCTGGGGCAGCCACCGCAGCGCGTGTTCCTGCCCGTGTTCTTCCAGCCTCTCGGCCAACTGGCTCTCGATCTCGCTCTCTTCCACGGGCGCCTTCCCCTCGTTCAGCAAATCCTGGGCAACTGCTCGCCGCTGAGCATCTGGAGCAGTCGCCGCGTGCCCAGTTCCGTTTGCAGCGCCACCTTTCCTTCGTACCTGCCTGAGACGTGCCCGATCTGTCGGCTCTCCTCGGCGTCCACCACCGCGCGGAGCGCCTCGAGGACGGCCGGCGCGCTGTCCGCATCGACGATGGCGGCCAGGCGTCCCTCACAGGCGAGGTACAGCGGGTCCAGCCCGAGCAGCTCGCAGATGGCGCGCACGCCCTGGCGGACCGGTATCCGCTTCTCTTCCAGCAGGAGGCCGGGCCGGCCCGCGCCGGTCGCCTCGTTCAGCACGGTGGCCAGGCCGCCGCGCGTCAGGTCCCGCATGAACTCGACGCGGCCGGCGCTCCGCAACACCGTCTGCGCTACCTCCGTCAGGGGCGCGCAATCGCTCAGTATCGAGCTCTCCAGGTTCAGGCCCTCCCTCCGCGACAGGACGGCCGCCCCGTGGTCGCCCACCGGGCCGCTGACTATGATAGCGTCACCGGACCCCGGCCGTCCACCGGGCGGCTTGACGCCCTCGGGCAGCACGCCGAGCCCGGCGGTGTTGATGAACATCCTGTCCGCCTTGCCGCGGGGCAGGACCTTCGTGTCGCCGGTGACCACCTCGACGCCGGCCTCCTCGGCGGCGTCGCGCATCGAGTCCAGGACCACGGCGAGGTCCGCCGTCGGGAGGCCTTCCTCCAGGATCAGTGCGCAGGAAATGAACCGCGGCACGGCGCCGACGACGGCCAGGTCGTTCACCGTGCCGAACACGGCGAGCTTCCCGATGTCGCCGCCGGGGAAGAAGATGGGATCCACCACGTAGCTGTCCGTCGTGAAGGCCACGGCGGCGCCGTCCACGTCCAGCCACGCGCTGTCCGGCAGGGGGGCCAGGTGCGGCGAAGGGAAGAAGCGCAGCACCGTCTCCTCGATGAGCCGGCGCGTCAGGACGCCCCCGCTCCCGTGGCCCAGCTTGACGTATTGCTCATTCATGTCCCGTCCCGTACTTGTAGAACGCGGCGCAGGCGCCCTCGCTGGAGACCATGCACGGCCCGATGGGCGAATCGGGCACGCAGGCCGCGCCGAACAGCTCGCAGTCGCTCGGCCGGGCGACGCCGCGCAGCACCTCCGCGCACCGGCAGCGGTCGTGCTCGGCGGACGGCGCCGCGGGGTCGGGCGGCTCGACGCTGTAACGCGCGTATTCGGCGCGCACCGCCAAGCCGCTGTCCTCGATCAGGCCGAGCCCGCGCCACTGCGAATCGGCCTTACGAAAGACCTTCGCCGTGACGGCCCGCGCGGTCGGGTTCCCGCCGGCGCGGACGGCGCGCGCGTACCGGTTGTCCACCGTCGGGCGCCCGTCCACGCGCTGACGCACCAGGGAAAGGAGGGCCTGGAGGATGTCCGTCGGCTCGAACCCGGTCACGCAGCAGGCCGTCCCGTAGCGCTCCGGCAGGAACGCGTACGGCTCCGGCCCGGTGATGGTGGAGACGTGCCCGGGCAGCAGGAAGCCGTCCAGCGAAACCTCCGGCGCCTGCATCAGCGCGCCCAGCGCCTCGGGCATGGTCTTGTGGCCGGAGAGCACGCGGAAGTTGCCGATGCCGCTTGCGGCGGCTTCCAGTACGGTCGCGGCGACGGTCGGCGCGGTCGTCTCGAACCCGATGGCCAGGAACGTGACCTCGCGGTCCGCGTTCTCGCGCGCGATCTTCAGCGCGTCGCGGGGCGAATAGACGACCCGCACGTCCAGCCCGCGGACCGCCGTGTCCTCCAGTGACCCGCTCGCGCCCGGCACGCGGTAAAGGTCGCCGAAGGTCGTCAGGACCGCCCCCGGCGCGCTCCCCAGCTCGATGGCCCGGTCGATGTAGGTCGTCGGCGTCACGCAGACGGGGCAGCCGGGGCCGCTCAGGAGCTCGACGTTGCCCGGCAGCAGGTGCGGGATGCCGAAGCGGTGGATCGCCATCGTGTGGCCGCCGCAGACCTCCATGAAGCGCATAGGAGGGGCGCCGTCGGCGGCGCGGCGGATCTGCCCGGCCAGTTGCGAAGCCGCTTTCGCGTCGCGGAACTCGTCAACGAACTTCATCGCCGCCTCTCATGAACCACAGATTAAGCGCGGAGGACGCAGAGAACGCAGAGAGAACAGAAACGAGATGAATGGGGTCAACCATGCTCCGTTCCCATCACGGCCCGCACTCCATTCGTCCTCGCTTGTGCTCCACAACTTCAGCCGGGGAAGACGGTCACGCTGTTCGTCCTCGTCCTCGTCGTCGGCGTTTTGGTTGCCCTCCGCGGCGACGGCCAACGAAGGCGGTCTATGCGTCCTCCAGTGGCCTGATGAGGAAGTCACCTTGCGTTTTGCGAGTTATGTCTGAACCGGGCAGCGGGGCGAGACGCCCCGCCTACCCCTATGGGTAGCCCCCGGCGTCTCGCCGGGGGTGGGCCCGGAGTGCAAGG
>Ga0180431_10008109_pt1 | contig 12106 bp, 7 predicted proteins | sample SS_ome_11_FD_132459 | JGI IMG/M metagenome (GOLD analysis project Ga0180431, IMG submission 132459) | Hypersaline lake sediment archaeal communities from the Salton Sea, California, USA - SS_1_MS_1 metaG | ecosystem: Environmental > Aquatic > Non-marine Saline and Alkaline > Hypersaline >... | reverse complement strand
TCATACTCACATCAATGGCGCGCGGCAGCTTCTGCCCCGGGATCAGCTTCCAGAGGAAATCATCACTCAAATGCATGTGCGCCTCTGCCGTAGCTGCGGCTGCGTCCCGCTGTGCCTTGGCCCAGTCGTACTTCTCACAGTTGGCCCGCAGGTTCGCTATGCTCTCCCCCGTGTACCAGCCGCCGTAGTCACGCACCGCGTGTGCCGGCATATTCGCCGCTGCAATCAGCAGTCCCACCGTCACCATCGCGCAGAGTACTCCCACATGCCTCATGCTCTCGACCTCCACAACAATCACCTTCCTGCCTTCGCCCTGCAATATTGCATCGTCTTTTCCCTATTCCCCACGTCGTGAACCGCCACCTTGCCCCCCCCAACACCTGGCAGCTCTCGCCCACTTCAAGACTACTTCCAGTTCGCCCTCACACACGAGTCGCTGCTTCTTGCTCAGCTCCCGTTGACCTCAAGCCGGTTTAGTCCGTGCGCCAGTACCAGCTTCTCGCCTATGACCAGATCGCTGTTCGCATGATGCGCAAACTGCAACTCTCTGGTTTCCCCAGTAGCCGCCGCAAACGTCACCGAACTCACACTCGCCCCTCCGAACCGTGTAACAAATTTCTCCACATCCACAGCATCTTCCCGCATATTGACAATATCTATCTCCAGCCCGACCACATCGTTGACTCTGCGCACCGTCTCATAGCGCATCATCCCATATAGAAGCGGCGAGAAGATCGGGGCCTCCAGCGGATCCAGATTCGGCTTCACCACCATTAGCCCCTCGGCTGCATCGAATGCAATACCCTCTGCTGCCAGCAGTATCGTCCACACATTCAGATTATCTATGTAGTGCCTCCCGTAGAAGTTCTCTCCGGTGTCGGGATCGAATAGCAGCAGTGACTGCCAGGGATCGCGGGCCCCCTCGAGCAGGAAGCGCTGGAATTTCTCCACCAGCCCGAATCCCACTTCGGCCTCATCGTGATACAGGGACGCGGCCGCAAATTCGAATATCTCCGTGGGCGTAACACAGTGGCTTTGCGCGTTTCGCGTTGAGCTCAAATCCCGCGAGCCGTCGGGCTTCACACCGGTCGTCGCCCCCAGAGACGTGTCCGCGATATTCAGTCTCTTGATGCTGTGGATTGCCGATGTCACCCGCTCCGTTGGCAGTATCTCGCCCAGCTTCAGCAGACGCCCCAGCAACTGCCCATAAAGCTGCCCGATAAAACACGTTGACGAAAAGTCCCCGAGCTTGCTGTCCCGAAACAGCGCGTAGTACTCACCCGTCCACAGCTGCTCCTCGAAGTTCGTGGCCGCTGCATCGCCCCACTCCCGGCAGCGGGCCGCAAATTCCTCATCGCCCATCACCCGCGCCATCTTCTCGCCGGCTTTTAGCGCCGGCAGCGTGAACTGCGCCACATACACTGCCGTCCCACGTACCGGCCACGTGTCCCACGCCGTATCATATATCCCGTTGCAGTTAGGCAGACAGTCACCATCCGTATCCAGCGTCATCGCGAACTCGACTGCCTTTTTCGCCGCCGCATACATCCGCTGCAGGTATTCCTTTCCCCCGTACCACAAATAGTCTAGATAGACGTTCATCACGAACGAGACGGAATTCTGTTGCCGGAAGGCCACGTAGTGCGGAGTGTCCATGCTTCTGTTCCCCAGTCCGGTCGGTATCTCGCCCGACTCGCGCTGTCCGGCGGCAAGCAGCTCAGTCGCGTGATGAGCAAGCTCGGGAAACAGCATCGGGCACGCGAACATATCATACGGCCGCAGCGCCGCCATTTCCATTAGCCAGCCCGGCGTCTCCCCGAGCGCGAAACGCCCATCCCGCACCCACCATGAGGCCAGCGCCAGTACATAGGTGTTCGCAATCAGCGCCTGCTTCACGGAATCAGGTAGATTGCTCGTTGCCACCAGCGACTGCCATTCCCCGCTCTTCTCCCGCAGGTAGCTGCACTTCTCCCCAACATACTCCGCCACATCCCAGGCCCCGTCGAACCAGTTCGCATACATGTGCCCCACAAATACGCCGTTCACGTCATAGTGGTTCGGCATATACCACGCCAGGACGAAACTAACTTCCCGCTCTTCACCCGCCGCAAGCTCCACCTTTGCCGCCACCGCACCCGTCGGCGCCACCCTCGACGCGCTCCTCAGGTCCCTCGTTGTATCCAGCGGCCCCGCAGCTTCATGCAGCCGCCCCTCCTCCCTGAAAGGCCCCCAGAAGTCACCCCAATTGGTCTCAGCGTTGTACTCGGGCAGCACACTCGCTTCCACTCCCTTCGCTCCCAACACTGTGATGGCATACTCATGCCCGGCAACGGTGTCCTCTCTCCGCGTGCCCATGACCACGCCCGTGAGCCCCGCGCTCTGCCGCGCCGCGTTGCAGTTGTTGATGATCTCTCCTGCCGGTGCACCGATGTCATTACACCACGATACCGCCACACTGCACGCCACTGGTCTTTCCGTAGGATTGGCTAACTTGAAGGTCAATATGATGGCGGGAATCGCCGAGTTCTTCGCATCATAGGGGATGAATGGACATAGTGCCTCCAAACTCACCTCCACCGGCAACGCTGCATCATCATACGCAATATCCACGAACGGATAGCGGCCGGTGTATGTCAGGTCAGCTATGGCCGCAATGCCCGCGGGTGTCTCGGCCTGCAGCATCCGCGCACACCGCCGTCCCGATGAATCCCATGCGCTCACCGCCAGGAAACTGCCCGGCAGCAGCATCTCCATTTCCGGTAGCCAGTTATTCTGCAGGCTGCTCTGCGCGAAGGCCCCATCCGTCGCCAGTTGCAGCCCCCCCGTCCCCAAACCGCACAGCACCACCCCGTTTTGAGCCTCGCCCATCCCGTAGGTTATCCCGCAAGTCATTGCGCCACCTCATTTCGAAGGATTCGGTCTGTTCTATCCCCTCACCACCCCATTTCTCCACCCGGATCTCCTCTGACCTGCTTCTTTCACGGCAGAAGTGGCCTCCCGGCATACATTCCCATACATGAAGGAATCCCTGCCGGCTTTGCGGAAGAGGACACTGTAGCACGACAGCCATCAGGGGAGGAACCGAAATGAATCTGCAGACTGTAGCCATTTTCGGGGGCAGCGGCAAGGTCGGTAGCCGCATCATTGACATATTGGTGGACAAGGGCATCGCCGTCCGTGCCCTCATCCATCGCACTCCCATCACCACTCCCGGCGTCGAGAGCATAACCGGCAGCATCGCCGCGCCCGAGACCGTCGCCGAAGTCGTCAGGGGCGCTGATGCCGTCATCCATCTCGCCACCATGAAAGAGGACCCGCACACATTCTTTGATGTCAGCATCCGTGGCACTTTCAACGTCCTGGAGGCCTGCCGCAACGAGCAGGTCCGCCAACTCATCCTCTTCAGCGGGGACGCCGCCCAGGGCATCTGGTTCTACCCCCAGCCCATACCCATCAATGAAACCCACCCCAAGGCGGCCTACCCGGGATACTACGCCTTCAGCAAAGTCATCGAGGAAGTTATGGCCGAGCAGTACGCCATCCAATACGGCGTCCCCGTCTCGATTCTGCGCTGCTCATGGATCTTCGAAAAAGACGACCTGCTCGGACATTTCTCCCTGCTCGACAACGTCAATCCCGCCGAGCCCGGCCATGGCTTCGGCGCTGTTGGCGACGAAATTATGGCCCTCGTCAAAGCCGGCAAAGAGCATGTCGCTCTCCAGGTCAACGGCGACGGTGAGTACTACTACCGCCACATCGTCCACCTAGATGACGTCATGCAGGCCTTCGACAAGATCCTCGGCAACCCCACCGCTCTCGGCGAGGACTTCAATATCGCCAGCCCGGCCCCGTTCGAGTACAGCGTCGCCGGCGCCTACCTTGCCAACAAGCTCGACCTGCCCACCATTGACATCCCCTGCCCTGACTATCATTCATTCGCCATTGACATTTCCAAGGCCCGCTCCGTACTCGGCTATGCACCACAGAACGACATCTTCACCATGATCGATCGCGCGATCACCTATCGTGAGCAAAACGCCTAATCACCTGCTGCTGTCCTGAGCAATCAAAGAAAGGAAGACTAAATCATGCGTAAGTTCCATCACATTGGACTGCCCACGAAAGAGAAGCAGCCCAACGAGATCTACGTTGAGGCCACCAAGGTCTGGGTCACCGAGCCGCTCGATCACGAACAGCGGGTCGAGTTCCTTCGCTATGAAGAGGATTCCCCCGTCACCGGCCCTCTCCGCGACCTTCCCCACATCGCCTACCAGACCGACGACTTCGAGAGCGAGATCGAGGGCAAAGAGATAATCCTCGGCCCCTTCGAAGCACTTGACGGCTTGCGTGTCGTCTTCGTCATGGAAGACGGCGCAGTTGTTGAGTTCATGGAGTACGCCGAGGGTAAGAGCCGCCTCACCGACTGAAAGGAGAAAAGCCCCATGTCTCTCACGGATAAGGTCATACTCGTCACCGGAGGCACCTCCGGAATCGGCGAGGCCTGCACTACACACTTCGCCGAACTGGGCAACAAGGTCGTCTTCGCCTCCATCCAGGCCGACAAGGGCGCCGAGATGCAGCAGGAGCTCCAGACCGCCGGACATGACGCCATCTTCGTCGAAACCGACGTCACAGATGACGCCGGCGTGGCGGCTCTCGTCAAGGAGTCACTCGCCGCCTACGGCCGCATTGACTGCCTCATGAGCAACGCCGGTGCCTGGCGCGAGGGCAAGGTCACCGACTTCAGCGACGATGACTACAACTTCATCTTCGGTGTCAACGTCAGGGGCAACTTCCTCCTGCTCAAGCACATCGTCCCGGTTATGGAGCAGCAGGGCAAGGGCACCGTGCTCATCACAACTTCGGTTGCCGCATTCGTCGGCTTCCCGGCCCATGCGCTCTACTGCGCCTCGAAGGCCTCCCTGGATGCCCTGATCCGCTGCATGGCCACCGACTATGCCGGTATCATCCGCACTGTCGGCATTTGCCCCGGCACAATAGACACTCCCATGCTGCGGGCCAGTTGCGCCGGCTGGGATATTCCTGAGGAAGAACTACTCGCCGATGTCGCGAAGAAGATCCCCGTGCGTCGCCTCGGCACCCCGGACGATGTCGCCAAGGCCGCAGCCTTCCTACTCAGCGATGACGCCGGTTACATCAATGGCAGCTCACTAATGATGGAGGGCGGCACCCTCGCCCTCCCCCCATGGTAGCGGCCGCGCCGCCCACCGTCGAGGTGTTTTATATGCCGTTGGAGGACAGGCTTCCTAGCCTGTCAATGTCGTTGCAGGACAGTCAATGCCGTTCGTGAATGCCATTGCCGTCCGCCGTTGTGGCTCTTCACACTTGCATCTCGCCCCACGCACAATGGAGGGCCCCCTCGAGGCGCGGTCGTGTTATTCACGACCGGCGCGGCCGGACACCCGCTATGAAATCCAGGACGTCGCCCCACTGCTGGGTGGATGCGACCGGTGAATCATGCCCACCACCGGGTATCTCCACATACTCCACTCTCTGTCCCAGCTCATTCAGCCGCGCCACCAGGGCCCGCGTCGCCCCCACAGGTATCACTGCATCACTCGCCCCGTGACAGATGTGCAGCGGCATCGTCAGCCGCTCGACGTTTTGCAGCGCCGAACGCGCACGTAATTCCGCGCTAAGCGTGTGCCCGTCGGCAGTATAGTGTATCCGTATCGCGTCCGCGATATTCTGCAGCGTGGGATTATCAGACGCCGCAGCATACTCATAGTAGCTCTCAATGTCACCGGCCGGGCACCGAACTGCGATGCCCTCAACAAGGTCCGGCCTCCGCACCCCAAAAACCAGCGCCGATGAGCCGCCCATGGACCCGCCTACTAGGTACACCGGCAGCCCCCCGTGCGTCTCTTTCAGCAGCGCAATCAGGTCAACCATGCCGCTCTCCGCAATCGGCCCCATCCATGAGTTCCCGCCATACCACGGGCACACGTACAGCCAGTTGCGGATCAGGCACTCCACCCGCTGATGCAAATAGAACCCATTGTACAGCGTCACATCCATCCCCTGGTGGTGATCGCTGTAGTGACCATACAGGTTGATGCAGATTGCCTCCGGAGCCGCAGCCGTCTGCTGTACCAGATACGGCCACCGTGAACCGTCCGCTGTGCAGTTGAAGCTGTGTCGCTGAGGCGCCGGCAAATCTCCCTGTCCCAACGTCGCCAATAACACCAACACTGCGGTGCATACGGCCAGCGCTACAAGCATCGAAGTTCCCTCAATTCATCGAGCAGAGTCCGTACATTTCCCCGGATTTCCCATCGTCACCGCCTCATCGGCACAGATCCATCCAAGCAAAACGGCGACGAAATGGTCCGCCGCCATTTTGCTCCAAACCCTCCCCCGTCTCTGAGCCCGGGCACACTTCAGTGCTTCAGTCTGACAATCTTACCCGTCGCTGCCGACTTTTCCGCGGCCAGACATGCCTCGACTGCCGCCATGGATTCCTCAGGCTTTATCACCGACGGCTTCCGGCCCTCGGCCACGCAGCTGGCGAAGTATGACAGCTCCTCACGCAGTGCTCCGGCCCGGATCCCGTGCAACTCCGGCCAGTACGTGGTATCGGGAGAAACCCATGCCCCGTCTTTGCATACCGAAAAGTTCGGGTGCGTCTCATGGATATGTACCGAACCCTTCGTCCCGATGATCTCCATCCGCTCATCAATCTGGAAGGCCGTCCCGTCCGGCAAACACCAGTTGTTCTCCAGTACCACTGTCGCCCCCGAATCCAGCTTGAACATGGACCAGCCCCCGTCCGGGTTGGCGTACTTGTTGAACTGGTGCGTCTGTGCATAGGCGCTGACGACTTTCGCACCCGTGTACCACAGGATCAGGTCCATATCATGCACGCCGTCACCAATGATCGGCCCGATCTTCGGCAGCACAGTAGCCCCCACCACCGCCGGGATATTCCGCCGCGCATACGCCGAGACCACCTTCCCAATGTTGCCAGCCTCTATCTCCCGCTTCGCAGCCGCGTAGCGTGGGTTAAACCGGCAGATGTGCCCCACCGTGAAGAAGCTCTTGCTGGCATTCGCCGCCTTCACAATCCGTTTGCAATCGGCCACCGTCGAGGCCATCGGCTTCTCCAAAAAGACATGCTTCCCTGCCTTCAGCGCCGCCAGCGTCGGTTCCACATGCGCATCCCACATCGTCGTCACACTGACCACGTCAAGCTCCGGGTCCGCCAGCATCTCATCGTAGTCCGTGTAGGTCTTCTTGACCCCGAATTCCTTTGCCATCTTCTGCAGTGGCGCTTTCGTCCGTCGGCACAGCGCATACAACTCGACATTTGAGATCCCCGCAAGTGCCTCGGCATGTTTCTCCCCGAACCATCCTGCACCTAAGATACCCCACTTCACTTGTTTCACGACCGTCCCTCCTTGACGCTATATTATATTCACAAGATCATATCTGCCGCTTCTCCGTTCGTCACCCTTTCATTTCCCCATCAGTACCGCTATCGCCTCCTGCTATTTTGTCTAGAATAGCTCAAAGGAGGTCAGCGTCGGCTTCGGCGACAATAGTAATCGGCAAGAGAGCAACGCCATTTGAGGGGAGAACATTGTCATGTCCGATCCCGCCCGACCCAACATCATCGTCGTCATGACCGATACATTGCGGACCGCCTACCTGGGGTGCTACGGCAATGAAACGATTCACACGCCCAACATTGACGAGTTCGCCACCCGCGCCGTCAAGTTCACGCGCGCATATCCGGAATCGTTGCCCACTATCCCCGTTCGCCGGGCGATGCACACCGGCCGGCGTGCCTATCCCTTCCGCAACTACCAACCCGTTTCCTGGGATATCGTCTATCTTCCCGGTTGGCAGCCTCTCGATAACGATGAGGACTGCCTTGCCGAACGCCTCGCCGCAGCCGGTTACCACACCGGCTTTGTCGCCGACACCCTCCCCTACTTCGCCCCTGCATTCAATTTCTACCGAGGCTTCTGGCAGTGGGAGTACATCCGAGGCATGCAGCAGGACCGCTGGCGCTCCGTCAACACCGTCACCCACGAACAACTCGACGGCTACCGGCCTCACACTGGCCGGCCCACGGACACCTACGACCTCCACCATTACCATCTCGCCAACACCGCCGAGCGCCGCCACGAGCAGGACACCTGCACCGCTCGCACGTTCCAGTGGGCGATGGATTTCCTCGAAGACAACCGCAATGCCGAGCCCTTCTACCTCTGCATAGACTCATTCGCCCCCCACGAGCCCTGGGAAGCGCCGCCCATGTACCATCAGCTCTACGCCGACCCCTCCTATGACGGCCCCACTATCCTCCACGTCAGCTACACCACCCGCGAGCAACAGGGCATAGACGACGACGCCACCGCCGACATCATCGCCCACTACAGCGGTCTGGTCACTCTCACCGACACCTGGTTCGGCATGATGATGGATAAGCTCGACCGCCTCGGCCTCACCGACAACACACTCGTCGTATTCACTTCCGACCATGGCACCAACTTTGGCGACAACGAGTTCGACATCATCGGCAAGCCTTCCCATGCGCTCTGGCCGGGGGTCATGCACCTCCCGCTCCTGGTCCACATGCCCGACGGAAACGGCGCAGGAACCGTGGCTGACGAATTGGTCTATAATATTGATGTCCAGGCAACCATTTGTGAGCTGAGCGGCATCGGAGCCGGCCAAGGACTTGACGGCAAGAGTCTCGTACCGCTGCTCGGCGGCGACGGCCAGTGGCAGCCCCGCGAGTACGTCACCAGCCGCTACGGCGACGCTGTCTGCTACATTGACGACACCCACTGGATCCGCGCCGATGTCAACAGCACACTCGGCGAGGCCTTCGACCTGCGAGTGGATCCAGCCTGCCAGCATGATATGGCCGATCATCTCGAGGCAGCCGTCTTCGACCGCGCATGGCAGCGGCTGCTCGACGACGCCGGCGGTGAGTTCCCCATCTACACCATCGAGCGCCGCACTGACGCCGTCGGCCAGAAACCCATCGTCCGCGAATAGTCTCGGGTAGCGCCGGAATGTATCTGACCGATCCGCTCCCCAGACGCCACCGATGTGCTCGGCGCAGCTGTGGATGGTCGCTTGCTCGTCTTCTGCTCAGAGGCACGAGCCGGGCGTCCTCTTTGCACTGAACGCAGAAAACCCCGCATCATCATCCCGGTGCGGGGTTTTCATTCCTGTTTGCCTCCACGGCGCTTTCCCTATCGCTGCAGTTGCACAGTCGTTACCGCACGACTCTCGCTGCCGTCATTAGAGCGTGCGAGCACAGTGCACAGATACATCCCCGACGGAACTTGCGCTCCGCTCAGGTTGCGCGCATTCCAACTCGTCGTCCTGACTCCACTCGACGTCGGCCCACACGCGATCCGCCCCACCAGCCGCCCGCAGATATTGCGGACCTCGACGACTACATCCGCGCCCGTAGACAATGAGTAGGTGATATTGACGATTTCACCTCTGAGCTGCTGCGTTGTCAGTGCACTCACTATCAACACACCGCCACTTGTCGCCGCCGTGCCCACCGTTGTTTCCACCTCTGCATAGGCTGGTTCCGAGTGGTTGTGCCCGTCGCAGGCTTGCAGCAGATACACACATATTACCCCGTCCGGAGTCGGGTTGTTATAGGTGTAACGAGCTGCGCCTGTCGCCGGCACTTCATCCAGCAGCTTGAGGTCCTCCCGAACTGCCTGTGGCCCCATAATCCGCCGCCAGACCCGGTACTTCACCACGTCATTGAGGCCCTGACCGTCGTCTGCCGAGGCATGCCAGGTGAGCACAACGCCATAGCCGCTCCCCAGATATCCGGCCGCAAACGCCTCCGGCTTCTGCGGAGCCAATTCGTCGTGCGTCTTACCTACACCGTATTCGGGCCCCGACTGGTTACTACCGTCCCAGGCACGAATGAAGTACTCGTATTGTCTCTCCACCTCCAGCCCTGTGTCCACGTACACATACGCGGCTGCTCCGGTCGCATTGACCTTCGCTATTTCCTCCAGCGAGCCGCCAGATGCTTTCCGCCACAACCAGTACTGTTCCACATCCCCGCCACCGTTTCCATCATCGGCGGAAGCGTCCCAGCACAGCCGCAGGCCTCGACCATTGTCCTCCGTCTCCGAGACCACCGCGAAGTTCTGCGGATTCCCCGGCGCCAAGTTGTCAATCCCTTTCACTTGGCACAGCGCCGGTTGCGACTGCATGTTCCCGTCATACGCCTGCACTGCATATTGCAGCACATGCCCCTTCGTCAGCGTGGTGTCCGCATACTCATACCGCGCCGAACCGTCGGCCTCGATCCTCGCTACGTGCACAAAGGTGCCGCCGTGATACCTGCGTCGGTAAATGTTGTAGCTCGTCACACTGTTCAATCCTGCGCCGTCGTCCGGCGACTTGCTCCACTTCAGCAGCACTTCATTGCCCTGATCATCAGGCCGGTCTGCACAGCTCAGATCACTTACCGGCCCCGGTTCGGCCGCATTATTGTCCACCGTCTTCCGCCACCGCACCGCCGGCTTTGAGGTCCCATTTGCGTTCGAGGCGGTGACCGCGTAGATGTAAACAGTCGCCGGCAACAAACCGTTGTCGGTGTAGTGATAGGCGTCACTGCCGTCGCCATCAAAGGAATTGATAAGCTGCAGTGCCGCCTCGCCCTCCTTCTTCCGCCACAGGTCGTATCGCACCGGCAATGCCTGCGCCGGCGCTACGCTGCCTGGCGGCGGAACCACGGGAGCCTCATCATCAGCCGACCGCGGCCATACCAGGTCCAGCGCCGTCCCATCGTCATCCGGATGATCGTCCACACAAAGGTACGGCACCGGCCGCGGGCCGCTCGGTCTCGGATTCACGCCCTGCATGTAGCTGCGTCTAGCCTGCAGCCCCTCGCTGCACGTCGCCGTCACCGTGAGTTGGTAGTGCACTATCTCCGTCGTCAGGTTCTCGGGTGCGGTCCACACGGGATTCTGTTGCCCGGGGTTATTGAAGGCGCCCGCCGGAGTGCCGTGCGCATCAGTGGCCGTCCACGTATACGTCAACGGGTGATCGAAGCTGTCACGCCCCGTAGCCTCGCACTGTACCTGACCACCTGAGGCCACCGGGTTCGGTGTTCCATTGGGGCCACGGGTGATGCGCACTGCGTGCCCCGGCTCTACGGCCTGCTCGAAAGTGGCACTCGTCTGGAGTCCCTCCGAGCATGTGATTGTCACCGTCAGCTCGTATTTTCGATCTCCGAAAGAGTCATTTGCCGGAGCGGTCCACACCGGATGCTGCAGCGTCGGGTTGTCGAATGTCCCGGCTGCTTCGCCCGCCTCGTTCACGGCGCGCCACATGTACGTCAACCCATGCAGGTACGTGTCTCGCGCCTCCACGCTGCATTGCACTTCACCCCCCGAGGCCACCGGGTTCGGATTTCCGGCCGGGCCCGCGACGATAGTTATCTCGTGCTTGCCCATCGTTGCCGTCAGGTTGTACTTGCCGCCCGCCACGTGGCTGCTCTGCACCTTTACATAGCAGTACCCGGCCTCCGTAGTCTGCACCACCGCATCTTGGTTCCCGTCGCTGCTCGGACCCAGCTCTTGCGGAATCCTGCCACAGGCCATCGCCAGGTACGAAAACCACGTACCCAGCTTGTCCAGCCGCACCCTGACCGTATCATCGGCGGCCACGGCTAATTGATACCAGTTGCAGTCACCATCCCACTCGAGCTGCTCCTCCGTCAACGTCTGCCCCGGCGTCAACGTCGGGAAGGTCGTCGTATTGTGCTGGGTGATATTGTAGATCCCCCCACCTCTGCTATTGCTTTGAATTCTCACATAGCAGTACGAGTCCGCATCTGGAATAGTCTCCACTGACTGGTCCATGGGGCGGCTATGGGGCGCTAAATCAGGCAACTTATTTGTCGCCAGCGACAGGAATGCATTCCAGCTCGACCACTTGTCCAACAGCACAAACAGTGGTTCACCTGCCGGCGCCTCCATCTGGTACCATTGAGCGTCTCCATCCCACCGCAAGTAGTTACCCGATGTTACTTGCCCTGGCCGTAGCATCGGGAATGTCGTCTTCGTGTGCCCCGTTATGCTGTAGC
>Ga0180431_10008108_pt1 | contig 12106 bp, 13 predicted proteins | sample SS_ome_11_FD_132459 | JGI IMG/M metagenome (GOLD analysis project Ga0180431, IMG submission 132459) | Hypersaline lake sediment archaeal communities from the Salton Sea, California, USA - SS_1_MS_1 metaG | ecosystem: Environmental > Aquatic > Non-marine Saline and Alkaline > Hypersaline >... | reverse complement strand
GTGAACAGCGGCCGCGAACCTCAGAAGCTCGGGGTCTGGCCAGAGGATGCAGAAGAGCTGGTCAGGCAGGTCGCCACCCTCTCACATGTGCGCATCGCAGGCTTAATGACGATGGGACCCTTGGTGGCTGCTCGCGAAGCCTACCGGCCCTGCTTCGCTGAGACGTACAAGCTCTTCATCAGGCTCAGGGACCTGGGGATACCTGGCGTGTCGATGGACATCCTGTCCATGGGCACCAGCGACTCGTACGAGATTGCTATCGAGGAAGGCTCTACGATGGTGCGATTGGGGACCACGCTCTTCGGCCCGAGATGAAAAGCTGCGCAAAGGCACCTGTACGCTATGTCTCATGTCGACGGCAGGCTGAGCCTGAAGCCTGCCCCACACCTTGAAGCGGTATCCGGGTACATCTTCAGTATGTCTTTCGTTCGCTGCGTACAGTGACACGGGTAGATGCGGGACAATCCCTCCAGCCTTTCGAGTCGTGAGAACCCGTGAAAACCGCCCAGGACGCCAACAGGTGGCGCTACTGTCGCTGCAGCCTCCAGCAGGGCCTCAACACCGGGGTGCGCGCAACCAGTCACCAGGAAACTCCCCGTGGTGGTCATCAAGACAAGAGCCTGTTCCGCGCCATCCAGCACCCCCGTTGAGTACACACCGTCGACGATTCTGACGGGCTGCGAGCCCACTTCCTCTGTGGCGACGTCCGCAGGCATCCCACCAACGCCGGGAGGCAGGTGGTACGTTGCGTTGGGCGCGTGGCGCAGGACCGCAGCCAGCCCGCCGGTGTGGTCCCAATGCCAGTGGGATATCACCACATGCGAGACATCTCCCAGATTGACGCCGAGCGCGGCGGCGTTCCGCTCCAGAATCGCCCCATTGGCTCCAGTATCGAACAACACCCTGTCTCCATGTCCAGTGATGATCAAGGCTGCGAAGCCCCAGTCGGGCGTCACTGATTCGTCGAGTGATTCATTGTCGTACAGTACCGTCACTTCGTGTGCCATTGCTTGCCTCCACGTGCCACGGTCAGCGGATAGCTACCGGCGTAACCGTCAGATACAGACCGGGTGATGGTATACTGACCGCTCGTGTCAGTCCAGACGTCGCTCCTGTGGTTTCGGGACAGTGTTCTGTCACATCGCTGGGTGCAAGTGGCCATCTTTGTTGGCGTTCTTGCGCTGTCTTTTCTGCTCTTCTGGCTGGGGCGAGAGCGACTAGGGGCCGAGGAATTCCTGCGGCACGGGTATCTCGGTGTGTTCGTCGTGAATCTTCTCACGTGTGCCAGCATCCTGTTCCCCGTTCCCGGCGAGGCCATTAACGTTGCCGGTGGGGCGTCGCTGAATCCGCTTACCGTGGCTTTGGTCGCCACGATTGGCGCCACCATCGGCGAAATGACCGCATACGTTGCAGGTGTTCTTGGGCGCAAGGTGTTTTTGAGAGGCTACTCTGAGAAGTACGCGAATGCTGAAGGCTGGATGACGAGGCATGGAGCCCTGGCGGTCTTCCTGTTTGCTCTGATACCGATGCTGTTGTACGACCTGATCGGCATTGTTGCCGGGGCGACTCGCTACAACCTGCCCAGATTCGTCGCAGCCACATTTGCAGGGAGGTTTCTACGGTGCCTGCTCGAGGCACTCCTCGGGTTCTCGCTGCTGACTCTGCTACCCATCCCCTGGTTCGGCTAGAGGACTACTCCCCATTTGCCTGCGGTACGAACCTGTCGAACAGCCTTTTCGCCAAAGAGGGCAGGTCCTGCACGATGATCTTGCCGAGAGGTTTGTCGCTGTACGAGCGTATCGCCACGTAGCACTCACCGCAATCGTTATGTCTCGTAAACTCACGAGCCATTTCCTGCTGACTGGTGAACCGTTGCCTGTGCAAGGAACAGGGTACAAGTGCACCATCCGGCATCACTACGAAGAAGCGCTCTCCGGCGTGGCAGTTTGGCATGCCCCCGTTCCTGAAGTACGCGAGCGTATCCTTGAATATGGTATTCGGATTCGCTATGTGCTTCTTCCTACGACCCATCCTCATCAGTTCCCCGAACGTGGCCTCAAGCCGCCGCAGTTGCTCTGCCGATTGGACTGAGTACTGACGGTCGCCCGTGCGGAGAGGAGTGTAGGCGCTGTAGGAAATGGTGACACCCCACTGCTCCACCAGATTGGCAATGGGTATCAGCTCGTCCACATTCGCACTGGTGATAGCCGTGTTCATGATTATGTCGCCATACCCCAGCGCGGCCAGCTTTGGCAGCGTTGCCTCAAGGTGCCTGAACAGGCCTCGGTGGCGGCGGAATTCGTCGTGTCGCTCGTCAGGGAAGTCCAGAGACACCGACAACTGGTTCATCCCTGCCTTCTTGAGACGCTTGTATATGTCCTCATCCAGGAGTGCGCCATTTGTGACGACAATGACGTAGGTTGGCTCGTGTGCGTGCTTAACGGCATCGACAATGTCAGGCAGGTCAGTCCGTAGTAGCGGCTCGCCTCCGGAAATCTGCACAAGCGGCGGCTTGAACCTGGCGGTGTACGCGCCATACTGCTCGGGGGACATGCGTTGCTCATTGGGCACCAGTCCACCCAGGTCGCAATGCTTGCAGTTGCAGTTGCAGGAGAGCGTGACCTCGTAGGAAACGATGAGGGGCATGTGGCCGACGTAGTTGCGAAGGCCCTTGCCAAGGATGCGTGCGCCGTCGTGTAGAGTGAATTCAGACATACAAGCTCCTTCCTACGGCGAAACGCTGTCGCGCAGCAACAACGACCTACTCCACTTAGCAAAGTACGACCGAAAGCGTGCAGGCGGGTGGGTGCCGTGACACCCGTTTGCATTATAGCAACGGCGGTGCTTGGGGAACAGTGGTTCCGTAGCCCGGGGGACCTTTCCGAGAGGCAAACACTCGATGCTAAAATAACTGCCATGGCGAAGGACTACTATCAGGTGCTCGGACTCGACAGGTCGGCTTCTGACTCCGACATCAAGAAGGCGTACAGGCGGCTTGCCATGAAGTATCACCCGGACAGGAATCCGGGTAAGGAGAAGGAGGCCACCGAGAGATTCAAGGAGATCAACGAGGCCTACGGGATACTTGGTGACCCTGAGAAGCGGAAGCAGTACGACACGTACGGCACGGTTGGAGACCTTGGCGACATCTTCTCCAGCAACGGAACACGAGCGACCTTTGAGGACCTGATGAGGGACTTCGGTGGACTGGGGCTTGGTCTCGATTTCCTCGGCGACATCTTTGGCGACGCGCTGAAAGGCCGCGGCTATCGAGTGCGTTTCTCTGGCATGGGTGGTGGCGGGCGAGGCAGTCGGCAAGGCTCCCGCCTTGAAGACCTGTTTGGAGGAGGGGGACGGCAGTCCCCAACCACGGTACGCTATGAACTTTCGGTCACGAAGGAGGAGGCGGAGAAGGGAGCGACCAAGCGCCTGACCCGGAATGGTCGGCGCCTTGAGGTCAAAGTGCCTCCCGGTGTGACTACGGGTAGCACCGTGAGGCTTTCAAACGCGTGCACCATCACCGATGGCTGCGAGGGCGATATTCTGATTCGGATCAAGGTCAAGTAGGTCGTGCCAGCCAACCTGACGCCCCAGTACTACGAGGCCGAGAAGCGATTCCGCGCAGCGAAAGAGATCGATGACAAGATCGCGGCGCTGCAAGACATGCTCGCGGTCATGCCCCGTCACAAGGGCACCGACCATCTGTATGGCAGCCTGCGGTCGAAGATAGCAAAACTCACTCAAGAATCCGAGCGAAAGCTCGCGACAGCACGCCGGGCGGGCTTCCTCATACGACGCGAAGGCGCCGGCCAGATTGTCTTGGTCGGTCCCGCGAACGCAGGAAAGTCGCAGTTGTTGGCCATGCTGACGGCTGCGTCACCTGACATTGCGCTCTACCCCTACACGACTCAAACACCGATGCCCGGCATGATGCCGTTTGAAGACATCCAGATACAGCTCGTGGACACACCCCCCATCGGGCAGCGCAACGTCAAGTCACTCATCACCAACATACTACGCGTTGCCGACCTGATCGCCATGGTCGTCGACCTGGGCGATAATCCCGTCGCCGATGTCGAGACCACCCTCGCTGAGTTGGAGGAGTGCCGGATTGTCCCAGCGGGCGTGCAGACCGATCGCGAGGGAGATGGCATTCATGCCCAACGCATGATTATCATCGCGAACAAGTGCGACCTGCCGGCCGCTGCAAAGAACCTTCCGGCACTCGAAAGACGATTCGGGAGACTCTTTCCGATATTAGCAGTGTCGGCGGAGGAACTCGTTGGCCTGGAAGAACTGCCTGGTCAACTGTATGACGTGCTGGGGATAATGCGGGTCTACACAAAGGCGCCAGGCCAGAAGGCAGACCTCGGCGATCCGGTTATTCTGCCCAGGAACAGCACGGTAGGTGATGCGGCCGCCGAACTGCACAAGGATTTCAAGACAGGTCTGAAGCATGCCGTTGTGTGGGGCTCGGGCAAGTTCGATGCACAGACTGTGAGCAAGTCGCACGTGCTCGCCGATGGGGACATCGTTGAGTTCCACATGTAACTGCATCGCTGACGCGCGGATTCTCGGCCGGCTAGACCCGTAGGTGTTGAAAAGGCGGTAGCCTTTCTCTATACTTCCGCTCGTTGGTTACAGGTGTAGGTTATCGAGTCTTCCGTTTGTCTATGGCGATACCTGGGTGCACTGGATGACCGAAACTAGGGCCAAATCCTATGAAAGGAGGTCATCCGGTGAGTTTCGCAGACAAGACACTTCAGTGTGCGGATTGCGGATCTGAGTTCGTGTTCACGGCCGAAGAGCAGGAGTTCTTCGCGTCCAAGGGCTACACGAACGAACCGAAACGCTGTCTCACGTGTCGCCGCAACCGCAGGTCCCAGCGACCTGATGGTGACGGGTTCCAGACTCGACAGATGTACACAGCCGTCTGCGCTTCATGTGGCAAGGACTGTGAGGTCCCGTTTGAGCCGCGAGACGGTCGCCCTGTGTACTGCAGCGACTGTTTCAGCCGCATGCGCAGCAGGTAGTTGACCAACTGACTGGGCACGGAAGACGCGAGGGGGGCTTCATCGTGAAGCCCCCCTTCTCTTGTCGTCTCGAATGAAGACGCCTATGCGATTCCCAGTACGCTCTTCAGCATGGCCCGGGTGATGATGAACATGAGGTCTTCAGTGATGAAGGGCAGTTTCACCATCTGTAGGCCCTCGTGCGCTATCTCCCACGCCACAGCGTCCAGATCCTGTAACTCCTGATAGCGCGTCTCCACCCGCTGCTGGAATTCCAGCGTACGCTGGAGTCCCATCTTCAGGAACTCCTGTGCCTGTTCGCCCGTGAAGGCTCCATGATGGTCAAGGCCAAGGATATCGACTTCGAACGCGTTGAGGCGCCTGAGCGACTCAACGTAGAGCGGGAAGCTGTACTGGGCTGAAGGAAACGAAAGATTGGTCCACTCATTAACGGGATGAGGCGTAGTGTCGGTGGGAAACAGTGCTTTGTACATCGGCACATAGGTTGCGACGCAGCACCTGCTGTGTCCCGGCACTTCGTAGAACTGCACTTCAACGTCCTGCCCCAGGTCAATGGACTCACCATCCGACACGACTGTGTCAATTGATAATCCGGTCGTGCAGTCGGACACCCTGAGGCAGGAGTCAGCGACACCAAGGTCAAACGCGGCCTTGTCGTTCATCTTCGCGTTGTAGTCTGCGACCTTCGGTTTTGCCAGGGCGTCGCGCGCAGCGGCAGTCCCGATGATTTGGATACCCGGAAACTGTTCACGGAAGAATGGAACCGCTCCACAGTGATCGAAGTGCGAGTGTGTCACAACCGCATACTTGACCGTGGCAGGGTCGATTCGCATCTCGTCCAACTGGGACCGCAGCGCGGGAGTCGCGTGGCTCATCCCTCCACCTACTATGACAGCGTCCTGCCCGCGTATCAAATAGAAGCACAACTCGTGAGTGCCGAGAAAGTCGATCCGGTCGGTGAGACGTCTAGGTTCCTTGATCCACACGAAGACAGCCTCCTTGTGTAAGTTCGTCCTGAAGCGAAAGTCCCCAATTCTAGCATGGCCCGTAGCAGAGCCCTTCCACTCTGGTCGCACGGATGCAGCCAACACGTTCAAAGGAGGCCTCCGGGGCTAGAAACTCAGGTGTATAATGCGAACGGCCACACGACAGAAGAGGCCGACCAAGAGATGCTCACTCGCGAACTATTGTCACGGCTATTTGATGCGGCGTATATGCAGCGCTGGAACGACCAGATTCGGCCGGTTGAACTCACTGAGCTAGACAAACAGGCGCACAAGATGGTCATCGCCTACGTACTTGGGAAGTACGAGGAAGGCGCGAACGGCTTTGAGTGGCCTCTTCTCATTGAAGCGGGCATCTATGAGTATCTGCAGCGGCTTGTCTTGACTGACTTGAAGCCCCAGGTCTTCTACAAGATCAAGGAAGACCCGGTGCGATACCGCCACCTCAATCAGTGGGTGTATTCGGAACTCTCCGATGTTCTCGCGCCCTTGGGAAGCACCTTCTGTGATGGCTTTCGAGCGTACCTGGTTGACCAGTCGGAGCCGACATACAAGCGTGTTCTCCACGCGGCTCACTTCTTCGCAACCAAATGGGAGTTCGACATCATTCGGCGGGCGAACCCCGATGGTTACGATATCGAACGCATCCGTGCGAGGCTGGATGCCCAACAGGAGCACTACTACGACCTCGAAGGTATCCGCCAACTGGCACTTCACCCCAAGCTGCGCAGCTTCGTCGACCTGTGCGGACTGCTCCGCTTCCAGATACGGTGGAGTCACGTGCACCGGGTCCCTCGCACCTCGGTTCTTGGACACATGCTTGTGGTCGCAATGCTGTCCTATCTAGTCTCTGTCGAGGCGGGCCTTGGGTCGAGGAGGCGGGTCAACAACTACTTTACGGGGCTCTTCCATGACCTTCCTGAAGCCCTGACGCGGGACATCATCTCGCCTGTCAAGCATTCTGTTGAAGGACTCAGTGCGCTGATAAAGAGCTACGAGCGCGAGGAGATGGAAGAGAAGGTCTATCCTCTTGTTCCCGCGTCATGGCATGCTGAACTTCGACTGTTCACGGAGGAAGAGTTCAAGAATATTGCCGTTGTGGATGGAAAGGCCATCAAGTGTGGCACTGACGAACTCGACAGGCTGTACGATGCAGACGGATTCAATTCACGTGATGGAGAACTCATCAAGGCAGTAGATGACCTTGCCGCCTACATGGAGGTCTATCTTGCTTCAGAGAACGGCATAATCTCCAAGGAGATGGAGAAGGCGCGCGAATCGATCAAGGCCAGGTACGGCGATCGCCCTGTAGGGCATGCCGACTTCAGACGATTGTACGCCACGTTGTGAACCGGTACCGTGGAGCGGAAGCAGATGAAAGCTGTATACCACCCGGACAGCAGAGAGGAAGAAGAGGTGGAAATCCTTGACATCTTTGTCGACCGCGATGGCCGACCGAAGATGCTCTTTGTCCGTCCCGACGGCAGGGTACATACGGCGCCAATCGGTCGATTCACCGAAATGCACAACGGCACGGGCCCTGTGAAGAAGGCACGAAGGACCGATGAACGCAGTCCCGACGGCTGATTCTATTCTGATGTCCGCATATGGACAATTCGGGGCTCCCGCAATCACTTTCGGTATAATCGAGCTTCCTCCCATGACGACGCGGTGAAGGTGGGGAGTGTGAAGCTATAGGAGGTCGAGGGCTATGCTGACAACTGTGATAGGAAGCCACCCGGTCGAGGCCGGTCTGAGCACGCGAGATGCAATCAAAATGGCGGTTGAGGACCAGCTTGCCGCCGGTGTCGACGTCGTGAGTGACGGTCAGACGCGGTTCGACATGATTGAGTATTTTGCCCGGGCCATTGATGGCTTCAGCCACGATGGCAAGAGTGTACTGACTGGACAGATCGGCAAGGGGCACCCCGATGAGTTCGTGGACGATCTCCGGGTCGCCAAGTCCATTGCCCCTCGTGTCAAGGGCCTGGTAACCGGCCCTGTGACGTTGGTGTTTTCGACGCGCCTGAAGGCGCCGTACGGCGGGTATCGCGACGAGAACGTGTATCTGGACACTGCGCGTGCGTTGCTCGATATCGCTCGTGCCCTCGAGGCGGAGGGGGCTGAGTGGATTCAAATCGACGAGCCGTATCTATCTGTGGGCGCGCCCATGCACATCGCCAGAAAGGCTGTGGAGACTATCGCGACTGGGCTTTCCGTGCCGGTAGCGTTGCATGTGTGTGGTTCAGTCGGTGCCATATTCCCCGAGCTGCAGCAGTGGGAAGGCATAGCGCTGCTATCGCATGCCTTCATGGGGGACAACAACGATGACGTGCTTGCTTCGACGGCGCTCTCAGGCGGCACCAAGATGCTCGGTCTGGGATGTATCGATACCAAGTCGCCATCGGTGGAGCCAATCGATGCAGTTGTCACTCTGATTCGCAGAGGACTTGAGGTGCTCCCGCCGGAGCGGATCGCAATCCATCCCGATTGTGGGATGCGGCTTCTGCCACGTGACTCAGTGGTGCAGAAGCTAAAGGTCATGGTCGGGGCGATGAGACAACTCGATCTGTCCTAGCCTCGGCACCTACCTCCGTTCTCAAGACAGCGGCGGGCGGGATATCACGCAACGCGCTACTCTCCGCGAGCGGCATCTCGCATCTTCTGAATGTAGTCGGGCCGCGCAGGCGTGAACACGTCAACAATCTCGCAGTCAACGTCGCGCATCTGCGCGCCGTGCAGGGAACCCTCAGGGAAGAAGATAACGTCCCCTGGCCCCATCTTGTAGAGTTTCCCTTCGAGCACTGCGTCGAGCTCGCCTTTGAGAACGAACATCATCTGCTCGTATGGATGCGTGTGCACAGGGAAATAGGAACCTGCCTCGAGGTGGGCGAAGCTCAGGGTCATCTTCTCGCCCGTCACGATGTGACTGCGCGCGCCGGGCGCGAGTTGCGCCATAGGCACGGTCGAATAGGGCACTACCGTTGCGGCCCTCTCCTCTTCTGATGCGCGTTGAAACTGCTCGCTCATGCTGGTTGCTCCCTTCTAGACGCGATGGACGTGGTCTTGTGCGGGAGATAGTAACACGTCAAGCTTCAGTATGGTTGACGGAGGCTTACGAACGAACTGGCTTCACTCTGATAGAATTGCACGGGTGTGGGGTGGCGGCCACCGGGGGGAAGTGTCGGAATTGGCAGACGAGCATGACTTAGGATCATGTGCCTTCGGGCGTGGGGGTTCGAGTCCCCCCTTCCCCAGATGTGCCTCCTAACCAAACGCGGCACACCCGCTGTCTGTGCAGTCGGTGGTGTCGTGCTGGACATCACTGGGAAAGTGACTGCACGCGGAAAGCAATGACAGAACAGCTTGAGCGCATCAGAGCCGTCATCGGTATGGAGTCCCCTCCTATCGAATACGTAATCGACCGGGGCGGCATAGGATTCTTTGCCGCTTCGCTGATGGATCCTGACCCGGTATACAGGGACATCAATGCGGCTCACGCGATAGGGCTCAACGACCTGGCATCGCCACCAGTGTTCTTCGGAGATGCAACGGGGCTCCGCAACGTTGTTGCCGGAGAACGATTGACCATGTTCTGGAATGACATTCCGCTCCCTAAGGGATGGTTCAGTATGGCAAGTGGTGATTCATTCGAGTTCTTCGAGCCCGTGAGGCCGGGGATGTCAGTCTATGCTATCGAGCGATTCGTAGATGCGTATGAAAGGTCCGGCAGGAACGGTCCTCTCATATTCTTCTCATATGAGAAGCTCTTCAGGTCCTCAGCAGGCAATCCTGTACTGCGCAGGCTGATTCATTGTGTCGCGCGACCAGGCACACGAACCACTCGTCACGCGCCAGTGCGGCGGGCATCCGATACTCTGCCTGAAGGGGCCATTCGGCTGCCCCCGCTGACGGTTGGCCCGGTGTCCGTCCGCTATCTTGCAATGTTTGCCACAGCCACTGCGGAGTATGTGGATATCCACTACGATGCCGACTATGCCCGCTCACTCGGACTGGACGGTCCGATAGTCCAGGGACTGTACAAGACAGCCTTAATCGGCCAGATGGTCGCCGCATTTTCCGGCTACGCAGGTTCTGTTCGGTCGCTCGACGTCCAACATCGGCGGATGGACCTCGCCGACTGTACCCTAACCGCATGTGGATACATCATGCCAGGTACGCAGATGGTGACCGATGGTGATGTGGCGTGTCGGGTGTGGGTCGAGAATCAACATGGCGCAGTAACGACCGAGGGTACCGCGCGATTGCGTCTGCCTGAAGGAAGTCACTAGGAGTTTGAAAACGAGACCAACTGTCTGCCACGGGAGACGACGCTGATATGAAGAATGGACGACGTGTTGCAATCACTGGGGCCGGCATGCTGACCCCTATCGGCATCGGTGTGCGAGAGTCGTGGGAGGCCTTGTGCGCGGGAGAGTCTGGCATAGGCCCTATCACGAGGTTCGATGCCTCTGACCTGCCGACAAGAATTGCCGGCGAAATCAAGGGCTTTGATGCGGCGCAGTACATGGACCGCAAGACCGCCCGACGGACAGACCTGTTCTCTCAGTACGCTATCGCCGCCACCCGAATGGCGCTGGAGGATTCTGGTATTCGGTTCGATGAGGCCACCTGTTGGCGAACAGGTGTCATTCTCGGTAGTGTGATGGGAGGCATCGGCACGCTTGTACATCACATCAACTCGGTTGCCGAGGGCAACTTCGAGGGAGTCACCAAGATGCTGGCGTCGATGTACATGCCCAGCGCCGGCGCGAACGACATCAGCGTCATATTCGGACTCAAGGGGCCCAGCAGGGGGATCAGCACTGCCTGCGCTACCGGAGGTCACGCCATTCAGGATGCCGTCCGATTCATACAGTACGAAGATGCCGATATAATGGTGGCGGGAGCCGCTGAGGCGCAGATAGTCCCGATATTCATCGACAGCCTTGCTCGACTCAAGGCCTCGTCTACTAAGAACGATGAACCTCAGCGGGCCAGCCGCCCTTTCGACCTACACAGGGACGGTTTCGTGAGCAGCGAGGGTGCAGGTGTCCTGGTGCTGGAGGAAATGGGACGTGCGCTCGCTCGTGGCGCCCACATCTACGCCGAGGTCCTTGGGACCGCGTCCAACATCGACGCGTATCACGCTACCAAGCCCGATTCCGAAAGTCAGGCCCGTTGCATCAGGCTTGCGCTTGACGATGCCCAAATCGCAGGCGCGGAGGTAGACTACGTGAACGCGCACGGTACTGCTACACCGCTGGGAGACCTGTCTGAGGTGCAGGCGCTGAAGAAGGCTTTCGGCCGGCACGCACCCAAGCTGATGGTTAGCTCCAACAAGTCCATGATTGGGCACATGTGGAGCGCGTCGGGTGCGGTGGAGGCAATCTTCACATCGTTGACGCTGAAGCACGGGATTGTGCCACCAACTATCAACTATGACGAGCCCGACCCCGACTGCGAGATGGACTTCGTGCCAAACGTCAAACGGGAAGCAGACGTACGAACTGCGATATCCGAGTCATTCGGTTTCGGCGGCATGAACGCGGTTGTCGTACTGCGCCGAGTGGACGCAACCAACTAGCGGCAAACGTCAGCCTGTGGAGACGGTTTGTCCCGAGGAACTGCTGCGTCGACGGCGTCTGCGAGACCTGGTCCACAGCCCGGTGAAGAACGACCTATCGAGTAGATGGCGAGCGTCCGCAACTCCGAGAAGGTCCTTCGCCGTGGCTCCTTCGAAGTAGGCGACCTCCACATGCTTGCCCATATTCTTGACGGCCTGCATGGCGTAGGCGAAATCGGCATCCCCACTCACCAGTACTGCAGTGTCGTAGAAATTGTTCCACGCAAAGTAAAGAAGGTCGGTGGCCAACATTATGTCGACTCCCTTCTCGACTTGTGTTCCCTGCGCGGTTTTGATGGTTCCGAGCCGCACTTCGAGGTAAGGGGTCTTGGTAAGGGACTCAAGAAACTCCTGCTGGTCGCGAGCCGCATCGGGGCGTTCTTTCGCGTCCTGCAGTGCGTTGTAGTAGTACGTCCGGAATAGACCGCGTTCACCGCACAGCT
>Ga0180431_10008106_pt1 | contig 12107 bp, 20 predicted proteins | sample SS_ome_11_FD_132459 | JGI IMG/M metagenome (GOLD analysis project Ga0180431, IMG submission 132459) | Hypersaline lake sediment archaeal communities from the Salton Sea, California, USA - SS_1_MS_1 metaG | ecosystem: Environmental > Aquatic > Non-marine Saline and Alkaline > Hypersaline >... | reverse complement strand
CGCCGATAGCGATGGAGGAGGGTCTCCGTTTCGCGATTCGGGAGGGCGGTCACACGGTTGGCGCGGGTGTGGTGACGAAGGTCATCGAATAGGTAGTGCAATCGTCTGGCCGGCGGCGTGCCGGAGCATGGGCACGCGCCGAGACCGGGGAGCGCAAGAGTATGGCAGGCATGAACAGCATTCGGATCAAGCTGAAGGCGTTTGACCACGAGATCCTGGACCGCTCGGTGCAGAAGATCGTAGAGACGGCGGAACGGAGTGGGGCTCGGATAGCAGGCCCGATTCCGTTGCCTACCGAGCGCAGTATCCGTTGCGTGGTGAAACCGACAGCTCTGGGACGGAGCGCACGGACGGTAGAGCACTTTGAGATGCGCATCCACAAGCGGCTGATTGACATTCTGGATTCGACTCAACGGACCGTTGACGCGCTGATGAAACTGGATTTGCCCGGTGGTGTGGACATAGCGATCAAGACTTCTAGTGGCTAAACACTGGTGGCCATTGGCGATTGTGATATGCCGATGGCTGGATGCAGCGGGATAGGTGTGAAGGCGAATGCCGGCAGCAATGTTGGGTACAAAAGTGGGGATGACGCGCATCTACGATGAGAACGGACAGGCCGTTGCGGTGACGGTGGTACAGGCCGGGCCGTGCGTAGTCGTGCAGCGGAAGACGACGGAAAGCGACGGCTACGAGGCGGTGCAGTTGGGCTATGGTGAGCGTAAGCGGAGCCGGACCAACGCGCCGTTGAGTGGTCATTTCGAGAGTCGTGGGATGACGCCGAAGAAGCATTTGCGCGAGTTCCGCGTGGGTGCCGAGAGCGAGTACGCTTCAGGCGATGAGGTCACGGTCGCAGTTTTCGCGGTGGGCCAGACAGTAAGCGTGACGGGTGTGACGAAGGGCAAGGGCTTTGCAGGGGTCATGAAACGGCACGGCTTCCACGGCGGGCCAGCCAGTCACGGTTCGAAAGTGCACCGGGCACCGATGTCGGCGGGCGCGACGGATGCGGCGAGAGTGTTCCCGGGCCAGGGAATGCCGGGCCGCATGGGTGGCAAGACCTGCAAGGTGAAGAATCTAGAGGTTGTGGACATTGATACCGAGAGTCACGTACTTGTCATCAAAGGGGCAGTGCCGGGTGCGAACGGGTCGGTAGTGGCCATCGAGAGCAGTTGAGCCGGCTACGAAGGGAAAGAGTTGTCATGCCGCAGTTGGCGATATGTAACATAGATGGTGAGAAGGTTGGCCAGGTTGAGCTTAGCGAGGAGATATTCGGTGTCCCGCTGAACGAGGATCTGGTTCATCAGGCGGTAGTGGCTGCCGACAGTGGTCGCAAGCGACACGCGGGTAATGCCAAGCGGCGGGCTGAAGTCGTGACTACGGGTGCTAAGATATGGCGTCAGAAGGGCACTGGCAGAGCGCGTCACGGGGACAAGGGAGCGCCGGTATTCGTAGGCGGGGGGAAGGCACATGCGCCCAAGTTCCGGGACGGCGGGAAGAAGATGCCGAGGAAGATGCGGCGCAAGGCGCTGTTCTGCGCGCTATCGGATGCAGCGCGACGTGGTCAGATGACGGTCATCGAAGACATAGAGCTGGAGAAGCCGCGGACCAAGACGATCGTGGGGTTGATCGAGGCGTTGAGGATGGAAGATGCGGTAGTAATGCTGATGCTTTCGGAGCAGCAGATGGCTGATGAGGCGCTGGTAAAGAGCTGTCGAAACATAGAGAACCTGCACCTGCGGCAGTCGCCGCACCTGAATACGCGGGACGTATTGTGGGCGGGGGAGATAGTATTCACGCAGGAAGCGCTGGCGGCGCTGAATGAACTGAGCGGAGGCGCGGAGTAAGATGCTGACGGCAAGAAATCGGGAACAGGAACGTTATCGGAAACTGATCATTGCTCCGGTCGTCACGGAGAAAAGCATGCGCGAGTCCGAGACGGCGAACAAGTACACGTTCAAGGTGCAGCCTCATGCCACGAAGATTGACATTAAGCGAGCCATTGAGGAGCTCTTCAACGTGCGAGTGACGAAGGTGAACACTTTGACAATCGGCGGCAAGGCACGTCGCCGGAGCTATCGCCACCGGGAAGGCAAGACCGCCGTGTGGAAGAAGGCGATTGTGACTTTGGCCCCGGGCAGCAGCATTGATGTGGTATAGTGCCGGAGAGTCTGAGAGCAGGATTTACCGGATTTTTGACGGAGAGCAGATGAGCAGCGGGAGACATCAGGATGCCAACTAAAAGTCATAGGCCAACATCGCCGGGCAGGCGCTTTTACACTAAGCTTGACCGCAGCGACATTGACAGAAAGAAGAAGCCGGAGAAGCGGCTGGTAACGCCCAAGAAGAAGTCGGCGGGGCGCAATTTCAGCGGCAAGGTTACCGTGCGGCACCAGGGCGGCGGTGCAAAGCGCAAGATTCGGCAAATTGACTTCAAGCGGGACAAGGACAATATCCCTGCGAAGGTTGCGGCTATCGAGTATGCGCCAGACCGGTCGGCCCATATTGCTTTGCTGCACTATGTTGACGGCGAGAAGCGGTATATGCTGGCACCGCAAGGGCTGGAGAAGGGTGCCCAGGTTCTCTCGGGTGACGCGATTCCGGCTCGTGTAGGCAACTGCCTGCCGCTACAGGTGATTCCGGTGGGGACGGTAGTGCATGCGATCGAGCTGACACCGGGTCGTGGTGCGCAGTTGGCGCGGAGTGCGGGAACAGCGGCGCAATTGGTAGCCAAGGAAGGCAAGATGGCGACGTTGCGTTTGCCTTCGGGCGAGATGCGCATGGTGAGTACGCAGTGTCGTGCGACGGTAGGGCGTGTGGGTAACATTGACCATATCAACATTCAGGACGGTAAGGCGGGTCGCAAGCGTCATCGGGGTATCCGGCCGACGGTTCGCGGGAGTGCGATGAACCCGGTTGATCACCCCCATGGCGGCGGCGAGGGAAAGGCACCGATCGGGTTGGATAGTCCACGTTCTCCGTGGGGCAAGAAGACATTGGGTAAGAAGACGCGGAAGTTGAGCAAGCCGTCGAGTAAGTACATAATCCGACGGCGACGCAGAAAGTGAGTGCGGCCTGAGGGCCGCCGGAGGAAGTATAGGATGGCGCGATCCATAAAGAAGGGCCCATACGCAGAGGCCAAGCTGCTGAAGAAGGTACAGCAGATGAACGACGCGGGCAATAAGCGGATGATAAAGACCTGGTCACGCCGCTCGACGGTTTTCCCCGAGATGGTCGGGCACACCATCGCGGTGTATGACGGTCGCAAGCATGTTCCGATCCTGATCACCGAAAACATGGTCGGCCATAAGCTGGGAGAATTCGCGCCGACGCGGACCTATCGAGGAATGCGTCCGGGCAGACGTGACGAGGCGACCACATCGGTGGCAGGCCAGCCACCTTCGAGAGCGGCAGATACGGAGTAAGCGTAGCGCGAGGAGCAGGAAACGAAATGGAAGCACGAGCGGTCGCGAAATTTGTGCGGATAGGGCCGAGGAAAGTACGTAGATACCTGCCACTAGTGCGCGGTAAGCATGTGGAGGAAGCGCTGGCGGCATTGGCGATACAAAGCAGCCCTTCGACCGAAACGTTGCGCAAGTGCATCGCATCCGCAGCAGCGAACGCTGAAGAGAACCACGACATGTCGGCTGATGAGTTGTGGGTTTCGGAGGCCAGGGTTGACGAGGGTTTCCGCATCCCGCGTCTGAAGCCACGGGCACGGGGACGGGCAGATCGGATACATAAGCCGACGTGTCATATCACGATTGTTGTCAGTGATGCGAGTGACGAGAATGAAGAGTAGGGGCCTAGTCACAAGTGTTGTCAGTAGCCTCGGAGCAGGAGTGAAACCGTAATGGGACAAAAGGTACATCCCTATGGTTTTAGGCTTGGCGGGATTCGCAAGTCGAAGAGCCGGTGGTTCGCCGAAGGGCAGCAGTATCGTCAGTATCTGATTGAGGACATGCGGATACGGCAATTGATCGAGCAGCGGCTTCAGGATGCATCAATCTCTGACATCATCATGGAGCGTGCGGCCGGTACTTTGACGATCACAATTCAGACAGCGAAGCCTGGGATTGTCATCGGTCGGGCCGGTCAGGATGTGGATCGTCTGCGTCGGCAGCTGGACGACATCTGCAGCATGAAGGTGCGGGTGAACGTCGAGGAGACGTCGGACCCGGATATCAACGCGCAACTTATCGCCGAGGGCATTGCTCGGCAGATCGAGCGTCGCGTGTCCTACCGCCGGGCGATGCGGCAGGCCGTAGAGCGAGCGATGCGAATGGGTGCGGGCGGGGTACGCTGCATGGTATCGGGGCGCTTAGGGGGCGCGGAAATTGCCCGGACGGAGTCGACGGCGCCGGAGGGTCGCGTGCCATTGCACACCCTTCGTGCGGATGTGCAGTACGGTTTTTCGGAGGCGCGCACGACCTACGGACATATCGGCTGCAAGGTATGGGTATTCCACGGCGAGATCTTGCCGGAGCCCAAGCAGCCGCCAGAGGAACCGCCACAGCCGTTGGAGGACGTGGTGACTGACGGGGACGCGGAGACTGAGCGGGTTGAGCCGACAGTTGAGGCGGAGGCAGTGACGGCGGGCGAGGAGACGAGTGTTCCGGAGTTAGTTGCTGCCCAGCCCGAAACTACCGATGAGCCGACGGCGACAGCCGACGTAAGCGAGGCGGCAGTGACCGAGGAGACCGGCGCAGACGAAGTGGTTGCCCCCCCGGCGTCTATTGAGGCGGGGGAGGACCCACTGATTGCGGCTTTGACAGACGACGAAGTAGCAGCAGAAGCCGACGAGAATGAGGAGTCTTCAGATGCTGATTCCTAAGCACCAGAAGTATCGGAAACACCATCGCGGTCGGATGCGCGGCAAGGCTCAGCGCGGCAACAAGCTGAATCTGGGTGAGTTCGGTTTGCAGGCGCTGGAGCCGGGTTGGATAGACGGTCGGCAGATTGAGGCGGCGCGAGTGGCAATGACGCGACACGCACGTCGCGGCGGCAAGGTATGGATCCGGATATTCCCGGACAAGACCGTGACCGAGACGGCGGCAGAGACGCGGATGGGCAAGGGAAAAGGCGCACCGGCATACTGGGTAGCGGTAGTCAAGCCGGGGCGGATCTTGTTCGAGATGGGCGGCGTCAGCCCGGAGATAGCGGCGGAAGCGATGCGTCTGGCCGGGCACAAATTGTCGGTCGCCACGAAGTTCGTCACACGGGAGGACAGGGGCTATGCCTGATAACGCCAACAGTACACGAGCGTTTCTGGATCAGTTGCGCGAGGCGACTGATGCGGAGCTCGATGACAGATTGAGCCACGTTCTGGAGAGTTTGTTCAATCTGCGTTTCCGGCTGGCGTCGGGCCAGATTGAGGACCCTAAACGCGTGCGCAAATACCGCAAGGCGATCGCGAGGATCAAGACGATTCAACGAGAGCGGGAGCTGTTCGAATAATACCCGGTGTCACACCGAGCCCATGGGAAGGCAAAGGTAGATGAGCAAAGCGGCGAAGCAAAGCCTGAAGACGCGAGATGGCATCGTAGTGAGCACCAAGATGGACAAGACGGTGGTCGTGGAGGTGGCACGTCTGACGCGGCATCCACTGTATCAGCGGGTACTACGCCGGAGTGCCAAGTATCATGCGCACGATGCGGAGAATGAGTGTGTGGTCGGGGACCGCGTGCTGATCGCGGAGTGCAGGCCGTTGAGCAAGACGAAATCGTGGCGCGTGGTAGAGGTTCTGACGAAGGCTGAGTAGAGGTCTAGGAGAGTTGCGAGGGTGTATTTGGAGGAAGCTAGATGAGTGTGGGCACTTCCCAGATCAGGAACATCGCGATCGTAGGGCATCGGGGCTGCGGCAAGACGGCGCTGACGGAGGCCCTGTTGTTTGCGACAGGCATGACGAATCGCATGGGCAAGGTTGACGACGGGAACGCGATTACGGACTTCGAGCAAGAAGAACGTGAGCGGCAGATGTCCATAAGTGCTGCTCTGTGCAACTGCACACACAAGACGGTAAAGATTAACGTGATGGACACTCCAGGGTTCGCTGAGTTCTTCGCAGAGGTGCTCAACTGCCTGTGGGTTGCCGATTGTGCGCTGATGGTGGTGGATGCTGCGGCGGGTGTAGAGGTGCACACGCATCGGGTATATCAGACCGCCAGGGAGATGAATCTTCCACTGATGGCGGTAGTCAACAAGATGGCCGGTGAGCACACAGATTTCGAGGCCGCCGTTGCGAGCATCAACGAGATGTTGAGCGGTGCGGAGGCGGTTCCGGTCCAGATACCTGTCGGCTCCGGCGGTGGTTTTGAGGGTGTTGTTGACTTGGTAAGCGTGAGGATGCTGACGTGGTCGGCCCAGGGCGGCACATGGGGAGCGGTTCCCGAGAGCATGGCTGATGAGGTTGCCGCGGCTAGAGAGTCTCTGGTGGATGCGGTGGCGGCTAATGATGACGAACTGATGGAGAAGTATTTTGAGAACGAGACGCTGACCCAGGATGAACTTGCGTCGGGCCTGGCCAATGCCGTAGCCAGCGGTCAGTTGGTGCCGGTGACGGCCACGGATGCAGTCAACTCGCTGGGTATAGGTGCTTTACTGGATTGCATAGTTACAATCTGTCCGGCGCCGGACAGTCGTGGCGCTTGGCGTGGTACGGATGTGAGAGACGCAGATACCGAAATCCTGCGGGAGTGCAGCAGTGAGGAGCCGTTTTCGGCGGTCGTATTAAGCACGATGAGCGATCCGTATGTAGGCCGCATCAGCCTGCTGCGAGTGGTATCTGGGACGGCCGTGGCCGACGCGAATGTGATTGACGCGAAGACCGGCGAGCGGGAGCGTTTGAGCGGGCTGGCCACGATGCAGGGCAACAGCATGTCTGATGTGGCATCGCTTTGTGCCGGAGACTTTGGGTGTGTGACGAAGCTTGCTCACGCGCTGACAGGGGGGACGCTGTGCGACGCGAAGTCGCCGGTGGTGTTTGCATCGCCGGAGATGCCCGCGCCGATGCATTCGGCAGCCGTGGTGGCCACTTCTCGCGGCGACGAGGACAAGCTGGCAAATGGTTTGGCGCGGCTTGCCGAAGAGGACGTGGGTTTCAGTTATGGGCGCGAGCCGAGCACCGGCGAGATGCTACTCCATGGGATGGGGTCGGCGCACTTGGATGTAATGGTGGCGAAACTGGCGCGCAAGTTCGAAGCCCAGGTCACACTTGCGGAGCAGAAGGTGCCGTACCGGGAGACGATAGCGAGTTCGGTACAGGTGCAGGGGCGGCACAAGAAGCAGACTGGCGGTCGCGGACAGTTTGGCGACGTATGGATCCGGATGACGCCTCTGGGGCGGGACGGCGGCTTCGAGTTTGTCAATGAGATCAAGGGTGGTCGAGTGCCGACGAACTATATTCCTGCGGTGGAGAAGGGGATCGTTGCGCAGCTGAAAAAAGGGGTGCTGACGGGCTCGCCGGTTGTGGATGTACAAGTGGCTCTCTATGACGGGAGCTACCACGACGTAGACTCATCGGACCAGGCGTTTTACACCGCCGGTGAGATAGCGGTGCGCAACGCGTTAGCAGCGGCGCGCTGTGTTCTGCTGGAGCCTGTGATGGCCGTGGAGGTGTCGTGTCCGGAGGAGATTATGGGCGACGTGATGAGCGACATGTCAGGGCGCCGTGGTCGCATCCAGGGGACGGAAAGCGTTGGTGGCGGGATTTCGGTTGTGCGTGCACAGGCACCGTTGGCGGAGATGGCCACGTATGCGGCTGACCTGCGGTCAATCAGTCAGGGACGTGCGAGCTACATGATGAGTTTTGCCGGCTACGAGGAAGTGCCGGCCCATTTGATGGATGCGATCGTGGCGGCTCACAAGGCAGTTGACGAGGAAGAGTGAGTTAGCGCTCACAGCACAGGGGACGGATGATGATACAGAAAGAGACGAGACTGAAGGTAGTTGACAATAGCGGTGTGCAGGAAATCGGGTGTATTGACATCATCGGCCTGGGTGCCTGCCGCTTCGCAGGGCTCGGGGATGAGATAGTTGCTTCGACGAAACATGTTACGCCGGATAGCCCGATAGCGAAGGGGGTAGTGATCCGCGCCGTGATCGTGAGGTGCAAGTCGCCGACGGCGCGTCCGGACGGAACGTACATCAGTTTCGACGAGAATGCCGCTGTGATAGTTGATGAGCAGCAGGACCCGCGAGGGACGCGGGTTTTCGGGCCGGTGGCACGGGAACTGCGTGAGCGCGGCTTTTTGAGAATCATTTCACTTGCACCAGAGGTTGTCTAACAGGAATTGAGAGAGAGAGCACAGATGCCTGGCAAAGGTTTGAATGTGAGAAAAGGCGACGAAGTAATGGTGATAACGGGCAAGGACCGCTCGCTGAAGGGGAAACCGAAGCGGGGTCGAGTCCTGGAGGTGAATCCAGTCAACGACCGCATTGTGGTTGACGGCCTCAATATCATGAAGCGTGCGGTGCGGCAGACGCAGCAGATTCGGCAGGCCGGGATTGTCGAATCCCCGGGCCCCATTCACATTTCCAACGTAATGTTGCTTTGCCCGAGTTGTGACGCGCCGACGCGTGTGGGGCACCGAGTGCGCGATGACGGAACGAAGGTGCGCGTGTGCAAGAAATGTGGCAAGGACATTGATGATTAGCTTGGGGGCAGTTCGTGAAGTGCAAATCTGCTTGTGCAAGCACCTGAAGAGGACTTGAAGCGATGGCATCGAGACAGAAGCAGCGATATGAGGCAGAGATTCGTCCGGCACTGATGGAACGGTTTGGCTATACCAACGTTTGGGAAGCGCCGCGCTTGGTGAAGATAAGCCTGAACATGGGTGTTGACAGCGCGAAGGAGAACTTCGAGAGTCTGGAGCGCGCGATGCAGGAACTGTCGGTAATAGCGGGGCAGTGGCCAGCGATGACGAGAGCGAAGAAATCAGTATCCGCGTTCGGGATACGACAGGGCCAGCCGATCGGTTGTCGTGTAACGTTGCGTCAGGAGCGCATGTGGGAGTTCGTGGATCGGCTCTTCAATATCGCGATGCCGCGGATTCGTGACTTCCGTGGTCTGTCGCCAGCTTCATTCGATGGACGAGGCAACTATACGCTGGGGCTGAGTGACCAGTTGGTCTTCCCCGAACTGGGCTACGATGACATCGAGCAGATCAGAGGTCTGGACATAACGATAGTGACGAGCGCCAATACGGACGAAGAGGGGCGGGTGCTGCTGGAGCTTCTCGGCTTGCCGCTGCAGACGCCCATGGCCGGCCCGAAACAGGCCGAGGAAGCAGTAGTTAACTAAACAAGATCAGGGGATTACACGGTGGCAAAGAAATCCTGGATCGCGAAACAAAGCAAGGATGTAAAGTACTCAACTCGGCGCGTGAACCGCTGTCACTTGTGTGGACGGCGACGCGGCTATATGCGGACTTTTGGCATTTGCCGGATCTGTTTCCGGGAGAATGCCCTGGCGGGTAACATCCCGGGCATTCGCAAGGCCAGTTGGTGAGGGCGCAGAGGGATGGCCCAGAGGCTGGCAGACGGCGCTTTGGGGTATTGTGGTAGACAAGTAGTACTTGGACAGTTGGCGATAGACGGAAAGTCTCGCCTATCAGGAGGCTGCAGGATGGGTGTCGTGACTGACGGAGTAGCGGACATGCTGACTAGAATACGAAACGCGGCTGAGGCGCGGCATAAGAGCGTGGATGTGCCGCTTTCGAAGATGAAACGACAGATCGCGAGGATACTGCACAGTGAGGGCTATGTACGCGGCTTTCAGCTTGTGGGCAGAGGCAGAAGCTTGCGGATCCGTTTGAAGTACACCGATCGGCAGGAGCCGGTACTACATGGACTGAAGCGTGTGAGTAAGCCGGGTCGGCGCGTCTATGCGAGGTCGCAGGATTTGCCAAGGATACTGGGGGGGATGGGAATAGCTATCATCTCTACGAGCAGCGGTGTGATGACTGCACGCGATGCCCGTAAGCGCGGTGTCGGCGGCGAGGTTATCGGATACATTTGGTAGCTGCTGCCGGTGGCGGCAGACAGGAGCTATGGCATGTCAAGAGTGGGCAACCAACCTATTGAGATTCCAGATAAGGTCAGTGTACAGATTTCTGGGGACAACGTCGTGACGGTAGCGGGTCCTTTGGGCGAGTTGTCTTGTGGATTCCACCCGGATATGCAGCTGGCAGTAGAGGGCGAGGTAGTGCGGGTATCGCGGCCAACAAATCAGCGTCAGCATCGAGCATTACACGGGATGACCCGGTCGCTGCTGGCCAACATGGTCGAGGGCGTGACGGAGGGATATGAAAAGCGGCTGCTGCTCAATGGTGTGGGCTACCGCGCAGAACTGAATGGGAAGACGCTGGTGCTGCGGGTCGGCTATTCCCACCCCGTCGAGATCGAGCCGCTGGAGGATATAACGTTCGCGGTCGAGGCCAACACGACGGTGATTGTGCGCGGTCTTGACAAGCAGGCAGTAGGACAGATGGCTGCAGACATTCGGGCATCGCGCCCAGTAGAGCCATACCGTGGCAGGGGTATCCGCTACATTGATGAACGCGTACGTCGCAAGGCCGGGAAGGCACGGGTCGGCGAGATGTAATTTGTTGACTATTTCGTGATGCTCTGCCGAGGTGTGAGAAAGCGGTTGGGCGGCTGTGTAGTTGCGAATCAACGGGGACAGGACGGCGCTGGAGAATGGGAAAACTGAGCAAGAAGGTTGTGCAGAGGCGCAAGAGACACCTGAGGATAAGGCGTAAGGTTGAGGGCAGTCCGGAAAGGCCGAGGCTTTCGGTGTATAGGTCTTCGCGGCATATCAGCGCCCAGGTTATCAATGACTGGGAAGGCGTGACGTTGGTTTCGGCTTCGACATTGGAGGATGATGTCGTCGAGGGACTGGAAAGCACGTCGAACATCGAGGCGGCTAAGGCGGTCGGGCTGGCTATCGGCAAGCGGGCACTGGAGGCGGGCATCACAGCGGTGGTGTTCGATCGCGGGGGCTGGCCGATGCATGGTAGGATCCGGGCGTTGGCAGATGGTGCACGTGAAGTCGGGCTGGAACTGTGAGATTGTAGTTGGATTCTCTGGGGCAGCATCCGTCGACAGATAAGCGCGAGACACCAGAAGCTAAAGAGTAGGGGCATGCGGGCGCATGAACGACGAGGCGAAGAGAATGAGGAAGCTGACGCTGACGAGCAGCTACATACGGTGCAAGCCGAAGCAACGGAAGACGTTGCGGGCGTTGGGGCTGCGTAAGGCGGGCCAGAGCGTTGTCAAGGAATTGACGCCGTCCATCGAAGGTATGATCAATGTCGTGGAGCACCTGGTCACGCAGTCGGATGTTGAGTGAGCGGGGACTTGGCGGCGGTAGTGTTGAGGAGCACCACCTATGGACCTGACAGACATAAAGCGAAATCCTGCGAGCAGTGCGCGGAAGAAGCGAGTTGGCCGCGGACATGGTAGCGGTTTAGGCAAGACCTCGGGCCGTGGCCAGAAGGGCCAGAAGGCACGCTACAGCATAGCGCGTGGGTTTGAGGGCGGACAGACGCCGCTGTACAAACGAGTGCCGAAGCTGCGGGGCCAGAGCAACAAGGCGCACAACATCGGTATCTTCCGGAAGCGGTACAGCATTGTGAATCTCTCTGACCTGCGGCGTTTTGAGCCGGGCACGGAAGTGACACCGGAGCTTGTGGTCGAGGTCGGCATGGTTAAGAAGCTGGAGAAGAAGGGTTTGAAGGTGCTGGCGAAGGGGCACTTAGACGGTGCTCTGAAGGTGCGGGCTCATGCGTTTAGTGGTTCGGCTGCGGAGAAGATTGAGGCGGCTGGCGGCACCGCTGAGGTGATAGAGCAATGAGGGAGCGTTTGGCGGCTCTTGCCCAAGCCCTGAAACTGCCGGACGTGCGCAAACGAATCACGTTTGTGATGATAATGTTTGCCATTTATATCGCCTGCGCTCACGTGCCGATGCCGGGTGTGGATGCGAAGGCATTGGAAGAGTTATTTTCCGGCGGCGGGCTGGGCGAGTTTATCAACATGTTCGTGGGCGGGTCGCTGAAACGCTTCTCGGTATTAGCCCTGGGAATCATGCCGTATATCAACGCCTCGATTAT
>Ga0180431_10008105_pt1 | contig 12108 bp, 10 predicted proteins | sample SS_ome_11_FD_132459 | JGI IMG/M metagenome (GOLD analysis project Ga0180431, IMG submission 132459) | Hypersaline lake sediment archaeal communities from the Salton Sea, California, USA - SS_1_MS_1 metaG | ecosystem: Environmental > Aquatic > Non-marine Saline and Alkaline > Hypersaline >... | reverse complement strand
TGCAGTATCTATGATTGGAATTGCTGCCGAGAGATTTGCCATGGAATTGTCACTCAAGCTAAAGCTTTCTGTAAACGATAAGGAAATCACGGAGAAGGACCTATACGATAAAGGGTTTACTCAGTACAAGCGTCTAGAACTATTACATAAAGGCGGATTAATAACAGAGGAGGCTCATGACCTGTTGCAAGAAATCAGGGATATCAGAAATGGGTATATTCACCCAAGCAAGGTCGGGGATGCAAAGGGGGATTCATTGAAGCTCATAAAGAAATTCAATGAAGTAATCCAATCCAGGTTCTCAGAGAAGTATGTCTTTAGGAGCGGACAGATTGTGCCAAGATGGGGGATGAGACGCCCCTTTACAATTTAAAGTTTATTGTCAAATGATTCTTGAATGGTAGTAAATTTGTCAAAAAAGGGCTGGCTTGAGCTAATAGGCATACTGGCATCCATTATTATGGCCTCCACTTCCATCTGGATGGCTTACAGTACAAGCATACAAACAGATTTGAACAAAATGAATATAGAACAGCAGTCAGAACTACTTGAAACAGAACTACTTCTGAAGTATCCTTACCTCTCAGTAGGGAGGGAATGTGGCCCGGAAGTCGAAGATAAAATACGCATAAAGGCTCCGATAAAAAACAACGGCGAGATTGGTGTCCATATTCTTGCCACAGGCGAATGTATAGGATTTACGTGCGGCGATTTCAAGAGTGATGGGATAGAAGTGGACCTGAAAAACATTTCCTCCGAGTCTGATAATAACATGTTTGCTAGAAGTTTTGTTTTGATGGGAGGGGACGAGTTTGAAAATTTAATGACTCTTGATACTAGCCCAGCCACAAAAACCGAGAATTTCACTATAAGGATAACATATTATGCGATTGACACTGAAAAGGCAACCTTTGAAACAACGAATCAAATCGAGTGCAGTTACAAACACAACGGAACGGTTTTTATCCCCGTAAAAAAGGACGTCTTCGAAGTTAATCAATGTTAGGCGATAACATGACCAGTAAAACACTATCAGGCATATTCATAGGCTGTTTTGTAGCAGGTCTATTTCTTGCGATTTATCTACAGACAGGCATCAACATAAATCCGGACGACTTGATGCTGGATATGACAGGAAGGGTCATAGAGCAAATGCCACAGACACACTATACGACAGCTATGTGGGGAAGTTTTGTTTTAATTATTTTTTTAATCGGACTATTAGCCACACTGGAGGATGGAAGAGAAATTTTAGCAGAAGGTAAAACTGGTATATTTGTAGCAGGTTGTGGCTTTTTCGGTGGATTGCTCTTACCTGGGTACAACATTTCAGCTACGATAAGTGTTTTTGCGGCTGTACTTTTGATTGTGGGCGGAACTGTTGCCGGAGTGGGAGAATGAAATATTACAGTGTAATATTTTACTGCCAAGTGACCTCAACGTCGTCTGTCCTCTGCCTGGGCTTTATCCCGTGCTCCTTCTCTTTCGCCCCTGCCTTGTGCATCAGGACACCGAGCCATGCTATCATGCTTCCATTGTCTCCACAGTACTCCTTGGGGCAGACGTAGGACTTTGCCCCGCGCTCCCGGGCCATTATGTCCAGCATCTCCCTAAGCCTCTGGTTGGCTGCGACGCCTCCTGTGAGCAGGACCTCCTTCTTCCCTGTGTGCGCCATGGCCCTCTCCGTCACCTCTGTCAGCATCGCGAAGGCAGACTCCTGGAACGAGAAGCAGACGTCCTCCCTGCTTGCGCCTTTCTTCACCCTCCTGGCAGCCTCTGAAACGATTCCGCTGAACGAGAGGTCCATGCCCTTCACGACATAGGGGAGTTCTATCCACTTCCCCTTCTTGGCCAATTGTTCCACTTTGGGGCCTGCAGGGAACCCTATGCCCAGGTCCCTTCCCAGCTTGTCCAGGGCGTTGCCTATCCCAATGTCCTGGGTCTCCCCGAATATTCGGTACTTGCCCCCGACGAACGCTATCACCTGGGTGTTCGCGCCGGAGACATACAGGGTGACGGGATCCTTGGCCTTGGTGAATAACTTTCCGATTTCGATATGGGCACAACAATGGTTCACCCCGACCATCGGCACCTTCAGGTCTTTAGAAAGCTTCCTGCAGAACCCCAGGCCCTTATGCAGGCATGGAGGCAGGCCGGGCCCCTGCGAATACGCGATGAGGTCTATCTCTGAAAGGTCGAGATTCGCCTCTTTCAATGCTTTTTGCAGCAGGCATTCGGCCACGTCCTCATGGTGCTTCGCCGCCTTGAGGGGCTCTATCCCCCAGCCTTCGGGCGCCTTGTAGGTGTCCAGGACGTTTGCCAGCACCTTCCCCTTGTCTGTAGCTATCCCGACGCCGAACGTGTGCGCAGTCGATTCCACTCCCAGGCATGCCATGATTATCAATTATCATCCCGGTTTTAATATGGATATAAAAAAGATGGCTACAATTATTGTCATAAGGGGCTTGAGGGAGACTTAATGTCAGGCGTTTTAGGCGTTTACTCACTAGATAAGAGGAACGTTGCAAGGGACCTGTTTTACGGGCTTGCAGGTCTGCAGCACAGGGGAGAGGAAGGCTGTGGCGTAAGCCTCAACCTGACAAGGGGTTTTCTGACCCCTCCACCTGATTACCAGCTTGTATACTATTATTACAGGGACCTCAGGGAGGACCTGAAGAGGCTGGGCTCTAACATGGCGATAGGCCACACCCTTTACGAATCTTCGGCAGACCCCCAGCCTGTGAAAGACGTGGGGGAAACGCACAGCTTCACCATGGCGGTGGACGGCTTCCTCCTGGGCTTCCATGACAAGAACGACTTCATAATGAGGACAATCTTTTCCAAAAGGCTCGATGATGCCACAGAGGACGGCCTCAAGGGCCCTGACGCTTTCTTCTATGCAGGCGAAAGGCTTATGGAAAAGTTCAGCGGGAGGGGCTCCTATTGCGTCGTTTCCCTTGTCGAGAATGACGACGGGCAGTTCCTGGTGGTTTACAGGGACCCTAAGGGCCTGAAGCCCCTTGCCTTGGGCAGGATGGGCGACACCCACTTAATAGCGTCCGAGTCGGTCGGAATAGAAGCAATCCCTGAGGCAGAGTTCGTAAGGGACGTGGAGCCGGGGGAAATGATAGTCATATCAGACAAGTACGGTTTCAACAACAGGGTCCTGAGGGAAGAGCCGCACGCGCACTGCTCCTTTGAGTGGGTGTATTACGCCCACATAGCTTCTGTCATAGAGGGCACGGGAGTGTACGAGGCCAGGAAAAGGCTTGGCGCAGCTCTCGCAAGAAGGTACGACCTGGACGACCTTGACAAGGTCTTCGCTTCCCCTGACTCGGGAAGGGGCGTGTCTCTGGGCTGCCAGCAGGAAATAGTGCGTATCAGGATGCAGAATCTTCTTGACCGGGCGCTGAGGATGGATGACACAGAAGCAATCAAGGGCCTTCTCCAGGACGAGCTTATGGGGACATTCGTCCCTTTCGAGGAGGGGATAACCAAGAACCCCGGAGCCAAGAGGACCTTCCAGGTGGAGAACGAGAGGCACAGGAAGCTCGCGGCCAGGATAAAGTTCTCCATGGTCAAGGACGAAGTCGGCGGACAGGTGATAGGCGTAGGCGACGACAGCATAGTGAAAGGGACGGTCTTCGGGGAAGGGACTGTCCTGAAGGCCAAGCAGGCGGGGGCTGAAGGAGTCATAGGGATAATCTCGTGCCCCCCTCTTAAGTATCCTTGCGTGAAGGCGCCCGGAAAAAAGGAATTCATTGCCCAGGGCCTTGAAGGCGACGTAAAGGACATAGGCAGGCAGGTCGCCGAAAAGCTTGGCATGAAGCAGGTCTGCTACAACAGCCTGGATGACCTGCAAGAGGCCATAGGCCTCTCCGACATGTGCACGGCCTGTTTTGACGGGAATTATCCTGTAAACCCTGAGCTGCTGGAAAGGGAAATGAGAAAGGATTAAAGCTTTTTTTAAATCACTCGGCTAATTATACGTATTATGCCAGGGTATGACCCGCAGGCGACAGAGAAGGAGATACTGGCCTTCTGGGAGGCCGAGAAGGTGTTCGAGAAGCTCAGGCAGAAGAACAGCGGCGGGAAGCCCTGGTCCTTCCTGGACGGTCCCATGACAGCCAACAACCCCATGGGGGTCCACCACGCCTGGGGCAGGACCTACAAGGACCTCTACCAGAGGTTCAAGGCCATGAACGGGCACGAGCTCAGGTACCAGAACGGCTTCGACTGCCACGGCCTGTGGGTCGAGGTGGAGGTCGAGAAGGAGAAGGGCTTCAAGACCAAGAAGGACATCGAGAATTTCGGGCTGGACAACTTCTCCAAGGCCTGCAGGGCCAGGGTGGACAAGTATTCCAGGATACAGTCGGAGCAGTCCAAGAGGCTGGGGCAGTGGATGGACTGGGACAACTCCTATTACACCATGTCCGACAGCAACATAGAGCACATCTGGCACTTCCTTAAGGTCTGCCACGAGAAGGGCTGGCTCGAGAGGAAGACAGGGAGCAGGCCCTGGTGCTACAGGTGCGGGACCTCGCTCTCGAAGCACGAGCTCTCTGACGAGGGCTGGGCAGAGCTCACGCACCCCGGGGTGTTCGTCAAGTTCCCCATAACCGGGAAGGACAAGGAATACCTGCTGGTCTGGACCACAACCTCCTGGACCCTTCCCGCAAACGTCGCGATTGCCGTCAACCAGAACATAAGGTACGTGAAGGTAAGGCACAATGGAGAGATGCTCTGGCTGGCCAAGGCCTGCCTGAAGGTCCTGAAGGGCGATTATGAGATAATGGAAGAGAAGGGGGGAGCTGACATGGTGGGCATGGCCTACACGAACGGCTTCGAGGACCTGGGCGCCCAGAAGGGCGTCGCGCATGCTGTCCTGGAATGGGAGCTGGCGACAGAGGAAGAAGGAACGGGAATGGTTCACGTGGCCCCCGGCTGCGGTGACGTCGACTTCGACCTCGGGCAGGAGAGGGGGCTTGCCGCCCTGGCTCCGCTGGATGAGGAAGGCAACTACATAGATGGCTACGGCTGGCTCAAGGGCAAGCACGCCAAGAAGGTGCACGACGAGATAATCGCGCACATGAAGAAGCTCAGCATGATATACAAGGTGGAGCCCCACAAGCACAGGTACCCTGTCTGCTGGAGGTGCAAGGAAGAGCTCATCTTCCGCCTCTCCTCGGAATGGTTCATCAAGGTCGACGAGATAAGGCCCCTGATGCAGAAGGCCATAAAGGGGGTCAAATGGTACCCTGAGCACGTCGGCAAGCTGATGGAAGACTGGCTGCTCAACATGGGCGACTGGTGCATATCCAGGAAGAGGTTCTGGGGCCTGCCCCTGATGTTCTACGAGTGCGACAATTGCCAGTCCTTTGAAGTCATAGGCTCCATGAAGGAGCTGAAGGAGAGGGCGGCCAACCCGGCCGCTGTGGAGAAGCTGCCCGAGCCCCACAGGCCCTGGATAGACGAGATAAAGGTCAAGTGCTCCAAGTGCGGGAAGGAACTGAAAAGGGTCCAGGAGGTGGGGGACTGCTGGCTTGACGCGGGCATAGTCCCTTTCTCCACGCTCAACTGGACGGGCGACAAGGAACACTGGAAGAAATGGTTCCCATTCGAGTTCATAACGGAGATGAGGGCCCAGGTAAGGCTCTGGTTCTATGCCATACTCTTCATGTCAGTCGCCCTTGACGGCAGGTCGCCCTACAAGAAGGTGCTCTGCAACGAGGAGGTGAGGGACGAGAAGGGCAAGGCCATGCACAAGTCCCTTGGCAACGCCATCTGGTTCGACGACGCCGTGGAGAAGATAGGCGCCGACCCCATGAGGTGGCTGTACATATCACAGAACCCCCACCAGAACCTGAGGTTCGGCTTCAAGGTGGGCGCTGAAGTGCAGAGGAGGCTCAATGTCATATACAACCTGACAGAGTATGTAAGGACATACCTGGAGCTCAATGATTTCAAGAAGCCTGCCGTTCCCAAGAAGCTGGACAGCGTGCTGAACAGGTGGTTCGTTTCCAGGGTGGAGCACGTCAAGAGCAAGGTGACGCACTACCTGGAGGGCCTGGAGCCCCACAAGGCGCACAGGGAGCTGGAAGAGCTCCTGCTCAACGACTTCAGCCGCTTTTACGTCCACCTGGTCAGGGACAAGCTGAAGAAGGACTACAGGGGCAAGGACAAGGGGGAAGTGCTCCAGGTCATGTACTACGCCATGCTGGAGAGCATCAAGATGATGGCCCCGTTCATACCCTTCACTGCAGAGAAGGCTTACCAGGACTTCTTCAGGAAGCTCGAGGGGGAGGACTCGGTCCACCTGCTCGTCTGGCCTGACGTCAACAAGGGCCTTGAGGACAGGGAGCTGGAGGAGAGCATGGAGGTCGCCAAGGCGGTGGTGGAGGCTGCCAGCACAGCCAGGCAGGAAGTGAAGGCCAAGCTGAGGTGGCCGATAGAGTACCTGGAACTGGACGTGAAGGACGACTGCGGGAAGGCTGTCAAGGAGCTTGAGGACGTGGTGAAGGACCTGGCCAACGTCAGGAAGGTCAAGTTCACCGGGACCATGAAGGGCGGGACAGAGTTCCATTACGGGAAGCTGAAGCTCGGGCCTGTCCTGAAGGACGAGGCCCTCCTGAAGGAGCTCGTCAGGAAGACCCAGATACTCAGGAAGGAGAACAAGCTCATGATAGCCGACAGGATTGCCGCTTATTTCCACACAGACGAGAAGACAGCCAAGATGCTCCTGAAGAACGGGGAGGAGCTGAAGGCCGGCATAGGCGCAGAGGTCGTGTTCTTCGGCAAGGAAGCCAGGCACAAGAAGGGCGAGCTCTCCCATGACGGCATAAAGGTGAGCATCGGTTTCGAGAAGGCCTGACACAACCCTTAAAAGATTTGGTTCTAATTTACATCCATGGCACAGTACAAACTAAACATAAGGCTTAGGGACTCGTCCGGTAGGACAATGGACCTGAGCGGTGAGACAGACAATTGGCCCACACTCCAAAACGTCTACGGTTTTTTCAGGGACTTCTCAGGGCCTGGTGCATACGCCTACATGGACGTTTTCGAGCACGGCAGGAAATGGGACACAAGAGAGGCCACGGAAAGGTTTGACAGGATACCTGCCAGAGGGACAGAAGAGTCCGAAGAAAGGTAAGCTTTTATACGCTGTCTCCCAATAACACTTATGGCAGGGAACACGTTCAACGACTTATTGAATCTCGCTGGGAAGATAAAGGACGCCAAGCTCAGGAAGATGACAGTGGACCTCCTGAAGAGCACGGGGGAGTCCAGGAGCCCGGTCTTCAAGAAATACAAGGCAGTCGACTTCAGGAAGTGCCCTGCTTCCATAGGCTTCCACCACATAGACGAGGGGGGCCTGCTCGAGCACACTCTTGCAATAACCAGGATGTGCATATGCATGGCAGAGAGCCTGGAGAAGACCTATAAGGTCAAGCTTGACATTGATTCCCTTATATCCGCCTCGCTCATACATGACATAGGCAAGCTCTGGACCATGAAGAAGGGCAAGGCGGGCTGGGAGTCCACCGAGTGCCTGCTTGACCACACCATGCTGGGGACAGCAGAGCTGTACACGAGAGGCTTCCCGGAGAAGGTGGTGCACATAGTCGCAAGCCACTTCGGCGAGAACGGGCCGACACCGCCCCAGACCATAGAGGCGCTCCTGTTCCACACGATAGACAATCTGGACGCCAAGCTGGGGACGCAGCAGCAGCCTGCCCAGGCAGACGTCCTCAAGATGCTGGGCCTCGGATAATCACCTGAAGCTGAGCGCTTCTCGCACGTACCTTCCTATCTCAGGGGCATAGGGCCTTAGAAGGCGGGCTGCGTCGAAGAGGTGGCCCCTGGCTGTCATGTCGTTCTCTATTGCCCTTCCCAGTATGTTGCAGAATACAAAGTCTACGAAAGGGTCCTGGACTGACAGGCCGTCAAGGTAATCCTTCAGCCCGCTCCCTATGAACACGCGCTTGCCTTCCTGGTCCACGAAAGGCCCGTACCTGCCGCGGCATGAATGGTAGAAGTCCTCCATCGCAGATGTCCTTTCGAAAGGCAGGGGCCCAGGCACAATAGATTCTTCCATCCTTGCCCAGTGCTGCCTCTCATGCTCGGGCCTGGCCAGTATCTTCATGGCCATGTATATCACTTCATGGAATGCTGGATTCCTTTCAGCGACTGCTTTCAGGCCCATTATCGCCTCATCTGTGGGGCCTATCCCGTGGGCAAGATCGCCCAAAAGGCAGTAAGCCAGTTGCCTGTCCTCTCCGCTGCCTGCCCCGAACATCCCGTTCCCCCCATGGTACAGCCCCACGTCCTTCATGGCAACCCTTCCCATGTCGCCGCGCTGCAGCATCCCTTCATAGCCGAGCGCGTCCTCATAATCCTTTATCGTCCTTTTGTATCCGCCAGGCACTTGTGTGATGGGGCCGTCAGCGTCCGTTATGATGCAGGCGCCGTGGTCAGGCTGCGGTGGAGGTGATGGGCCGTCCCGGATGGGCGCAAATCCCTTGTCCAGCGTCCGCTCCCTGGCCTTCCCCGGCTTGCGCTTCCTGTTCCTTTCTCTCCTCATTCCCTGCTCCACCTTCCTTATGGTCTGGGAGAGCGGGCCCCCTATTGTGGGGTATTTCCCCGAGAAGCGCTGCAGCCGTTCCTTGGCGGCCTCAGCTGCGTCTCCGCCTACCTCCAGCTGGCCTATGCTGGAATATATCTCCTCCCATTCATCGAAGTTCCCAAGATGCATGAGGACTGCCTTCACGTCCCTGGAGGCAATCTCCCTTCCCCTGTCAGAGAGGTCCTCTGACGTCCCATGGTAGCCGTTGCTCTTTAGGCCCCTGGAGACCTGCCCGGGGAAGACCCCCCTTATCCTGCCGCTCTTCCTCTTCTTCTTTCTCTTGCTGGACATATGATATTGAGAATTCAATGGAATCTTTTTATTGGTTGTCAGGGGGCTCCATTGCGTGGACGATTGCCATCATGGTCCCGACAGGCAGGTCATGCTTGTGGCCCAGGCTGAAGAGATCATCCTTCACATCATCGCTTGTCTTGATGCCCTTCCTGACCTCACCTATCATCCTGTATATCCTGTGCCTGTCCGCGTCAGGGACCGCCGGGTTCCTCGGGTCAGGCCCCAGGAGGTCGCTGTTGATCTTGTCATTCACTGCAGCGTCTATGCCCTCCATCAGGGTTGCCTGATATTCCTCCCACCTTGCCCTGAGGGCCCCGGAAAGGTATCCTTTCATTTCAGGCGCGCCCTCGTTGTGGAATTCAGCCTCCTTCATCACAGCGAAGACGCATTCCTCAGCCAGTGGCTCCTCGGCCCCAAGCGCGGCCCCAAGCAGCAGGTAGACCGTAGAGCGGTGGATAGGGGACACCCCCGACGCCTTCATGTAGTCGCTAAGGCCGCACTCCTTTGCCTTCAGGGAGCCTGCATCAGAATACCGCCTCCTGTCCAATGGATCCATGGAGTCCATTATTCCCACACAATCCCTTCTTTCCATGGACTATAGTTGAGGTTTATATTTTTAGGGGTTCCGGTTACTGTGTAAACCGGGCCCGAAGCCTTTTATATCACGCTCCCAACTACTTGTTATGGGGCTTTTCGGTCTGTTCAGGTCGGTTGGTAAGGTGAAGAGCGTAAGGAAGCCGAAGGAGCCCCCAGTGCCTTACGTGCCCTTCCAGGTGGAGGAGCCGGTGAAGGGAAATTATGACAGCTTCTACAATGCCGCCAAGAAGTACAGCCTGATAATGCTTATCACAGGGAAGAGGGGCTCGGGCAAGACGTCACTCGGCATGAAGTTCCTGGAGGCCATGAACAAGGAGACGAAGAGGAGCTGCTACGCCATAGGCTTCGAGCACACCAAGCTTCCCAGGTGGATAAGGAAGGCGGAGGACACCGAAAAGGTGCCCAACAACTCCGTGGTGCTGGTTGACGAGGGCGCCGTCGCCTTCTCCAACAGGGACGCCATGAAGGCGCCCAACAAGCTCCTCGGGAAGCTCATGGCCATAGCCCGGCACAAGAACCTCTCCATGATACTCATCGCCCAGAACTCCGCCATGATAGACCTGAACGTTTTGAGGCTGGCTGACGTCGTGCTTCTGAAGGAGCCCAGCCTCCTCCAGGCCAAGTTCGAGAGAAAAGCTATCAAAGAGATGTATGAGAAGGTGAAGGGCAAGTTCGAGGGGCTGGACGACAGGCACAAGTACGTCTACATCTGGTCGGACGAGTTCGAGGGGCTCGTCAGCTACGGCCTCCCGGAGTTCTGGTCAGAGAGGATATCCAAGTCATTCGCCAAGTGATTCCCGTCCCACAGAACCTTTAAATGAACCCTTTACGGGAGCTTCCGCTTCCACAAAGCGTTCACGGAAACCCGTCCCACAGAACCTTTAAATAGTTTCATTTGTTATAGTAAAGTGGTGAAAATATGCGGAGGTTAGTTCACACCCGATAGAGAAGGAAAGGGTTTGGCTAGCCAAAAGGTTTTTTCTCGCGAAGTCCTCATCGACTCCAAGGGCAGGATATCAATACCCTCAGACCTGAGAAGGTCCCTCGGGTTCGAGGAAGGCGATTCCCTTTCAGTCAGGATAGACCTAGACAAAGGTCTTTTGGTCATTGGTCGCAGTGGTGTAGAGGTTAGCACGGCAGGTTGTGGTCCTGCCAGCCCGGGTTCAAAGGATCTTGGCAAGCCTCTGGCTTGCCGGTCTGGATTTCCCGGCTGCGGCCCTGAAGAAAGGGAGGTGGGACCATGAGCGGCAAAAACGGCTATCCCTACAGGGAATTCTTTGACGCGGTAAGAGCTGAGTACAACAGGACTTCCTTCGAGCTTGAAAGAGGCACATACAAGAAGATGCTGGAAGAAGGGAGGATCACTCCTGAATATTACACAGAGGTGGTCAGCGATATTGCAGAGATGCTGGAAATAGAATGGGCGGCAGGTGATTAAATATTATGCAAACCAAAAATAAAGGCATGGACGTAGTGGAGATTACGCAGGAACTGGTGAAGATAAATTCCGAGAACCCGCCAGGGAACGAGAAGGGAATGGCAGAATTCGTGAAGAAGTTCCTGGAAGACGCAGGGATAGAGGCGGAGCTGATAGAGTCAGGGAAGAACAGGTTCAACGTGGTCGCATCCATAGGCAGCGGGGAAGGCGGCCTGATGCTCAACGGACACATGGACACTGTCCCCATAGGCGAAGGCTGGACAGAGAAGCCCCTGGGAGGGGAGATAAAGGACGGGAAGCTCTATGGGAGGGGCACCATAGACATGAAAGGCGGTGTCGCAGCCATACTGGCAGTCGCCAAGAAGCTTGCCAAGGAGAGCTTCAGGAAGAGGCTGCTCCTCACCTTCGTCGCTGACGAGGAGGCAGGGGGGGAATACGGCTCGCAATACCTGATAAAGAACAGGAAAGACCTGTTCAGAGGCATAAGGATCGGGGTAATGGCAGAGCCAAGCGGGATGGAGAACATGAGGGCCGCCCAGAAGGGGATAACAGACATAAGGCTTACGTTCACAGGAAAGGCAGTGCATGGCTCCAAGCCTGAGCAGGGCATCAACGCGATAATGAAGGCGGTGGCCTTCATAGCAGAGGCCGAGAAGCTCAGGAAGAGGCTGCTTGAGAAGAGGCATGAGATGCTTGGGCCTGCCACAATAAACGTAGGGAAGATAACAGGGGGCACCAAGGTGAACGTGGTCCCTGACAAGTGCGTGGTGGACGTGGACAGGAGGCTCATACCTGGCGAGACGCCAGAGACGGCTGTCAGGCAGTTCCAGGACATACTGAAGGAACTGGGGATAGAGGGGAAGATAGAGTCGCTTGCTGCCAGGGACCCCATGGTCCTCTCAAAGGATTCTGAGATAGTGAAGGAGATAACGGCTGTCCTTCCGGGCGTAAATGTTTCAGGCTCATCGGGTTACACAGAGGCAGAGATGTACTACAAGGACCTGGGGATAGAGTGCGTGTCCTGGGGGCCTGGGGCAAAGGGCCCCAAGGGGGATTACATCAGCCTGGCCCACAGGCTAGATGAGTATGTCGACGTCAAGGAGCTTGAGCTGGCAGCCGAACTGTTCGAGAAGCTCGTCAGGAGGGTTTGCCT
>Ga0180431_10008104_pt1 | contig 12108 bp, 9 predicted proteins | sample SS_ome_11_FD_132459 | JGI IMG/M metagenome (GOLD analysis project Ga0180431, IMG submission 132459) | Hypersaline lake sediment archaeal communities from the Salton Sea, California, USA - SS_1_MS_1 metaG | ecosystem: Environmental > Aquatic > Non-marine Saline and Alkaline > Hypersaline >... | reverse complement strand
CCATACTGCCGGTGATCTTGACGTCATTTATCGTTCGTCCGAAATGGCCTGACACGTCCGGGAAACAGTAAAAAGCACCGGTGGACTGGCCACATTCGACGCCTTTAATACTGTTGAGCCGCTCAGTCATGAATTGGCCCCGGCGTTCGAATTCCACCCGCATGCTCTCTATCGCTTCGTCGGCCGGCTCGCCCATGGCCGCGATGGCCGCATACTGGGCGAACGTGACGGCGTTCGAGGTCATGTGTGACTGGAGACGACTCATGGCCTTAATCACATCCAACGGCCCGGCGGTGTAGCCGAGACGCCAGCCGGTCATCGAGAATGCCTTGCTGAATCCGTTGAGCGTCAGCGTCCGGTTATACGCGTCTTCGCTGAGAGAGGCAAAACTCACGAATTGGGTATCGCCGTAGATAAGCTTCTCATAGATTTCGTCGGAAATCACGCATATAGGAGTTCCTTCGAGAACCGCGGCGATGGCTTTTAATTCTTCCGGGCTGTAGGTGAAGCCGCCCGGATTGTTGGGTGAGTTAAGCAGTAACATCGCGGTTTTTTCCGTGATGGCTTGGCGCAATTGCTCCGGGGTGATTTTGTAGCCGGCGCTCTTATTGGTCTGGATAATTTTGGCCTTCGCCCCGGCCAGCTTGATCGTTTCCGGATAGGTCACCCAGAACGGCGTGCCCATGATCACCTCGTCGCCCGGATCCAGAACCGCCTGCATCGCCTCGTACACCGAGTGTTTGCCGCCGATATTGACGATCACCTGCTCCGGGCTGTAATCCAGGCCGTTTTCCTTCCGCAGCTTGTCGGCAATGGCGGCCCGCAACTGGGGAATCCCCGCGGCGGGGGTGTATTTCGTTTGCCCCGCCTTAAGCGACGCGATAGCCGCCTCCTTGATATAGTCGGGCGTGTCAAAGTCCGGCGCCCCGGCGCCGAAACCGACAACGTCCACTCCCTGGGCTTTCAATTCCTGCGCTCGCGATGTGACCGCGATCGTGGCCGAGGCCGGCACTTCCTGGGCTCGCTGGCTGACTTTCATCTGCTTTTCACCTTTCTAATTCCAATCGTCCTTTGCTTTTCGTACAAATCGGCCAGCCATTTAAACCAAAGCCGCTACACCCGTCAAGAAAATTGATGAAAACTCGATCCCCGAAACGGAGGATACCCTCAAAATCCTTGACTAAAACCCGAACAATTGATAGAATGGGAGTGTATAAATGGCAAAAACAACACTTTGTAGGAGGGCAAGAGATGCCTGCTGTGGATGAGAAGATACTTTGTGCTCAACGTCGGATACAAAATGGGAAATTCACGTCCATATTTTTCGTTTTATTTGCTTTCTTGTTCTTCTGCCAGCCGGCTGGAGCCGTCCAATCGGATGTGTATATTTTCGATCCCAATCAAAGTACTCTTGTCCAGACGGGCGGGATTGCCGGCGTCCATGATACGCATTCCATCGTGGGGCAGTTTCTTTTGAGCGTCGATTCGGACAAGGGGACGGCTTCCTTCGATACGATGGACGCCAACCTTCTCGACGAAAGGGGCTCCGTATCCGCTCAGGATTTAGAGGACATCCTCAATACGCCCGCTCTTTCAGGTTCTGTCGTCGATGAATTAACCGTTCAATTCGAGGGAAAGACCGACGACGGCACGAGCAGCAATGTTTTTCTGATCCTCACATTGAATCACGATTCTGCCGTTCTAACCGGTACGATTACACCCCCGGTCGGTACCGCCGATTTGTTTTCCTATGAGTTAAATGCCGTTGCATCGAGAAAATACGGCGGGGGCACGGGAGAGCCGAATACTCCGTATCTGATCTCTACGCCGGAACAGATGAACGCTCTATCCGCCGAGTCTGACGACTGGGGCAAGCACTTCAAGCTGATGGCGGATATCGATTTGTACGAGTTCTCCTACGAGGCCGCCTTAATCGCTCCGGTGACGATCTCGGATATCAACAATACATTGGAGGGGACTCCTTTTACCGGCGTTTTTGACGGCAACGGTTATAGGGTCTTCAACTTGACGATTTCAGGAGATAGCTATTTGGGCATGTTCGGCCGGGTTACGTCCAAGGCCGAGATCAAAGGCATAGGGATCGTTGATGCGAATATCGTCGGCTCGGGAGATTACGTCGGCGGGCTTGTGGGGCTGAACGAGTACGGCGAGGTAACCCGATGTTTCAGCACCGGCAAGGTCGTCGGCGGTGTGGGCGTAGGTGGGCTGATCGGTTTCAACAACTACGGGGGGCGCATTATAAATGGCTATAATATCAGTGCTGTGAGCGGCGGCAAGGATGTCGGCGGGCTCGTAGGACTCAACTATGGCGATGTTATCCGTTGTCATAGCGTCGGCGTGGTCGATGCCGTCGGCGGCCTGGGCATCGGCGGTCTGGTCGGCTACGGTGGGACGGTCACCGAGAGTTTTTGGGATATCGAGACCTCCGGCCAGTTTGCAAGTAAAGGCGGTACGGGCAAAACGACTGCCGAGATGCAAACGGCGGTGACCTTTTTAAAGGCCGGGTGGGATTTTGTGGACGAGACCGGCAACGGCGTTGAAGACATCTGGTGGATCGACGAAGGCATAGACTACCCGAGACTGACCTGGGAATGGGCCAAACAATAATGCGATGCCCTCCGGTTTGATTTGGCCGGTATATTGACAGGGGAACGTTTGATTGCTAATCTACGTCTCATGATTCGCCTGAAGCGTTCAGATTCGAGATTCCAGACATCAGACACAAGGCCTTTGCCCCTTGGTGCCGACATTCTGCATTCTGTATTCTGTATTCTGTGTTCTATGAGTTTTTTCCTTTCCGGTTGCGTCGAACCGAAAAAGAAAACCCCTATCTGGGAAAAAGTCAAGATCAGTGATTTGGCCCCTACTGAAGGCGATCAACCCCGACCTTCGCAAAGATTCAAGACGATTACCCTGGATGTCCATGTTTTCGAGGTCCCGGCCGAGAACATCGACAAACTCGAAAAAATTCGCAAGACCCTGTACATCCGGCCGCTTCGTTTGAGAGACTATGGCGCCTTTCACGCCAATTCATTCTGGGTTCGCTTCGGCCATCGCAGGAAGTGGAACGAAGTGTATGACACGCTCGAGGCCGCGAAGGGCCAGAGAATCAACAGAATTTCGCTCAGGTTGCCCGACGCCTGGCCCGAGACCTTCGCCATTACCGGGACGGATCGGTCTCAGTCTGTTTTTTACACGGCAGTCAATGGCTCAAAAGAAGCGGCCCAAGTCGGCCCCGGCGTCCTCGGCCTGCGAATCAAAGCCAAGACGATTCCCGCTTCACCCGGTCATTGCAGCGTGACTGCTTATCCGGTATTCACACCTCCCGTCAAAAGCACCATCCCGAAATTGGAGGCCCAGGTGAAACGGCGAGAGTTTCCCTTCACCGTTGCGGCCTTCGGCTTGAATATGCGCCCGGGCCACTTTGTTGCCCTGGCTCCGACCGAATATGTCGAAGACCAAACCACGCTGGGCGGGCTTTTCTTCACCAATCCGGAGGGACGTCTGTTCTTCAGTGACGATGAAAACAATCCCCCCGAACGCAAGCCGGCCTTTAGAGTCTTTCTTCTGCTGTGTACCCAGGTCGATTATTGAGGCGTCTATGAGTCATCCCGTCGTAGCACTGACCCGGTGCGAGAATTATGATCCGCCAAAGATCGCCGACGCGATACGACGACAGTTCGAGCTGCTCGGTGGCCTTGAAACATTTGTCCGGCCGGGCGACATTGTTCTATTGAAACCGAATTTCATTGCTCCAAGAGCCCGTCAGCACGCCACACAAACCGACCCGGCGTTCATTATCGAGTTGGCCCGGCTGTTAAAAGACTACGGAGCGAAACCTTTCGTCGGAGACTCGCCCGCCTGGAGCACGGCGCTCCATTGTGCCAAGGTCCTCAAGCTGGACGTACCGCTGAAGACATTAGATGTGCCCATCAAGGATCTGGATCGCCCGAAGTGGAAACGGATCGGGGAAAGAAAGACGCGCGTCGGGATCAGCTCCGTTGCGCTCGATGCCGATGTGATTATCAATATCCCCAAATTCAAAGCGCATCAGCAGTTGGCGGCGACGTTCGCGATTAAAAATATGTTCGGTTGCGTCACGGGTAAGGAGAAGGCTATCTGGCATTTCTTCAAAGGCAAGCGCGCCAACGATTTCTGTCAATTACTCATCGACATTTATAGACATCTGAATCCCGCTCTGACAATCATCGACGCCGTCACGGTGATGGAGGGCCACGGCCCGATTAACGGCAGGGCCAGACCGCTCGGATGGCTCATCGGCGGAACCGAACCTATCGCCTGCGAAACGGTTTGCGCTAAGCTGATTGGCGCCGAGCCTGAAGCCTTCCCGATCCTCAAAACAGCCCAACAAATCGGCTTCGGCTGCTCGGAAATTACCCGGATCCAAACCGTCGGGGATGATCTTTTAGAGCATATCTGCACGGATTTCGAAATACCCGATCTCGTCCCCATACGATTCTCCTTTCCGCACGTCTGCAAGAGCATCTGCAAACAAATCCTCCTCCTGACAAAAGCCATGTTCAAAAAGTCTGATTAGCTCGATCAGTTGCGCCAAAGGTCCCTTTCCGGAACATTGACACTTCTTCCCCTTTGAGCTATGATCCTGACCTATGTCGGAAAGAACGATCAATATTTTGGGTATTGAGACCAGTTGCGATGAGACGGCGGCGGCGGTCGTGGCCGGTGGCAAGATCGTCAAGTCGTCCGTTGTGGCCTCGCAGACGAAATTGCATGAGAAATACGGCGGCGTCGTGCCGGAGATCGCTTCGCGGGCGCATATCGAAAAAATCTATCCCGTGATCGCCGAAGCGATGGAACAGGCCGGGGTGAGTCAGGAGGAGATTGACGCCATCGCCATTGCGAACCAGCCGGGATTGACCATCGCCCTGGTGGTCGGCGTAACCGCCGCGAAGACGCTGAGCTTCGTCTGGGACAAACCTCTGATCGCCATCAATCACCTGCACGCTCACCTGCAATCGGCCATGATGTCGGAAGAGAGTCTGGAATTACCGGCCGTGGCCCTGATCGTTTCGGGCGGACATACCTGTCTTTATGATTACCGTTCACCGTTGGAGCCGAAATTGTTAGGCTCCACGATCGACGACGCAGCGGGTGAAGCCTTCGACAAAGTCGCGACCATCCTAAGACTGCCCTACCCGGGCGGGCCCAGCATTGAAAAAATGTCGAAAGACGGAAATCCGAAGGCGATCCAATTTCCACGCTCGATGCTCGGACCGAAATCGCTGGATTTCTCCTTTAGCGGTATTAAGACGGCCGTGCTGTATCATTGTCGCGGCCAGGATATGAAAGGCGACGACAAGGTCGATGAGATGAGCCGTCAGGAAATCGCCGATATCGCCGCATCGTTCCAGGCCGCGGTAGTAGAGGTCCTCGTAAAGAAAACGGCGCGGGCCGTTAAGAAGATCGGGGCCAAAACGGTTCTTTTAGGCGGCGGGGTCGCGGCCAATAGCCATTTGCGAGATGCTTTGCAGGAAATGTGCGATTCGGCCGATCCGCAGAAAAAGCTATTGGTCGCACCCAAACAATATTGTACGGACAACGCGGTGATGGTGGCTTCTTTGGCGTATTATAAATACGAAGCCGGGCTATTTGCCGATTTGACGCTCGAACCGAAAGCGAGTTCAGATTAATGCCATAATTGTCGTGCAAATACCCTTCAAAAGCTCTATACTACTGCTCATGGAAGCGCATCAATTAAAAGGATTATTAGAGCAGGTTAAGAACGGCGAACTGGAAATCGACCAAGCGGTCGAGAAACTTCGGCATTTACCGTTCGAGGATTTGGGCTTTGCCTGTATCGATCATCACCGGCAACTCCGGCGGGGTTTTCCCGAAGTGATCTTCTGCCCCGGCAAAACAACCGAGCAGATCATCAAGATCTTCGAGAACCTCGCTGAAAAAGGCAACAATGTCCTGGCGACGAGGGCCCAGCCGGATGTGTTCGAGGCGCTGGCGAAGACAGGGAAGTTTCCCAAAGCCAAATATGAAAAACTGGCTAAAGCCATCGTGCTGGAGCAGCAAGAATTGCCGGTTTCCAGGACGGTCCTGCCCATCGTTACCGCCGGCACGGCCGATTTACCCGTAGCAACCGAAGCCAAAGTCACCGCCGAAATCATGGGCCAGCGAACCGAATTTGTTTGCGACGTCGGCGTCGCCGGGCTGCACCGTTTGTTCAAACACCTTCCAAAGCTGCAGGACGCCAATATCATTATCGTCGTCGCGGGGATGGAGGGGGCGTTAGCCAGCGTCGTCGGCGGCCTGGTAAGCTGCCCGGTGATTGCGGTGCCGACCAGCGTCGGTTACGGCGCCAATTTCATGGGGCTTTCCGCCCTTCTAACCATGCTCAATAGCTGTGCGTCCGGTATCTCCGTCGTCAACATCGACAACGGTTTCTCCGCCGCTGTCACCGCCACACTCATCAATCGGAAAATTGAAGCGAACAGACCGTAAATCTGGATAAAAATGCAGACAGTCAACAGCATCCCTAAACTGAAGCCACGGGCAGTTGATGGTCATAAGGGCGATTATGGCAAAGTCTGCATTATCGCCGGCAGCGTTGGGATGAGCGGAGCGGCCGCCCTGGCGGGTCGAGCGGCCTTGCGGGCCGGGGCCGGACTGGTGCGGGTGGCCGTACCCAAGACTATCTTACCTATCGTTGCGACAATAGAACCTTCCTTTACCACTATCGCCCTGCCGGAAGATGAGCATGGTCGAATTTCAACAAAAGCCATCGATGCCATTCTCAATGCGGTTGATGAAAACGACGCGTTAGCTTTTGGCCCGGGTATGGGGCTGAGCAGAGCCATTCGATCGATTCTTGAGATTCTCCTTGAACAGCCATCATTACGGCTTCTCATCGATGCCGATGGCTTGAACAATCTGGCCCGTCTGAAAAACTGGCCCGCCAAACGCAAAGCGAACCTGATTCTTACGCCGCATCCCGGCGAAATGAAACGCCTGTGGTCGGGATTATTGAGACAGACGCTTCCAACAGACCGCCGGGAGCAGGCGACAACATTTGCCCAGCAGACCGGGAGCATCGTTGTTCTCAAAGGCGCCGGGACGGTCGTGACCGACGGCGAGAGAATCTATGTGAATCAGACGGGCAATCCCGGCATGGCGACCGCCGGTTCGGGGGACGTCCTGACCGGTGTGATCACGGCGTTGATGGGGCAGGGCCTGAGAGATTTCGACGCCGCGGTTCTCGGCGTTTACGTCCACGGCTTAGCCGGTGACATCGCCGCCGAAAAGCTCGGCCAGATCAGCCTGATTGCCACGGACATCATTGAGGCTTTAAGCGCTGCGTTTATGAGTAGTTAGACGCCGTTCGGCTGCGATCTATTTTATTGCATTCAATCACAGAGCCGTTATAATAACGACGATTTCAATGGAATTGTGATAGAAGATTAAATTCGAGGAAAGGAGTTGCTATGGAATTTGGCTTCTTGGACATTGCGGTTTTTGTCGGCTTCATCGCCGCGGTGATCACCGTCGGGCTATTGAAGAGCCGGCACGAGAAGACCAGCGAAGATTACTTCCTGGCCGGTCGCGGCCTCAAATGGTGGCTGATCGGATTCTCGCTGATTGCCGCTAACATTTCCTCAGAGCAGTTGGTGGGTATGAGCGGCAATGCGGCCAGTCACGTCGGTCTGGCGATTGCCAGCTATGAGTGGATGGCGGCGGTCACGCTCGTCGTCGTAGCATTTGCCTTTCTCCCGTATTTCCTGCGGGCCGGTATCTATACCATGCCTGAATTTCTGGAAGTGCGCTATAACGGGACGGCGCGAACGATCATGGCCGTAGCGACGCTCTTCATCTACATGATTCTGTTGGGTTCGGTGACCTACGCCGGAGCGCTGACGATCAACACGATGGCGGGGAAGATGGGCTACGATGTCTCCGTGGCAAGTGCGGCTCTCGTCATCGGTCTCATTGCGATGGTGTATGTAACAGCCGGTGGATTGAAAGCGTGCGCATGGGCGGACCTGATCCAGGGCAGCGCCCTGATCCTGGGCAGTGCGGTTGTTATGATTTTTGCCTTTAAAAAGCTCGGGGCTACGACGGATGAGCTGGCTTTTGTTGAAAACGTCAAGACCGGCGCCGTGGGATTAAAGACCTTTACCCAGGATACCGGCGCGATCGACCGTTTCTGGGAGCTGAACAAGGTGCGGATGAACATGTTCCTGCCCGCGGATGACAAAGTGTTACCCTGGACCGCCCTTTTGCTGGGATTATGGATACCGAACTTCTATTATTGGGGCTTGAACCAGTATATCACGCAACGCACGCTGGCGGCTCACTCGTTGTCCGAGGGACAGAAGGGTATTGTATTCTCCGCATTCATGAAGCTGTTGATTCCCTTCGTCGTCGTGATTCCGGGCATTATCGCCTTCAATCTCTTCTCGGAGGACATGCAAAATCAGTCGGTTGGCGATAATGCTCCCGTACTCGCCAAATACATGATCGCCAACGATAAAACTCAATTGGTGGAGGTTGTCGAATCGCCGAGCGAGGAGGCAATTACAAATTGGCCGCGAAGTAAGTTCATGATCGCCGTTTATCCGGATGACGGTGCTTTAAAAGCCGTCAAGACGACGAATCCGTTCGTCCTTCCTCTAACGCAGAAGGCATTTGACGGACTGGAAGTAACCGAATACACCGTTTTTGAATCGGACGATAAATCATGGAAGGCGGCGTTCCCGGAACTGGCCGTCGAATTACAGACGTTCAACGAGTCGGTGACGGCCGCCGCGGAGGCCGCCGGCGTTAACGTCACCAGTGAAAAGTTTATCGCCTATAAATACGACACGGCCCTGGGACAACTGCTCAGCAGCGTCCTGCCTCAGAAGTCGGGTTTAGTCGGCTTCGTGCTGGCAGCCTTATTGGGGGCGATTGTCAGCTCCCTGGCGGCCATGTTGAACGCGGCCTCCACCATTTTCACAATGGATATCTTCAAGAAGTATATCAATCCCGAGGCGGGACAAAAGTCGATGGTGCTGCTCGGGCGAATCTGTGTTGTCGTGTTCGCCGTGATTGCCATATTCCTGGCGCCGCAACTGGGCGATCCGAAGATCAGGAACAGTATCTTCACCGTCATTCAAGAAAGCCAGGGCCTGATTTCGCCCGGTATTCTTGCGGTCTTTGCATTCGGTTTGATCGTCCGTAAGGCGCCGCCGATCGCCGGTGTCGTCGGATTATTGACGAATATTGTTTCATACGGCGGCATGTACCTGATGGGCCGGTACAAAATCGGCCCGGAGATTCAGTTTTTGAACCGGATGGCGATTTGTTTCGGCCTGTGTCTTCTGATCATGGCCATCATTACCATCGTCAAGCCGTTGGCGAGGCCGATTGAATTCGAGCGGAAATCACAGGTGGATCTCACTTCATCCGGTGGGGCCAAGATCGCCGGGATTGTCGTGGTCGTAATCACGTTAATTTTGTACTTCCTCTTCAGCCCGATTGGGCTGGCGAAATAGGGAGGATTTTTGAGAGTAATACGATGGAGCTAACGAAAGAAGGACAGGCGGCGCTGGATATTATCCTGAAAGCCGCGAAGGATAATCGTATCGACGTCAAAGGCGGCAAGATCAGAAGGACGTCATCGAGATTTTGTCTGGGAGTCGAGCACGGTGACTATAACGGTACGGAATTGTTCGGCGTCGGTACCGACCGGTTCATCTGGTTAGCCTATAAACCCAACGGCACAAAAAAAATCAGGCTCTACAGCGCAAATTTTCCGGATGACGGTGTTATCGAGTTCGAACATGACGACGTACCCGAGCCGAAATCGGAAAGTACCGCGGCGACCTGGGGTCGGTTCCCCTACGGCATCGACTATATCCTCAGGCGCGAAGGATATGATCTATCGCAAGGGATTGACGGTGTGCTCTACGGAAACATCCCCGGCGGCGGAATGAGCCGCTCCGCCTCTTTATGTAACAATCTGATTTTGTCCCTTTTCGACGCCAACGGGATCGAGGTGGACAACAAGCTGAAGATTGTGGACCTTGCCCAGGCCGTAGAGAACGATTACATCGGCTCACCCTGCGGGAAGCTCGATCAGACGATGGTTTTGTTTGCTCGTGAGGGAATGGCGACATACTACAATCCAAAGGACCGCTCGATTGACTATGTACCAATTGGCGCCGGGGCGGTCGATTTTCGGATCGTTGTTCTCGATACCGGTACGGACCGGCCCGGCTTAGAGAAATCGACGTACAAGATCCGCCGGGACGAATGCGAGAAGCTCGTAGCGATATTGCAGAAAGCGGATTTCGATATATCGTGCCTTGCGGATATTAAAGACGGCGCCCTCTATGAGAAGGTGATGGGGCAGTTTGGGAAGACGTATCCGGATTTGTGTAGCCGGTTGAAGTATATTTTCGGCGCGCAGAAGCGGTTTTATCAAATGCTCGAAGCTTGTAAAGCCGGGGATATCGAGACGGTCGGTAAGATATTCCGAGCCGACGGGATTGGGCTGCGAGATGATTATAAAATATCCGGGCCGGAACTGGAGACGATGTGCGATATCGTCCGAACCGTGCCGGGCGTTTTGGGCGAGCGAATGCTGGGCGGCGGCGACAAAGGTGCTTCGGGCGCCCTGGTTCGCGCCGACAGCGTTGAAGCCGTTAGGAAGGCCGTCGATACGGCCTATCCGCGAAGTTGTCCGGGTTATACCGAGAAGTACGCCGTTCACGTCTGCAAGGTTGTCGATGGTGTACGCGTTTACGAAGGTTTACTATAACAGGGGCTACGGCGATTCATGTCGGAAACAAGCACGTCATCCAGGAGAGGGGTGTTTGACGCCGTTATTTGTTCCAACAGGCCAATCGGGCCGGGATTCTGCCGGATTCGGCTGGAATTCACCAACGAAGGTGCGAAAGCTTTCGCACATTTTGATCCTGGGCAATTTGCCGAATTGGATCTTTCCAATGTCGCCCTGCCGGCGCCGGAGCTTATCCCTGAAACCCTGCGCGATGCAGCTAATCGGAACATCTTGCTTAGACGGCCCTTTAGCTTTTGCGAGGTGACTTCAGAACGTGACAGGGCGTTTGCCGAGCTTCTCTACTGTGTCGTCGGACCTGCGACGTTGCGAATGACAACATTATCTCCCGGCGATTCGATCAGCGTCATCGGACCCCTGGGCAATGGATTCCGTGTCCCGGAGGAAAAGAAACGAGTCCTTTTAATTAGCGGAGGCATGGGCACGCCCCCCTTGCAGCATCTGGCCCAGGTTCTGGGTAGCCGGGCTGGTTTTGAAGTCATCGCTTTCGCCGGCGCCAAGACGGCCAAAGCCTTGCCCTATGAGAGCCGGTTGGACGAGATTTCACAACAACTGGGATTTTCACTGCCCGAATATGCCCGTTACGGCATCGAATCGCTGATCGCCACGGACGATGGCTCGGCCGGCTATCACGGGTTCGTGACGGATTGCCTCTTGCAGTGGCTGGAAGAAACAAACCCGCCTTCCGAGGAGACGATCATCTGCGCCTGCGGACCCGAGGTCATGCTGGCCAGGGTAGCCGAGATTGCTATCGAAAAGAACATCGACTGCCAGGTTAGTATGGAGCGAAGGATGGCCTGTGGGATCAATCTGTGCCAGGGCTGTGCCATCGAATGTCGAGTCCCCGGCTCGAATGAGACTGTTTACAAAATGTGCTGCCAAGACGGTCCCATTTTTGATGGGAGAGAAGTTGTCTTCTAATCCCTGGAAGCTTTCTGATCGTTTTTCAGCTTCTTTATTGCTTCAAGTTGTGAGATAGCCTGCCTGTCACGAGGGCGATTCATTGCCCTTTTCGCTTTAATCAAGGCATCTAAACTGAGAACGCGCATCTTTTTATCTTCAACTTCAATGAATTCACTTTCTTGCTTGACTTGTTTATAATCGCCCAGACCATCAACAAAGCTCAGGCAGTCCAATTGGCCTTCGTCTGTATCGAGATATAGATTCTTGAATTGTTCGCACGTTTCTTCCGTCAGCTTCAACTTTAGCTTTTTCGGAGTCATTCGGTGCACGGGATCCAAATCGGAGATGGCTTTTTG
>Ga0180431_10008103_pt1 | contig 12110 bp, 9 predicted proteins | sample SS_ome_11_FD_132459 | JGI IMG/M metagenome (GOLD analysis project Ga0180431, IMG submission 132459) | Hypersaline lake sediment archaeal communities from the Salton Sea, California, USA - SS_1_MS_1 metaG | ecosystem: Environmental > Aquatic > Non-marine Saline and Alkaline > Hypersaline >... | reverse complement strand
GTTGGATCAGACGCTGGGCCGGTTCTACAGCCAGGAGAACACGCTGCCAGGGGATGCGCGGGGGATCGTGGATTATTACGCGCATTTGAAGGCGTCGGTGCGGGCGCTGGAGGATGGGCCGGGAGGGCAGAAGGTGGCGAGGTATACGGGGACGGGGCCGGATCACTTGATGCACGCGGAGAATTATTGCACGGTGGCGAGCCTGGCGCCGGCGGTGTGGGACGGGTTGGGGTGGGCGTGAGATTCCTCGACAGGCTCGGAATGACGGGGGGCGGACACGGATTGCAGGACAGAAGCGGATTATTTCCTGCGCAGGAAATTCGGGGGATGAGTTTCTTGCGCAGGAAATGACACGGATTGCAGGACAGAACGGATGGGGACGGGTGATAAGGGTGATACTGGGACGTGAGATTCCTCGACTCGCTTCGCTCGCTCGGAATGACGGGAGCGGGGGACACGGATTACAGGACTTGGCGGATAACGGATACGGATATGCCGATTTGGGATCGATGGATCGATAGCAGTTTACAGCGGCTGGGGTACGTGAAGGCGGATCCGGCACGGGTGCCGATCGGGACGGTGTTCGAGAGCGAGGCACCGCGGCGGCCGGAGCTGGATTTCGATCAGTGGACGAACGAGCAGAAGGAGCGGCTGGCGCTGACGCTGAGCTGGGTGTTTTCGGATATCAACTTGATCAGCGGCAAGGTGGCGCAGGCGGACCTGGGGGTGTACGAGTATCAGAATGAGTCGCTGACGGCGATCGTAGATCACCCGTTCGAGCAGTTGATGCAGCGCCCGTTCCGGTTCTGGCCGAAGGCATTTACGCTGCGGTATACGGTGGCGTGGTGGCTGCTGAGAGGTGAGGCGTATTGGTGGAAGTTGTTCGACGGGGCGGGGGACCTGGCTGGGTTCCTGCCGGTCCCGTCGGCGAGGATGCGGCCGATTCCGGATTCGCAGGCGTATATCGGGGGGTTTGCGTACAAGCCACGACACGGGAAGCCGGCGATCAGGATACCGGCCGAGCAGGTGGTGTTTTTCCGGTTCCCGAATCCGTTCGATTTCCATCGAGGGCTGAGTCCCAGGACGGGGTATCAGTTGCCGATGGAGACGGATATCGCGGCGCAAAAGTGGAACCGGGATACGTTCACGAAGGAGGCGACGCTGCGGACGTTGATCGGGCTGCCGGCGGAGCTGGATCCGAAGGTTTACAGGCAGGCGAAGGAGGAGATCCTGCGGGAGCTGACGGAGCTGGGGCGGCGGTTTATGGTGGCCAGGTCGGGGCAGGTGAGCGCGGAGGTGCTGGGACAGAATCACAAGGATCTGGAGTTCCTGGCAGGGCGGGAGTTCAGCCGGGAGGAGATCGACCGGGTGTTCGGGGTGCCGGCGGGGTATTGGGCGAAGGAAGCGACGCGGGCGAACAGCGAGGCGGCGAAGGCGACGTTGATCGAGGATACGGTGTGGCCGCTGCTGGTGCTGATGCACGATGCGATCACGGAGCAGGTGATTATCCCCCACTACGGACAGGGGATGCGGGCACGGTTCGAGGATATTCGGCCACGGGACCGAAAGTTGCTGGTGCAGGAGCGGCGGCAGAATTGGCAGGTGATGACGGTCGACGAGGCGCGGGGCGACCTGGGGATGGAACCGCTGGCGGATGAGGTGATGGGGAAGACGTTGGTGCCGCTGGTGACGAAGGGAGGGCCCGGGCAGGCCCTCACCCCAGGGATGGAGGGGAAGGCGAGGGGAACCCTCACCCCAACCCACCTCGACGTCGCTCGGGGCAGGCTCTCCCAGGGGGAGAGGGAGAGGCTGGAGGATTTGCGGCGGTGGCGGAGCGTGGCGCGGCGGTTGGAAGGAGAGGGGAAGAGCGCGGCGGGGTACGCGTTCGTGAGTGAGTGGATTCCGGAGGGATTGGCGGCGGGGATCCGGTCGGCGATCGAGCGGATGGGGGCGGATGGGGCGTTCCGGTTCGTGAAGGCAGCGCCGGATGGGCGGGACGCGGTGGAGCGGGCGCTGCTGAGGGCGATCAAGGGGATCCTGGCGACGCATCTGGACGGGTTCGCGGAGGCGATTGAGGCCGGGCGGGCGTTGGATTATGCAGCGCTGGAGGCGGATCTGCGGAAGACGTTGGAGCCAGAGCTGGAGGGAATCGCGACGGAGGTGGCACTGCGGGAGGCGATGGGAGTGGGGGTGCAGTTCGATCCGGCGGTGGTGAACGCGGCGGCGGCGGATTGGGCGCGGGATTATACGTACGAGTTGATCACGGGGTTGACGGAGACGACGCGGGGGGTGGTGTCGCGGGCGGTCCGTCAGTTCGTGGAGATGCCAGGGATGACGCGGGAGCAATTGGAGGCGGCGGTAGCCCCAGCATTCGGTGATTACCGGGCGTCGATGATCGCGGTGACGGAGGTGACGCGGGCGTATTCGGCGGCGACGCGGATGTATGCGAATTTGCTGGAGATGAGTGCGGGGATCCAGATGGTGGGGGTATGGCACACGCGGGTGGATGAGTTGGTGTGTCCGATTTGCGGGCCGTTGGACGGGCAGCCGGAGGATGTGTGGCGAGATGAGTTCCCAGACGGGCCGCCGGCGCACGTGGGTTGCAGGTGTTGGACGGTGCTGGAGTACCGGGGAAAGTGACACGGATCAAGATTCCTCGACTCCGCTGCGCTCCGCTCGGAATGACGGGGGTGTGAGGCGCTCGGGATGGGGGCTGGGAGTTTGCAGTGGATGAGATTACTTGCGAGGGGATGGATGAGGTGCGGCGGATGCTGGGGCGGGATTTGACGGCGGCGCTGAAGAAGGCCTCGTTCGCGATCGGGGAGCAGGTGCGAGGGAAGATCGCGGTGTATCCGCCGAAGCGGCCGCCAGCGACGAAGGGGCGATGGTATCAGCGGGGGTATGGGCCACGGTGGCGGCGGAAGGATGGAAGCATCGGGGGGAGGAAGACGTCGGAGCAGCTCGGGCAGCGGTGGACGACGCGGCAGAAGGGGACGGGGGCGGTGGTGGGGAACGCGGCGAGTTATTCACCGTTCGTGCAGAGTGACGAGAAACAGGCGACGGTGCACCGTGCGGCGGGTTGGATGACGGATAAGAAGGCGGTGGAGGCGGTGCAGTCGAGCGGGGTGGTGGAGAAGATGTGTGTGGATGCGGTGCTGCACGCGATGGGGATTCGGTGAGATTCCTCGACAGGCTCGGAATGACGGATGGGTAGTGGCATTATCGGACGTGATGGGTGATGCGTGATTCGTGAGGAGGATGAGCGATGGAGATCAAGAGTGTGGAGGTGGATGGGGTTGAGGTGCCGTTGGAGGCATTGAAGGCGGCGTATCGGGCGCTGAGAGCGATGGAGGGGAACGCGGCCGAGGAGAACAAGTCGTACAGCCTGGACGAGCGGCGGCGACAGGTACGGGATGCGTGGATGGTCACGTTCGCGAAGCGGAGCGGGGCACCGGAGGTGGAGAGCGGGAGCTACTGGGTCAAGGAGGTGTTCGACGACCTGGTGATCGTGGAAGCGCCAGATGGGTTGTACAGCTATTCGTACACGATCGAGGATGAGGGGGAGGTCGAGTTCGGGGATCCGGTGAAGGTGAAGATCGCGTATGAGCCAGTGTCATCGGGGGAGAAGGCGCTGGGAGACGATCTGATGATCGCGTTTGGGGATGATATCAAGGCGGTGGATCTGGACGGAATGAAGGCACGGATCGGTGGGTACCTGGTGCGATTCGGGACGCCGGGCGAGCCGGATCTGACGAATGCGGATTATTTCGCGGCGGATACGTACTACGGGCCGGCCGATGGGGACGGGGCTGACACGATGGTGCATCACGGGATCCCGCTGAAGGCAGGTCTGGAGGGATTGTCGCAGCGGATCCTGGCTCCGATCAAGACGAAACGGGACGAGGTGGGAATCTGGGCGGAGACGGTGTTGGATCTGGCGGATCAGTATGAAAAGATCGTCCATGAGATGGTGCAGGCGGGCAAGTTGAAGTGGAGCAGCGGTACGGCGGCGAGATTGGCGCGGCGGGAGCCAGACGGGAAGATCAGCCGATGGCCGATCATCGAGGGCTCGCTGACTCCGACGCCGATGGAACCGAGATTGCCGGCAGTGATGCCGTTGAAGGCGTACCTGGGAATGCTGGAAGGACCGGAACCGGGCGGAGGCGACGCGGGGGCGTCGCGCCTGGAGGTGACTAAGGCGCTGGCCAGGGCGACGGAGGTGTTGGTGGGGATCGAGGAGGTTTGAGATTCCTCGACTCGCTGCGCTCGCTCGGAATGACGGGCGCGGATTGACGCGGATTGCAGGACAGGAACGGATCAGGATGCCCCTCCATCGACTGGGCTCGGGACAGGCGGGACGAGGGCTGGAGCATAGAACGGATTAGGAGGATACGATGGACGTGAAAGAGCAGATCAATGCGCTGTTGAAACAGGCGCGGGAGAAGGCACAGGAGGCGAAGGCGCTGCTGACGCAGGAGGTGCCGGATTCGGCGAAGGCGACGCAGTTGCTGGACGAGGCGGACGAGCTGAGGAAACAGGCGGCGGGGATGAAGCGGGCGCAGGGGATCATCGACGAGGTGAACGCGCCGCAGTTGCCGGCCGATATGCCGATGGGGGCGGAGGACGGAGATCCGCCAGGGCCTGGCGCGCAGGACGCGATGACGAAGGCGATCAACGATCTGCGGTTCGGGCCGCTGGAGGATCCAACGAGCCTGGTGATGCGGGAGATCTATGGGACGGATTATCGCCAGTTGCAGTACGAGCAGGCGAAGGCGTATCACCGGTATCTGCGGACCGGCAAGGGTGACAAGATCCTGCGACAGCAGGTGTGGTCACCGGAGACGGTCAAGTCGATGTTGCAGGATGGGGTGACGGTCGCGGAGATCAAGGCGACGATGGTGGAGGGGATGGACGAGCTGGGCGGGTTCGCGGTGCCGGCGCAGCAGGCGGCGGAGATCATCCAGCGGCTACCGGGGCTGACGGCGGTGCGACAGGCCGGGGCGCGGGTGGTGCAAACGTCGAGCAATATGATCGAGTGGCTAAAGCTGACCGGTGGAAACAGCCGGTATCCGACGGCGATGCGCGGCCTGTGGGGCACGGAGGTGCAGAGTCCAACAGCGGATGATTGGACGTTTGGGCTGGAGCAGATCGGCGTGCACACGTACACCTATAAAGTCGTCGTGTCGCAGAGCCTGGTGGAGGATGCGACGAACCTGGTGGATATCCTGAACGACCTGATCGTGGTGACGCTGGCGATGGACGAGGACGCCGCGTATATCTCGGGTGACGGCGCGGGGAAGCCGCGTGGGTTGCTACCGAGCAGCGCGAACAGCCACAGTTTTAGCGAGACTGTGAGCGGGAACGCGAGCGCGCTGAAGGTGGAAACCGTGAAAGGCCTGCGGCGGGGGATCGCGACACAATACCGGATGGGCGGCCGGGCGTGCTGGCTGGGGAACAGCAGCACGGCGGACGATATCGAGCAGTTCCAAGACGGGGACGGCCGATTCTACTATGAGGATTTGAGCATCGGACAGCCGTTCTTGCGGTACAAGTGGTACGAGAGCGAGGCGATGCCAGACGTGGCGAGTGACGCGTATCCGCTGCTGTTCGGTGATTTCAGCGGCTATATGATCGTGGAGCGGCTGGGATTGTCGATCGTGCGGTTCCAGGACTCGAACACGGGGATCAACAAAGTGGAGTTTCACATCCGGCGGCGGATCGGTGGGGACGTGATCGAGAGCTGGAAGTTTGCGGTGCAGAAGGTGTCGGCGTCATAACACGGATTCTGACACGGATGACACGGATAGATAGGAGGACAGAACGATGATGGGACGGAGTGGGATGATCCTGGCACATACACTGTACGTGGTGCCGTGTGAGGATGGATCGAATGAGATCGAGACGGCGCTGAGCGCGGGGAACTATCCGGCCAGCGGGAGCTATATCGACGTGAGCGGGTACGAGCGTTTCCATATCCTGATTCACCTGGGGACGATCAACGCGAGTGACACGCCGATTTTCGAGATCAAGCAGGCGGACTCGGTGAGCGGGACGCTGGATACGCTGAGTGCGACGTACTGCAAGCACACGTGCGCGCACGATGATGATGGAGAGTTCATCCTGTTCACGGTGGAGGTGGACAAGCTGGCGACGGATCACCATTTCATCAGCGTGGTGGTGAGTGGCGTGGATAACGGCAGCTATGGGGATATCATCTTCTTTGGTGAGGCCCGCAGTCTGCCGGTGACGCAGGCGACAGCGACGTTGCCGAGTGCGTCACAGCACGAGTACGTGGGGTAGGAGATTCCTCGACTCGCTTCGCTCGCTCGGAATGACGGGAGCGTGAGGGGCGGGTAGACGAGTTATCGGACGTGAATCCCTCCTCCTGCTCGATGAGGGCAGGGGGAGGGGAAGGAGAAAGGACGATGAAGGAATTTCGGATTGACATCGGATGGAAGTTGCTGGCGGTGGCGCTGGTGGTTGCGCTGGTGGCGGGGCTGGTGGGGTGTGGTGAGCTGGTGCAGAAGGCGGAACTGGAGGAGGAGCCAGTATCGCGGGCATACCAGACGGGATGGTACGTGACGGATGGGGGAGATAAGGCAATCGTGGCCAGCGGGGGTGAGCTGGAGATCCAGAGCGGGGGAACGATCGATATACAGGATGGGTCGACGGTAACGTTCGATGGCGGGATGGATCTGAATGGGTCGACGTTGACGGTCGACGCGGATGGCGATACGACGATGGTGGCCTCGGATGATGACGTGGTGAGTATGACGGTGGGAGCGGCCACGGGATACTTTGACGTGCTGACGGGGAACCTGAAGGTGGGGGATGGAACGCCAGATACCAGCCAGGATGGGGAGGACGCGTATGTCGAGGGGACGCTGGAGGTGGATGGAGCAGCGAATTTCGACAGCACGATGGACGTGGCCGGGAATATCAGCGATAGCGACAGCGCGGTGACGATTGCTGATAATGCGATGATCGATGGGGCCGCGGATGCGGTGCAACTCACGGTGCAAAGCCATGGTACGCAGACGAACAATACGTTCGTGGTCGAGCAGAGCGACGGGACGGATCTGTTCTGGGTAGACAACAATGGCGATGCAGAGCTGAATGGAGCCACGCCGCAGTTGACGATCGGGGACGCCGGGGAAGAGGATACGGCGATCGTGTTCGACGGCGCAGAGCAGGATTTCTACGTCGCGTTGGACGATACGGCGAATGACCTGTTGCTTGGCTTGGGAAGCGCGGTGGGAACCACGCCTGGACTGGGCATAGACGAGAATCTGGCGATCGCCACGTATGGCGATATCACGATGAACGGAGCCACGCCAGTGCTGACCGTCGGGGACGCCGGGGAAGAGGATACGGCTGTTGTGTTCGATGGGGCCGCGCAGGATTTCTACGCGGGCATCTATGACACCGACGACGACCTGCAGATCGGGCTGGGCAGTGCGCTGGGCACGACGCCGATCATCGTCCTGGACGAGAATCAGGAGATGGGGATCGGTGGAGCCAGTGCCGGTGCCAAGCTGGACGTGACAGGCAATGTGATGGTAGATGGTGGGGCCGACGAGGAACAGTTGGTGGTGCAAGGCCATAGCACGCAGGGCAATAGTCTGCTGGTGCTGGAAGATTCGAGTGGGAATGACGTCTTTGGGTTTGCGCTGGCGCCGGCCGCGGCTGGGTCTGGTGACCTCCTGGACGTGACGGACAGTTTCGTAGCACAAGATGGTGAGGATCATCTGATCGGGATCGACGTCAACCTGACCGGTGGAGATCATAGTGGAGCGGACAACACGTTGGTTGGGATCGACCTGGACCTGACGACGGAAGACGCCCAGTGCACCGAGACGGCGATCGACGTCACGGATACCTCCTGGGATATCGCGATCGATGCCGCGGATGTGCCGATCGTGAGCACGGCGGCGGAGTGGATGGAGGATTTTTGGGGGGATACGATCCACGACGAGCTGGTTAACGTGGAAGGGACCGATCCGCAGGTGGTGGCGCTGGCGTTGGCGCAGGAGCAGTATGGCGTCGGGACGATGGTGTCCGGGGATGACAACGCCGGTGGGTGCGCGGCGAGCTGTGCGGGGATGAGTGTAGGCCGGCACTGGTCGGCGAGCCAGGGCGGGCTGATGTTCGAGACGCGGCTGCATCTGGATACGTCGATTGCGGATACGGTGATCTGCGCTGGATTGAGTGATAGCTTGGCGTTGGTGATGCCGGCGACGATCTCGGGTGCCAGTTACACAACAAACGCCGCGGACGGGGTGTTTTTCTGTTACGACACGGCGGCGGATACGGATGAATGGCACGCGATCGCGGTCGACACGAACGTCGACGCGACCGGGATCGGCGCGACGGGAGAGGCACCGGCGTTCGACACGTACCAGGTGCTGCGGATCGAGGTGGATGCGGGGGGTGCGGATGCGAAGTTCTATATCGATGGGGCGTTGGTGAAGACGCTGACGGCGAACGTGGTGACGCCGGCGACGTTGCTGAGTCCGGTGATCGTGATCGACACGAACGCGGATGCGTCGAAAACGGTTGATATCGATTACGTGTATGTGACAGCCAGGCGGTAGATGAGGATTCTGGCGTACTGCTGCGAGAGATTCGCGGAGTCAACTCGGCAGGCGGCGGGGGTGAAGCCGATAACCTGTCCGCCTGTCGATTGTGCCTCGTTCGACCTGCGCCAGCTTGAGGGCCAGGATTTCATCTGGTTTGACTTGCACGGGGAACCGGGGGCGGCGTGGTGGCTGGGAGACGATGGGTCGGTGGCAATGACGGCGGCACAGCTCCGAGAGGTGGATCTGGGCGGGGCGATTGTGTTCGCGGTGAATTGCTACCTGGCGGATGATAATTCGCCGATGCTGGACGCGCTCCTGGAGGCGGGAGCGCGGTACGTGGTGGGCGGGTCCGGGCGGAATTGGGGAGGGGAGCGGACGTTGATGGGGGCGGGGCTGCTGGGGATGCGATTCCGGCAGTTGCTGGAGCGGGAGTGGGATCCGATGGTGGGGTTGGCGGTGGCGAAGCAATGGTTAATGCTGAGCGCGGCAGCGGATCAGGTGATGGGGAAGGGGAGGAAGACGCTGGCGGCGAAGGATGCGTTGGAGTTCCGGGCGTTTTATAGACACGGAGTTTGACACGGATTGCAGGACAATAACGGATCGGGACGCCCCCGGGACGGGGGCTGGGAGCGGGGGACGCGGATTGCAGGACAGGACGGATCAGGAGAGGAGCGGATTATGAGACGAAGGACGTGGAATTGGGAGCCGTTGTTGTTGGTGGCGATTCTGGCGATCGTGTGCGGGGTGGCGGCGCGGATGTTGATGGAGCAGCCGGAGGAGCCGGTGGCGAGGTCGTCAACGAGTTATGGGTGGCTGCATCAGGAAGAGATCGCAGTGACGGCGACGGGGGATGATGGTGCGGCGACGGGGTCGGCAGATAGCGACGGGCCGATCCGGGGGCACGTGTACGCGGTGCACCTGGATTACGGTAGTTCGGTGACGACGACGACGGATATCACATTGTCACTGTCGAGCCCAGCGGTGACGGTGATGGCGCTGAGCGACACGGCGACGGATGGGTGGTACTATCCGGTGGTGGAGCAGACGGGGTCGACTGGATCGGGGACGTCGACGTATGACCGGCTGCCATTGAGCGGACAGATGACGGTGGAGGTGGCGGAGTCGACGGCGGGGACGGCGGTGACGGCGACGGTGTGGTGGGGGGAGTAGCACGACACAGATTTTGACACGGATGCACGGATTGCCCCTCCCTCGACTGGGCTCGGGACAGGCGGGACGGGGGCTGGGAGCAATTCCCCCTCACCCTGACCCTCTCCCCTGGGGGAGAGGGGATGGAGGGGTGAGTAGCGCGATTATCGGAACTGAACGCGGATTGCAGGACAGCGACGGATACTACAACGGATTGAGAAAGAAACGGATGGGAGGGAATGATGGATAGGCAGACGCTGGCGGATGTGGTGAAGGAGCACAACGCGATGCAGCCCCCGTCCCGGGGGCGAGAGAGGCCTGCGGGGACGCAGGAGATCGTGATCGTCGAGGCGGGGAGGTATAACGACTGGGAGGGAAGGGCGAAGGCGTACGAGGCAGGGGAGAGGTTGGTCACGAAGGATTGGTACGCGCGGGTGCTGGTGGAGGATGGGTTCGCGGAGTGGCCAGGGGAGGCGGAGGCGCTGGAGGAGGCGATGGCAGCGGCCATGTTGGAGGAGGTGGAGGCCGCATTGGAGGAAATCCAGGTGTACGTGATGCTGGCGCTGCCGGCGGAGGTGGTGCAGGCGATGAAGGACCGGGGTATCGAGACGGTGGAGGATGTGCGGGAGGCGAGCGATAAGAAACTATTGAGCGTGCCGGGGATTGGGCCCGGGCGGTTGCGGCGGATCCGGGAGACGTTGGGGGATCCTGCGGCGGGTTGAGACACCCGCGGGACGGGGGTTGGGAGCGAGAGCGATGCGAGTTCATTTTGTGTTTACGGGGGGAGAGTTTTCGTACGCGTATTACGTCGGGGTGATGACGGCGGTGCGGGCGCAGGAGTGGCCGGTGGTGTTGTGGATGGCGGCGGATCCGGAGCCGCGGAGCCGGTATTTCGAGCTGGTGAGGGAGCGGGTCGAGGTGGTCCAGATCGACGTGGAGCAGAGCTGGCCGGCGTTGGAGGGGATGGAGGGACGGGCGCGGCGGGTGGCGTTGTTCGATTATTTGATCTGGAAGATTGTGGCGGATGAGGGCGGGGTGGTGATGGGGTTGGATAGCCTGACGCTGCGAGGAATGGCGGATCTGCTGCCGGCGGACAGGGAGATGGTGGTGCCTCGGGACGACGAGAACAACGAGGGGTCGTTCAGCTCGCACGGGGTGATCGTGCGGCCGGGGTCGGTGCTGGCCAGGGAGATCCACAGGCGATCGGTGGCGGCGCTGGAGGGTCCGGGGGAGGATTTCAAGTGGGGGAGCGCGGGGATCATCCCGTTCCTGGAGGTGGTGCGGGAGAATTTGGATCTGGTGGAGGTGGCGGATTACGGGCTGCTGGGTGGATACAATCACGACGGCCGGCAGTTCTATTTGTTCCGGGGAGACGGGGAGGTGCTGCATCCGCAGGCCAGGACGATCGCGCTGTATGCCACGGCGGACGCGGAGGATTTTGGGCGGATCAGCGAGCGGTACGTGCGGCACAGCGATAGCCTGTACGCCCGGCTGGTGCGGCAGATTCTGACGGAGGAGGAGTGGCGGCCTCCTCGGCGACCGCACCAATTCACGCACAAGCACCGGCGGTTCCGATTCCACCTGCTGGGGCTGGCGCATCTGCCAACGCGGCGGGAGATCTCGACGTGTGCGTATACGCAGAAGGTGATCAAGCTGGCCAGGATGTTGCGAGGGCTGGGCCACGTGGTTATGTTCTACGGCGTGGAGGGCTCGGAGCTGGCGTGTGACGAGAACGTGACGGTGTTGCCGGAGCAGGTGCGGCGGGCCACGTACGGGGATTACGATTGGGACCGGGAGTTTTTCCGGCACAGCGGGACGGACCTGGCACAGAGGACGTTCAACGAGAACGCGGTCGAGGAGATCAACAAACGAAAACGACCGGGGGATTTCCTGCTGTGCACGATGGGGAACTATCAGAAGCCGATCGCGGACGGAGTGGGGGAGGGGATGTTCGTGGTGGAGCCGGGGATCGGATACGAGGGGGTGTTTGCGCGGTTCCGTGCGTTTGAGAGTTACGCGTGGATGCATTATTTGTACGGGCGGATGGGGATGGTGAACGGGGATTGGTATGACGCGGTGATACCGAATTATTTCGCGAGGATGGATTTCCCGTACCGGTGGAAGAAGGAGAATTACGCGCTGTACATCGGACGGGTGGTGAAGCGGAAGGGCGTGGACGTGGCGGTGGAGGTGACGCGGGAGCTGGGGATGGGGCTGGTGATCGCGGGCCAGGGGAGCCTGCATAATTCGGCGGAGCAGTTGGCGATTGACGATCCGCACGTGTCGTTTGTGGGGGCGGTGGGGCCAGAGGTGCGGGGGGAGCTGATGAGCCGGGCGCGGGTGGTGATCGCGCCGACGTATTACATCGAGCCGTTTGGTGGT
>Ga0180431_10008102_pt1 | contig 12113 bp, 6 predicted proteins | sample SS_ome_11_FD_132459 | JGI IMG/M metagenome (GOLD analysis project Ga0180431, IMG submission 132459) | Hypersaline lake sediment archaeal communities from the Salton Sea, California, USA - SS_1_MS_1 metaG | ecosystem: Environmental > Aquatic > Non-marine Saline and Alkaline > Hypersaline >... | reverse complement strand
CTCGACCACCGTCCAGAGAAAAGCATGGCGGATTTCTGCCGAACGAGAGGCATACACCTGTTGTGTTACGGTACGCTGGCCGGCGGGTTTCTCACAGACCGGTGGCTGGGAAGACCGGAACCATCCGGCACACTCGCGAATCGTTCTTTGACGAAGTACAAACTCATGATCGATGAGTTTGGAGGTTGGGATGCCTTCCAGGAGCTGTTGAGACTGCTCGATGGGATCGCGGTTGACCAGGGTGTAAGTATCGGTAACGTCGCTACCCGCTATGTATTAGCAAGACCGCAGGTTGCGGCTGCAATCGTGGGCGCAAGCAGTACCAAACACTTGCAGGAAAACCTGCGCTTGATGTCGCTCAGGCTAGACGAGCGAGACATCGATCGGCTTCGCGAATTCGCCGTACCGCGCTCGGCCAAAGGGGACGTCTACGATCTCGAACGAGAGCCTGAATCAATTCACGCGTCGATCATGAGATACAATCTCAATCGGGGCTAAAAAGACTGTTGACCGGTGGTGGGCCGGCCTCAGCGGTGTAGGCTCACCGGCCCTGCCTTCACCCAGCGCCCGAACCACTCGAGATTCCGTTTCATTGCGTCGAGTTGCAGCCTAGGTTCCTGAATCCCGTGGGGCTGGCGTGGGTAGACGACCATCTTGACCTCGACGCCCTGCCGCCTCAGCGCGTTGTAGAATTCGTAGCCTTGTCCGACCGGAACTCGTGCGTCCTCTTCTCCGTGTTGAATCAGCGTCGGGGTTGTCACCCCTTTGACGTTGAACATGGCGGAGTGCGACCGCCAATTCTCGAACACGTCCCAATACTCGCCGCCAAAGTAATCCGGGATGAAACCGGCTATGTCGGCGGTGCCGGTAAACGACATGAGATTGTTGACACCTGCGCCGACAGACGCAGCCTTGAAGCGGTCTGTTTGGGTAACCACCCACGATGTCATGTAACCGCCGTAGCTCCAGCCCATCACGCCCAACGCACTGGGGTCGGCAATACCGCGCTCTATCATGGCATCCACACCGGTCATTATGTCACGGTAGTCACCACTACCCCAATCTCCATAATTGGCGTAGCGGAACTCGCGGCCGTAGCCACTGCTGCCACGCACATTGCAGCGCAGAACGGCAAAACCTTGCTCTGCAAACGACGCAATCGAGTAGGCGCCGCGACTGGCAATGAAGCTCTGCGTGAACACCCCCGTCGGTCCTCCGTGAACTACAACGAGCAACGGTACACGCGTCCCGCTAACATACCCTGTGGGGAGCGTTAGCAACGCTTCGATATCCATGCCATCCGAGGAGTTCCACGTCACGACCCGGGTATCGCCAATAGGAATGTCCGGGATGTCTTGTATGGAACTAACCCTCGCCGGTTGAAATCGATCGATCGCAGATAGGAATGCCTCAGGTGGAGTATCCGGCATCTCCGACACATATCCCAGATGCGTGCCAGATACGTTCAGCCTCGGGCCACTCACCATGAGGTTGTCCGGGGTGATGTCCACAGGTGCCCCGCCATCCAGCGGCAGGGAACTGACGCGATTGATCGTCCTGTGAGTCTCGGAAATAAGCACGCCTCGCCCATCCTGGCTCCACCCTACAATTCCGGGCTGCTCGTCGTAGCTCGAGGCCAGGGGTCTCGACTCTCCGCCATCGGGATCCAACACATGCACACGTGAAGTGAATCCCCATGTCGGCGGATCATCGCTCACCGTGTACGCTATCCAGCGCCCATCGGGCGAAAACGTCGGTTGACCCTCTGCGGCGCTGGAATTCACGAGTGAACGAATAGACCCCGTTGCTACGTCGACGACGGACAAGTCGGTTCTCGTCCAATCGTCCACCTTCGGCGTTGGTGCGTGGGCAAAAGCGATACTCAATCCATCCGGGGACCAATTGAAGGGCATGCCAGCGAACAAGCCAAATACGCTCATGCCGGGCTGCGTGAGTCTCCTTGCCTCCCGTTTGCCGTCATCAGCAGCATTGGCGGGTACGACGTATAGATGCACCTCCTTCAAATTCTCGTCCACGACGAACGCATCGTTCTTTTCTTTCCGGTTCTGTATCTCTTCTTCAGTCGGTGGATCCGGCATTGAATACGCTATCGACGTGCCGTCGGGTGACCAAGCGAAAGCGGTCACTCCACTCCTCACGTGCGTCACCTGCTCCGCTTCGCCGCCCACTATTCGAATGCGCCAGACGTTTGCAGTATCATTGCGAGCCGAGATGAACGCGAGCCAGGCACCATCCGGGGACCAGGCAGGACCACTGGAGGATTTTTCTCCCCGCGTCAATTGGTAAGCATCTGAGCCATCGCTGTTCGCCACCCATATCTGGTAGCGCCACTCGCTAGTCTCACCTTCCATGACTGCCGAACCCACCTGAAAGGCGACTCGAGATCCGTCGGGGGAAGCAACCACGCTGCTGACACGCTTCACCTGCATAACCAGTTCCGGAGTCCAGCCAGTCGGCGTCTCCTGAGCCGCGATTTGTGCCCCACCGAACAGGGTCGCTAAGGCAAGCATCCCAATGAACACGGCAGCGTTTCCACTCGTTGTGGATCTCATCTTGAACCTCTCAGACCGAAGTACTACGGATAACCGAGGGCGCTAAACGGTTAACATGTGCCCGAGAACGCGCGGATGCTAGGGGATCTTGAGAGGGATTTGTCTGTTGAGTCGAATAGATCGGCTACGAAGCCTGCAGCGTCTCCAACAGTTCCCGCGCCCGCGCCGCAGCCTCAAAACCCGGATCGGCGTTCCGCCAGACCTCGAGCGCCGATTCCAAGTGGCTCACAGCAGTGTCAATGTCGCCTTCCTCGGTCGCGATCAGTGCCAGCTCATGAAGCACCCACGGATCTTTCGAAACCACTCTTCGAGCCTCTTCCAAAAACTCCCCGGCCCTATCGTGGTCGCCGAGTTTCCTGTAGCAACGACCGATGTCGCGGAGTACGGTCATATTGGTGCGATCGATTTCGAGTTGCGCCTGGTAACTCTCAATCGCCGAATCGTACTCTCCGCGCAGTTCATGAATCCGGCCCTGGGCTTGATGGACATTCGGTAGGAGCGTCCCGGCACCGAAGGACTCGACAAAACTCGAAAGATCTGCCAGCGCCGGTTCGGCCGCATCGGCGTCGTCGAGCTCGAGTGATATCGCTAGCCGCCCTAGTGATGTCAGCTTATCAAACGGCGCACGAAGTTCGCCTGCGACATCCTCGTAAAGACCCTCGGCTTCTTCCAGCCTGCCGGCTTGCACATACAGGTCGAGTGTCATGAGGCGTGTTACCAAGTACTGAACGGTCGCCAGTACCTCCGCCGACACTTCCAGTTCCATCTCCAGGATTTCCACGGCGCCAGATGCAAGGCCGCGGAAGGAACAAGCACGGCGCTGTGCTCCGAGAACGACGCTCGAGTCCTCCAAAGTCCTGGAACGCCGGAGAGCATCGTCCAGCTGTGCAATTTCCGCCTCGAAATTCCCAAAACTCCGCTCCAGTTGCGCTAGGCTCACCAACGTCGAGATGTTGTTTGGGTCCAACAAGAGGGCACGATCAAAGTACTCCTTGGCCTGTTCGTGCTGTCCCAAAACTCTGTGGAGCGCCCCGAGCGATACGAACGAGGCGCTGTTCTCGGGAAATAGACCGGCGTAACGCTCCTGGTATGTGATCGCCTCATCAAAATCGCCATTCAACCGGTGCTGCTCGCCAAGCTCACGCAGGTAGTCGTATTGCGTAGGATCGATCTCGAGGATCGCTTCATACTGTGCAATCGCTTCATCTCGCTCGCTACGGATTTTGTGCAAACGAGCTAGCAGGGCCCTTCCGTCTAGATCCTCCGGCGACAACTCGACGCGCATCTTTGTTACCGCAATCACCTTTTCCGGCTGTTGCATGAAGTCGTAGTATGAGCCCTTGATCTGGAATTGGATTCGCTCGGGCAACCGATACATGTGCTGCATCGCACTTTGGATTGCGGCCGCAGACTTCTCTCTATCGTTCCCGAGTACCGCGACGCCATAGAGAATCGAGTGCGCCAACGCATTGCTCTCGTCCAAGGCAACGGCTTGGTCGAGCTCTGATTCTGCGAGCTCCCAGTCAGATCGAAGTGTGAGCGCGACTGCACCCCGCATAAAGTGCTCGAACGAGGCCATGGAATTGGTGGCAATCTCGGCTACCGGAAGATCTTCCGTTTCTTCGATGTACTGCGCTGGAAGGTCGAGATCGCGCTTCAACTGCACCGATACCCTATCGACAACCTCAAATAGGTTCGTGCCTAAAAAGGTGCGTTCGGCCAAGAGTCTACCGCGGTCGGTGTCATATAGTTGGACGGTAACCGCCAGGCTGTCCCCGTAGGACCTGTAGGAACCTGACACGAACATCGGCACGTGAGCCTCATCAGCGAGGCCGCGTTTGAGTGTGAGTGGTACCCCTACCGCGTTTGGAAACCCCCGCTCAACGAATTCACTCGCGAACCGCTCAGGCGAGGTGACTTGAAAGAAGAGATCCTGGCTGAGGTCCAACTCGAGGGCGCCCGGAATCCCGAAAGAGTACCAATCGTTCCTCGAATCTGCGTCTTCTGAATCAAAGTAGAAGAAGATTAGTCGTTTCCTGAATTCACTCTTGGGAACCACCCGTTCGACTGCGTTTCCGTCCTCGTCCTCAATTACCACTGAACTCGTAACAGCGCCGAGGTCTCTGGTGCCAAACATCAAAGCAAGAAGCAGAACCGACACGGCCAAGTTTGCCGGTATTCCTATCTTGCCCAGACCGGTCCATTGCGACACGGAACCACGGTCGGGCTGGAACGCGTAGATCAACACCGCGGGAAGGAGTGAGAGCAGCGCCACCACGCCTACAATTGGCAGGTGAGGGGACAAGACAAACCTGTTCACCATATAGTCAAGCAACAAGAAGGCACCTGCGACAGCCAGCAAATAGACGCCCACCACCTTCACTATCCCCACCGACGGACGGCGCACCGGTGCGGCGTGCACGTACTGAGGCGAGACACCGGGCGTTGAGGGAGCAGTCCCTGCTCCCTGCAACGCCTTTGCAAAGTCGCTGGCGGTTACGAATCTGTCCGCGGGAGTTTTCTCTAACGCCTTGAGAATCGCCGCAGACATCTGCTCACTGACTGAATTGCGGACAAGCGATGCCGAGGGCGGCGGCGCCGCAACGTGCTGCGATACGACCGCAGACACAGTCGAACCTGTAAAAGGTGGTTGACCGACGAGCATTTCGTACACCAGACAACCGAGCGCGTAGATATCGCTGCGCGCATCTACGTCTTCACCACTTGCCTGTTCCGGACTCATGTACGTTGGCGTACCCACCGCCATGCCCGTGCTAGTAAGCCGTTCGCTTCCCGCGGCACTCACGGCCTTCGCGATGCCGAAGTCTGCGATAACGGCGTGACCACCGTACATAAGGATGTTCTCGGGTTTGATGTCCCGGTGGACCACACCCTGCGAGTGGGCGTGGCTTAGCGCATTGGCAACTTCTTGAGCGATCTGAAGCGTGTCGTCAATAGGGAGCTGCTTTTCCCGATCGATGCGATCGCGTAGAGACTCACCTTCCACGAAAGGCATTACATAGTACAGCAGACCCTCGACGGCTCCCGAGTCGTGCACTGTGAGGATATGAGGATGGTTGAGGCTCGCCGCGGTCTCGATCTCTAGCAGGAAGCGCTCCGCGCCCAGTTGTTCGGCAACCTCTGGTTTGAAGACCTTGATTACAACCTGACGGTTGTGCTTGAGGTCATCAGCCAGGTACACGATTGCCATGCCGCCTTCGCCCAGCTTGCGGGCGATGCGGTACCGTTCGTCTAGTGCGGCGTTGAGCACCGAAACTACGTCAGTCATCTTCCACCGCCTAACATGGCGTCCACTTCGCCACGGCCAGCGATCTCACGGTCGATTCGATCGCCGATTTCCTTCGCTCGTTCGAGATGCAAAGTTAGGTCTTCAACTGACCCCTCTCCAGCTTGGAGTCGCATGAGCGCCAGCCGCAGCTTCTCGAGTGCTGCAACTGTGGCGGTGAGTTCTTCAGCCGAGTCGTCGAGACCGCGTAGCTGTTCCGCACGGTTCTCCAGCCTGTCAACGATGGCGGGAACGTCACCCAGCTGTGAGCGATCTGCGGCAGGCAGTTCATGGTATAGATCCACCGCTGCCCGACTGAGGAATAGCTCTGTCGCGTCAGTTGAAGGGCGAGCCGGCCGCTCGGGCGGCTTGACACCTTTTCCGGCTATTCCAAAGAACCACCGGCCGAACCTCCCAGCCCACAACCTGTGCCACATCGTATTCATTCGCTTCAGCCAGCGGCGTTTGGTGGTGACAGCTGCCTCTTCTTCCTGCACCACCGCCTCAGCTAGAAGTGCGGCACGGATGTCTTCGTAAGCGTACCCTTCCCGCAGCAGCCGACGGGCAACCATAACCAGTTGTATTATCAGAATCAGGCCAACAATGCCAGGACCACCCAGCGAGATGTTGAAACCTTCCGTCCCCGCGGAAGCATTTCCGCCAACAAACACCAGAGCGAAAATCACCATGGTCGTCACTTCGGCGTTACGCACGAAGCCACGTACGAGCGGTGGTGCGCGCAGGTCGCGGCCGCGAGCGTCACCAACTTCTCGTGCCACTTCGTCACCTGTCTGAATCCTGTCTTCAGGGGCCTTCTCCAGGCAGCGATCAATGACAGTGGCGAGACGGTCAGAAGCTTCTGGGCATAGCGACTGGATTTGTGGCGCCGGACTCGACACCTGCAGGGCTAACATTGCCGGAACCGTGGGCGCATCGAAGGGTGCTCGACCGGTTAGCGCATAGAATATCGTTGCGGCAAGCGAGTAGAGATCACTGCGGCCATCCACAGCATCGCCGCACGCTTGTTCGGGACTCATGTAGCGCGCTGTCCCGACAACCTCCCCAGTGGGCTCCTCACAGTCAGTCCGACCGACCTGTGCAATACCAAAATCGGTCACCATGGCGCGGTCGGTGGCCTCCTCGATCATGATGTTGTCTGGCTTGATATCTCGATGTACGATGCCACGCTGATGGGCGTAACCAAGCGCCCAGGCAACCTCCTGCATCACCTTCATCGCATATCTGGTTGATAGAGTGCCGACACGCTCGACACGTTCTCGCAGTGTTTCACCGTCCACGTAGCCCATCACGAAGAACACGTATGTTCCGTGTTCCTCAACCGAATGAATCGGTACTATGTTCGGGTGGGAAAGACCGGCCGCAGTGCGCGCCTCAGCAATGAACCGTTCTCTATATTCCGCGTCAGCAGCCAGCGTTGGTGGCAGAAGCTTGATCGCCACCAGTCTATCGAGTGCCACATCCCGCGCCAGGTACACGATGCCCATACCGCCCCGCCCCAGTTCCCGCTCTATCGAGTAGCGCCCGGCGAGAACTTCTTGGAGCGCGAATAGCTCCGACTGAGATCGTTCGGACATGTGAATAAGAGTAGTGCTCCTTGGGACATCCGGGAAGAAGCGATCGGAATTCCTAATGTCCAATGTCCAAGTGGCAATCACTTCATCATTGGACATCCCTTGTTGGAAGTTGGCTGTTCAAAACTCCTCCACCTCCATCCCTTCCCCAATCTTCCTCAGATTCATGATCCAGATGTCGCTCTCGTGGTCGCTCACGGTGAAGAACAGCTTGTCTCCGCCCGTACCGAATTCGTTTCTGAGCGACTGAAAATCGGGATCGTCGAACTCGGCCAATAGACGCGGGGGACCTCCTGCCGCTGGGATCTGCCAGAAGCTAGAACGCCGCTCCGGTCCGAACGCTTTGTAGTAGATGTACCTGCCATCCGGTGGCCAGGCCACGGCCCACGGCACCGCTACATCTGGATCGTCCGGCAGAGGGGTGAGAATTCGGGACTCTCCCCCGGCTGAAGGAATCACGCGGACTGTCTCCGATCGGATATAAGTGATCTCGAGTCCATCCGGTGACCAGTGAGGATAGAATCCCCCGTCAAACGTGAGCTGTCGAGGATCACTCCACGTTCTCGATGAGCCATCCCGTGTCACAACGTACACCTCAGATCGGCCCGTCTTATCTGAGTGGTAGACAATGCTCGTGCCGTCTGGAGACCACTGTGGAGCGCGGTTATGCCCAGAACCGGAGGTCACCTGCGTCTCGTTCGATCCATCGGCATCCATAGTCCACACGTCGCGTTTTCCGGATCTGAACGAGTAAAACGCCAGCTCATGACCGTCTCGAGTCCACGCCGGATAGAAATCGTCGTGGGGATCGGTAGTCAAGCGTTCCACCGCGTGCTGCCCTATACGAATCCTATAGATGTCCTGCGTTCCATTGAGGTCTGAATCGTAGGCCAGCCAGGTTCCGTCCGGGGAAACCGCCAAACCCTCGATGGTTTGATTGCCGTGTGTGACTGCCACCGCTGTAGAGGTATTCGTCTTGCCCCGTTCGGGAATGTCCAGCGACCAGACATTCGCATTAGTCTGGAGCACCGAATAGGCAAGGAAAGACTCATCTTTGGCAAGACTTACCGTGTGGGCATTCAGGCCAGTTGTCAAACGCACGCGTTCTCCGGCAGCCCTTCCATTGCGCGACACCGGCAGTTGATAGATATCGCGCCTGCCATCGTGATTCGACACGAACACGAGCGACTGGCCATCAGCGGTCCAAACGGGACTCATGTGAAGAAAAGTGGCCTCGGTCAATTGTACAGCTAGCCCATCCTGCAACGAAACGGTCCAAAGGGCACTGGGCGCAATGTTGCCTAGCACAAATGTGCCGAACACGAATGTCGGGTTGCCCGACACAAACGCTATCCTGGAACCGTCGGGGGACCAACTCGGGGAGTGACCATCTGGAAGAGAAACAAGCCTGCGAGGTTCTCCGCCTGCGACCGACACCAAGAAGATCCCACCGTTCATCCCGTATGCAATCCGCGTCCCGTCGGGAGACCAGGTAGCACCGTAAATCTCACCTAGTCCGCCATCGATGCGGGCAATTGTGCTAGGTGTCCCATCTAAAACCGGTAGGATCTGCACGGAGCTACCATTTGGGCTGTTGTTGATGTAAACGATTCGATTACCGTCGGGTGACCAGCGGGGCCAACGGTGATGCCCGGAAACGGAATCGGTGAATGGGATTCCGCGACGGCCGACACCAGCTTCCTTTAGAAAGATCTTCATATCCCCGAGCGGCCCCGAAGAGTAGGCAACAATCCGGCCGTCCGGAGAGATCGCCGGATCCAACTCCAGACCGGGTGCGATTGTAAATCGTTGGGTCTGTCCGGCTGCTAAGGCATCGGGGCCATTCCCCAATACGAGCGCCAACACGAATGCGAATGAGAGCAAAACCAGAAATGTGCCGCCCAAAGCAATCGGCCGCAGTCGTCTACCACGCACCGATTTCTGTTCATGAGGAATCTCAGCAGGCCCAGATGTGAGTTCCTCAACATTCAGAGCTTTCGCGAAATCGGCTGCGCTTTTGAATCTATCAGAAGGTTGTTTTTCCAAGGCGCGCATCACTGCGGCATCTACATGACTCGGTACAGCTTCGCGTCTTGCACCAACCGGTATCGGGTTTTCCTTGATGACTTTGGTCAGAATGGCATGCGGGCTGCTACCTATGAATGGAGGTTCACCAACAAGCATCTCATACAGTACTGTGCCAAGTGAGTAGATATCACTGCGTCCATCTATGCTTGGATCGGCGTGAGCCTGCTCGGGACTCATGTATTCCGGCGTACCCACCATGAGACCCTGTCCGGTAACCCGCTGATCAGGGTCTCTCGCGACGGCCAGAGCGATGCCGAAATCGCTGATCACTGGCCGACCCGCCTGAAGAAGAATGTTGCCAGGCTTGATATCGCGGTGGACTACGCCGTTTTGGTGCGCAAACTCGAGCGCATTCGCTACCTCGGTCGCAATCTCGACCGCTTGCTTCACGGGAAACGGCCCCAATCGTTCCATGCGTGCCGCCACAGTCTCACCGTTTACGTACGGCATCACGTAGTAGAGCAATCCATCGACTTCGCCGGAATCGAATAGCGGCAGGATATTCGGGTGGTTCAGGCTTGCGGTAACACGAATTTCATCCAGGAAACGTTTGCCTTCGACTACGTTGCGCAACCACGGGTGCAGCAGTTTCAGCGCAACTTTGCGCCCATGCTTGATTTCCTCGGCAAGGTAGACGAACGCCATTCCACCGTTACCGATCTCCCGCTCTATCGTGTACCGGTCCGCAAGCGCTTCCTTTAGTCTTTCGATCGCATCAGGCATCCTGGCGCTATCCCGTTCACGATTGAGGCACGTGTCTCAAATCCGAAAATGGTCTCCGAAGCCACCCAACGAGGAACTTTGGATGCCAGGTGACTAAACGAGCGTTAAAGTACCTAACATACAGTTATCACGATAGGAGTTGTCACAGAGCCAGAAGACCAATCTGGACTGACGTAGGTACACGCTGATAATATTTGTGCAGAGCGTAATTCTAATCCACAAACAAGGCACCAACACATGACGGAACCGACCATTCCCCAGAAGGCGCCCTACCTAATCGAAGTGGAAGCCGGGAAAAGATACGCCTGGTGCGCATGCGGCAAATCGAAGAACCAGCCTTTTTGCGACGCCTCGCACCAGGAAGGAGATCCAAGCCCTGTCTTGTGGGAGGCAACGGAAGACGAGTTAAAGGCTTTTTGTGGGTGCAAGAAGACGAAGAACCCGCCGTTCTGCGACGGCACGCACAACAAACTCTGATCTCATGAAGCAAAGGAGGGCCTGGGCTAGAAACTAGTTGCAGCCTTCCTACAGTCCTAGTTCAAGTTTCCGAGGGCGTCCCCGCAGCTACACGCTTGTTCGCAGAGCATCGCGTTATCGATGTCCGAGATCTACAGTGTTCGGCCCCCACGTCGGCGTGGTGGTGCCTGTGGCAAGGTATTGACCAGTTCAACCATCCGCTCACGCATCGCCTCGTCCGGCAGGCGTCCGATACCGCCACCGATGTTGTCTACCATATGCCTCGCCTGGCTCGTTGCGGGTGTAACTACAGTCACCGCGGGGTGGCTGAGAACATACTTTATGAAAAACTGCGCCCAGGTGGTTGCGTCGAATTCTGTTGCCCATTCCGGCAACTCACGATCGCCCACACGCTGCCAGAGACGCGTGCGCCCGAACGGTTGGTATACCAGCACTCCGATCTTCCGCTCTGCGGCAAGCGGCAAAATCGTCTCTTCAACATCTCGATTGTCAACGGCATAGCCGATTCCGACGAAATCCAGTGGCTCGTTTCGCATCACAGCTGCCAGATCCTGGTACCGGCTGTTGCTGGTCGTGGTGACCCCAATGTAACGGACGTGGCCCTCGGTCTTCAGTTCCTTCAGGATTCCCAGTTGGACCGGGACATCCGCCAGGTTATGTACCTGAATGAGGTCGATCGTCTCCTGCCGAAACCTCTGGAAAGAAGCGTGAATCTGCTCGCGCGCTGCTGTCGGATCGGCCGAGCTCTCACCACGAGGCACGACGTTGAGCTTAGTAGCCCAGAAAATCTGATCAGCTATGCCAAGATCGTTGGCGATGTCTCCTGCTACCTGCTCGGACGCTCCATATCCGGGTGCGGTATCGAACACGGTTGCACCGTTTTCGACCATGGCGCTCAGCACTTCTTTGAGAGCAGCAACGTCCTCGCCGCGCGCCACACGAGAGAATGTTGCCGAGCTGCCAAGGCCGACCGCCGGCACCATTTCACCAGTAGATGGAATGACTCGCTGAATGAGCTGCCTGTCACGCAAGGCATTGACCAAACGAGGATTGAGCAACAGTGCGCCCGCTGCGCCCGCAGTTGTTGCAATCCATTCTCGACGATTGAGCATGATCCTTCTCCATACTTCTAGAAATAAACAGGTAATTAAACTCTAATTTAACTCATTCTATACCGAGTTCAATCGCCATTAGTCTCTGCCGCGGATGGACACGGACGAACGCTGACATTCCTCGCGCTGGATGGGGAAGCCAATCTCCTGCCGTTGTCCGCGTAATTCTGCGTCACTCCGCGGCAAATACCGTCGCTGAGTTCACGATTGGCCAAAAAAAACGGGGAGACCAACACCGGCTCCCCGCTTTTCGACGTTGTTG
>Ga0180431_10008100_pt1 | contig 12113 bp, 11 predicted proteins | sample SS_ome_11_FD_132459 | JGI IMG/M metagenome (GOLD analysis project Ga0180431, IMG submission 132459) | Hypersaline lake sediment archaeal communities from the Salton Sea, California, USA - SS_1_MS_1 metaG | ecosystem: Environmental > Aquatic > Non-marine Saline and Alkaline > Hypersaline >... | reverse complement strand
GAGGATAATGTAGCTGGACTTGAAAATGTGTTTATTAGTGATTTATATTATGCAGATATATATGATGATCATGGGAATTTTTCTAGTTGGGATACAAATAATAACAATATTTTTTCAGAATGGCTTGCAAATAAATCTGCAGATGACATAATCGATCTTTATCCAGATGTATATGTCGGCAGGCTTCCTTGTCGGACAAGATATGAAGTAAAAATCATGGTAAATAAAATTATAGAATATGAGCAAGAACCATGTGATGAATCATGGTTTAAAAGAGTAGTTGTAGTCGGTGGAGATACTTATACTTTTAATGATTACTATGAAGGAGAAGTTGCAAATCAACAAGCACTTGATTATATGCAGGGTTATGAACATGTTAAACTCTGGACCTCTGATGGATCATTAAAAAGGTTTTTTGATGTTTTAAAAACTGTAAATAAGGGATGTGGTTTTTTGTTTTTTGCAGGTCATGGAGGTCCTCACGCCTGGGCTACACATCCTCCATTTGATAATCAAACATGGATATATGCACTTAGAAATAGAAATATGCCATTTTTTTCTAATCAAGAAAAATTACCTATCTGTATTGTCGGTGGATGTCATAATAGCATGTTTAACATAAGCCTTCTTCATCTGAGTTGGACAAATGGTGTACCAGTTAATGAGTGTTGGAGTTGGCGTCTTACACGTAAAATGGGAGGTGGCTCGATAGCAACAATTGGATGTACTGGTCTTGGTTATGGAAAAGAAGACAAACAAGATCCTTCACAAGGCGGAGCTGGTGATTATCTTAACGTACTATTTTTTAAGGAATGTGGTGAAAACCAAAAAGATATACTTGGAGAAGCATGGGGAGATGCTATAAGCTCATATATTGATGAATTCCCAATATACTGGAATCAACATGCATTTAATGATACCGCACTTGATGCAAAAACAGTTCAAGAGTGGGTACTACTAGGTGATCCAAGTTTAAAAATTGGAGGATATTAATTTTTTAAAAAAAAATTCTCTTTTTTTATTTTTTTCTAACAGTTATTCTTGCAGTTATCTTTCCCTCTCGGGCAAGCCATCCAAGAGCCGAGTAACAATCTAATTTTTCTATTTTTGTTTCCCTGGATATTGCGTTTATATCAATTTCGTTATTTTTACCAAGTATTTCCCATATTTTTCCAGCGTTAAAACCAATTTTTTTTGTTAAATTTGTATCACCGATTTTATATGTTCTTTTTTCTTTACATATCTTGTTTTCTCTAGCAAGCCAACCTATAGCTCCATAGAATTCTTCATTTCTAAGATTTGTTTTTTTCTGCAGTTTTGTTTGTACTTGTGGTCCTTCAAAATTTAATATATCATATATTTTTCCTGCATTATTTCCAAAAGATTTAATTACTTCACTCATCTAGTGCATCCTCCTAAGTAAGCAGATGCGTATTCATATATTATATTAAAAATATTTTGGTTTTGAAAAAATTTATCTATATAGTTACTTCTTATTTTTTCGACATATTTAAAAAGGATAATTATTTCTAGTAATTGGAGGAGTTTATTATGAAAGTATGGAAAAGTGGAATATTAATAATAGGCATAATTGTAATACTTGGTGCAATAAGTTTACCGGTTTCGGCAGAATCTGATCCAACTGGTGATATATGGCATTGGTATTATTCAGAAACAAATTGGGGTTGGGAAGAAGTATCAAGTAGAGATAACATTGACATTACAGATGTCTCTTATACAAAAAATGGACTAGAATTAACATTATCAATGACTGTTGCTGGAACTATTCAAACCTCTGAGAGTTTTATGTATATGATTTATTCAGATGATCCTGGTGAAAATAATTATTGGGTAATGTATATGAACGGTGTTGCTACTTGGGGAGCTACTGGTTTTGGAGGGTGGTCAGGTGGTACAATAGAAAATCCGATTTCCGCAGATGGAAAAACATTAACTGCTACGTTTACTATGTCTGAAGATATTGATGTCACACCCTATGCAAATTCAATAGAGTATTCAACATTTGGGGATACAACCTCTGAGTGGTGGCAAGACTGGTATCCAAATGAATATTTCCGAGGAGGAGACGGTGACGGCGATGGTGATGGAGACGGAGATGGCGACGGCGATGGTGATGGAGACGGAGATGGCGACGGCGATGGTGATGGAAATGGTAGTCAACCTAAACCAAAAACACCAGGATTTGAAACAATAGCAGTTCTTGCAGCACTTGGTGTAGCATTCATTCTCTTGAGAAGAAAGCATTAGCTTCTTTCTCAATTTTTTATCTTTTTATTAATTAAGGATGTACGGTAAAATGAAAAAGATTTTTAGATCTCTCTGTGGACTTATACTGTTGATGCTTCTGTGTGGAACAGTAGTCGCACTTGAGATAAACGATAATCAAGATGATGTTGAACATTATATTAAAGAACCTTCCTCACGAGAATATGTCAGCTCAAAACCCAATCTTGATGTAACAAAAGTCTTTTATGATGTGGATGGCGGAGTTGTCACCTTGAGTCTAACGGTAAAAGGTGTCATTGAAGATGATAACTCAATTACCTATTATGCTGAATATGAAAGTAGTGATGAACTATATCAATTTACCTACACTAATGGTAACTTAAATTCTCAAGCATCAGAAATGGTGAATGGTGAAAAAAATCTAATAGGACAGGCAACAGGTGGTCCAACTATAGATCCTGCTAATACCATAAAAGCTACCTTTAATGTCGTTGCTTCAGGAGGTTCAGATGGAAAATTATATGGTTATGCTGGAGAAGACTTCCCTGGAATTGGTGTTAATGAATATTGGGTTGATAATACCGAAGAAATCGATGATGGCCCTGGTAACGGAACAGGAGATGGTACAAGTAATGAAGATGAAGGAACATCGCCTACACCCAGCACACCTGGATTTGAACTTATAACAATCATTGCTGCATGTGGTATAACATTTATTCTTCTAAGGAAAAAACAATACTTGTAATCTCTGGATGATAAGATGAAAAAATATATTACCTTTCTCATCATGATTCTTTTTATTTGTTTGAGTATATCAGTATCTGCTGAAAGTGATCCAACAGGCGATGTCTATCGGTATAATGGTTATGATTCTGATGTTCTCTGGGAACATTATGGAGCAAAAGCTCATATTGATGTCACCGAGGCTTCGTTTAGCATTTCTGGGTCTGATATTACAGTTGCTCTTACGGTCAGTGATAGTATTTCTAATGATCAAACATTTGAATATTATTTTAATCTTAAGACAAATCCTACCTCTTATTACAACTTTGATTATAACAATGGAGATTCAATGGCTACGGGTAATGGTGATTTAGCAGGGTATGTTGATACGAACCCAGCATATTCAATATCCGCTGATGGACGAACAATATCATATACGTTTACAGATGTTGATACCACTCTTGATTACTACATAGAAGCGTATGCTGTTGAATTTGAAACCTATGGAAATACTATTGGACCAGCATGGTATGATTATGTTCCAGATTCTGAAGCAGGATATTATGCAGGAGGAAATGGTAGTGGTGGTGGAAATGGTGGAGGAACACCGGGTTTTGAGATTCTTGCTCTTTTTATTGCCATTGGTGTAGTTTTTATCTTTTTAAGAAAATCAAAGAGAATGTAAGGTGAGAAAATATGAATATGAAAATCTTAAAAATTATCATGATAATATTTCTAATAACTGTTTTTATAGCTTCAACTATCCCTGTTATAGCAGATTTTGGAATAGATGTACAAGTCAATGATGATGCTGGTGAAGAGGGACAGACTATCGGAGATGAAAAAACAGCAGTTGTTGTAAAAGAAAATATTGTGTATGCTGTTTGGCAGGATTGGCGTAATGTATCAGATAATTTACGACCTGATATCTATTTTGCAAAAGGATTAATTGATGAAAAAAACAATGTTACCTTTGATGAAAATGTAATGGTAAATAATATTGCTCATAGCCCTCTGAATGATAAACCAAGTGCTCCTGCAATGGCTGTTGGAGATGATGGTACAATCTATGTCGTATGGACTGACATGCGAAATATTGATAATCAACTAGAAGGAGTTGATGTCTATTTTTCACGAAGTATCGATAGTGGAAGAAGCTTTGAAGAAAATCAGTTAATAGGCTCAACAACAGGTGGATCAGGAGGTGCGTCAATTGCAACAGTAGGAAATTATGTTTATATTGTGTATGAGCATTGTTGCGATCCTGCAAATAATGTACTTAATTTTGTATTAAGTTCAGATAATGGACAAAGTTTTAGCGATCTTGAAACAATCTTTATTCCATCAGAAGGTGAAGCAGGCTCAGGTCAGCCGACTATTGCTTCAGATGGAAGTAATGTATATATTGCTTTTCAGTTAAAGACCGCAGATGATGGTAATAAAGTGGCATTAATGAAGAGCAATAATTATGGTGCTAGTTTTTCAGATCCAATATTCATATATGATGATGAAGGTAGTGCTACTCAATCAGACATATCTTTGGCTATATCAGAGGATAATGTGTATATTGCCTGGCATGATGTCAGAGAACCTGCAGGTGTGTATTTCTCAGTAAGCAATGATAAGGGTTCCACATTTCCATCAACTCAACTAATCGTTGAAACAGGAAGTAGTTATCCCACTCCAGCAATTTCAGCATATGAAGATCATATAGCTATCACATATAGTGGGCGCCACGAAGGCATCTATGGCTTTGTCGTTTTGACCAAAATCAGTCATGATGCTGGTATAACATGGAGTAATGAAACAATCGTGGCAGATACTGATGTAAGCAGATCAGGAATTGGTCCATCTGCAGTATCAGTAAATGATAAAGGAGTTGGAGTTTTATGGATAGATAGCCGTGGTACCTGGGATGAAAATGTGTTTTTTGATTGGTCAACATTTGATGATATAGGAGAGGGTAACGGTAGCATTGATGGTGATGATGAAACTCCTACCCCAAAACAACCTGGTTTTGAATCAGTAGCGGTTATTATTTCAATTTGTGTAGCATTTCTTATCTATAGAAAAAGAAAATAAATACTTCTCTCTTTTATTTTGTAGATTACTTTTTTAAATAATTAGTCTATCGTAGATTAATTGTGAATAAAATAGAACATGTCGAGGAAATATTCAAACTCCTAAAAAAAGGGCTTAGCATCTATGAAACCCCCGTTATTAATAGAGCAAAAAAAGAGATTAATGATACACCATTTAATACCTTAATTTCATGTATATTGAGTCTCCGAACAAAAGATGAAGTTACAGAGCATGCATCATTACGACTTCTAAAAAAACATGATACGCCAGAAAAGATATTAAAACTTTCAGAAAAAGAAATCGAATCTCTCATTTATCCAGTAGGTTTTTATAAAACAAAAGCGAAACGATTACGTGAGATATCGCAAACATTAATAGATGATTATGGCGGAAAAGTACCAGATAATTTTAACGATCTCCTGAAATTAAAAGGTGTGGGTAGAAAAACAGCAAACATTGTCATGGTCTATGGTCATAAAAAACATGGTTTTCTACCAATTGATACTCATTGCCATAAAATACCAAATAGACTAGGTTGGATAAAAACAAAAACACCAGAAGAAACAGAGATAACTTTAAAAAAAATTCTTCCTGCAAAGTATTGGGATGATTTTAATGATATGTTTGTAACATTTGGTCAAAAGATTTGTGTCCCTATCTCTCCTTTTTGTAGTAAATGCCCGATAGAAAAGTATTGTAAAAAAATTAATATTAAAAGTAGTAGATGATAAATTATTTTGTTTTACCATCAACAATAAATTTTTCAATATCAGAAATAGATATATGTTTATAATCAGTTATAAGATCAACCAATTTATCTTTTTCATCCCAATTTGCATAATACTTTTCTTGTATATCATTTAATGAAAAATCTATACCTTTGTTCTCAGCAAGCTGCTTTAGTTGTTTCTCTGTTAACTCATTTAATAATTCTTTTTTAATTGACATAATAGCCCATCCGAATTATGATACATGATACCAAATAATCATTATATAAATGTATCATCCATAATTATATAGATATATTATTTCAAAATTAAGTGAAATGAACCGATTAATTTATAAATGAGTAAATACATTCGTCCTATTACTTGTGGATGGGATGCAGGATGGAGACGATTCCGTTACTTCTCCAGAGATGTTAAAACCACTTATCATACGCTCTCTCAGAAGAAGTAACGTCAGGAAAAAGATTGCAGATTATCTTTTTGATATTAGTCCCAGTGGGAGCTATACTTCTGAAATTGCTTATAATGTCAAGACAACTCCTACAAATGTAATTGGTGCTATTCGAGGCATGAACTCAAGATATAGAAATGATGAGTCATTAATTAGTCTTCAAATAGTTGAGCAGATAAATAGTGGAAAACATAAGGATATAAAGCTTTACAGACTTACAGATTTTGGAAAAGAAATTGTTGAATCGATCAGGGAAAATAAAAGAAGATTTTAAAAAAAATTATTTTTAACAAATTATTTTGAAATTTTTATGTATTATTATCAGTTATTTATAACATAAAATAATTAATATGATATAATCGAAACTCATAAAACAAAGACAAGTATTATCTAAACAAGGGAGTTAGTAACAATGACTGATATTGATATTAAAAAAATACTTAGTTCATATGATAAAAAAAATATTGTAATAGCAACTGTATGCTCCCACTCAAGTCTTCAAATTTTTAATGGTGCAAAAAAAGAAGGATTTAGAACACTTGGTATATCAATTGGTGAAAGAAAGAAGATTTTTGATGCTTTTCCCTTAGGTAAACCCGATGAGTTTTTCACAGTTGACACCTATAAAGATATTATAAAATATGCAGATGAGCTGCGTGATAAAAACGTTATAATTATTCCACATGGATCATTTGTTGAGTATCTTGGTGCAGAAAAATTTTTAAAACTTCAATTACCAACATTTGGAAATAGAAATGTATTGCTTTGGGAATCTGACCGTAAAAAAGAAAAAGAATGGCTTAAAAGCGCAGGATTAACAATGCCTAAACAAATTAAAGATCCTAAAAAAATTCAAAGCCCTGTTATTGTAAAATACCATGGAGCAAAAGGCGGTAAAGGATTTTTTATTGCTAAAACATATAAAGAATTTTTAAACAGAGTTGATAAAAATAAACCATATTTTATCCAAGAGTTTGTAATGGGAACGCGCTATTATTTACATTATTTTTATTCACCAATTCAAAATAATGGATATAAATTAAATAGAGGTAGTCTGCAACTTTTATCTATGGATAGAAGAGATGAGACAACCATTGATGAGGTTCAGAGGTTAGGTTCAATTGCTGAACTTGAAGAAATAGGTATTCATCCCACGTTTGTTGTTACAGGTAATATCCCAATTGTCATGAGGGAATCTTTATTACCTAAAGTGTTTAATATGGGAGAAGCAGTTGTTGAAAAATCACTTGAGCTTTTTGGTGGCATCATTGGTTCTTTTTGTTTAGAAACCGTTGTAACAGAAGAATTAGAATTTAAGGTATTTGAGATATCTGCAAGAATTGTTGCAGGTACAAATCCTTATGTTTCAGGATCACCTTATTCTGAATTGATTCAACCAGATTTATCTACGGGTAGAAGAATTGCTCAAGAAATAAAGTATGCAAACAAAAATAACCTTCTAGAGAAAATTTTAAGTTAAAAAATTAATTTTACTTGCAAAGAGTAGCCATAATACCTATTTGTGCCCAGAGTCTGTTTTCTGCTTCATCAAAAATAACTGATTGTTTTCCATGAGCAACTTCTTTTGTTACCTCATATCCATAATATGCTGGTAAACAGTGCATGAAAATTGCTTCTGTATTTGCTTTGCTCATAAGATTGTTGTTAACGGTATATCCTTGAAACTCTTTGATTCTTTTTTCTTTTTCTATCTCATCACCCATTGAAACCCAAGTATCTGTAGCAATAATATCTACATTATCTGTTGATCCTTTGACTTTATCAGTAATATCTACTTTAATTCCAAATTTTTTTGCTTCTCTTATAAAATATTCATCTGGCCAATATTTTTTTGGAGAAACAATCCTAATATCTATCCCAGATATTCCACAACCTAATAGATATGAGTGAGCCATGTTGTTTTTTCCATCGCCTAGATAAACCAAACTAAGACCTTTGAGTTTTCCAAAATGTTCTTTTATTGTCATTAAATCAGTTATAACTTGACAAGGATGTTCCTTGTCATCAAGACCTGATATAACTGGCACTGTAGCTCCCTTAGCTAGTTCTTTCATAGCTTTATTGCTTTTAGCTCTATACATTATAATATCAACATATCGAGAAAGAACAAGACCTGTATCTTCAATTGTCTCACCTCTACCTAGTTGAATATCACTTGTTGAAAGAAATATTGCATGGCCGCCAAGTTTTGTCATTCCAACTTCAAAGGAAACTCGAGTACGTGTGCTTGATTTCTCAAAAATCATGCCTAGTGTTTTTCCTTTTAAAAGTTCAATTGATTCCCCATTTTTTGATTGTTTTTTTAATTTAATTCCAAGATCTAATATATCTTCTAAATCTTCCTTTACATCTAACATTGATATTAAGTCTCGTTTCATGAAAAATCTGTATGCATCTTTGTTCTTTAAAACTATCGTAAACTAGAAAGACATATAATCAATATATTGATTTTGAAATTGGAAAAATGGGTGTTGATTTAGGGGATCTGTTTGAAAAACATAAATGTACATTTAATGATTTTAAGGATAGAATAATTGTTATTGATGCTTTTAATGTGCTTCATCAATTTCTTTCAATAATTCGATCAAGAGACGGAACACCACTAAAAGATTCCCATGGCAGGATCACATCACATCTATCAGGTCTCTTATATAGAACTGCAAATCTTATAGAAGCAAAAATTCGACCAGTATACATTTTTGATGGTAAACCACATCCATTAAAAGCAAAAGTAATTGAACAAAGGACACAAAGAAGGTTAAATGCTGAAAAAGAGTGGAAAGAAGCGCTTAAAAAAGGTGATATAGAAACAGCTAAAAAAAAGGCTCAACAAACATCTCGAGTGACAGATGAAATTATCGAACAAAGTAAGGAATTGTTAACTGCTCTTGGTATTCCATATATACAAGCACCATCAGAAGGTGAATCGCAGGCTAGTTATATAGTTCAAAAAGGTGATGCATATGCAGTTGGATCACAAGATTTTGATTGTCTTTTATTTGGCTCTCCTATTCTTGTAAGAAATTTGACATCATCAGGTAGAAGAAAACTTCCAAACAAAAAAGCCTATACAAAAATAACACCTGAGGTAATTCGTTTGAAACCAAGTCTTAAATCTCTTAAAATTTTAAGAAAACAACTTGTAGATATGGCAATACTCATTGGAACTGATTTTAATGAAGGGATAAAAGGTTATGGCCCAAAAAAAAGTCTTAATCTTATAAAAAAAACAGGTAATGTTGAAAATGCAATTGCGCTCATAGGTGGATCTGATGTACCCACAATTGATGAGATAAAAGAGATTCGTAATATTTTTTTAAATCCAGAAGTCACAGATGATTATAATATTAAATGGTCAAAACCTGACAATGATGCAGTATTAAGAATACTTTGTGATAAGCACCAGTTTTCACAAGAAAGAATTGAACCTGTTTTAAATAAATTTTCAAAAATTGAGACTATAATAAAACAGAAGAATTTGTTTGATTTTTGAAAAAATTGCTCAAATAAATATATCAATAGACGAATATTATATATATTATTAGTACTATAATTTTAATTAATAGCTATTTGAATGTTACAAAAGTTCAAATAAAAAAATTAGGGGAAATGATAATTATTAATAAATTAAAAAGAAAACACATTGTTTTTTTAGTTGTATTCATAATTTTTATAACTATGGCATTGCCAGTTTCAAGCACTAATTTTTCTTCAAAGTTATTACTTAAAAATAAATCTTTTTTATCTGAAGATAGCATAGAGATCTCAGTTGAGAAGGCTTATGACAAGATTATGATCAATTATAAATTGAATGATTTTGCTATGATAGATTTAGAAATAGATGGAAAAGTATACAAAAAAATTGTATTGGGTGATGAATCACATCTTAAAATTAAAGGTGAACCTGAATTACCAAACATTTGCCGAAGTATAATAATACCCAATAACAAAATAATGGATATCAAAGTTGTAAATACTGAATTTAAGGATTTTGAAAATGTTTTAGTTGCACCCTCAAAAGGAGTTATAAATCGAGATACTTTATATAAAAATATTCCATATGAATTTAGTAATAGCTATGAAAATGATGATTATTATCCTTTAAATATCGCAGAATTAGATACACCATATAACATCCGTAATTTTCGAGGTCAAGTAGTAAAAGTTAATCCTTTTCAGTATAATCCTATTAAGAAAATATTGCGATTCTATACGGATATATCAGTTGAAATCTTTTCAATTGGAAATGCAGAAATTAATAGTATAAAAAGCTCAGAACCAATACAAACAATTGATTCTGATTTCAATAGCATATATGAAAAACATTTTATAAACTATGATTTGAGTTTTTATGATCCTGTAGAAGAACAAGGAAACATGATTGTTATTACTTATGATGATTTCTGGGATGCAATGATTCCATTTGTTCAATGGAAGAACATGAAAGGAATTCCTACAGACATGATTAATGTATCCGATATTGGAAATGCATATGATATAAAAAATTATATTTCTGAGTACTATTATAATAATGGGCTGACTTTTGTTTTACTTGTTGGTGATGCACAACAAGTTCCAACATTATATGCTTCAGGAGGTGCTTCAGATCCAAGTTACTCGTATGTTGTAGGAGATGATCACTATCCAGATTTATTCGTTGGTCGTTTTTCAGCACAAGATATATCACAGGTTGAAACACAAGTTCAAAGAAGTATTGATTATGAAAAATATCCACAAGTTGGCGCGGATTGGTATCAAAAAGGAACAGGTATTGCTTCAAATCAAGGTCCTGGAGATGACGGAGAATTCGATGATGAACATATTGACTATATTAGAGATGATCTTTTAGGATATGCATATACTGTTGTTGATCAGATCTATGATCCCTATGGATCTTCTTCTGATGTAACAAACTCTTTAAATGATGGACGAAGCATAATTAATTACTGTGGCCATGGATGGCCAGAAGGATGGGGAAGTTCAGGATTTAGTAGTTCAGATATTGATGCTTTAATAAATTATAACAAGCTTCCATTTATATGGTCTGTAGCTTGTAATAATGGAGAATTCGATAGTTATAATACATGTTTTGCTGAAGCATGGCTCCGTGCTACAAATAATGAGGGACCAACTGGTGCAATAGCTGCCTTTATGTCATCAATAAGTCAATCATGGGATCCACCTATGGATGCACAGGATGAATTCAATGATTTATTAACAACTGAGGGGAAGGCAACATTTGGTGGTCTTTCATATAATGGTTGTATGCATATGAACGATGAATACGGAGTTTATGGTTGGGAGATTACTGATACATGGATTTTATTTGGCGATCCTTCAATTCAAGTTCGAACCAATACTCCAGAAAATTTAGTTGTTACAAATGAACCTATAATTCTTATGGGATCTCTTCTTTTTGAAATCGATGTTGAGGGTGTTGAAGGAGCATTATGCGCTATTTCTAGACAAAATGAGCTTTTAGGATATGGTTACACTGATAGTTTAGGGCATGCTATTGTTGAGTTCTCACAACCAATAACGCCTGGTGATAATCTTGATCTAGTTGTTACTGCACAGAATATGATACCATATTTTGGTTCATTAATCGTAGAAGGTGAGAGTGATTTTCCTGGAAAACCAGATAAACCTGATGGGTCTAAAATTGGATCTCCAGGTGAAGAATATTCTTTTTCATCAAAAGCAGAAGATCCCGATAATGACCAAATTTATTATATGTGGGATTGGGGAGACGGAAATTTTAGTATATGGCTTGGTCCTTATGACTCTGGAGAGATATGTTCAGAGACTTATACATGGACTGAAAAAGGATTATATTCTGTTAGAGTAAAAGCTAAAGATAT
>Ga0180431_10008097_pt1 | contig 12116 bp, 8 predicted proteins | sample SS_ome_11_FD_132459 | JGI IMG/M metagenome (GOLD analysis project Ga0180431, IMG submission 132459) | Hypersaline lake sediment archaeal communities from the Salton Sea, California, USA - SS_1_MS_1 metaG | ecosystem: Environmental > Aquatic > Non-marine Saline and Alkaline > Hypersaline >... | reverse complement strand
GTGTCCCATACGGAAGGCCCCTTTCCATCTTCATGGGCAGCGCCTTCTATCTGATATGAGCTTGCCCCTGCGCCCCAAACAAAACCTTTTGGCAATGTCACTTCAGCCTCCTTTCCGCCGACAGTTCGCAATCAATGGCCCTGAGCTGTGTCAGGGACCCCGCCTCACACATCCTTCCCGGCTATATTGCTCCCGCGCAGGAAATACCACAAACTTATTTGTGGCGGTTATTCCTTAGAAGTACTTGTGTGCCTGGTTTTGCTGCCAAGACCGATGTCGATACAATCTAATTATAGCATCAAGGGTCATGTTGCAGAGGGATAAGTCCGCAATCTAAACTACGGTTCGCGTCGACGAAATGACGTGTGTATAATCCCGTGCCAGGCAAATTCCGAGGGCTTTTTAGAGGTCACTGCCCTTTTCAGCCCTTAGCCTTACCCGTCGCTTCTTGAAAGGCAGAGCAATAGTTTTCGAAGGTTCTGGAATCAAAGAGAACAAACACTATTTCTTTATTTAAGGGATGTGGCTTGCTCCTTGAGAAATGAAGGCACGGTGCTTGCCGCTATCCTTGCTGCCTCAGATACGGGATAGCCATAGTCACCTGTACTTATGGAAGGAAAAGCGAAGTGATCGGCGTACTATGGCAGAAAGAAATAACCCGATTGAGTCACATGAACTAAGAGTTTGAGGTGATGTCGGGGCAGCTTCATTTCCGTTTTGCTTTGGGTCACCTTGTCTCTCATTTCAGAGGGGTTCAACCCTGTATATGTTTAAATCTCTAATGTTCCTGTCAGTAATCCCTATTTGATATTCTATTCCTCGTCTATGTTGATGATTTAAATACCTAAAGCCTATTATCCCATTATGCAAATTGAAGTTTTGGGTGGCGTGGAAATTAAGGGTATCAATTTGAGCCTTAAGACATCTTGACAATAAGCCATAGCCTATTGCTTCATGCTCCGCTGGGCAGAGGCGATGTCCCTCAGCCGTTGTGATTGGGCGAGCAATTTCTTCCTCAACCTGATATTCTTAGGAGTCACCTCAACCAGTTCGTCCCTGCTGATAAAATCAATAGCTTGCTCTAAACTCAGTTGCACAGGAGGAGTCAGCTTTATGCCGATGTCGGATGTAGACGAACGCATATTGGTCTTCTTCTTTTCTTTGCACACGTTGATAGCTATGTCCTGTGGCCGTGAATTCATCCCTACTATCATACCTTCATAGACCAGTGTACCAGGTTCAATAAAGGTGAGTCCCCGCCCCTGGGCATTATTTAGACCATAAGTGACAGCTATGCCTTGCTCCGATGCTACCAGTGTTCCATTGCGAGTCGAAGTTATAGCTCCATGCCAAGCCTCATAGCCAAGAAAAGTAGTATTCATGATTCCTTGGCCACGGGTGGCAGTAAGAAAAGCATTGCGGAAACCAATGAGTCCTTTTGTAGGTATATGGAATTCCAGACGTATGTTATCATGGCCATCGTTGCGCATATCAGTGAGCTGAGCTTGGCGTTTGCTCAGCATCTCGGTTAGAACTCCCACGTATTCATCTTTGGTATCAATAGTAAGGGTCTCCACGGGTTCCAAAAGGTTGCCGTCAACCAACTTGGTGATAGCTTCTGGCCTGGAGACCTCAAATTCGTAGCCCTCCCGGCGCAGGGTCTCGATCAGAATAGCCAGATGCAGTTCTCCTCTCCCTTTTAACAGGAAGGTGTCTGTGCTATCTGTATCTTGGACCCTGAGGCTGAGATTAGTCTCCAGTTCTTTGTAGAGTCGCTCCCGCAGCTGGCGTGTAGTACTAAAGTACCCCTCGCGGCCAGCGAACGGTGCGGTGTTTACTCCGAGGGTCATCTCCACCGTTGGTTCGCCAACTTCTATGCGTGGCAGAGCTTCAGGGCGCTCCGGGCTGGCAATGGTATCTCCAATGCTGACTTCTTCGAGGCCGGTCACAGCTACTATGTCACCCGCCTCGGCCTCTGCTACCTCCAGGCGCTTGAGACCGAGATATGTAAATACCTCACCTATCTCGTAATGAGTTATGCTCCCATCGGCACTTATACGGACTACTGGGTCGTGGGTGGCAACCTTGCCTCTCCAGATTCTACCAATAGTTATTTTACCTTTGTGGCTGTCATAGTCTAGGTTAGAAACCATCATTTGAAATGGCCCAGTTTCAATTTGCGGTGGTGGTGTCTTTTCTAAGATGCATTCGAAGAGGGGAGTGATGTCCTTGCCTTTCACCCCCAGCTCAGTTACGGCTGTACCTCCAGTGGCACTGACATATAGTGCCGGGAAATCAAGCTGGTCAGCACTGCTGGCTAATTCCAAGAATAGGTTCTCGGTGAATCTAAGCACCTCCGCTATCCGCGAATTTTTCCTGTCTATTTTGTTAATAACTACAATTGGCTTTAGACCCCTTTCCAGAGCTTTGCGAAGCACAAACTTAGTCTGGGGCATGGGACCTTCAATAGAGTCCACTAAAAGTAGGCAGCCGTCCGCCATACTTATGACGCGCTCTACCTCCCCGCTGAAATCGGCATGGCCTGGAGTATCGATGATATTGATTTTTACTCCCCGGTAGACTACGGCTGTATTCTTAGCCATGATGGTAATGCCTTTTTCTCGTTCCAGGACGCCCTGGTCCATTATTAACACGCCCACTTTCTGGTTATCCCGGAACACCCTGCTTTGTTTAAGCATGGCGTCTACCAGAGTAGTCTTACCATGGTCAATGTGGGCGATGATAGCTATATTTCTTATGTCACTGCGATAATTCATATGTGTAGCAAAATTTCTCCTCTTTCCATTCTCGTCTGAAGTCTAGCCTCTCCAGATCTACTCAGTTTCATCGATTCATATTAACTACCACAATAGGAAGTTCAAATGGTGATTCATAGGCTTAACGAAGAGGACGTAGACAACTCGCCTACTTGGCTTCACTGCTGATAGCTACTTCAACATGCGACTGCGACTACGTTGTCTCTATAGTCGACGGCGACTTAGGCAGCCTCTTTGCCTCATTAGTGAAGTCTGTGTATGTAAGGAATTCCTGTTCGAAATCGGTGGTGGTGAAAGTAGTTCTAAAGACAACACATCTAATTCTCTTGTCCTGAAAACTTGCTGCATGGCTTTATCTTTTACACAACTGGATCTAAGATCACCCTAAGCCTAATTAGTTTCGAACAGTCCGAATCATAATACGAGATTCTGAATAGAAACTGTAGTTACAATGTACTCCATATAGAGCTTCTTGTCAAAACGGTTACTAACTTTAGGGAATAGAAAGTTGCCACAACCAAATCTCCGGGGCAGACACTGCCTCTTGGAGTATGAACCTATCTTTTATCGGCCTATTATTTAAACTTTCTGACGTTTTGTACACTCTTATACGGAGTTAATTCCAGGGAGTCTTCAGTAGCCCCAGTTTTCAGGTTTTAGAACTGCCTATCGCTCCTTGGAAAGCCGAGAGGTAGCTTTCGAAGGTTCTGGAATCGAACAGAACGAATACCACTTCTTTGAGGGATGTAGCCTGCTCCTTGAGAAATGAAGACACGGTGCTCGCTGCTATTCTGGCTGCTTCATCTACGGGATAGCCATAGGCACCGGTGCTTATGGAGGGAAAAGAGACGCTGGCCAATTTATTCTCGGTTGCCACCTTTAAACACTCGTAATAGGCGCCCTTCAGAAGCCCGGATTCGTTTCCGCCGCCGCCATGCCATATTGGGCCAACAGTATGTATCACATACTGGGCCTTGAGATTTCCTCCTGTGGTGATTACAGCTTTGCCCGTGGGCAGCCTCCCCTGCTTGGCCACGATTTTCTTGCATTCCTCTAATATAGCTGGCCCTCCGGCCCGGTGTATTGCCCCATCTACCCCACCACCTCCCATTAAGCTGGCGTTGGCGGCGTTAACGATGGCATCGGTAGCCTGTTTTGTGATATCCCCCTGAATAATAGATACTTTCGTTTTATTAATCATCACCTCCATCTTCCATCCTTGCTTTAGTAACGGAAAAGTAACACAGCAAGGGAGTTAAAGCAAACCCAGGCTGGCTAGCTGGATTATGGGGATAAAAGCCAAGAACCGTGTCGGGGGATTGACGTAAATGCTTAGCGTAAGGTAAATTTAGTTGAGATGAAGGCTGTTATTCTGGCCGGGGGGGAAGCGACAAGGCTGCGTCCTCTAACCTGCAATACCCCCAAAATAATGGTCCCTGTATTGAATCGCCCTTTCCTAGAGCACCTCGTCGGCTATCTCAAGAAGCACAATATTGTTGACATAATTCTTGCTGTGGGTAAGTCAACCGAGCAGATTGAGGATCATTTCGGCGATGGCAGCAAGCTCGGTGTGAGAATAGTCTACTCAATAGAGAATTTTCCCATGGGGACGGCAGGAGCAGTGAAAAATACCGAAGGGTTCTTGGACGATTCCTTCATCGTTTTCAACGGGGATATTTTTACTGATATCGATCTAAGCGGGATGATGCGATTACACCGCGAAAGGAAGGCCATAGCCAGCTTAGCTTTGACACCTGTAGAAGACCCTACTATTTATGGGGTAGTGGAGACAGATAGCCAGGGCAGGGTGAGGCGTTTTACTGAAAAGCCAAGTTGGGACAAGGTAACTACTAACATGATTAACGCTGGCATTTATATCTTGGAACATGATATTTTGAGTTATATCACTCCCAACAGCTTCTCCATGTTTGAGCGCGATGTTTTTCCACCTCTTTTGGAGAAGGGACAGGCTATATACAGCTATCCGTCCCAGGACTACTGGATTGACATAGGCACTCCAGATAAATATTTGGGATTACAGCGCGATTTGCTTCATCGCTGTGTGGGCCATGAAGGTACCGAATTTGAAGGCGAAAGTTCTGTTCATCCTTCGGCTCAAATTACGGGGCCAGTAATAATCGGCGGAGCTTGCTTTATTGATAGGGATTCTATAATAAGAGGGCCGGCTGTCTTGGGGACAGGATGTCGTGTGGAAGAAGGCGCTGTAGTAGAAGGGGTGGTATTATGGCAAGATTGTAAAGTGGGCAAGGGGGCCAAGCTTAGAAACTGCCTGGTTGCCTCTCGGTGTTATATTGGTGAGGAAAGCGAGGTTCTGGATGACTGTGTTTTGGGAGATGATGTGCTAATCGGGAAAGGAAATAAGCTATCCAAGGGAATCAAGATTTGGCCAGGTAAATCTATCGAGCCTGATACGATTTCATTCTAAAATTTGGATTTAATGTAACACGCGGTATTTATCGAAATCGCTTCGTATGGCAGCTACAAACTTACTGGTTTTCGCCTTCTTCAGCGGAGCATTAATATGAACGGGAGGCGGTTCTTCCCCCTCCTTTAGAATCCCCTGATTGACTAACTCAGCCAAAATCGCCTGCTTTACCTCTTCATCACAGAGAGGTGAATGGTAAACAGTGCTCATTGAAGATAATAGCATCCCATTAAGATGCTCATCCCCTTTTTCTTCGTGCAGATGGGGGTTTCTGGTCTCAATTTGGAATATGTCTATCCCTTGCTCCATCACCTTGATGTCCTTTGTGGGCAGGATACCGCCAAAATTTTCAAATATAGATACCAACTCCTGGGGTTCCACAGCATATCCCGAAGCAAAGGGCAAGATCTCCGCCAGCTTTATACTCATGGCATGTTCACCGGCATTGCCCGTTCTTACGACCTCGGTTTCAAATCCTGTTTTGGTGGATATCAGGCTATTTAAGTATTTGTTGGTGACTTCCGATATCCTTCCCCATTTTCTAAAGTATACCCCTCCCGAGATTTTGGGTTTATACTGCCATAATATCCTCACCATGCTGTAGGGAGACTGCGCCAGGCTGAACCCGGCAGCATAGTTTCTCACATACTCCAGTACCGCGCCTGGGAAATAGTTATCAGCATCAATGAAGCCGATATACTCCTTCTCTGCTGCCATGGCCGCAAGTAATCCTATTATCATGGCTTCGCTTTTGCCATTACGCACCAGTCCCTCTTCGTCTAAGAGGTCGTCATAGCCGGCGTCCATTGCAGCTTTGGCAATAGCGGGGTCTTTTTGATGAAGAATTAAGGCCTGGCGGAGGGTAAAACGACAAAGCTGGTCCAGAGCATCGCCTTCCATTCTAAATCTGTCAACTTTTTCCCGTTGGCTATTCGAAACTACTATTACCAGGCAATCATGGGGTACGCCGCTAACCACTCCTTCAAAAAGCTTGAGCTTCTCGTCTTTGGTTGGGATGACGATCGCCATCCTGTCCTCAAAGTACTTGATTGTTTCCTCATCTATTTTTGTCACCCCCATGGCGCCATAAGGAGGCAGCTCGCTTTTCAAGCCGGAGTCTAAAGATATCACCTTCTGTACATGGTTCATTCTGACCGAACCAAGTCTCTCTGTATATCTTGGGCTCTCAATAAACATCTTCCTATCCCCCTAGAGGCATAATAGCAAACTCGTAGTTATTGTCAAGAATCGATATCACATTATTAGAAGCGGATGCTCCCCAACTACCCTTGCTGTGCAGCATACCTCCATTAGGGTACACTAGGTGTTCAATGCGGGCAGCGCCGGTCGAATCATCAGGACCGGCCTTGAGGCTCTCTCTATAATCTTGGCGGCAATGCTGCCGTAGGCCCACTTGGTGATGCCGGAAAAGCCGTGAGTGGATAGAACTATAAGGCTAACGGAGTTGTCCTCGGCATATTGGAGTATGGTCTGGGTTGGCTGTCCCCAAAGCGATGTTGAACTAACATTCACACCTTTATCTCGCAGGGCACTTTCCTTTTTACTTAGATAGCGCTTTGCTTGCTTCTCCATCCTAACTGTGAGTTCCTCGTATTTTTCCCCATCAAATCCTGCCGTATGCCTTACAATGTCAGGAACTTGCAACGGCTCGTTGGCCGTTATTAGAATGACTTCACTGTCCATCCCTTTGGCCAAGCCTTCTACATATGGAATGACGCCCTCGGCAAACTGTGAACCGTCTAAAGGCACGAGAATCTTCCGCAGCCCCTTTTCGCGAAGTACTGTTTCTAGGTCGCTTGACCTTATCAAGAGTAAGGGAATATGTGACTTTTGCAATATCTTGTTGGCGATACTTCCCAGGGGCCAGATGCTGAGGCCAGTGCGTCCGTGGGTGGAGATGATGATAAGGTTAATGTCATTTCTCTCAGCAAACTCTAGAATTTCATTGGCAGCATTGCCCTGGACGACCAACGGACTTGCTTTTATCCCTAAAGATGACAGTTCCCCTGCCCTCTTTTCCAAATATGCTCGCAGGGGGCGTTCCAAACAATCGCTTGGTGTACATGCGGTGAGCAAAATGACTTCGCTATGCAATCTTGTAGCTATTCCTTCAGCGTAAGGGAGCGCTCCCTCGGCTAGTTCTGAACCATCCAATGGAACGAGTATTCTTTCGTACATTTTATTGCCTCCTGTTTCAGATATTCATCATTACTCTTCGAGGGCTGAAATACCACCTTGGATGTCAGTTGGATTTCCTCTCGAAATCTTAGCACAGGAAGGTTTTGTAGGCATTTTCATAGCTCCCTAAGCCTTGCTAGTGGGTCCTTATTTGGGCGTGATATCCTTTGCTCTTGAGTTCGTCCAGGATTTGGCTGGCGTCTTCGGTATCTAGGTGGATTATGCAATCCTCCCTTCCGATGCCCGGGGGAGTAACATGGAACAGGGAAAGGATTTTTACTCCGCGTTTGCTAATCATAGCCACCACTTCCTGGCAGCTTCCAACCTTAGCTGGTTCAAAGACATGAAGCCGTGCACCCGGCTGGCCAAATCCCAAGATCCCAGTTGTGAGCTTGTATATGTCAGTAGTGGTAACTATGCCTAATAATTTGTTAGGCTTATCCTTATCGACCACAAGCAGCGCTCCGATCCCACGCTTCTGTGCCTCGCTAACAGCTTGCTCCACAGTGGTGTCAGGAGTAACAGTAAAGAGTTCCTTCTCCATGGCATCTTCTACCTTCATTCTCGCCAGCAGATAGTTTATTTCCCAGATGCTGAGAGACGATGTGGAGGAAGGTTTTGCCTCTCTCAACTTGCGCCTGGTTAGCAGACCCACCAGTTTACCATTGTCCACTACAGGCAAGCGACGTATTTTGTTATCCCGCATAATCTTCTCCGCATCATGGATCAGGGTATTACTGTTCACGGTAATAACATCGGTGTTCATGTACTCCTTAACATACATAGCCTCTTCTCCTTCCAGGATTTGTTACGAAAGATTATAGCATCACCCAAGCCAACTCTCTAAAGTTTAAGTTTTAAACTTACTATTTCGAATGGCTTCACTTCCATTCTTAGGCTATTGCCATCCGTTTTCAGTTCGTATTCCTCTCGTTCCAGCAAATCGGCCACTGCTGCCTTTTTGATTCTACGGAATAGTATGACCTCAGCCGCCGTTTCCTCTCCTTTAGCCTCAAAGAACCTCAATATCACCTCATCACTGTCCTCAGCTTTTTTAAGAGCTGATAGTATGAGATTGTTTGGCTTCAGTTCAAGGAAAGAAAACTCCTGGGGCAAATTTCCTCTAGAAGTGCTTTGAACTGTAAGTGGTAGGTGGTGATACTCCTGGCCATGCTTATACGCTTTAGATTCCTTCCAATCACCGTCGTGATGCTGTAAAGCATATTCGAAGGTGTAGTCTTTGTTGAGCTCCAGGGCATCTGGAGTCGGGATTAGAGCTCCGGCTTCCGCATCCGCAGAAAGAATACCGACGCTTCGCAAAAGCGTCAGGTAAACCTTGCTGTCTCTTATCTCGGTTGCTGGGATGCCCCTGTTCATGAAGGTTATTCCTCTTGTTGCATCGCCGTAGCAGAACCAGGACAGGAAGCTGGGAATTCCAGCCGGTGTCCCTGTTCTTTCCAGGGAGGCAAATAGCTCTGTAGGCTCTGAGACGACGCCGAACTGGGTCTCGCGAAAATATGTCATCCGCGCCTTAAAGGTGTCAAACGCAACCCTGAGTCTTATGTTTGGATACCTGCTATTCACCTTGGTTATAAAGTCGATCCTGGGAAGGTCTCGATAGATGATGACCTCTTTTGTGGCATCCAGGACCTTGTGCTTGTAGAGCTTGGTTTCGAACTTCTCAAACAGTCGGTAAGGCCATCTAAAACAGTAATATCCGTCGCTGAAGATTATTTTCGATTTCAGGGGGCCTTTTTCTATCTTGAAGCTCTGGGGCTTAAAGGTCCCGAAAAAAACACCCTCTCCGCTTTCATTTTTTATCAGTTCGAAGAACATATGCGCATGATGATACAGGTCGCCAATCTCGTTCTCTATGTTCAGTTCATTGCCTTTAACTAAAAGTTTCCCTGTTTTATCGAAAACCTCGATTATTCCGGTTTTGGGGTCAACCCTTAACCTGAAGAAGGGGTTTTCTACTTCATTGCCCCTGACTTCGATAGCTTTTTCTGATTCCTTGGTTCGCTTGATAATCCGGTAAACCTTATAGCCCAGGGGAGGAAGGTCGGCACGAAATCCCAGCTTTACATGCCTGATTTTTCCTTCCTCATCCCTTTCCGACTCTAGAATTTGAGTTTCTATCTCCTCTTCGGCAAATCTGAGTCCGGGTTCTTTGTCCCAGCCTTCCAGTCTTAAATCAACTTCACACCAGGTGGTCATAGCCCAGGAGAGGGGATTAAAGACTATTACTGCTTCTCCTTGAGTATCGACCTTGGAGGCGATGAATTTCAAATCGTCATACAAAATCCTGGAGAGATGCTCCTCGAGGAAGGAAAATATCTCTCTAACCTCATCATAAATCTCGTCTATGCCGCAGCCCGCGATGATGTCATGGAAGGCGATGAAAAGCATCTTTTCCCAGCATTCGTTCAATTCGGTGCTGGGATATTCCTTTCCTAATAGCCAGGCTAGAGTGGCAAAGTACTCAGTCGTGATAAGCAATCCCTCGCCTCTCTTCGCTCCGAGATTTATCCACATCCGGCTTGAGCATACCTGTGGGAAAACGTCGACCAGGTCCTCGTCGTATAACTCCCCCATATGGAGTTCAAATTTTTCCTCCTCCCCCTCTAGAGCTCGGAAGAATTCGCGTGGGGTGGCTATCTTCATCTGGGAGCCACCCTTGTGATCTTCATTCCATTTCCTCACCACTTCAACAATTTCTTCTTGAAGAGGAGTTGAGCCGCTTCCCGAGGGCATGAGAATGTGGGAGGTAGTGGCATATTTATTAAGCTCTATATAGCTTTCATCCAGTTTATCGAGATAGAATCCAGCCCTATATCCCAAGGGCATCCAATGGGCAAGCATAGTGCTTCCGTCAAGCCCCCTCCAGAGAAACTCGCTCTGCATCTCCTGTGCCCCACGTCTAAAGGCAACCCATTTGTATCCCGATTTCCTGTAAATCTGAGGAAGCTGGGCATTCATCCCAAAGCTGTCAGCACACCAGGCAGTGGGAACATCCACGCCAAACTTTTCTCTGCAATACCTCTTGCCGAAGAATATCTCCCTTATCACTACCTCTCCATGTGGAAGCATGGTATCGGCCATCAAATATTGGCCATCCACTATCTCCAGCTTCCCCTTCTGTATCATCTCCTTTATTTCCCGCCAGAGCTTGGGATTCCGTTCCTCCAGCACTTTCAAGGGAAAAATTTGTTCCCAGCAGAACTTATATTCCTCATACCTCTTCATTAATTCAATAGCTTGTTGCAGAATACCCTCATTTATCTCGAGATATTCTTCTTTAGTGAGTGCCCAAGCCACATCATAATGAGAGAGTGGTACAATATATATTGTCTGCATTTCAACCTCCAAATATCTCTACGCTTGCTCTATGTTTTGCGATACAAGCCACCTGAAAGCTCCACTGCTTTCCCTTTGTCATTCCCTCCCATAAATGTTGATAAAACCGTCCTCCATAAGCCCAGTTAAGGCCAGCTTCTCCATCTTCCTAGCGCCAGCTCGTCGCTTCCCTTGGAAGGAATTTCCCCTGCACTGGTGATATGAATCTAGACATTAAATAAGAAAGTAACTATATCTCCATCCTGGATGATGTAATTTTTGCCTTCTGTTCTCAGCAGACCTCTTTTTCGCGCTTCAGCTAGATTGCCACAGCTTTCCAAGTCACTATAACTGATTACTTCAGCTCGGATAAATCCCCTTTCCATGTCGGAATGGATCTTTCCTGCCGCTTTTGGTGCTGGAGTCCCACCGGGTATAGTCCAGGCCTTTAGCTCAGCGGAAGCTGTGGTAAAGAAAGAAATCAATCCCAGAAGGCGATAGGAAAGGTCGATAACCCGGTCAAGCGCCGGTGTGCTTAATCCCATAGCTTCGCGGAATTCCTTGGCCTCGGCGTCACTGAGCTGACCTAGCTCCATCTCCAGCTTGCCGCAGAGAGCTACCACGGCAAAATGCGGGTAAAGAGAACGCAGCTCAGCTTCCGATTGCGGGGCCTGTGATATTTGTTCCTCTCCTATATTAAGGACCACCAGCATGGGTTTGGCGGTAAGAAATTGATAATCGGATAGTGTTTTAAGTTCGTCTTCAGCCAAGCCCTGCTGCCTTATTGGTATATCTTTCTCCAAGCCTGCCTTAACCTTCTGAAGCAAAAGTTGCTCCCTTAAATGGAGTTCCCGCTCTGCTGCTTTAGCCCCTTTTAAGCTCGTCTCCAGCTTGTCAAGTCTTCTCTCGATAATAGCTGAATCGGAAATAGCGAGTTCTAAATCTAAGGAGGCGATATCTCGTTTAGGGTCTATGCTTCCTTCGGGATGAGGAACCTTTGCATCTTCAAAAGTACGGACTACCTGGAGCAAGGCATCGGCGGTAGTTAAATAATTCAAGAATTCTCCCCCCACTCCTTCCCTACCGAAGCCCTTGAAAGCCCCTGCAATATCCGTGTAATTCACCTCTGCGGGAACAATCTTTTTGGGCTGGAATATGCCTTCCAGCATTGATAGCCGGGAATCGGGCACTTTAGCCACACCGGTGTTTGGAGCCAGTGTCGGGGAATAAGCGGCAACTTCAGCCTTGCCTCTGGTTAAAGCATTAAAGATAGTCGTTTTGCCACTCTTGGGCATCCCGATAATGGCAATCTCCATGATTATATCCTATCATATTTTGTTTTTGAGCTTCTGCCAGGG
>Ga0180431_10008096_pt1 | contig 12117 bp, 17 predicted proteins | sample SS_ome_11_FD_132459 | JGI IMG/M metagenome (GOLD analysis project Ga0180431, IMG submission 132459) | Hypersaline lake sediment archaeal communities from the Salton Sea, California, USA - SS_1_MS_1 metaG | ecosystem: Environmental > Aquatic > Non-marine Saline and Alkaline > Hypersaline >... | reverse complement strand
CAGGTTGATCATGCCCTTGGGCACGGTTCCCTGAGAGAAGTAACGACGGTTGTACTCTTCTGCCCAAAGATGCGAGGTAACGGTAGTGACAAGGGTTTCAAGTTCTGAGAATCCGTAACCGTTAGCGAACACGTTTGTTCTAGGGTTACGAATGCAGAACGCCATCTCTTCGGCAGAGAAGGTACGTACGACCTTGTTTTCCATGATCTGAACGTAGTCCACCATCGGCTTTGCCGATCCGGCCTTCTCACGACCTCGACGGATGGTTGCTGCGTCTACAGCGTAGAAATTGTCAGGCTTTCCATTGCGTCGATGCGTGACTTCAAACGTCATCTGGTCATACGTAAGAGAGTCACGTACGACCTTTTTGATAAACGCTTCAAAGTCATCCTTCTTCATGTCCTCTTCGCGACCTGTGTTCAGCAGGAACCTACAGATATCACTGGTCTCTTTGAGTTCAGCCTTTGTCATCGACTTCTTATTCTGTTTATCCCGACGCTTGATCTGGAAGCCGATGTGGTACTGATCTTTCTGCGTCTGAGCAAACGAAGCCGCTTGAGCGATACGGGTCTGCAACACCGCAGCAACGACCGAGTTCTGTTCAGCCATTCTCTGCATGTGGGTGAACGTGACGTGAGAAGGTTTGTCTTTGTAGCCGAAGTTATCCATGAACTGGAACGGGTCCACTTCCACGGATCGGCGTAGAGCCTTCATCAACTCCGCTTCTACCGTACCCATAGCAGGGAGCCTTCCGGGCTTCCGAAACTTGGGTGCGTTACTTACCTTTTCTACGAGTCCCGCCATTTCATATCTCCTGAGTGATGGCGAGTTAGTCCTGCTTCTTGGCTTTCACGGGTTTACGACTCTTACGAACCTTCACACCTTCAGCAACATCGAGAGACTTGTTGAGATCTTCAGACACTTCACGAACCACCCGCATCGCTTTGACCGACTTCTTCATGTCACCTTCCTCCAATGACTTGTTCTTACCGTCGCCACCGATGGTGCTTACCTTCTTTTTCGGCTGGTTCTCGCCACCAAAGGTAGCGTCAGGATCAGCACTGGTCTTGCTGTCATTGGTCTTGTCCTTCTTCTCGCCCTTTTTCTTGCTGCCCTTCTCCTCAGTCGGATCACCGTTGTTGTCTACAACCGTCTTAGGCTGATTCTGACCACCGAAGGTAGCCTTCTTGTCAGCCGAGGTCTTTGAGTTCTCAGCCTTCCGCAACTCCTGCTGAAGTTCCAGATGGTTCCCACCGTAGATACTATCAAGACCCAACATCACACCCTTTTCTTCGATTGCTTTCGCAATAGCTTCATCACTTGTCATCGCCACGTTCTCCTCTTTATCAAGCGACTTGTAGGACTGACGTTCTTCCCACTCATCGGCCTTCATCTGTGCCGTCTTCATCTTTCTAAACGCTTGGTTAGCACGAACTTTGTAAGTCTGTGCCTGTTTCTTAGCACTCCTGTATCCTTGATCGGTGGAGGACCGTTCTGCTCTGCTAAGAGCCATATCGTGCTTGAGTTCAAGGTCTTTCCATTCCTGCTCAAGTCTCTTTGCCGTAGACCTATGACTTCCACCACCAGCCCTCCTCTTCGACTCGTAGACGGGGTTACCTTTTTTGTCCATTCCAATAACCCGACCACCATGACTACCGGGGCCTTTTCCTTGACCGATAGCCGCACACATACCTTTTCCTTTGCTGCGAACTTTCTTACCGGGAGTATCACACCCCTTGTCAAGGCTCTTGAAAGGCTCTTCCAAGTTGTCTTCAAAGACACCGAGCATTCGATCACCAGCCTGTTCTCTGGTCAGCTTGATGGGACGCTTTTTTGCGGCCTCTGCTTCACCTTCCATCTTTGCCAGACGAGTGTAGTAAAGGTGATCTTCCATGAGGTGATCCATGGCGATCTCACGGGCCTTCGCTTTGTCGTTGGTATGCTCTTTCTCTACTTCGATACCCATCGTCAACTCTTTGCGAATGAGTGACGGAGTAGTGCCATGCTTCTTTGCTGCATCCATGATGCACTTACCGTCTGCCTTACCACCTACGATAAGGTTCTTTCCTCGAACGATCTTTGCCATCCCTATGCTCCTATGTACGCACGGATTTTTGCAAGGAGCAGACGGGCTTTCTGCTTCTTCTCTTCCGGTGCATTCCCGTTTACAACACTTGCGGCCATGTCTACCCACTGACGAAGCATCGCTTTGGTGATGCCTTCACCGGATGCTGGTTTGTCAGGATACCTACGAGGCTTAGGCGCACCGTTAGGCGCTACCTGAGTACGGTAGATACCCTTGCCATCGTTTCTCGAATGTCCTTCATGTCCCTTGGTCGTACCCATCTGAGCCGTGTGCGCTTTCTCAAGCGAGTCACCGTACTCCTTGTCGATATGTCTGATGTTGAGGTCAAGGAACTTCTTGTACCACTCCATCATGTCGGAAACTTTGTCTAGACTGTAATCGTTGAGGCTCTTTGACCAGTCAGGGAACTTCAACTGACCTACTTCAGCCGCCTCAAAAAAGTCAGGAAGGATGTACGTACTTCTCGTGACGCTTACCGTATCACCGATAGCTTTAGCGGCATGCTCGATAGCCTGTTTGAGTATCGCCTTTCGTGCCTTCACAGTCTTTGCACTGTTGACTTTCAGGCGAGAGAGTTCACGAAGCATTTCAACGGTAGCGATGTTCGACCGCATGTCGTGAACAACCGGGATGCCGTACTTTTCCTTTACGTGTTTCGAGTACTCATCATACGAGATGGGAACTTCCCGACTGATCTCCTTTTCCGTAAGGGAGATACCTTCATCGTCCGCATCCTTTGGGGGACGACCACGACCAGCGAAAGAAACAAAATAAGTCCCATCATCGTCAGCACGAAACTTTACCTTCTTTCCTGCCAGACTACGGATCTTCTTTTCAAACGCCTCATCAGCGCCCATAGCCTTGATCTCTTTGTCTGAGAACTCAGGGAAGACCAGCTTGTTTCCCTCGATACCAGAACTCGGTACAGAGAAGAGGGGATCACTTGGTTTCTTTTTTGCCTTCAGTTTTCTAAAGAACTTTACAGCTTCAGGACTATCGGAACGCTTGATATCAAAGTGCCACTCTTCACCCGCCTTACCACGAAACTTGAACTCAACCCGACTCGGCGTTGCTTTCACGATATGGCGTGCCTTCAACTGAGTGATACCAATACCTTCACCGATCTTTGTAACCTTACCTGTATCTTCGTCTACCTCGGTAGCTCTCTCTTCCTTACCCTTCTGAGAACCGGCACGTACTGCTTTGATAGCTCCCAGAAGAGCCATATGGTCAAGCATACCTTCCCGATCCATCTTAGCAGAAGAAACAGCCTCTAAGATATTGGCTACTGCGGAAGGCCAGTTACCGATGTTGTCTCGAATACGGGACATCTTCACTTTCAGACGCTCGACGATAGCACTCTTAGCACGTCTGGACTGGATCTTGAGACCACCGGAACCCTTCTTAGCGATGTAGTGAAAGCGGTAACCGGCCTTGTACTTCGGATGGCTCTTTTCGTACATGACGGCATGGAAGGCAGCGTCGGTAACACCTGAGTGTTTCCATTTGCCATCCTTATCTTTGTACGCCCACCCTTGAAACTTTTTTCCGTTCTTTCCTGTGAACTCTCTCAACTGAAGTTCAACCACTCCCTTTTGAGGAAAGAACGCGATCTCGCCGTTACTGACCTTTCCGTATACCTGACCCTTCAGTCGCCCTTTATCAAAAGCGTCAAGGGCGTCACCACTGATCTTTCTGGTTTTGTCACGAAAGATACTTATCGAGTTACGGGTATCAATAGGCACCCTGCCCTTGGATGCAGTCTTCTTCCGTTTTGATTCATTACCAAGTACGCGACGAACAGCCTGTTCATCATCCTTGCGAACCTTGGTTTCAGAAGGCTTTGTTCTCTTGCTGGTATCTCCCTTTGCTTTTACCTGAGATACCTTTCCCGTCTTTGATCGTTTCGTGTAGGCCACATGACCCTTTTGTTGGGCCTTACTAAGGAGCGACTTGTGCAGTTTGGGAATAGTGAGTAAAGGCCCACGAGGTCGAGCATGCGCACCACGACGAGAACTATCAGTTGTTGCCATCAAAGGGACCAGAGGTACGAGTCTTGCGTTTGCCGTTATCTCTGGGTTAGAGTTGTCAAGAACTTCGGGCGGTCTACGCAAGAGTTCGTTGAATACTTCCAACTGGTCGTCCTGAGTGGGAACAACCGGAACAACTTGGTCTGCTTCTGCGATGCTGTTTCTCATGAGCCTTCCTCAAAAAGCCAAGGTGCCCGAAGGCACCCTGACACGTTTGTTCCTACGTCACGATGACCGGCTGTATATTGTCATCAGTGTTGGGGGCATCGGGTGGGGTATACTCATCCGATCCGAAGCTCTTAGCTTCAGCACCAGCCAACTTGAGTTGAGCCTTTTGATCCTCTGTGACGGGAACAGAACTCGGTACATCTGCCTCATCGGCAGAACTATTATCTTCGATCAAAGTTGCCTCTACTTTCGGCTTCCCTGCAACCTTGTTACGGATCGCTTCCATCTTTTCACGCATCGATTTTTTCTTCGATACACTTGTAGGTTCTGGTGCAGAAGGGATGTTCTCTGCCACCTCTACCGTACTGGTGTTGCGACCAAGACCGACGCTCCCATGTTTGGGAAACGCCTTTCCACAATGAGGACAGATCACTTCGTCACTTCCCACATCCCCGTTGTCGCACTTCTCACAGGTAGTGAACAGTCTGGTCTTGCGGTTTGATCCATCAACCTTCACTCGACGAAACTTGTATGGGCCATGCTTCTCACAAAACGCATCTGCTCCGATGCTGCGAAGAAAAGCCCGATCTGGAATAATACCTTCTGACATAACATGCTCCTCTATATGTTTACGACTCTGCACGCAACCTATCAAAGTGTTCGTGTGCGTGCTTATACGCCTTCAGTGACCTTTCGTTGACAAAGCCACCCTGCTTCTTGTGATCCTCCATTTTATTTATGGTTGCCTTTAGCTGCTCCTTACTGTTGTTGGTTACGTAACCAAACTTATGAACGTGTTCATCGAGTTCCTTGTTGCGGGACTCGACCCTCTTTTTCTGCCTAAGCTTCTGTCTCTCAAAGTCCTTATCGTACACGGGTTTTCCCGTTTTGGTATACCTTACTACATTACCACCGCGATCTCCGGGTGCTTTGCAGAGATCCATGGGGATGTAGAAGAGAGACTTTCTCTCTTCCCCTGTCACGAACTCCCGGAACGTATCGAAGTGAGAACGTGAACACTCCCATCTACCACTACGGTATCCATCAGGCATGATAACGCTAGACAGGGGTGCCCGGTAAACCTCTCCTCCACGATCAAAATACTCTTTACCGTTTACGGTGACGATGTGTCCCTTGCTTTTATCTTCTCCCTGACCACCACGCTTATCAGCATGAGGTTTCACAAAGACCCTCTTACCTTTGACCGTCTTGTAGTAGCCTTTGACTTGAGCTTTGTTCAGATCCCCCCGCTCAAGCATCGAGATGGCAATAGCGACCGCTTGATCTTGGTCGTAGCCTTCATCCATGAGGATCTTGACCTTCTCAGAAATCTTTCTGTTGTCTTCTCGACTACGTTTGCCCTTGCATAGCATGCCGGGGATGTACAGAGACTTACCTAAACGACGCTCGGCCTTTGCGTAGATATGCTGTGCGATACCTTCAGCATCGTTACCATGCATCTTGATTGCACCTTCTATCACATCGTCCAGATCCACATCAAAGTAGATCTCACCTACTGCGGCCTTCAGTTTCTTTTTGTTCGTACGGCTTTTCGTAACCGCCGTTTTTACCTGCTCCAACAAGCCCACAAAGCGATCCTCTTTAGGAGAGTCCTGAGGTGGGAGCAGTTTGTCCAGATAGGCGAGAGCTTTATTGGGAGACTCACGGAGGAGCGAGTGGAACTTGTCTGACATCGGACCAGCCAACATCCGTACTCGGGGGTCGCTTGAGATACTATCCTCTGTATGCTTTGTCCTCTTATCGCTGTGTTGCGGGACAAAGATCAGCTTACCTGTTTTCTTAGAGCGTTTTGAGTAACCACGAATGGTTGCCTTGTAAAAGTCACTTAGTGAAACCATCCTGTATCTCATGGGAAGAGCCTTTCTGGTAGACGCATAAAAACGACGGATGTCTCGGATAGCATCATCAACATCATCTACTTCGATGTAATCAGTGCGGTCACCGTCTCTAAGATCGATAACACCATCACCATCAGTAAGTACTTCTCGGATCTTGCTGATCTGGATAGGGGTTGGGGGTGCAGCCAAGTCAACACTATGCGAACTAGTCAGGATACGGATCGCACCTTCTTTCATGAAGGCATTCATTAGACCTGTACCACTTGCATCATGCATAAGGGGGAGGTCTATCTGTCTGTGATCCTCTTCACGCTTTCCTGCGGGACCACCTACGTTCTTACCGCTATAGTCAAGCAAGTCCCCATCGGGAAGGATGTAACCCGCTTCGTTGATGTCATGGGTAGTACCCTTGACTGTCTTAGCCCACTCAAAGATATCATTAGAAAGCTCAAGCTCTTCTGCATCATCCGAAGTCAGTTCGTCATCGTAGTTCTCTTCGTAGATCTCTCTTACCGTTCTCTTGTTGCCCACACGGTCAAGTGCCTCTTCGGTGTACGTCATCTTGTCGAAGTTCATTGCCTGAAGTTCTCTTTGGATGTCGGAGAAGTAAGGCATACGTCCATCACCCCAAAGCTCTTCAACGATAGCCACCTTGGTGTTGTGCTTGGCTACCTGCTCTGGTGTGTTCAAGTTGGTGATATCGATCTTCGCAACGAATGGATCTGGATCGATAGTAAGACCCTTCTTAGGTTGCTCTGCCTTCCTTGATCGGGGTGCAGAGGCTTTGACGTAGTAACGTTTACCCTTGACAGTACGGTAGTGAGCTTTGGCTTTCTTCAGATCCTCTGGAACCTTGATCCCATGATACTTTGCTGCCTGAATGATGTGGTCTTTGTTCAGCCCGTACATATCGAGCCTACTCTCAGTAACAGCGTCTTCAACTGACCCACCCTGCTCTATCGTAGCCAGTGCACTACCCATAACGTCATCTTCACAGCCGGGGCAGATCCCTTCCCAGCTAGTCTCGTCCGATCCGAAGAGAGCATTCAAAGAGCGTACTTCGTGTTCGTTCCCACAGCGAAGGCACGTTCCCTTCTTTGGTCTGTCTGCCGATGCACGGACCCTTACCTGTTTACCGTTGCCAAGTGTACGGATATGGGACTTTGCCTTTTGCAGACTCACTTTTGAGTCCCCAATACCTCACACGTGTGACGGATGTCTTTCAGGGCAAAAGTAGCTACCGCACGCATGGCGGTATGCTCGGGGTTAGGTTCTTTGTGTGCCATGATCATCGCTTCGGCATAGCACCGGAGACAACCAGAAAAACAGGCCACCTGTTGGGCGTGGTGACGGAAGTCCTCGATGGCATTCGCCATGGACTTGGAGATGGTCTGTACGTGATCTATGTTTTCTTGGATTTCAAGCATCTCATCGCCTTCTGAAGACAGTCTTCGCAGACTGGTTTCTTCACGTTCTTTGTGGCGCTGTCGAGATGTTTGACTTCCCCGATGGTACTTATGAGGAAGGCACCTTCAGAAAGGGCCTTTCCACACAGGGTTTCATCAGAGGGGTAAGCCTTGGTAATATGGTAAGGGTCGTGTGTCCACTTTCCCCCGTCCACAACAGGCTCGATAAGGTGTACTTGGGTAGCGCCCATGTTCGCTCTCTTCCACAAAGTCCAGTTCTGTATGCACTTTTGGGAAAGTTACGACAAAAGGCACTATGTGTCAAGAGGGATATTTCCCTATGAGTCCGGGTCTTCTTCCTTCTCTACGACCTCAAAGCACTTGTCCAGAACCCCCGCGATCTTGCCCACATCTTCAGGCATAGCGACCATATCCACGCATACTCTGGGTAGCGCATCATGGGAAAAGTGTAGGGATAGGCCGGTTACCAAGGAACCATCCAGACCCAATACCTTACAGAGAAAAGCTTGGGTCTCGTGTAGGTTGTTGGGCGACTTGGCTTTGAGAACACCCTCGCATCTGAACGTTTTCACGTCGCTTTTCGTCACTCTTTTCTTTGACATATCGATCTCCAAAAAGCCGGGGAGCCACAAGGTGTGCGTAGGTGTACAGGTCGGAGGGGTATCGGAATGAGCCCTGCCACCTCCTGTGACTCCCCGACAGAGGGGGACTACTCTGGCCTATCGTCTTCCGCGATATCGGCAAGGATATCATGGGCATCTGCGGTACTCTGGTTGAGTTCCTTTTGGAGCCTCTCGACCTCTTCCTTCAGAGAATAGACCTCGTTCTCAAGGAAGCTGTTCTTCAGTACCGTTGCACCCAACACGTACAGGGCTTGGTGGAACTCGTTTTCCATACCCTTGACGTCTCCAATGATCTCCTCTGCCAGCATATGACAACGCTCCTTCACTTCATCGATCATAGGTGTTCCAGAATGCTCACAAGAGCAGTCCTTCTCACCACACCCACACTTCTTCACCTCTTCCATGCTTATCTCCTCATGGTTGTTATGGGGACTCAAAAATGAGTCCTCAACTACTGACCTCTACCGTTCCTCTGATGACCGAACAAGATCCTGTACCGTGGTACTTGCCAAAACTGCATCCCAGACCTGTTCAACTTTCTTGGACAATAGGTATAGTGCGTACTCCTCGTCTTTCATGCTCTGTGGTTTCTTGTGTCCGAAGTCTATAACCTCCCTTGCACCGTCAAAGAAGTCGATCACCTCACTGACCAGAAGTAGCTCGGGATCGATACGCATACGGTAGCCACCTTCCCTACCACGTTGAGCCGTTACCCATCCGGCCTTCTTCATGTCAGCAAGGATGATACAACCAAAGCGTTCGGGAATATCGACGTACTTGAAGATCTTGGTCGATGACATGAAACCCCTACGGGCAAGAAGTTCCAGCATCATCAAACCATACTTGCAACGGTTGGTAAGGATACTCTTCATCACGTTCGCTCTTTCAGTGCGCCCAGTGCAGCCTTCTTGTTTGGGAAGTCTTCTCTGATCATCCCACCGTCATCCATGAGACCCAACAAGTAGTGAGTCCTGTACGTATCCGTGTTTGGCAAGTGAGGACTCATCGGACCATCAGACTCGTAGTACCACCTGACCACGTGAGAGTTATCGGAGGGGAATACACGTCTGGAACCGCATGCCTTACACCTCCCGTCCTTCCCGACCAGACTTCCACCACCGGGATCATCCGGGCAACCCGTCTCATGAGTGCATGTTGCTGGGTTTCTTTCGTACTTAGCCATCTCCCTTCTCCCCTTTGTACAAGTCAGGACGACAGATACTACAGTAATCATCTGTCCTACGATCACAACTGCACATGCCCTCACCGGGACGGGCTACATCACTGAGGAGTTGCCGATCATGGTACTCGGGATCGATGTCGCACTTGGATCAGCACCAGCCCTCTACTTTTTCTGGCCGCTCAAGGATCTCGAATACATGCCACACGTATACCCCACACTTCGCTGTTCCTATATACCTCTTGGTAGCGCCTTCTTCGTTTATAACCTCGCCGGTTCCGATGTACTCAAACGTCCTCTTCTCGTTTCCCGTATGTGGAATAGCTCGTGCCCAGATAGCGGGAAGACCAGACAAAGGATCTTCACCTACGAACAACGGACTGAAGTTTGGATCTACATCAAAGACAACTGGTTTTTCTGGTACTGGACCAAGAACGTACTTGTAGATGTACTCGTCCATCATAATCAACCTCCTGTGCAGAACTTGTAGAAGTCATAGCCTGAGCCATCATCGTATGGAGGGACGTCCAGCAACTCAGCAAGGCGTTTAGCTGCCTTTTTGTGTTCCTCGATGTTCTGACAACACGTACACCCCTCACTGCGAATGTAGTCCGCGAGTGCCTGACGAACTTCTACTTTGCGTACTTCTTCCATCACTTTCTCCTAGTCAAACTGGATGCTGTTTTTCTTGGTCCTCTCGTATTCCTCATGCAGTCTCGTAAGAAACTCGGTCAAGGTTTCTCCCTCCTCTCTTGGGGCTATGTCTACAGGAACGGACCTATCCTCACCTGTTCCACAATAGTACTTTTCACAATCTACCCACCCTTTCCTGTACAGCGCAAGATCCGAAGGACTGAGCATAGCCTTCTCGGCCTCTTCCCGCTTCTCACGCTCTGCGGTGAGTTGTTCGCGGAGGTCGGCAACGTGCCTGTCTAGCTCCAACATCATCGCCTCTGGGTTTTCGGCATCGACAATCATCGTGTCCTTGATGGTGGTGGCTATTCCGACTGCCGAAACGTACTTGTCACGCTCGGCCTCAAGCTCGGCTATCCGCTCGTCCTTGGCCTTGAGCTGGGCGCCCATGTCGTGAGCGCTTTGGCACCCTTCTCCTGGCCCATAATCACGAGGCTCTCCGCATTCCGGGCAAGTAAGCCGTTTTTTGAGCTTCTTGATTTTCTTGTTGCGCTTCTTGAGCTTCTTCTCAAGTTTGAGAATTCTGGCAATGGCGCTGTGTTTACTCATCTCCATCTTCTTTCCCCTGTAATTCCTCAATAAGTTGAAACACCATGACGCAATAAATCAAAAGAAGTACAAGGCACGATCCGATTATAATCGACCCGGCTACATCCTTGGCGAACGTTACAACGACAAATGCCACGGTGGTCAGTATAACCATCGTTATCATTAGAAGGCGCAATGCTAGGATATATAGCTTACTCATCTTCTCCCCCTTCCAGTTCATGCGCCAGACAATCAGGATGGTGCATGCCCCGGCTTGTCCACGCTTCAGTGCAGAGGTGCTGGCATTGGCTTTGGATTGCCTCTCGCAGCTTGGCCACCTCGGCCTGAGAATCCGCAAGTGCGACAGCAAGGTCGGTATACGTCTTTGGCACTGGCATCGCCTTGCTATCAATAAAGTGCTGATACCAGTCGGGACATTGGCCGCTTGAGGTAAGCTCTTTTCCACATTGTAGGCAAGTCCATCCTTCTCTCATCCCTCACTCCCTTCTGTGCTGGCCCGTGGAACCCACTCGCCATCAGGCTCATATCTTCCCAGGGTCGAACCCGAGCGCTAACGCGACATCGCGCAGTACAGCGATTGTCTCGTGCAACTCTTCTATTTCCGCAATCCGTTCGCAGTACCTATCCGTCGCATCGCCACACGATGTGGTAAAGCCAACATCGATTGTGTGGTGCCCGCCGTCACGATGTATCACGGCCAGCAATTCCTCGGCATCTTTGCGGTAACTGTCACGCTCGCGCTCCACCCGCGTGAGTTCGGCGCGGAGGGCGTCAATCGTCTGCCCGTAGTCACTTGGCAATGGGTCCATCACCTACTGCCCCTCCCCGCCCTCATCTTTGGTGCGGTCACGGATCTGCTGAGTTGTCATGGCGAAACTCATATTCCACATCACTCGCCCCTTTCTGACGCACGTACCCAGCCGTCAATCGTCATGTTGCCTGCGGAGTCGTAGCGCCGGACAATATCGTTGGCCCTTACCGTGGCGCTGCCGTAGGCGTATACCGTGGCGCTGCTTTTGGCGTATACCGTGGCGCTGCCGTAGGCGTATACAGTGGCGCTGTCGTTGGCCCTTACCGTGGCGCTGTCGTAGGCCCTTACCGTGGAGCTGTCGTAGGCGTATACAGTGGCGCTGCCGTAGGCGTATACCGTGCGATTGCCTGATATCTCGTGCATGCCGTAAGCCAGCACCTTGCATCGTTTCCAATCTCGCAGCGCAACGCGAGTGCGCTTCTCGTCATGCTCTGCGTCTGCCCACTTCGGCAGCGCATCTTGGTCGTAGCCAAACACCCACTTGCTGGGCGGTTTGGTCATATCATCGTCAGGCGGCAATATCTCTACACGCAGGATGTTAGGGCCGTGCTTGCCGTCTGCGTTGAGCTTGTACTCGGCAATAATATCTTCGTGGCTGTCCGTGTTCATAGACCAGAAAACTTTGTCCTTGGTCAGCACCATGCTTGCAGGTTTACACATTAGTTTCTCCCTCCTTCATCTTCTCCCCCTT
>Ga0180431_10008095_pt1 | contig 12117 bp, 16 predicted proteins | sample SS_ome_11_FD_132459 | JGI IMG/M metagenome (GOLD analysis project Ga0180431, IMG submission 132459) | Hypersaline lake sediment archaeal communities from the Salton Sea, California, USA - SS_1_MS_1 metaG | ecosystem: Environmental > Aquatic > Non-marine Saline and Alkaline > Hypersaline >... | reverse complement strand
TTTATTTTTACTCCATTATAATCGGCCATTTTGCTCCTCATTCTTTAGCCTTAAGTATAATTTATAAGGGGTAATCATTGAATCTTCTTTACCATCTAAATATTTAGTTACCCACTCAGTACAAAGAAACATTCCAGTGGTTTGCCACAAATTGTGTTTAGGTAAAGATATATGACAAGTATTTTTTAAAAACATGTAAATAGCTAAATAAGATATAGCTTTTTTATCATAAGGTTTAAATTCATATAATTTTAATAATTTATCTATTTTATCAAAATCAGTTTCACGATCAGAAAGTATATTAATCTCATAAATTACTTTATTTTTTCTTCTAAAATTCTTAGACCACTCTAAATGAATACCTCTAATATTACTATGCAATATAAAACCATATTCAGGAAATTCTAAAGCACAATGACTAACTGGTGCTTTAGTCATTTTCCTTATATTATTTGAGAACCATTCGTCTCTAGTAGTAAATAATATATTCATTATAATTTCTTAGTAAGGTTATAGTTAACAATTATTTTTCTATCACTACCAGCATCAACAGCATTATAAGTAATTCTTAAATAAAGATTAGCTGATATTTTAGCTTGAAGAGGTCGAGTATCTAAGGTATGAGAAATATATAAATTAGTACCCCAAACAGTTCCTTCTCCCATAGGAACCCATTCTTTTTCTATATATTTAGCTACAGAAGGCCAATTTTCGCACAAAGCAGCTCTATATGGTTCTGGTATAGCAGAATCTTTATCATAAACTTCAGCAGTAATATAATCTCCAAATTCAGGATTCTCTATAGTAACTGCTCCACCAGAAACATATCTTTCTGCAGTAAGTTTAAAATCAATTGTTTTGGTACTATTTTTATTACAAGTTTCTATAGAAGTTGTAGCATCGTTTTTTGTTCTATATAAAGGAGCAGCAAAAGGATGAGGTTCTGGTTGTTCTGTTACTACGGCAGTTACTTCTGTTGGATCTGGGATTAAAGCTTCACCATCATGATCAGAAACCAAACCATCTAAAATAGTTTCATCTCCAGAAGAAAGTTCCGATTTAAACCATATATCTAAAACATCAGCTTCTGTATTTATATAATCCAAAGCAGTTACGATATCAGATTCTTGAATAGTTTCTGCTAAGGCATCATTATCTACTTTTCCGTTTAACGTATCATCTGCTATTGAATATGTGTATTTTGTTGAAGCCATTAACTCACTCTCCAGATTTCTATTCTAGCTCTTCTTATATAAGCCGTTTTATTTGACTTACTAGTACAATAATCCATATCAATATTATGTACTCCAGAATCTAGCATTACTTCACTTTTAAAACCACTACATCCCTGCCAGTCACCAACACTTCTAGGAGTTGTTTCAGTTTCTTTTAACGTGGTTGTATCATCAATCTGAACTCTATGTTTAAACTCAAAATTACCGTTAGAAAATTTCCATTCATAATACCACTCTATCTTATAATTTCCAGCAGGTAAACTAGATGTAATTAATCTTAGTTTTCTTTGATATGAAGTATTTGTTGTAGATGATTGATTTTCACTTTCTGCATAATCATAATCAAATACTCCAAATGAAGGGTCTTCTATAGTTACTGTAGCTTTATCATTTCCTTCATCAGTTACATTAACATTTCCTTCAAAATTAATAGTATTTGCTCCGGGTACTATTGTATTATCATCTTCTTGAATATCTGGCTGTGGAGCATCAGCAGCTTCTTCTATAGCATCTTGAACATTATTTGCTTGAAATCCATTAGAAGTATTATCAAATTCATCTCTATGGGAACCGTGTGTTAAATATCTCCAACTTAATTGCGGATTTAAATCTACAATCCCATTATTTATTAAAACTTTAGCTGGATCACTAAATATATCATCATAAATATTAGAATCTTCTTCAAAACGAATTCTTTCTCTTTCATTCTGAATTTCATAATATTCACCAGCACTAATATTTTGACTAGCGTACACAACATCAGTTGCTTGTAAATTTTTTATTTTAATTATACGCATTTATGCCTCTTAAGTGTTTCCACTCAAATCTACTGGAGTATCATCAATAATTTTTAATTCTATTTGAGATATTACATCATTAGCTGTTCCAGAAATTTTTTTAATATATACTCTTATTTTATCGCCTGGAGAAAATGAAATAACAGGTAGTCCTGATACAACTCTCCATTTACTGTTTCTTACTTCTAATGTATAAACCTTATCTCCTGCTGTAATTCCATTTTTATAAACTTCTATATCTACATCTATATTTGAGTTTTTATTATTAAAATAAACAGATCTTAGCTCGCTTTCGTAACCAACAATAGCAGGTACATCAAACCCAGATACGTTTTCAAATTCATGACTCAGCCACTTATCTCCAGCATTTGCATCAGAACCAAATGAGAATTTCTGAATTGCACCCACAACCGTAGTATTTATTACACTAATAGTTATAAATGGCACATTAAAAAAATCATATAAAACAGCTTTTGGAGTATTAGTATAAGAAGTGTCTGTTTTATATACAAGCTTGTAAAGAAATGTAAAATCCTTTACAGCAGAACTTTTTGATACGACCGTACTTAATTCTTCTCCTACTACATCTGTAAAACTATCCGAATTTAGTTGTCCTAACACGCCTATAATTGGTTCATTTATATTTGGAGTTGCAAATACCCATATATTCATATAAGACTTATCATCACAATTAGTTAAAGTCCAACTACCACTATCATATTTATTATACTTAATAGGGTTTACGCCATCATAAGCTACCGGAAAATCTGTTGCGTCTACCTTCCTCCAAACACCGAAAGCTCCTGCTCGATAATATAATGGAAGCTTAATATGAGGATCTAGATACTGTTCAAATGGATTAGTTGGAGTATTGTTATGAACTATATCTAAAACATTATCCTCATCATACAAGATCCCATTATCTAACCCTACTTTTGCGTGTGCATCTAAAGATCCATCACCCTTGAGAATATAATTAATTAAATCAAAGGAATATATCTCTTTAGAAGCGCCTACAGTATTATGCCACCTATCTCGTGTTGACCAGCTCATAGATACTGGATGTCTTTGTTCAGTAAAAAATATTCCTTTTTTATTGGTAGAATCCCAATATATAACAGAAATAAATGCGTAGGGATCATCCAGCTCCCACAAAGTTTGGGAGGCTGTCAGAGTTTCTTGATAATAATAAATATACCATATACCTTCAGTATCATTAATTATAACTGAGTCAGCAGAATTTACTGTAAATGGGTGTCCTCTTATCCAGTATGTAAAATTATCTCCAGTTGGAGTTATAGTAAATGTTCTAGTACTATCATCAAAGTCAATTGAAGAATCTATTCTGTTTGGAAAGCCTGTAGGATCTTTGATTAATTGTCTAAAATCAATTTCTTCTACTGCTTTTTGAGTATCATCATTATCAAAATCATTAGAAGCATTATCAAAAGGAGTTTCTAATGCTTCTTGTATTTTACTTCTCTTCCCACTTCTAATTAACATATTAAGTCCATACTATTACTTGATAGTAAGTATTATCTTCATTAGTATCTAGCTTTAAGTTATCGAATATTCCTGGCATAAATATGGATTCATTAGCCAATAATGTAGTATATTTTGTTCCTCCATCTAAACTAAATTTTATAGCATCCCCAAGAGCATTTGGATTATCTGGATCTCTGGGACCAGGAACATGAATAAAAGCTAATTGTATTTTATCCCCAGAAGTCGGTGTAATAGTAATTGGTGTTCCTGCAGTTGGAACATTGCCATCAAATTGCTCTGGAGTAGCTTGTTTATTATCTTGTATTTCAATATCAAAATCATCAAAAGCCATATTTACACCAAAATAAGTGGGAGAGTTATTACTCTCCCTTAATTATTATACTTTTCTTACATGTATTGATCCTGTTCCAGTAGCATTTCCACCACCAGAACCTCTTTTCTTAGCCTGAATTTTTATATTAAGTCCTGCAGCACCAGCAATTTCTATTCTTCCACTTTCACTAAAATGTTCATCAATACCTGGTAATGCACTTGAATTTAAACGTACTTTATATACTACTATGTTAACTCCATCATCAGTTATAAGTCTTAATACACCATTTTTATCTAAATCACACTGCCATCCATAAACATGTGCAGTTTCTCCGGCACCAACTGCAACAGCACATAAATCTACAAAAGTTCCACCAATACTTCCTACTTCACCATCACCACCTGCAGCCAGATTATCAGTAGCATTATAAGCTTCTGTGCCTTCAATACTAGTACTAATATTACCAGTAATTTTTAAGAAACCATTAGCATCAACTTGGAGAGGTGCATAATCACCATCAGTATCAACTAAAGAACCATCAGAATCAGCTCTAACAGCTAAAGGCATAATACCATAATGCCCACTGGAATGAGCTTCGTCTTCTTGTTGCTTCAGATCATCAATATCAGTTTCAATATTTCCAATACTAGTATCAATGCTATCTAAAGTTAAGCCTTGATTATCAAGTTCTGTATCAATTTCAGTTAATTTTGATAGTACATCAGTATCATGTACATATAATTCACCATTAGTATTTACAAATACTGAAGCATAATCTCCATCTGCATCAGTATTGGCATTTGTAGGTCTGGAATCAGATCTAACTGCTAATATATAAGATCCAACATCTTCATCTTGATGTGCAGAATCTTCTTCTTTTTCATGACCATTACTTACATCTATATCAGCAACAACTCTTAATCTACCATTAGCATCTACTTGTAATGGGGCGTAATCGCCATCAGCATCAACCAAACTTCCTTCAGTATCATTTCTGACAGCTAACATAAATAAGCCAGGATCACCGTTACCATGACTTTCATCTTCTAAAAATCTACCAGAAATTATCTGACGGCCAGTAGAATCAAGCAATAACTCTCTCAATTCAAGATCAGTCATTGCTCCAGGATTCGCTAAATATCTTCCTATTAATAGCCCAAAATCATTCATTAAAAGCCTCCATAGTTATATATTGTTATTTTAGACTTTTTTCCTCAGTTTTTTTGGACTTAGTTTTATTTTTATGTTCATCATTAATTTTAGTTATTTCATCTTCAATCTTTTGCATTTCTGGAAATAATACTTTTGATTGAAATTCATTAGTTTGCTTTTGTAATGTTTCTAATCTTTTATAAAGATCTTTAATCCTTTTATCAGGTTTAAATTCTTCTAAAATTCCGCATATTACTTGTATATGAAGCATTTGTTTATTAAATTGTAATTGCATTATACTAAGTACCCCTCTAATGCTGTGAAAGTTGTATAAGAAGATAATATAAATCTTTCTACTTTAGCTTCAATTGTTAAAATTTGTCCAGTTGTAAGAAATCTATGAGCTTTAAATTCAAAATATACATTTCTTTGCATAGGACTAGATCTTAATTCTCTTTCAACAGTTCCATCTATTTTTAATCTAAAATTAGAAGGAGTAGAAACAGTAGATTCAACTCCAATTATTCTAGTATCATCATCAGTAGAAGTGTATCTATATATTTCTTCAAAATTGGAAGTAGTTATAGTATCTGGATTTTTATCAAATATAGGATCTGGATAAGCACCTAATGCTACCGTATCACCAGCTTCAGAATCTAAGTTAGTGTTTACGTTAATAGATCCGTCTGGTTCAATGTGAAGAAATGTTGTAGGTCTGTCTGGGTGAGCAATTCCTACTTGATCGTCTTCTGGATCTAAATCTACATCTACAACTATGCTTTGTGCGGTTATTTTAGCGTCCACACAAAGTCTGTATTTTCCTTCAGAATCTTGGATCACACATACTGGGAAACCAGTTTTAGGATCAACTAAAGTTACTCCTCTAGCTACTCCTCTCTGATTTGGTTGTGTTCCAGATGATCTATTAGACTTAGTTCCCACGAATAATATCCACCAATATTAGAATTTTTCTTGCTTTTTCAGCTTAGTAAGTGTTTTGATTATTCTATGTTTCCAGTATTTTTTCTCATCTTTACTAAGTCTGGGAACCTCAATGTCAAATTCCTTTAAACGTGGATCTTGTAAAATATGCATTTTACAATATCCGCTAGGACTAATTTCTAATGCTGTTTGCTTACATAAACTTCCGTTCGCTGTCCTACAATTACAAAAACCTTTTTTTACATGCTCATCTTCTAGTATTTCTGTTTTCTTTTCTTCTTCATGTGCTAATACATTTGTCAACTCTTTTATATATTGAGCATATACTTTTTTACCATAAATAAGTCCAACATCAGAGGTTCTAGTAATAAAGTTTAAATTTTTTAGATGAATTAAAGGTTGCTCATCAATAACAAGTGGTAATTTTCTTAGTATATGGTAATTTTTACTATTTTTAACTACTACAGCAAATCCACCTCTGAATTTAACTCCATTAATAAATCCATTTAAATCTTTAAGTCTGTGCTTTAATAAAACAAATTCTTGATCTCTATCAAGTTGTTTTGCTGGTAATGCACACATTATTTGCTCCTCGATTATTATGATTTAAGGCAACCCTCTTGCGAGGGCTACCTAATTAATTAACTACCTAATGGTAGAACGTCTTTAACACGAGCTAAAGCAAGCCTGTTGTAAAGATCAAAACCACAATACCATTTCATACGATATTGATATGCATTTTCATCTTCTCTTGGGCCAACATATTCAAGTTTAAGACCAGCATTGTTTGCTGAAGTAAAACCAACAACACCTTTAAATTCACCCCAACAACCAACATACATTGCAGAACCATCCGCTCTTTCACCAAGAACTACATCCTGAGCATCAGTAAATACTGCATCATTAGGAGCTTTACGAGCAACCTGTTTGTTTTGTTCGGGATCAAGAAATGTTCCAGTAGAACTAACAGTTAGTGTGTCAGTTCCTTGACCAGCAGAAACTTCCCAACGATACATAACGCCGTCAGAACCTCTCATCATTGCCACATTTGCTCCACCTGCAATGCTTTCAGCAGCAGTTAACGCAAGAGTAGTAGCATTAGAAGAACCTTTATCAAGAGCGCCAGTTTCAGTATTAACAAATTCATAACGACTAATAAAATCATTACGAAATACTGGAATATCCTGATACATAAGTTGAGGTTTCATACTACCAAGACCTGATTGCTGAATCTGATATGCATCAGTTCCACCACCAGTGTTTCTCAATAATACTCTAAGAGTACGAATATCCCTGGCATGCATCATAATAAAATCAACATCACCAATAGTAATTCTATCTATAGCATCATCAAGATCTTCAAGTGTAAATACACGCCCTGGACGACCATCTCTGGCACTTGCTGGATCATCTTCTACCAAACTTAGAGTTTGTGTTGGAAGACCATTATTATAGAATGGATGATTAACATCATCAGCATTTCCAGATTCTGCATCTAGAATTGATCTCATTCCATGAAATTTAGCAGCAATACCAATAGGTCCATTGTTTGCTTGTGTGAGTGCTCCGCCTGGGCGATAAGCATTTATAATTGCATTCATATAAATACGAGCAATTTGCTTTGCCTTAGCAGAAATTTGTACTTGTAGCTGATCGTTAGTTTCAGAAAATTGATCTTCTATTTGACCGTCAATGATAATATCTGCTATGATAGCACTTAAATTAACATTAACATTTTCAAAATCAGCACCAGCCTGATACTTTGTCTGATTCAAATCAGTTCCTGGAGAAGCAAAGTCAGCGGAAGCCAAACTAGCTTCTCTAGTAAAAGTATAAGCCAATCCTTCAAAAACTACAAATGGAAGATATCGAAACCATGTATCAACAGTAACGATGTCTGCAATAATACCTTCAACTAGAACATTGTTAGAAAGTTTTGCAGCTTCAGATAAACTAATTACTTGTGCCATTTTTCACTATCCTTCCTAATAATTATCTTTCTCTGAAAACAGAGTTAGGGTTTCCTCCACGTATTGAGTCAAGCCCTGCTTTAATTTTTTGAGCAGAAGTCATTTTCTTTATTTTGTCACGTTCATCACTTTCAAGTTTTTCTTTAGTAATTCTCGCTCCATCTTTAGCTCCTGGGACATCGTGATTTACAACTATTGTTTTATCCTCAAAAAGTCCCTGTGCTTTTGCTTCTGCTAAAGCAGACCAACCTTCTCGTGGGTCTGAAAAACCTTTAACCATACTTTCGGCAAATTTTTTAAATTTCTCAGGAATTTTATTAATTTCTTCATTAATTCTTTCCTGATATACCTGTTTTTGAGCCTCTCGCTCCGCTTCAAATTCGGAAACTTTTCCTGTCATATCATCAATTCTATTCTCATATTCTTGTTTGAGTGCATCCATTTGAGATTGTAATTCAGTAATGACAGTTTCTCTATGAGCAAGTTTTTCTTCTAAATTACGCTTCTTGTCAGCTTCATTAGCCTCCATAGTCTCTAACTTTTTCTTGGCTTTTTCAGCTTCCTTAAACTGCTCAGTAAGAGTATTAAGTTTCTTCTCCATCTCAGTTCTTAAGGCTTCTAATTGCTCCTTAGATTTTATTCGTGTAGTTTTAGCTTCATCCCTCAATCTTGTGACTTCCTTTAGGGCGCTTTCTTTAGTCCAAGTATCAGGATCTTTAACTGTCTTGTCTGGAGCATCAGTAGTTTTAGAACTTGCATCTTTGGAAGAAGTGTCCGATTCAGTTTTAGATTTCGTTTCTTTATCAGTTTCAACTTCACCTAATAAATTAGTACCTCTACTAACCTTATCAGAGGTCGTATCTCCACCTATTGGAGTATCAGAAGTTGTGTCTGTATTTGCATTTGAACTCTTTCCATCTGCGTTCACTGAATCATTAGCTTTCTGTCCTAACGTTGTTAGCAGGTCATCCTTTTTTGACATTGTCATAATTTGTCCTTTCTAGCTCTACTAGAATATTAAAAATTAACGCTTATATCCTTGATCAAGCATGTCTACGCCTTGACCAAAAGTATTAGCAAAACCATTTTGCATCATTTGATTATAATAGGGATTATGTGATTTCGATTTCATTTCTTCAGAAGTAACTGGAACTATTCTTATCTCGCTAATCATACCTGGAGAAAAAGAAGTAACAATTGGATCAGTAATTTGAAATGGTTTACTTTCTTTAGCGCATTCTTCCCATTGACTTGTTAATTCTACCCAACAATTAAAACATTCATCATAATTATTGGATTCTAAAGCCACAATATGATTTTGATCAGTTCTCAAAACTAATACTTCATATACCATTTTTTGTTCTTTTAATTGTTCCATGTTCATCCTTGATTATTTTTTCATTTGTTCTGATTTCTTTTTAGCATCCTTTGCTTTATTATCTATTTTAGGTTTACTAACTTCAGGTTCTTGCTTTTGTTGTCCAGAACCCATTGATATGCTATTCATACCAGAAGTTTTAGTTCCTAATCTAGAAGAGGTTTGTACTGCTTCTGTAGTTTGAGCAGCAATAATATCTGCTTCTTGCAATATTTTGGCTCTTTCTACATCAATCTTAGCATCCTCTTTTGATTGTTCCATTTTATCTTTTCTATGTTCTTTAATTTCTTTTTTAACCTCATTATCAGTCATATGAGGATACATTTCTTTATAAACTTTTCTATCACCAGTATCCCTAAGTTTATTTTCCATAGTAATTTCTTCCATCTTAGTTTTGGGATCAACTGGAAATTTAGGTTCTACATAAGTTACTTCAAGTTTGGAATTTTCTGAGAATTTTTTATCTCCAATTTTATCATGATGAGTATTCCATAATTTTTTAATAACTTGAAATAATTGTTCTTCTCGTTCTTTAAAAAGTTTACCACGCCTTCTATTTTCGTCAATAACTCCAGCCTTTTCCATCCAAAGAGCAAAGCCTGAAGGAGGAATATTATCAGCATATTTTGGTCTAATACCATGATTAATTCTAACTATATCAGATATAGACTGGATAGATTTAATTAACCCTGTAATATCTGCAGAAGGGTGAGCAAATTTAAAATCACCTTTTTCACCAACTGCTACGGCAGTATCAGGACCAATAGAAAAACCAAGTGCATTAGCATCAGCATTTCCGTCTCTGTATAATCCCAAACCAGCATCAAATGATCTAAATTGACCTCCAGCTCCATGACCTGTAAATCCACCAAGTCCTCCAAATCTAGATTGAGCAGATCCGCCCCTTAATAAATTATAGTCATCAGCAGGTCTACCTTGTCTAGTACTAGTAGGTCTTTCTACTCCAGATACTACTGGAACTCCAAACGATTGGAATTTAGCTATATGATTAAGATCAGTAATTCTCATATTTATAGCATGATTTGCATAAATAAGTGGTTCGTTTATTGGTAAAAAATAATAATGTGCAGGATCTTGATTAAAAAATGGTACGGCAGGAATCATTCCATATGGATTTTTGGTTTTATATTGGTTGCCTTTATTATCAATCTGCATATGAGATCCAGGACTCCAATAAATTGTATCAACAGAAGAGTATTTACTAATCTCTCCTTTTTTAGTTTTATCAGCATCACTCATACCATAAGTAGAAGGGTCAGCAATATTAATACTGCCCATAGAATGCCCAATAGAGCCACCAAATCCCTGAAATTTAGTTCCAAAACCAATTAACAACTCAGTTATATAATATGGTGAAGCTCCATGTTTTATATCATAAACTCCACTATGCATACAATCTAACTGAACTTGTCCACCCTGATTCTTCTTAACCATAAATCCTGTTTTTGGATCAACAAATGAAACTTTTACTAATACTGTACCTAAAAGCCTACACCATCTATCAACTTTGTCTAAAAGCATGCGATATCGACTGTGGTTCATAATTTCATCCCACAGCTTTTGATCTTTATCTAATACTTTTCCATTACCATCTACTATTTTATATATAGCATCTTCTTTGTAAAGTATTGCTGTTTCATCAACAATTTCTCTTGTTAGATTTACTGGTAGTATTTGTTGTTTTTCAGGATTTCTAAATTGTCTAACCAAATCAAGCCATACAAACTCATCCTGACGGCCTTCATAAAAAGCTAGAGCAATTTCAGTGATCCATTGCCTATAATAGATATCTTCATAAAGGTAAATCCCTACTGAGGATAAACCTCCCATTCTACTTATAGGATGGTTACTTACTCCTAGGTTAAAAGACATAATTCACTCTCAAGTGTTATATAAAATTAATGAATTGTGAACAAGTCTCTAACTTGAACAAATTATTATTAATCTAATTTTTCTTTGTTAGGTTCTTTTACTGGATGAGATTTAGGAGGAGTAGAAGGATGATCACCATGAGATGGTTCTTTTCCTTTGTGTTCAGGAGCCATAGATTGTTTTCCATCTAATTCCCCAGGAGAACATACTGGTTGTCCCTGTGGCCTCTTCCATTTTTTATGTTTAGGAGCTGCTGATTGATCTCCAGGTTTAACTTTCATATCTTTTCCTTTTCCCATTACTTTTTTCTCCTTTTTTTAGCGTAAGCTGCTTGTTTTGGGTCTATAATAGCAGAATTAGTTTTACCATCATCTTCTAAAGTAAAATTTCTAGCAGAATCAAACCATTCCTTAAGAGTCTTTCTTTTATCCACTTTTGGTAATTCTTCGAACTCTTGATAAATTTTACCAGACTCAGGAGGATTAACTCCGCCTCTTGGTTTTCTTATATCTTTATTTTTCTTTTTTCTTGCCATGTAATTTTTCTCTATCTATATAATTCATAGGATTAAGCAATTTATCAGCAACACCTAGAAATCCTTTTCCTTTCATTCCTGCTGCTCTATCAGTTAAGCCTTTAACTGCCATAGCAAATGCATCACCTATTCCAAGGTTTCCAGTTTTTGGAGTTTCACCTTGGTCTTGTTTTGCTTTTTTTACTTTTAATTTACCTTTTCCTTGTTTAATATCGCTCATTATGTTAACCTTCTTTCTCTTAGCCAGTTCAAAGCAAATTCATTTACTTTTTGTAATCTCTGTTGGTAACTTAAATTTTTATATTTATCTTGTTTGTTTGCTCCTGCAAATTCACAATATATTGCAGCATACAAAGCATTTATTATATGGGTTTTATTTGCTGTTTCAGAAAGCAT
>Ga0180431_10008093_pt1 | contig 12120 bp, 9 predicted proteins | sample SS_ome_11_FD_132459 | JGI IMG/M metagenome (GOLD analysis project Ga0180431, IMG submission 132459) | Hypersaline lake sediment archaeal communities from the Salton Sea, California, USA - SS_1_MS_1 metaG | ecosystem: Environmental > Aquatic > Non-marine Saline and Alkaline > Hypersaline >... | reverse complement strand
TGTTCCGGAGGAAGCTGAGACAAAAGAAACCAGAGAAAATGAACCCTGGGACGTTGGTTTTGCGACCGAAAAAGGCACAGATAAGGCAGTGAATCAGGATAGTTACTTAGCAGATCGTGAGCATGGCATATTTTTGGTTGCTGACGGCATGGGCGGGCATAGTAAGGGTGAGCAAGCTTCGCAGCTTGCTTGCGATGCCTTTGCTAGGATATTCAAGGAAGTTTCCGGTGGTTCCTTGGGCGAGCATGATCTCCAGGAAATAGTAGCGGCCGTAGCAGCCGAAGTCGTCGAAAAATTTAGGCGCGAACCTGGCAATCCTGGCTCTACACTTTCCGGTATAGTCGAATCCAATGGCGAATATTGGCTAATACACGTCGGCGATTCCCGGGTCTACCGCTGGCGTGAAGGCAAGCTGGTGCAACTGACCAGAGATCACACCTGGGCGGAAGTAAGAGGCCTAAAACCCGGTCATCCTAATTATCGGAGGGCCAGCAATATGGTTGTGGCGGCGATCGGCTGTGGCAAAAAGATTTCCCCGGTTGATGTTGATGTTAGCAAACTAGATCGCCAACCCGGGGATCTCTATATAGTTGCTAGTGATGGCATTTGCAAAACTGCGGATATTGATTCGAATGAGCTGATCAGTAAAGTGCTCGAAATGCTGACCAGCCGCGGGACTGATTCGGAACAAATAGCGTCTCAATTGCTACAATACGTGAAACACGCGGTTCCTCACGATAAGCGCCGGGATGATATTACGATCGGGGTCCTGCAGGACAAAAAATGACGGACACCATTCTAAGTAAACTGAACGACAAACAACGCCTGGCGGTCACAACTGTGGACGGCCCGGTTTTAATAATTGCCGGGGCGGGCTCTGGCAAAACCCGGGCTCTGACGCACCGGATTGCCTACCTGATATCTTCCGGCAAGGCTCGTCCTTATAACATCCTGGCGGTTACCTTTACGAACAAAGCCGCCGGCGAAATGAAAGAGCGGGTAAAAAAGCTGCTGGGCGGTGTGCGGACGCTGCCGACGATCGGGACCTTTCATTCTGTTTGTGCCCGGATCCTACGCCAGGAAATCGAAGCCCTGGGGTACAAACGCAGTTTTACTATCTATGACCGTGATGACCAGATTGCCGCTGTTAAAAAAGCGATGCAGGAGCTTAGTATCGACACTCACGAAAACAACCCGCGGGCGGTGCTGGAAATGATCTCGTCGGCTAAGAACGAGCTGATGACCCCGCGCCAGTTTGAAGACAAAGCACAAAGCGCGGCGGAGGAGATGGTGGCCCGGGTTTACTATCGTTATCAGAAGAACCTCAAGGACAGCCACGCTCTTGATTTCGATGATCTCCTGATGGTCACGGTCCGGCTTTTCAAAAAGTATCCGGCGGTTTTGGAAAAATACCGTCGGCAGTGGCGCTATGTCCTGATTGACGAGTATCAGGATACCAACCACGCCCAGTACGTTTTTGCCAGTCTGCTAGCGCAAAAACACCGCAATCTCTGCGTGGTGGGTGATGACTGGCAGTCAATTTACAGCTGGCGAGGAGCAGATATCAGAAATATTCTTGATTTTGAAAAAGACTACCCCGGGTCCAAAGTGATTATGCTGGAGCAGAATTATCGGTCCACCAAAAATATCCTATCGGCTGCCCAGGAAGTCATCGCCAAAAATGTGGCTAAGAAGGAAAAGAAACTGTGGACGCAAAATCAGAACGGGCAACCGGTTCGTATTTTCACTGCCGGCGACGAGCGCGATGAGGCGCGTTATGTGGTCGAGAAAATCCAGGAATACAAGCAACAGGGAAAAAGTTACCAGGACATGGTAGTCTTGTATCGCACCAATGCCCAGTCCCGTGTTTTTGAAGAAGCGCTGATGCGGGTCGCCATTCCGTACACCATCGTGGGGGCGCTGAAGTTTTATGAGCGCAAGGAGATTAAGGATGTTTTGGCTTATTTACGCCTGATAGCATCTTTTACCGATCGGGTAAGTTTCGCTCGTGTGGTAAATGAGCCCGGCCGCGGGATCGGCGCCAAGACTCTGGAGGCAGTGCTCGCCTTGGCTAAGAAACAGGGGCTGGATAAAGCCCTGTCTGAATTCGGAGCCGCGGTCAAAAATGCTGCCGCTAAGTCAGAGCAACTAGCGGCCGCCGGGATTGACCCAATCGGGTTGGGCCGTCTAAGCCGGGCTGGGGATAGCCTGAAAGAATTTAGATCAATTATCACCGACAGTCGTAAATATTTAGAGAGGCACACGGTGGCCGAGTTGATTGATTACATCGCCCGCCGCTCGGGCTATAAGAAATTTCTTCTAGACGGATCCGAAGAAGGCGAGATGCGCTGGGAGAATGTCCAGGAACTGAAAACCGTGGCTTCCAAATACAAGGATTCCCAGGGTCCGGAAAGTCTGGAAAAGTTTCTGGAAGAGGTGGCTTTGGTCCAGGATATCGATAATTTGGACCAAAGAACCGACACAGTCACCCTAATGACACTGCACTCAGCCAAGGGCCTGGAGTACCCGATTGTCTTCATGGCCGGGCTGGAAGAAGGCCTCTTTCCGCACGGCCGCTCTTACCTGGATCCGGCTCAGATGGAAGAAGAGCGCCGGCTCTGCTACGTCGGCATGACCCGGGCGCAAGAGGAGTTGTGGCTGACTCATGCCACCAGCCGCAAATTGTTTGGTTCCGTCCAGTTCAATGAACCTTCCCAATTTTTGGAAATAAAAAACGTCGAGCAGGTGAGCTCGCCGTTGGTGTCAGAAGATGACTTCGGTTGGTCAGAGCAGACCACGGATTCAAATGAAACGCAGCCAAAGAAGAAGTCGGGTTCGGGGATTCTGGATATGATTATGGGAGATGATGATGTTACTTACGAGGAAGTGGATGATAACTAGAACGCTATCAAATACACTAAAACTACGTATACAAACAGCAATCCGATGATCCATTTCTCTCGGATTTTTTTGTCGAAAATAAGGAACAGTTCCGCCACCCCGATAGCCGCTGATAGGAAGAGGAGATCCGGACTGCGCAAAATTATCGGGAACAGCATGATGGCAACAAAGGTGGCGATTGCAATTACGATCTTGCCGCGGCGCATCCCCAAGATTGTAAAAAGAGTGTAGACATTGTCCGCCCGGTCGCCGGCATAGTCTTTCAAGTCCTTCAGACTGGAGAGCAGCAGCAACCCGACGAAAACCAGCACCATGATGTTGGACGGCAGATTGGTGAGTGTGTTGTTGGCGTTAAAGAGCAGGTAGCCGGCGGCAAAGACGACACTGCCGGAGCCAGCCAAAGTGAGGTTGGAAATGAGCGGCCATTTTTTGAAGCGTAGCGGCGGAGCTGAGTACAGATAGCCTAAAGCCAGAAAAACCAGGTAGAGGAAAAATAGATTAAAGCCCAGGGTCAGGGCCATGGCCAAAGTCAACACAGCGGTAATAATAGCCAAATTACGAGCATCGGCTAGTTTGAAGATTCCCTGGGGCAGCGGTCGGTCGGGATTGCTGATGCGGTCAATCTTGCGGTCGGCCATGTCGTTGAGGAAAACGCTGAAAAGCCAGGAGGTGATGATTGCGAGTGTAGCCATAAGGATCATGGCGTAGAAATCAAAAGACCAAATGTCCTTATTGTCGAGGCGGGTGTAGGCAAAGACGCAGCCGGAGAAAAAAATGAAAAACTGAATGACGAGCCGGGAGGGCCGGGCGGATTTGAAAAGCGCTTTGGCCTTGCGTCGGCTGAGCAGGAAATATATCACCAGGGCCTGGACAATGAGCAGGCAGAGCATGATTATGGCGCTCAAAAAAATGTGATAAACCTCGGTGTCAGGGTAGCGGATGGCTAGAAACCCTGGAGGCTTATTGAAAAAATCCATGATTTCAAATAGCCCGGCGTCCCAGGCGCCCTTTTTGAGCGAGATGGCGAAGATGGCGAAAATAAAAAGCGGGGAATTGTAGAAAAAGCCGATAACATAAGCAATGATGCCGCCCAAAATAGTCTTCCAAAAGCTTTTGGTTTTGATGAAAATGTACGCGATGACGAAGATAATAAAAAGCGCCGTCTGAATTTTTACGGCGATGGTCAGATCGAGCGGGGAACTGTCGATCAGAAAAGTGAAAAATTTTCGCGGCAAATCGGCAGACGTTACAACCAAGACCGGCGAAATCATTTTTTGGGAGGTAAAGAGGTGCAGGATCGGATTGACGAAAGCGAGCACCATACCCGCTAGCAGGATTCCCGGCATCTGGGCCGCTTTAATCTTGGTCAAACAGACAATAACTAGTAGAATAGAAAGCAGGATATCCAGGTAGGCCACCGGCGAGAGCACCAGCAGGTTCGCATAAGAAGGAAAGACAAAGCTGCCGTAGCCGAATCCTTCCAACAGGATTCTGATAACAATCAGGGCAGCGAAGATCAGTAAAAAATGCGGCAGGGAAATCCGCAGTGATTCCAGCTTGGCGACCAGTTTTTCGAGCAGTTTCATCATCTTCCGAGTATAACATCTAAACTGACTAAAAAACAAGCTTGATGAGTGAGAAAAAAGGCTCAAAACAAGGCAAATTGGCGGTTCTCAAATCCCGGGGCCAGAATTTTCTGACGGACGAGAACGTGATCGCAAAGATCGTGGCGGCAGCCGAATTGAGTTCCACGGACACGGTGCTGGAGATTGGGCCTGGTGACGGCGCCTTGACCCGGCCGCTGGCAGAAACAGTACGCAGAGTGATAGCGGTGGAAATTGACCGCGGTCGAGCCCGGCAGTTAAGCCAGTCAGTTCCTGATAACGTGGAAATTCGACATGAGGACATTTTGAAATCAAGGCTGGAGGAATTCGATCTTAAGGACGGCCAATTTGTAACGGTTGCCAATCTGCCATTCAATGTTGGCACTGCCGTCATTCAGAAATTATTATCCGATTCAATCCGACCGCAGCGCTTAATTGTCGTACTGCAGGCCGAAGTTGCCGACCGGATTGTGGCCCGGGGTGGCAAGGAAAGCATCCTGTCGCTATCAGTTCAGCTGTACGGTCGAGTACAGAAGCTATTCGCTATTCCGCGTCAGGCCTTCCGGCCCCAGCCGCGGGTTGAGGCCGCCGTGGTCAAAATCACCGTAGATTTGGAATCTAAGCTCAATAACGAGCAGAAAAAGGCCATTTTAGGTCTTATTAAAGCAGGTTTCAGTGCTAAACGTAAGATACTGGTGAGAAATCTTTATGAAAAGAAGAAAATCCCTATAGATAAGGCGAAAAAAGCTCTCCAAACCCTGGGAAAAACACCATTAGTTAGAGCAGAGGACTTGCGGCTTCAGGACTGGGTCCAACTGCGAGAACAGCTGGATTTAGCCTAATGTTGTGGAAAAACGGCCAATATCCGGTTGTTTCGTTAGGCCCGATGTTATATAATAAATCAGAACGGAATAACATATATAGCCAACAAAGGATTACGAATTTCCGAATTTTTCAATTCGGCAATTCGTCCTAAAACAAAAGTAGATGGCAAAAAGATTGCAGACCGGTTCGACCAGGCTTTCCGATAAGCCTACGGTCACCGGGGACAATTGGTATACCCGTCACCGGCGGCTGATATTAGGTTTGGTGGCGGTTTTGGTAGTATCCGCAGTTGCAATTACCTTGCTGTGGCAGAAGCAGACCATCGCGGATAAATTTTCCGAAGAATATTTTAAAGAGGAAGCGCAAAGTGATGAGAACGATTCGGATAATGATGACCTGAATACTGAGACCGAGAACGAGTATGGCACCGATCCGGAGAAGCGCGATACAGACGGCGACGGCCTGACTGACGGTGAAGAAGTGCTGACTTATAAAACCGACCCGCTCAAAACCGATACCGACGGAGATGGTTATCCAGATCAGATGGAAGTCTATACCGGCCATGACCCTAACCAAATACCATCCACCAGTGATAGTGCTGAAGATCTGGCGGACCGTGTTGACAATTATGAGGCGGCCGGCCTAGATTCGGTTGATGCGCTCCTAAACGGTGAAGGCAACTCCACAGACATAATGACTCTTCAGGAAATGGGCGTTGGTGACCTGAGTGATCTCTCCAGCCTGTACGGAACCGGGAACAGCTCGCAGGAAATAACGATCCTGGATTCTGATTTGATAATTGTCCCGGTTGAAGAAGACCAAGCCAAGCCGCTGCTGGATCAATATATTGACGAGGTTACCATGGCGGCGCTGGATGTTTTCGGCGGTGATGAAGAAGCGGCCTCGGCCACGGTTGCCGAATTTAATGCCGGCATGGCCGGGCAATTCCAGTCGTTGCGCCGCCCGGCTGAGAGCGTGGCTAAATACACAGACAGCTTGTTGGAAATTGAGGTCCCGGAGCCGGCAGTGCGATTGCACAAAACTTTCCTCGAGCTACTGCTTCAGTCGGAGTCAATGATGCGCGGACTGCAGCGAATGGAGACCGGGGACTCGATGGAGCCGATGTCACTCCTAGCCAAAATGAACCGGATTGAGCAGCTGGGGCTAGAAGGCGAGCGCGAACTGGAGAGCCTCTCTTCTAAATATGAACTGGGCCTGACTACGGACTTTTTCTCCGCCCAGGCTTCAGACATAGTCGAGACTAGCGATAGCGAATAGCAATGATTTCTATTTTCAAAAAAGCAGTTGTGATGATGGTCGTCGGTGGGCTGCTTTTAAGCGCGCTGGTGATTCCGTTGCAGACAAAGGCTGCCGCTTCCTGGCCGGACTGGGCTAATGTTGGTGCCAATATGGGAGATGATCCGCTGGATACTTTCGTTTGGCAGGAAATTAAGGCAATCATCATGGACGTCCTCAAAAAGAAGGCTATGGATCTTTTCCGCAAGAAAGTGATGGAAGCGATTGGCGATGAAGGCGGCCTGGTCGGGAACTTTGGTAAATATATCTATGCTTCCGGGGACAGTGCGGCGGCCCAGTTCTGGAATTCATTTTTGGCTAATTGTACCAACATAGATCCGACCGTCAGCCTAGCCGTTAAGTACGAAGCAGTTGACAGGGTGGATCAATATGACTGGTGTCCGGTCCATATAAGCTCGGGCGGTGTTGATCTGGGCGAAATAAATATTTCCGAGGAGCGCGGCTGGGAAAATTTTGGCCAAATGATTGCTTATAATGATCCTTTCTGGACATTTTTTAAAGCCGTCGATCAGGTAGAGCAGGCTCGGGCCGAAACCGAAACAGTCTATATCCTCCAGGCCCTGACCGGTGATGGGGGCATTGCTCCTACTACGGAAGCTGGTAGCGGAGCTTATGACGAAACTTCGCCCGACTTCATTGGCCCGCCACGACCGCCGGCCGAGACAGAGAGCAGTAATATCAAGACTTACGCCAAGCAATTTTCGACAATGCTTGATGCTGCCACTAACGGTACGACTCAGGTCCAGGCCAATTACCAGGGCTTTCTGTCAGTCATCATAAATGCGGCCCTGGATTATTTCATTGAAGAAACCCTGGGTGAGGACGCTTTCTAACTAAAAATCTCTTTCGATAATGTCAAACGGGTGGAAACAATTTGGGGCTATAGCTAAAAGAGAAGGCTTGGCTTTTTTATGGACCCTGGTCTACGATCCGTTTACGGCCCGGGTTGTTCGGTTTTTCCGGCATCCGAAGCGTTGGCGGCGGCGTCTGCTTACTACGGCGATAGTCACCTCCGCAATTGTAGTCATGGTCTTTTTGGTTTTGCCAAATATATCAGGAGCGCAAAATATAAATGGCAATCCGATCGCTAATGTTTTCGGTTTTGTTCTAGCTCTTATCAATCAGGTTCTAGCTTGGATACTAATTGGCCTCGGCGCAGTTTTCAACGGTGTTGTTTATAAGTGGGATTGGTTTCAAAAAATTGTTACTCAGCCGGCGGTCAACGGTGGTTGGGTAGCAGTTCGCAACATTACCAATCTTTCGTTTGTACTGATTTTGCTCGGTATCGGTTTTGCCACCATTCTCCGGGTACCAACTTATCATGTGAAGCGCTTGATAGTCCCGTTTGTTATTGCCTTACTGCTAATAAATTTCAGTAAGCTCATCTGCGGGGTAATTTTAGATTTTTGCCGAATACTAATGGCGTCTTTTGTCAACTCGATAGACGTCGCGGGGGGCAACTATTCCGGAGCCATCGCCAGCGCAGTCGGGGTAGAGGATTGGTGGAATCCGACTACGTTTGCGAACGAAGAAGGAGGGGGTGGAGCGACTTATTTCCAGGCTATGTTGGCGGCGTTCGTTTTTATGATCGCGATGGTATTTGCTTTCCTGATGTTGATAGTGCTGCTGGTGGCTCGTTGGGTTTCCCTGATGGTACTAACTATTTTTTCCCCGCTGGCATACGCCGGCATGATCTTGCCCTCTACCAAGGGAATGGTTTCAAAGTGGTGGCGGCAATTTCTAGAAAAAGCCTTTTATGGCCCGGCAGCTGTGTTTATGGTCTGGTTGGCCATTTATGTTTTGTCTTCAATAAGCGAGCTCGGTACAAATAAAGGTGATCCTACATCTGCCGTTGAAGGTGGTTGGAGAAACTCCGCGACGATCGCAGCTCTTATAATTGCTGTCGTGATCCTGCTCAAAGCTGTCACCATTTCTAAGGACATGGGCATCGCCGGCGCCGGGGCGGTTGTTAATGCCGGCAAGGGCGCGGCTAAGTGGACCGGGAAGAAGGCGACTAAGGGGATTGGTAAGGGTCTTCAGGCAGGGTTTAGGGCTGCTGGTGGAAGGCGTATCGAGGCCGGATTTGCTCGTGTCCGGAAGCGGCTTGCTTCCAGGTTTGGCCCCGGTGTCTCTGCATCAGAAGAGCAGAAACGTAATGAAGCAGCGGACGCGGCTAAGAAGCAATATGGTATTGACGAGAATTCTACTAAAGAGCAACTTGATGCAATCCAGAAAAGTAAAACGGCATCTGCCACAGGTAAGCGCATGGCAACTGTTCAGGGCATGATAAATGGACACTCGGATATAAGAAATGCGAGAAATCAGTACACCGCGTTGCAACGTAACGGGACAGCACGGGAACGAGCCCAATTTATGGATGCCTGGAAGAAGCGTGATCCGTTGGCGGCAGCGAGAGAGCTTGCGGCGGAAAGGGGCAGAGGTGAAGACCCGAATGAGTTAGCGGCCAAGATGATTAAAGAGAATGGAGCCGAAGGCATAGATTTGTCCCAGATGGACGGTGATCACGCAGAGACCACCGCATTGATGATGAGTCAAAATTTGACGAAGGGTCAAAAAGACAAAATGACTAAAGCCAGCCGAAGCAAATATGGAACCAGTTTGGCCGCTGCTATAAAGAGTGGGAAAGCTACAGGAAAAGCACGCATAAATGCCGCGCGTGAGGTTGGTGTAGAAACCGGTTCTTTCAAGGGAACCGGATTGTCGGCAGAAGAACAAATCGATATGATCAAAAACAGAATGAGTTCGAAAGATATTTCGTCACTGAACATGAATGAGGTAGATCAGGGGGCACTTAAAGAATGGTCTCGTAATAATCTTGGTAGTATAAGCAAAGTAGCGGATAACAATCCCGAGATGGCTGCGATGATGAAAGCGGATGCTACAGCGGAAATGGAAAGAATTGAAACCGCGATGGAGGAAGAAAAGAAGGCCTTAGCAGAGTATGAAAAGAAGGTTGAGGAAGCTTCAGGAAGTACAGTGCTTGATGCATCGGGTAGACCGGCGCGCAGGGAAGCCCCACCGCGTCCTGAAAGCAAGGTGTCTTCTGCTGACAGAGCATTTCTTGGTGCCGCCAGGAAGGAATTCGGCCGTCCAACTACCTAAAAAAGTATGGGAGAAGATTCTAAAATATTACTTGCTGATAATTTGGAGATTCCGGAGAAGGTACGTGTCATTTTGAGTACTGACGAAACTCGTGACAAAGTTATTGCGATTGCAGATGAAGTTAAACTAGAGAAGGCTACTGATGTAGCTAAATTTTCTCGCTCCATCCTGCTTCTTTTTCTCAAGAGAATATCTCTTGATAATTACCCGTACGTTTTGCAAAACGAGCTGGGGGTTGACGAGAAGACGGCCCTGAAGATGGCCACCTACGTCGGCAAAGTTTTTTTGGTTCCGCATCAGGAAGATTATTTCCCGGAAGCGGAAGAATATTTTCAGAAATGGCTGGCTCAGGCCAAGTCAATGGGGGTAGACTTCACCCGCCGGCAGCAACCGGCGAAAGAACAGCCGGAAGCGAAACCCGCTCCTGAACCGGAGCCGAAATCTGAGCCTCAAGCTGAGCTGGTCCCGGAATCAGAACCGAAATCAGAGCCGGCAAAGGTCCAGTCCGCTGCTACGGCCGCCGGCGTAGTGGCTGCTGCCAAACCGCAGGTGTCGCCTCCCAAGGACACAACTCCTCCCCCGGTATCAGACATCAAGCCGGCTGAGCGTAAGGGGCCAGCCCCGGTGCCAAGGTCGGCCGCACCGGAGCCGGCAAAATCTCCGGCTACCCTGCAGCTGACAACCACCGCTGACCTGGAGAATATCTCGCCGCGGGTACTGGATGTGGAACCCCCTGACGCCGGCAAGCTGACAGATCGTTTAAAAGAAGAAATTCAGGATATTGCCAATAAGTCTGGCGCCTCCCGCTCGGACATCGTCGCCGCCTGGAAAAAGAGCCAGCTTTACCACGCTTATATCGACATGGGCAATGACAGTATGCAGCAGGGCAAAAGCATTACAGAGACAGCCGCTTTCCGTAAAGCGGCCGGCAAACCGTACCTGAGTGAACCTCAGTTTAATGCTATTTCCGAAGTCAGCCGCCTCTTACTTAGCTAGTTGGATTGCATTTTAATTTTGAATTTACGTGCAGTATTCCGTTCCCCAGTTTATCGAAGTTGAAGACAAAATCATCGGCCCCCTGACCCTGAAGCAATTCCTTTACCTTCTGGGTGGGGCCGGAGCTTTATTTGCGCTCTGGACAATCGCACCGACGATAGAAGTTTTTCTAGTTCCCGCCATCCCAATTCTGGGTATATTTTTAGCACTTGCCTTTTATAAAGTTAACGGTCGGCCCTTTATAGTTTTTCTACAAGCAGCTTTTGGCTACGTAGTTCGTCCCAAAGTCATGTTGTGGCGCCGTGAGTATATCGGAGTTGATGTAAAAGTAGATACCAAGGCGAAGGCCAAGGAGATGGACAAGGACAAGGTTCCCCAGATTGGCCAAAAGGTGACGGAAAGCCGGCTGCGCAAACTTTCGACGATACTGGACAACGAAGGTGGGGTTGACCAGAGCATTTATGACCTGCCGGACAGCGCTGAAGTTTCACTTGAGGACGAACTGGAAGAAGATAAAAAGCGACAGGAGAGAGAACAGAGAGTAGATGAATTATTAGGTAAGAGATAAATCATGGCGAAGCCACAACTGGCTGACTCCTCTGTCGGAGAAAAGGAGTTTGTCAAAGAGACAATGGATTCGGAGGAGGATGTGCAAACTGGGCAAAGCGCCCAGCAGTATCTTGAAATTGAAGAAATAAGGGACGGGGTGCTGGTTCTACGTGATGGCAGCCTGCGCGTGGTTGGCATGGTAAATAGCATGAACTTTGCTCTTAAGTCCACGGAAGAGCAGGAAGCAATAATATATTCGTACCAAAGTTTCCTAAACTCGCTCGAGTTTCCGGTGCAGATAGTCGTGCAGTCTCGCCGCCTTGACATCGGTCCTTACATCGACAAGCTGAAAGAGCGAGAGGGTGAGCAGACGACGGAGTTACTGCGATTGCAGACCGCGGAATATATCGATTTCATCTCACAGCTGGTGGAATTGCGTCAGATTATGAGTAAAGAATTCTTTGTGGTTATTCCGCTTTTTCCTTTTGAGAAAAAGAAGAAGGGCGGTTTTATGAGCGGCCTCTTCAAGCCGGCGCAGGCGGTGGTGCAGAAAGAAAAAGATTTCCAGCGTTATCAGACCCAGCTAGTGCAGCGCCTGGATCATATTGCAACGGGATTGCAGGGAGTCGGCCTGAAGATTGTCAAACTGGAAACCCAGGAGCTTATAGAACTTATGTATAACACTTACAATCCGGCTACCTTCCAGCAGGAAAATCTGACAGACATCAATAAACTGGATGTCTCCGCTGGCGACGTAGTTATGGAAGATACCGACCAATCCAATCAATGATATGGCCAAAGATAC
>Ga0180431_10008092_pt1 | contig 12121 bp, 13 predicted proteins | sample SS_ome_11_FD_132459 | JGI IMG/M metagenome (GOLD analysis project Ga0180431, IMG submission 132459) | Hypersaline lake sediment archaeal communities from the Salton Sea, California, USA - SS_1_MS_1 metaG | ecosystem: Environmental > Aquatic > Non-marine Saline and Alkaline > Hypersaline >... | reverse complement strand
GGAACGTCGACGATGGTCATCGGAATGGACTTCGATCGCAGGATCGGGGTCGTGTACGGATCGGCCTACGGCGGCTCCGTCAAGAAGCTGATGTTCTCCGTGATGAACTACCTTCTCCCGGGAGAGGGGATCCTTCCGCTGCACTGCTCGGCGAACGAAGGGCCAAGTGGGGACATCGCTCTTCTGCTCGGCCTCTCCGGGACGGGGAAGACGACCCTGTCGGCCGACCCGCGGCGCGCCCTTCTGGGCGACGACGAACACGGATGGAACGACTGCGGAGTCGCCAACTTCGAGTATGGATGCTATGCCAAGCTGATCGACCTCGACCCGTCGAAAGAGCCCGAGATCTATCGGGCCATCACGCACGTCGACGAGCCGGGGCGGCACGGCGCGATCGTCGAGAACGCCATGGTCTATCCGAACGGGACGTTCGACTTCTTCGACGATCGGTTCACGCCCAACTCCCGCGGTTCCTACCCGCTCACCTACCTGTCGAACATCAAACCGACCTCGGTCGGAGGTCATCCGAAGACCATCCTTTTCCTGACTGCGGATGCAAACGGCGTCCTTCCCCCCGTATCGCGGCTGTCCGGCGATCAGGCGATGCTCTGGTTCCTGATGGGGTACACGAGCAAGCTGGCCGGGACCGAGACGGGGATCGTTGAGCCGAAGACGACCTTCTCTCGCTTCTTCGGCGAGCCGTTCATGCCGCGAAACCCTGACGTCTACGCGAGGATGCTCGGCGAGCGGCTTGCGCAGCACGGGACCGAGGTCTACCTCGTCAACACCGGCTGGAGCGGCGGTCCGTACGGCCAGGGTCACCGGATCGACATCGACGTCACCCGAGCGATCGTCCACGCCGCGCTCTCAGGGTGGCTTCGAGACGTCGAGACCAGAGAGAACCGGACGTTCCATCTCCACGTCCCGACGCAGTGTCCCGACGTTCCGGCCGGGATCCTCGATCCTCGAGAGACCTGGAAGGATACCGCCGCCTACGATGCTCGGGCCGAGAAGCTGGCCGGCGAGTTCGCGTCGCACTTCGAGAAAGCCTACGGGGACAAGGGGATCGATCCGACGGTCGCGGCGCAGTGTCCGGGCCTCTGAGTTTTCGGAACTCGGAGGCCGTCGACCCGACGCTGGCGCGGCGGGTCCCGGAATACGACCCGTGCATCGTCCTCTCGAGCCCGGTGACTTGTGCAGCGGATGCCGCGCAGGACCTCAGGCCAAGCGTTTGAGAGATCCTGTTGGGACGAAGACGCCTCGGCACAACAGACCTTGACAGCGAAACAATGTGCTGTTATGGTTGTTGCGGGTTCGCCCCGACACTGACGGCCGATTCCAGGTGCGCAGGAGGACGACGATGGATGATGATAGGTACATCTCGAAAAAGGAGGTCCTCGAGCAGATGGGGATCTCTTACGGTCAGCTCTACCGGTGGAAGCGTAAGGGCCTGATTCCTGAAGCATGGTTCACGCGGCGATCGACCTTCACCGGGCAGGAGACCTTCTTCCCGCGCGACAAGATCCTCGAGCGGATCCGTCAGATCAAGGAGATGAAGGGCGATCACCCACTCGACGATCTCGCCGACGTGATCACTCAGCAGGTGAACGCGAAGCTCCAGGTCGCCTTCGAGCGGCTTCGCCGACTGCAGTGGTTCGACGACTCGGTCCTGGAAACCTGTTCGATCGACCGTGAGCGCTCGAAGCCGCTGACGATCAAAGAGACTCTCTGTGTCGCTGTGGTCAGCCAGCTCCGGAAGGCCGCGCGCGCCGAGGAGCTCGACCTTGTGCACCGCACCCTTCACGAGCGTCTCGACGAAGGCCTCCTCGATCGGATTGGTGAAGAGCGACTCCGGCTTCATCTGCTGCGCAAGCGTCTCTCCGGCGGCGGAATCTCGGCCGAGATCAGCCTGGTTGTCATTGGACCGGAGAAGCTTATCCTCGATCCGGAGATCGAGCGGGTCGAGGATGTCGATTTGGGACACATGCTCGAACGGATCAAGCTCGATCTGGCAAACGAAGCCGAAGGCGGGTCCCCAGACGAGGCTCCCGAACGGGAGACGGAGGACGAACGATGAACGACGACAAGCGATCAGCAAGTCTGGCAGGCGCCGGGAAACTGAGCGGCGGCGACTACACCCGCGTGTCGATCTCCGGAGCGGGGAAAGTGACCGGGGACATCAAGGCGGAGGCGCTGCGGATCTCCGGCGCGGGCAAGGTCGAAGGCCGGGCCGAAGCGATCCAGATCACGGTCTCCGGAAGCGGTGCGTTCGGCGGCGAGGTGGTCGCCGACGAGATGCGCGTCAGCGGGGCCACCCGCATCGATGGCATGGCTCGCGTGAAGGAGCTCAAGTGCTCCGGATCGTATCGCGTTCGAGAGTCGATCGTCTCCGAATACGTGAAGGTGAGCGGTGTTCTCCGCGCTGGCGGCGATGTCGAGGCTGACCTGCTCAAGACGAGCGGGGGCTTCGAGATCGAAGGCCTTCTGTCGGCCGACAAGATCGAGATTCGCCCCGGCGGACGTTGCTACGCCAAGGAGATCGGCGGTGCCAAGATCGACGTTCGCCGCGGGGGCTACCGTGAACGCGGGATCCTTCTCGACGGCCTCGTCCGGATGTTCAGCGGGAAGGGAACGGCCGAGCTCCGCTCGACCGTGATCGAAGGGGACGAGATCCATCTCGAAGACACGATCGCCGACGTCGTGCGTGGGACGCGCGTCGAGATCGGTCCCGGATGCCGGATCAAGACGGTCGAGTACTCGGAGGAGCTCCAGATCCATCCGAACGCCGAGGTCGGCAAGCAGCAGAAGGTGTAGTAGGCGCCGACGGGTACGACGCCTTCACGCTTCCTTCCGCGCCGATCGATTGACGACGTGAATCGCGCGGCCGAGGGCGTTCTCGCAGGCCTCCTTCAGGCCTTCCGGAAGGGTCGGGTGCGGGTGAACCGTCTCGATGACGTCTTCGAGCGAGAGCCCGTGTCGTACGGCGACCGCCGCCTCGGAGATCAGATCGGACGCTTCGGCTCCGATGATCTGAACGCCGAGGATTCGGTGGTCGTCCTCGCCGGCGACGACCTGGAAGAAGCCGTCCGGCTCGCTCATTCCGAGGGCCTTTCCGAGTGCGGCGTACGGGAATCGTCCGACGAGGACCGATCGACCGTCTTCCTTCGCCCGATGCTCGGAGACGCCGGCTGACGCAATCTCCGGATCGGTGAAGATCGCCTGCGGGATCCCGTCGTGATCGAGATCGATCGCGGCGCCGTCGAACGAGTCGGCGAGGGCGATCCCTTCGGTCGACGCCTTGTGCGCGAGCATCGGACCGGGGACAAGGTCGCCGATGGCGAAGATGCCTTCCGCCGTCGTCTCGAGGCGGTCGTCGATCCGGATGAATCCCCGATCGTCCGTCTCGACGCCGACGGTCTCCAGGCCCAGATCCTCCGACTTCGGCCGGCGGCCGACGGCGAGGAGAATCCGATCGACGGCGAGTCGGCTCCCGCCTTCGAGGAGAACGTCTACACCGTCGTCGACCGTCTCGAATCCCTCCGCCTTGGTGCCGGTCCGGACCTCGACTCCGATCGCTTTGAGCGATCGCTTCAGCGTCGCGACCGTTCGCCGATCGAGGTCGACGATCGACAGGATCTCCGGAAGGAGCTCGATGACGCTGACCGCGCTCCCGAGGCGTCGGTAGATCGTGGCCAGCTCGAGCCCGATCACTCCGCCGCCGATGACGGCGAGTCGGTCTGGAATCTCGCGAAGAGCGAGGGCGTCGGTCGATGACCAGACCGCCTCGTCGCCGAACGAGAATCCCGGGATCTCAATCGGCCTCGATCCGGCTGCGAGGACGACCCGATCGGCCTCGATCGTCCTTCCGGAGGAGAGGTCGATCCGGCCGGATCCGGCCAGCTTGCCTCGCTCATGGACCACTTCTACGCCGTTCTTCTCGAGAACCGTGCCGACCCCGTCGGTCAGCTGAGAGACGACGCCGTCCTTCCACTCGGCGATCTGTTTCAGGTCGATCTCCGGCTTGGAGAACGAGATTCCCATCTGTGCTGCGCGCTCGGCGCCGGCGAGAAGCTTCGTCGCAGCGTACAGGGACTTCGTCGGAATGCAGCCCCAGTTCAGGCAGACTCCGCCGAGTCTCTCCTCTTCGATCAACGCGGTTGCGAGCCCGATCTGCCCGCAGCGAATCGCGCAGGCGTACCCGCCCGGTCCTCCTCCGATGATCGCCACGTCGTACCCCATCCGGATCCCTCCTTTCGATACGGTATCGGTCGCTCGACGGGCGATCAAGGGATGATTGCCGGGGCACGGGAGGTTTCGGATAATCGGACCATGTCCTCGAACGCGAGGCCGAATCCGCTTCTCGGATGCCACCTGTCGATCGGGAGGGGGTTCTCCGCGGCGGTCGACGCGGCCGAGGAGCTTGGGTGTAGCGCGCTCCAGTTCTTCACGCACAACGCCTCGTCGTGGCGGATGAAACCGCTCACGGCCGAGCGCGCGAGCGAGTTCATCGAGCGACGGGCCGACGCGTCAGTGGAGTTCGTCGTCGCTCATACGATGTACCTGATCAACCTCGCGAGTCCGGACGATGCCCTGCACGTCCGATCGACCGAAGCGATGATCGAGGAAGTCCGACGGGCGGCCCTCCTCGGGCTCGACGCCGTTGTGACGCACCTCGGTGCGCATGTCGGATCGGGGCGCGGACGGGCGATCGATCGGATCGTCGACGCGCTCGACCGCGTCGACGCATCCGGAATTTTCGGCGAACGCCCCGGGCTGCGCGTACTCCTCGAGAACACGGCCGGGAGCGGGACGACAATGGGGAGCTCGTTCGAGGAGCTCCTGGAGATTCTGGAGAGACTGGAGAACGTCGGGGCCTTCGGGCTCTGTTTCGACACGGCGCACGCCTTCGCGGCCGGGTACGACTTGCGCACGGAATCGAGCGTCGACGAGACCCTCAGTGCGCTCGACCGGACCGTCGGGCTCGATCGGCTCGGGTTGATCCACCTGAACGACTCCAAGTACGCTTTGGCCTCTCGACGAGATCGGCACGAGCATATCGGCCTCGGCGCGATCGGGCGAGAAGGCTTGGGGGTTCTCGCCCGACGGGCGGCGGCCCGGGGCGTTCCGATCATTCTCGAGACGCCCAAGACGATCGACGAACGAGAGGACGCGGACCGGATGAACCTGGCGGCCGTCCGCGCGCTTCTGAAGGATCGCCCGGACGAACAGGAGGGACCATGAGGTTGTTCATCGACACGGCGAACGTATCCGAGATCCGCGAGCTGGCGTGGCTGATCGACGGCGTCACCACGAATCCGAGCTTGGTTGCCAAGGAGAAGCGCCCATTCGAGGAGATCATTCGCGAGATCTGCGACATCGTCGACGGGCCGGTCAGCGCGGAGGCGACCGCGCTCGACGCCGTCGACATGGTCGAGGAGGCGCGGACCCTGGCGAAGATCCACGAGAACGTCGTGGTGAAGATTCCGATGACCGAGGACGGGATGCAAGCGGTGCGGATTCTGACGAGCGAGGGGATTCGCACGAACGTGACCCTCGTCTTCTCTACGAATCAGGCCCTCTTGGCGGCGAAGTGCGGGGCGACCTTCGTCTCTCCGTTCGTCGGACGGATCGACGACGTCGGCGGCGCGGGGATGGATCTGATCGCGGAGATCCTCGACGTCTACGAGAACTACGGCTTCACGACCGAGGTTCTCGTGGCGAGCGTCCGCCATCCACGACACGTGCTGGACGCCGCTCTCCTCGGGGCAGACGTCGCCACCGTCCCTTACGCGGTGCTGAAGAAGCTCTTCGGCCACCCGCTGACGGACATCGGAATCGATCGCTTCCTCAAGGACTGGGAGAACGTTCCGAAGTGAAAGCACGAGCGCTCGGCCGGACGAGGCGAGCCGGTGCTGCCTGAAGGGCGGCGCAGCTTCCGGCTGATCGATGAGAAGTTCCGCCGGGATCCCGGGCACTTCGTCCTCCAATCGCTCCTCGCTTTCGTGCTCATCGCCGCCATTGTTCTGGTGATGGGGACCTTGACCAACGGGGCGATCGTCGCCGCCCTCGGTGCGAGTGCGTTCATCGTCTTCGCGACTCCGGCGCACAAGACCGCGTCGCCTCGGAGCCTGATCGGAGGACATGTCCTCTGCATGGCAATCGGCGCCCTTTGCTCGACTCCGTTCCGCCTCGGCCTGATCGGCGTGTCCGGCCTGTCTCAGGGCCTCCTCGGCGCCGCGGCGGCGAGCCTGGCGCTCTTCGGAATGGTCGTCACCGACACCGAGCATCCCCCGGCCGCCGGGAACGCGCTCGCGTTCGCCGTTCGTCCGGTCGGGATCGAACAGGCCCTGTTCACGATGGGGGCGGTTCTGCTCCTGTCGCTCATCCACCGTGCGCTTCGGAATTGGCTCCGCGATCTCGCCTAGAGCGGGCGATCAGCCGGTCCCTCGAAAGGCGGAGAGAACCTCGTCGACGAGCGCGTCTCGGTTGCCGAGCTTGACGCGGAAGAGGGTCAGCTCGCGTCGGACGCGATGCGCGAGGGGATGGTCGGCGTGGGCGTGCGTCGAGATCAGGAGAGGTTTCCGGCTTGCCAGAGCCGCCTCGACGGCCGGGACGAACCGCGGAGAGCGAAGCTCCATCGGGGCGATCTCGTCGATCACGATGAGGTCCTTCGACTCGACGGCGTCGAGGATCGCGGAAATCCCGGTCCTCTCCAGCGACTCGACGTCGACCGTGTAGCGTCCGACCTTCGGGCCTGAGGCTCGATGGACGTGCGCCAACGTTCCCTCGGCGCCGGTGGCGACGTCGATCACGGCGAAGCCGACGCGGCGGCCGCAGACCCGGATCTCCTTGGTCAGCATTCCGCCGGCCCGTACGGCGAGTCTGTCGAGCACGCGCTCGATCAGCGTCGTCTTCCCGACGCCGGGGCGTCCGGTGATCGCAACCCGTCCCTTGATCGGCATTCCGGTCCATTCTATCCTGTCCTCGATGGACGACAAGGCAGACCTGTTGGCGATTATCGCTGAGGAGTTTCGACGGCGCCCGCACGCCGGACCCGACGACCTTCGGAAACTCGTCTTCCAATCGGTCTTCGGAATCGATCACCTCCTGGCCGACCCGAAGCGATTCAGGCAGGAGCTGGAGGAAGAGTGGAGACTGATTCCCGGCGAGCGGTCGGACGATCGAGCGATTCAGATAATCGATCCGGTGGGGAGGACGGCGCGCCTCCACCTGTCCCCGTGCAAGGCTCGCGGAATCCCGATCGGATCGCTCGCCGGCCTCCTTGCCGGGCAGGCGCCGAAAGGTGGAAGCCGCCAGGCGTTCCTCTCTCGCTGGCAAGACGTCGTCGACCTTTCGGCATCCGGAAGGATTCCGCTCGATCCACAACCGCTTTCGGAACTTGCGGCCCTCGAGGGGCTCTCGCACCACAGCGAGGGCTACGGATTTGTCTCGTACCGGGTCGTCAACGACGTTCGAATCGGCCGGCTTGCCGACGAGCTCCGCGCGTGGGGGCTTCTGTCGTGAGCCGCGACGCGGTCCGTCGGATCGCCCACCTCGACATGGACGCCTTCTACGCCGCGGTCGAGCAACTCGACGATCCGACGCTCCGGAGCAAGCCGGTCATCGTGGGCGGGCTCGGCCCCCGCGGCGTCGTCTCCACGGCGTCCTACGAGGCGCGGGCGTACGGGATTCAGAGCGCCATGCCGACGGCGGCGGCCCGAAAGGCATGCCCGAGCGGGGTTTACCTTCGTCCACGGTTCTCGCGGTACCGGGAGATCTCGGACCGGGTCATTGCCATCCTTCGCGCGGCTTCACCGATCGTCGAACCGATCTCACTCGACGAGGCATTCCTCGATCTGACGGGGTCCGGTCGGAGTCTCGAGGAGGCCGCGGCCGTCGCCCGCGGGATCAAGGAGCGCGTGCGCTCGGAAACCTCGCTCACGTGTTCGGTCGGCCTGGCGTCGAACCGGTTCCTGGCGAAGCTTGCGTCGGAGTTCGAGAAACCGGACGGGTTCACGGTGATTGCCCCGGACGACGTGCGCGACTTCCTCGACCCGCTCCCGGTCGAGAGAATCTGGGGGGTCGGTCGGGTGACGGAGCGGCGCCTGACCGGACTCGGTCTCCTGCGGATCCGTGACGTCCGGCTCGCCCCGGCGGGCCTGCTGACGCGCGAATTCGGCGCGATGGGACGACGTCTCCAGGCCCTCGCACGCGGAGAAGACGACACGCCGCTGAGCGGCGAAACGGAGGCGCGGACGATCTCGCGCGAGGTGACCTACTCGTACGATCTGACCGACCCCGTCGATGTCGAGTTGGAGATCCGGGACCTCGCTCGTCTCGTCGCCGACCGGCTTCGGGCCGAATCGCTTCTCTGTCGGACCGTGCGGATCAAGATCCGGTATCCGGACTTCCGGACGATCACCCGTCAAGTGCGGCTCGTCGTCGGCACGGATGCGCCCGGGATGATCGAGCGTCTCGCCGTCCACCTGTTGCACGATCGCGTCTCGCTCGACGAACGCGGCCTTCGCCTGATCGGCGTCGGCGTCGGCCTCCTCTCGGAGGCGACGGCGAGGCAGCTGCCCCTGTTCGAGTGACCGCCGGGAGCCGGCGGAGACATCCCGCACCTTCGCAGGGGATAGATTCGGTTGTGGCTCCATGCCCTCGACGTTTACGGTCGAACGACGAGGTGATCGCCATGCGACGGCGGCTGATTCTGGCGGTCCTGTTGGCGGCAGCGACCGGCCTGACTGCGTTCCCGGTTCCGCTCTGTGACTACCGGTCCCCGGTGACCGATCTGGCCGACTTGTCACTCGGCTTCGCCTACCAGTACCACAACGATCCGTTCGGGCTGCGGGATCGTGACATCAACGAGGGCGAGTTCACCGTCGAGTACATCAGGCTGTTCGACCGCCCCGAGTACGGGTTCAACGTGGGGATTCGCAACGACATGAGCATCTCCGTGCTCGACGTCTCGACCTACACGACGCTCGCGGACGGAAGTTACAAGCGCTACTTCTCGAGCGAACAGGACTTCTTCGCGTTCGCCGGGGCGATCGCCAGGAGCTCCTCGTCCTTCCAGTCCCTCGGCTTGACGGTTAACTTGGGTGTCGGGTTCGGCCGCTTCGTCGACGTGACGCCGCTGGCCTTGGCGACTCGGATCGACGAGTTCCTCGTCGAGCGAGGAAGCCTGACCGATCACCTGCACCCGGTCGATCTTCAGATCCTCGCCGATGAGATCGGGAGTGAGTCGGCGTACGACTCGCTGGCGACTTTGCTCGCCGCCGCGCAAGACGTCATCGAGGGGTCGACTTCCATCCGCGTCGGAGGGCTCGACGCGTTGGATATCGCGGAGATTACGCGCCTCCTACAGGCCGAAGGGTTCTCGCGCTATTGCGGCTGGGACATCCGCCTCGGGCTCGGGTACGAGATCCTCGATCCCTCCGGTGGGCAGAACGACCTGTTGGTCACGGGCTCATTCAACTACGCCTTCGCGACGACGCCGAACGAGCAGTTCCTCGTCCAAGGGAGCCTCTCAGGACAGCCGGATTTCCTCGAGACGAACCGAATCGACGTGACGGTCGGCTACGACTGCCTGCTGTCGGACTTCTTCAGCTTGACGACCTCCTACGATTTCTCGCGAGAGACGTGGGGAGGCGAGGCGACCGATATCCATCGGATCGCGCTCGATCTGACGCTCGAGCCGCTCGACACGGCCCAGGTGACGTTCGGGGTCGTCCTCGAGCATCGCCCGTACTATGTCGAGTGGAACGTCGACCTCCGGTTGACGATCGGCATTGACCTGCTCTAGACCACGCCGTCCTGCGGCCTTCCGGCCACTTCGAGAACGGCCGTTGCCATCCCCTCACTGAGCATCGTTCGGGCGTCGCTTGACAGAATGAATCGGGCCTCCGCAATCTCGTCCGGATTTGGCATCGGGTCGCCGTCGATCGCAACGCGGTAGAAGACCATCATCCAGTGGAGACGCGATCGTTCGCCGAGCTTCGATTGAAAGATGGGGGCTCCCTCGATCGTGCCGACAAGACCGACCTCTTCACGGATCTCTCGCACGACACCCTCTGCAGGCGTCTCGCCGAATCGGAGGAACCCTCCGGGAAGGGTCCAGATCCCGTCGGTCAATCCGCGATTTCCCTTGACAAGGAGGATCTCGTCGTCTCGAATACAGACGCCCTCGACGACGATGCGCGGCATCGTTGCGTGTACGGCGAGCCGCGCACAAGTGGTGGCCGGTAAGGTCGCCAGATCGTCCTTGCTCGGCCACTCGCTCGGATGTCGATCGATTCGGGGGACACAGAACCAGACCTCGTCGGGGCCCGCAAGGGGGGCGATCCGATCGACGGGAAACGGAACCTCTGCCGGCTCCGGCAGGTCGAAGACCCCACCCCGTTCGATCAGGAACACTCGACCGTCACTCTCGACGTAGTAGCGCATATCGATCGGCCGGATTGTATGCGAACGGGAGTGTCGATTCCGGGCTTGAAGCCCCGTCGGGCAGCCAGGATAATTCCGCGATCGAAGGCCAGGTGTCGCTTGAGCCGTCAGCTGACGTAGCCGCTTTCGCTCCGGAAGCTGAGCCCTGTGTCCACAAACGGAAAGGAGATCAGCGGAGTGAGCGTGCTCTCCCGATCGAAGGAAAGCGTGCGCGTGGAGGGGAAGCACACGTCGCTTCCTCGAACCCCCGCAAGTGTGATTCCGCTTCTTCAGCAGATCCAAGGCGCCGAGGGACACGTCTCGGAAGAGGCGATCGAGTCGGTGGCCCGCTACACGGGATCCCCGGCGAGCGCCGTCTACGGCGTCGCGACGTTCTACTCGCAGTTCCGGTTGAGACGTCCCGGAAAGCACGTGATCCGCGTTTGTGAAGGGACGGCCTGTCATGTCCTGGGAATCGACGCCGTACGCGATCGTCTGAGCGAGGAGCTCGGAATCCAGGTGGGCGGAACGACCGCCGACGGCCTGTTCACCCTGGAGAGCGTGCGCTGTCTCGGATGCTGCAGTCTGGCTCCGGCGATGATGATCGATGACGAGACGTACGGTCGCGTGACCCCGGACTCGATCGTCGAGACGCTCTCGGCCTATCGAAAGGCCGCCTCGTGAGTTCCGTTCGTGAGGTGCGAGTCGGTCTGGCGACCTGCGGCATCGCGGCCGGGGCGCAACGCGTAGCCGATCGACTTCAGGAGCTACGAACGGCCGGGCGGTTCGATTCGGCGATCAAGCGGGTCGGCTGTGTGGGCATGTGCTACAACGAGCCGATCGTCGATCTTGTGGACGCATCGGGCGAGGTGACGACCTACGGCAACATCGGCGAAGTGGACGTCGACCGGATCGTTGACGAGCATGTGGTTGGCGGGCACGTCGTCGAGGATCTATGCGTTTCGCCGGAGGGGTTCTTCCGCAATCAGGTCCGCATTGTCCTGGAGAACTGCGGCGTAATCGATCCCGAGTCTCTCGAGGAGTATCGCACTCGCGACGGATATGTCGCGTTGGAGACGGCGCTACGCGAGATGTCTCCCGAGCATGTCGTCGAACTCGTGAAGGCGTCTGGCCTTCGCGGACGCGGGGGAGCGGGCTTCCCCACGGGACTCAAGTGGTCGTTCGCCGCCCGTGAAGACGCCTCCGAGAAGTACGTGATCTGCAACGCCGACGAAGGAGATCCCGGAGCGTTCATGGACCGAAGTGTCCTCGAGGGCGATCCGCACCGTGTCTTGGAAGGGATGGCGATCGCGGCGTACGCCATCGGCGCGTCGCACGGTTATGTCTACGTTCGCGCCGAGTACCCGTTGGCGATCCGCCGGTTGGAGAAGGCGCTCGAGGATGCCCACGCGGCGGGTCTTCTCGGAGAGAAGGTCCTCGGCTCGTCCTTCTCGTTCGACGTTCGCATCAAGGCGGGGGCAGGCGCGTTCGTTTGTGGAGAGGAGACCGCGCTGATCGCCTCGATCGAAGGACGGCGCGGGATGCCGAGACGGCGGCCTCCGTATCCTGCGAACTCGGGCCTCTGGGGAAAGCCGACGAACATCAACAACGTCGAGACGCTGGCGAACGTGCCGTGGATCCTCCGGAACGGAGCCGAAGCATTCTCCGCCTACGGGACGGAGACCAGCAAGGG
>Ga0180431_10008088_pt1 | contig 12126 bp, 9 predicted proteins | sample SS_ome_11_FD_132459 | JGI IMG/M metagenome (GOLD analysis project Ga0180431, IMG submission 132459) | Hypersaline lake sediment archaeal communities from the Salton Sea, California, USA - SS_1_MS_1 metaG | ecosystem: Environmental > Aquatic > Non-marine Saline and Alkaline > Hypersaline >... | reverse complement strand
GTTGTTCGTCAACATCAGATGGGGTGAGACCATAAAGCCCGTGCCGTATCCCAAGTGGGCGCCGCCCGGAGACCGTATCACAACCCTTCCGACGGAATGAGACACCGCCGCACCTCTTAGCAAAAAGGACACACCGGTCAATTCACTCTCAGAGATGATTCGCTCCAGGACGTCCAATGTGGGTTTTCCTTTTTCGTCTCCGGTATCCGCCATGGATTCAGTGATCAGCTTGGTCATCCCCAGGCGTTCCATCCGGAAGCGGATTCGATGCGGCTCATCGACTTCAGGCCAATTGCCTCTCTTCTTGTTCTCTTCGCGTAATTTGCGAACTTTGCTGTTCCCGAGGTACCGATTCTCAGCATCCGCCATTTGTTCCGTGAGAGTTTTCATGGTTGATCCTCCACAATAATCACCTTCGGAATATTTTGACTTTACGTTAAACGCACTTATCAATCAAAAGCGCATAACCAAACCGAAGAATCAAATTGAAACACTCGCTCACTGCTGTCAAAGACCCGCCATCGCCGCATCATCCCAAGAGCTTCTGGTATTCTACTAAATGTCTCTGAACAAACAATACTATTTCAAAAAATTCTTTTCCACCTCAAAATGAGCCTCTTGCGCTCAGAAATCGATATTCAGATCCCTCATTTTCGTTCAATCGTTCACAGCATGTCCGGCTTAAGCGTCTTTATTGATCCTTCACGCCCCCAAGTGTTAGGAGAATGACCACACAGACCCTTTGGAAATCCGGGGCACTTTGTGTAATATCCCCCTTTGATGAAGGCCCGTTTGGGATCTCGCACATTACCCAACGGTTACGCCCATACCGAGGTACCCGTTAGGTCTCGCTCAGCACTTCAATTCGTCGCGGATCAGGCAGCCGTCGCAGGGGCAGAAGGCGCGGAGGTTGGGTTCGGGGGTGCCGGGGGGGACTTCGCAGCCGGGCATGAGGATGAACTTCTCAGGGACCGCGTTCAGACAGTCCCGAGCCTCTTGTGCGACCTCCTCCGGCGTGCCCTCAAGCAACACTCCCGTCGGATTGAAATTGCCGCATAATGTCATATCCGGCCCGGCTTTCTCTCTGGCCTCGGCCAGAGGGACCATCCAGTCCACGTCGATAATGTCGGTGCCGCTTTGGGCCATGTCCCGGACGATGTTGGAGATGTTGCCGCAGACGTGGAGTTTTGCTGTAGCCCCCGCCTCATGAATGGCGGCGATCAGCTTCTGTTCCAGCGGTAAGACCAACTCGGCATACATCGGGGGTGAAATCAGACTGGCCGCCGAATCGCCGACTCCCATCATATCCGCCCCGGCCTCGATCTGGGCGAGGGCAAAAGCGATCTGGTTTTGAATAATCGTCTCGCCGGCCTCGGCAAAAACCTGAGGCTCATCGATCAAATCCATCATCGTATTTTCCACGCCCCGTAAGTCGCCATATTCGGCTATCGGACCTTCCACCCAGCCCAGAACGCTGTGCGTCTGTCCAAGTTCGGCCGCCATCTTCCGCACGCTCTCGATTCGCTGGTTCGTCCGCTCGGCCTCGTTGATATCGAACGGTTTGATCTTCTTCGAGACATCGCCGCGCGTCTTGATGAGCACCTCTTTGGGCTGCCCTACGCCCTCCGGCGGGTATTCGAATTCCATCCCGTAAGCCGAAGCCTCCCGCCAGGGATCGCTGATCGCGCTGATCTGATCGAGATGAAACGCCCGGGTTACCGCAAGCTGCGCTTCCATCAGCACGTCCCCGTCGAGATAATACTCCCGGTACGTTTGCCCGATAAAATTCGCGGCCCACGCCATAAAAATAGGCGTTACGGCGGGTCGATCGTACGAATCGCCCTTCAGGATCGCATAGAGTCGTTCTTTCGGAGTCATCAATCACCTCAAAGCAAGTGCCCAAAGTTCAAAGCACGAATAACTTAAGCTCACTTTAGTCATTTTAGTTCACTTTAGTCACTTTAATTTACTTTAATCCTTGAAGCAATCCTAAAAACGACGACTTGACCTGCTCGAATGTCGGCAGCTCGCCGGATCGCCGCCGAGAACTGAGCATGAGGACATAATCGAAACCCTGGGGAATCCGGTCCTGACATTGACGAAACGCCTCGCGCAACAAGCGTTTGAGCCGGTTGCGAACCACGGCGTTGCCGTGAGCCTTCCCGACGGAAACACCCAGGCGGGAATATCCACAATCATTCTCGGCCCAATAGAGCGCCAAGAGTCCATCGCTACGGCGCCGACGTTGAGCCAACACGGCTCTAAATTGCCGGTTACTGACAAGCCTCTTACTCTTTGGAAAGGAAAAGCGCTTCATCGCTTATCTGCACCCCTCCACAGTCCCGCCGACACGCATCCGTATTCTATCTCAGTCCGAAGAAACATTTTTTCTATCTTTCTTGTTGCCCCTGCTCCTCTTGTACTCAATGGCCTGGCGCCGGCGAGCACAAAAAACAAGACGTAAATAGGCGTCGAAGCGCTTCGCACGGACTCGAACAGACTCTCGCTTCTTTTGGGCAGGATATTCGCTAAAAAGCACCCCATCGCCATCGAGGTCAGAATGACGTCCATATTGGCATAGACGGCGATGCTGATAAGAAGCAAAATAAGCCCGATGACATAAGCAAAGTTCTTTTGCAGCAGTTTAACTCTCAACAAAAGGATTCGTAAAATCAACGCCCCGACGAAGGCCAGAACGATGGCGCCGAAAAATTCCAGGAAAACCTTTCCCAATTCCATGACGACGGAATCGGAAATTCCCGCTATCGTTTTCACAAAGCCCGTCGCCAGGCCGTAGAGGATCATCGCCAGGGCGTCATCCAGGGCGACGATCGCCGTTAACGACGTCGTCAGAACACCCAGGGAGCGATACTCCCATAGCACGTCGATGGTCGAAGCCGGATCCGTGGCCGACGCAACGGCCCCGAAGACGGCGCCGGCTGCAAGGGCGACGGTCACGTTATGGAAGATCGCATAGATGAACAAACCCGTGGAAACGCCAACGAGCAAAAACGAAAACAATCCTTCACCGAGGAGAATCGCTGAAAACTGGCGGGCGTATTTCCTGAAGTTTTCGGCCTTCAGCTCGCCCCCAACCAGAAAGCCGATGATACCCAAGGCAAAAATGGTAAAAGGTTGCAGTGCGGCTACATCGGCATGTTTAACCAGCCTCAGACCGTTTTCACCGAAAATCAGACCGATAATGATAAATCCGACAACCTGCGGAACGCGGAGTTTCTGGAAAAACGATGCCCCGACCAACCCCCCTAAGATGCTGAATCCTAGTACGAAAAGGATGGTGATATTTATACTTTCCACTGGGTCGATTACTCCGTCTGCGTGAGAATGTGATAGAAGGTTAATGAATCCGGAGCACTCATAAGGGCGTTACGCAGCTTCTCATTTTTGAATCTCAAGCTCAGAGACGAAAGAAGCTTCAAGTATTCCGTGTGCTGATGTTGTCCGGCGGCAATCATAAAAATGAGACGGATTGGCTCCCCGTCCAATGACTCATAATCCGCAAGAGGATAACGGCAAATCCCCGCGCACATGACAGGACCGGTTACAGACGCCAGGCGCACATGAGGAACCGCTATGCCCATCCCAATGCCCGTACTCATTAACTCTTCTCGATAAAAAATCCCCCGAGTCAAATCGTTTCGATCCGTAATTTGGGGGGCTGTTCCGAGACACTCGATCAATACCTGGAGAGCATCCTTTTTAGTCGTGGATTCCAAAATTAAGACACGCTCCGGTGTTAGTACGCGAAAAAGATCATCTGACATTTCTTCGTCTCATCTTTCTGCAATACAATCGGGAAGAACAAGAATCGCTGCCGGATAAAAACAGGCGCATACCGACATCAAACGGTTTTGTTATTCAAAAAACGCCTAACATAACCTTCGCCGCGGCAATGTCAAATGATTTTTCGGTGCCCCACGAAACAGGGAGGTGTTATTTGGCATCCGCGGTTACGCCCGGCCATTGATCCGTCCGGAACGGGGACGCCGGGAGTTTCTCTTTATTATAGAGGTTACACACCGGATTGTCGGCCCAGGCGTAGCGCACGGCCACGGGTTCAGGAACCTCATCGCTGCTGACAACCACCGTATCGCCTTCGATGTTAGCATCGGCCCAGACGAACGTTCGGTCCGCTCCCGCAATGGCGAAACCCTGTAACGATTCCCCGTCGCCGATGACCAGGCCGCCCCCAACGTGATTGAAATGCAGGACGATCCGTTGGCCCTTTTTCTCCATCGACGTATAGAGCGGTCCGGAATACACGAGGTCCTTGCCGTAGGTCTTCGCCAGCGCCCATAACGCCAGACGCTTGCCGACGTCCTGCTTATTCTTAGGATGGATATCGTTCGCGTCGCCGATATCGATAATCGTAGCCATTCCCGCATTGGGTAAGGCCAGGGTCATAAGCTGGGCTTCGCGCAGCTCCGCCCAATGACTTTCATTCGGATCGGGCTTGACGGCCATGAAATTAGCCAACTGCACGAAAAGGAAAGGAAAGTCGCCCTGCTCCCAATCGGTACGCCAGTTCTTGATCATAGCGGGGAATAACTTGCGATACTGATACGCCCGACCGGCGTTCGACTCGCCCTGATACCATATCGCGCCCTGCATGCCGTACGGAATCAACGGGGCAATCATGGCGTTATACAAACCCGACGGCGTGTGGGGATGTCCCGGCCCGAACGGCGCACGCGGCCTGCGCGGCGGATTCTTCTCTTCGGCCTTGGCCTGCTTGACGGCCTGCTTCCATTCTTCAACCTTCTGTTCGTGCTCTTTCTTCGCCTGCGGATACCTTCTAACCGCCTCGTCATAGCGATCTAAAATGGGCCTGAAATCCATGTCGGATTTCAAGACGCCCCGCCGGGTCCACGCTTCGGCGGGCGTTCCGCCCCACGAGGTATGAACCAGGCCCACGGGCACGTCCAGCTTCTGGTGTAATTCTCTACCGAAAAAGTAGCCCACAGCCGTAAAACCCGCTACCGTCTCTGGGCTGCACAACGTCCAGCTTCCCTTACAATCCGATTTCGGCTCCTGGGCGACCTCACGCTGCACGCTAAATAACCGAATGTTCGGATAGTCGGCCGCGGCGATCTCTTCTTCGGCATTATTCGACGCCTTTACTGACATTTGCATGTTCGATTGGCCCGAACATACCCAGACCTCGCCAACCAGGATGTTCTTGATCGTGACCGTATTCTTACCGCTCAGCGTCATTTCATAAGGGCCGCCCACTTTCGGCGGATTCATCTTATACACCCACTTACCGTTCCGGGCCGTCGTCACGGCCCACTTCATATTATGCCAGCTCACACCCACCACCACCTCTTCGCCCGGATCAGCCCAGCCCCAAATGGTGATCTTCTGATCCTGCTGCAAGACCATGTTATCACCAACAATCGCCGGAAGCCGAATATCGGCAAAAGAGGCCCCCGCGCTCACTAATATAAGAACGATTGAGAAGATCAACACCATGGACCGACTGAAACCAACTCGCTTGCTCATCTTTTTAGCTCCTTTGATAAGAACATGATATTCATATGGGTTCCGATTAGGAACGCGCGTGCAGCAACGTAGCACACCTTACCACGAAGTAAAGCTGCTGACATTAAATCAAATCCGCCTTGAGGACGCAAGCCTGATTTGGTACACTTCAGCGCGAAACGTTGAATTTGAAGGTTCAGATTGTGTAAGTGGCGGATACGTTGTATAGAAAGGCAGGAAAACCATGTCGAAGCTTTTGTCCATTATCTGTTTAATCGCGGGCGTGTCCGTTGCCCAGGCCGCCGATCCTTTTCGCCTGGTCATAACCGATATAGAACAGAATATCTATAAGACAACCGCACGCATCGAGAAGGACGACGTCACGCCGGATTGCCCCGTCTCCTGGTCGGTGCATAAGAAAGTCCTCCACGGAGGCAAACAGGAAGGCGTCGAGATCATCGAGGTTGACAACGGAAAACTCCGATTTACCGTCGTCCCGACGCGGGGGATGGGCATTCAGCACGTGCATATGGCCGACCTGCGTCTCGGCTGGGACTCGCCGGTCAAGGGGCTGGTCCATCCGCAATATATTAACCTGGAATCCCGCCAGGGACTGGGTTGGCTGGAAGGCTTTAATGAGTGGATGGTCCGCTGCGGCCTGGAATTTTTCGGCGCCCCCGGAACCGACGAGTTCACCGACAACACCGGCCTAAGATCGACGATGGACCTGACGCTCCACGGCAAGATCGCCAACATCCCGGCGTCCAAGGTGGAAGTGGTCATTGATCGTCAGCCCCCCTACCGCATCGCCGTTCGGGGCCTGGTCGAGGAGGCCCTGCTGCACGGACCGAAACTCGAAATATGGACTGAAATCTCCACGATTCCCGGCGCGAGTACGTTTCGAATCTCCGATACGATCACGAATCGCAGCGCTATCGAACAGGAATTCGGCATCCTCTATCACGGCAACTACGGCCCGCCCCTGATGGAGGGAGGAGCGAGATTCTTCGCCCCGGCCCGCCAAGTCACGCCGATTAACGAGCATGCGGCCCGGGATGTGTCGGACTACGACGTCTATCAAGCCCCGAAGGCGGGATTCTCCGAGCAAGTGTATTGCCTGCGTCTGTGGGCCGATCAAAGCAACCGAACGAAGGTCATGCTTCGCAATGCCGCGGGCAACAAGGCGGTCTCGATGGCGTATTCTGTTGAAGAACTGCCCTTCTTTACACTCTGGAAGAATCCGGTGGCCCTTGAAGACGGATACGTCACGGGCCTGGAGCCGGGGACGGGCTTTCCGCGTAACCGCTCGATTGAACGCAAGTTCGGTCGGGTTCCCAAGCTCGGACCTCGCCAGAGCCGCTCCTTTACCATCGACTTTGGCCTTCACAGCGGGAAGGAGCAAGTGGACGCCGTCATTCGCGAGATCGCCGACATCTGGGCCGGCCGCCGAACGCAGGTCGATAAAACCCCGCTGGCCGACTCGAAGGAGGATATCAATGATATTATCAAAGCCGCCAAAACATGGCGAAGCTCCTTCCAGGGTTGGTACGGCAAGCCGGCGCCGGACTTCACACTCACGGACATCACCGGCAAAGAACACACACTCAGCGACTATAAAGACAAGAATATCATGATCGTTTTCTGGGCGACCTGGTGCGGCCCCTGCAAATTGGAAATCCCCCATTTGATCGAGTTGCGAAACACCGCAAGCGAAAACGAGCTGGCGATATTAGCCATATCGAATGAAAAGCTGAACCTGGTGAAAGGGTTCGCCGGTCAGGCCAAACTCAACTACACGGTCTTGCTCGACCCGGGCGGCCTGCCGGCCCCCTACAATGCCATTCGAGGTATCCCGAGCGCTTTCTTCGTCGATCGGCGGGGCCTGTTTAAACTCGCCACGACCGGCCTGGTGTCGCTGGAAGAAATGAAAGCCATCCTGGACGCCGAATAAACATCGAGAGCGTTCAGCCAATGATCTGAAGCCCCGCGCCGTATTCCTGAATCGGCGGAATCCCATATCGGTCGAAATAATATCTGTCGAAACCGCACCCGAACGCCGTGATATGACGAATACCTTTCGATTTATACGTGCGGACGTCCGCCCGGAAGACATCGGGCCTCCAGGGCAGCTTCTTGAAGGGACGCTTCCAGCCGGAGAACTTCGAGACATCCGTCCAATATTCGAGAACCTGGGCCGTTTCCCGGGGAAAAACCTTCAGATTGGCATCCAACATCGTCAGATTCTGCTTATACCCCTCGCCCTGCTTTTCATAAGGAATCGAGTAATCCCGCATAATGGGGGCATACTCAAGGAAAATGCCCGGGTCCGGCGTGATTCGGTTCGGCGGTTGAAGGGTCTTGGCGTAGGCCAGATGAGCCAATGATGCGCTTTTCTCGATCGTGCGGAGGGCTTTGAGCATGCGGTTCTCAAGAATCAGGGCCTGTTCACTGTCCGAGTAATCCCGGCATTTCGGGCATCGGCACATGAACCTTCCATCGTCAATCCACAAAAAGTACCGGCCCGTCGTGGGCCTGCACAGCCGGGCAAAATCGATCGTATTCTTGCAGATCACGTCCAACGCATTTTCCGAGTGAACGCAGCAATTGTACTTCCTTTGTCGCTGCCCTTTCTCATCCGTTCGAAACATGGACGGATCCTTGTCAAAAAGGTCACGCGGCAAGAGATCCTCCATGGCATGAATCTCATACTCCACGTGCACGCCCAGCGTATCACATTGTTCGAGGAACTTCTGTCCCGCCGGGGATTTCACAAAATCGACGCATCGTGACAGGTAATCAGAATGCCCGCCGCCGCCCGAATGAATGCCCAGTGTCGTCAATCCCGCATCTTTTGCCAGTGCCGGCCATTCGGGCACGGTCATAATGTCGCCTGGGTATAAAATGAGTCCCCGCGTGCACGGAGGAACACCCGCTGAAGATCTCCGACCCATGCACCTGGAGTGCATGCCCGTCGTACACGCGATGAGAAGGGCCATCTCACCCAGAAAGTCACGACGAGTCCGGAGCACTGAATTCCGCTTTGAGTCACTGCCGGCCGAAAGGTGTCTCATCATCATTCATTCCTTTTCATTTGCACTATCAAATCAGGATAAATTAAGAGACGGCGATATTGTTGAAAAACGGCTGATCTCTGTTACGACAGCACCATCAGGCCAGGTGACGCGGGCGGTAACGTGATGCCGGCCGGGGGTGAGTTTCGTGGTATCCGCGTGAAGGACGAAGTGATGGGGCATTTGCATTTTGACATAGCCGCCTTTTTCGGTGTATGGTTTCATCTGTATCCACGGGCCGGAGTCGATACGTACATCTGCCGTTGAACCGTTTGGGCCGTCATAACAGTTAAAAATAATCGCCGTGCTTTTAGATGGCTTGATCGGATCATTAAGGCCCACGAATTCCCCCAGGCGGCTCACTTTCGATTCACAGCTTGAGACATATCGATGGCTGATTCGGCCATTTCTAACTTCGATGATCCGGTAGCCGCGAGGAACGTTGTCAACGCCGCGTTCGAAGCCTTCACCCGATCGCCACCAGCAGCCGCAAACCGAAATGCTCGTTACGAACTCAATCCCCTTGACCGTTACGCGTTCATTTTCATGGGCGTGCCCCTGGAGGACAAGCTTCACGTTGTAGGATGAAAGCAGATCGACCAGCGCCTCGGCGCGTGATTCGTTAAACTGGGGCGCGATGGGAAAGTCTTCGGGAAACGTACCGGCGCCCCGTCGTTGGATATAGGTCGAAACAATCGGAATGTGAACGCCGCAAATGATGGGAATCTGCTCCGGGACGGCTTCAAGATCGGCTCTCAACCAGGCCATCTGGCGCGGATCGAGACAGGCGTCGATGGTGTTTTTGCCCTGGCGCTCGACGACGGTGTTGCCGTCGAGCGTGATGAAGTGCACGCCGCCGAAGTCAAAGGAATAATAGGCCGGGCCGAAACAATCGTTGAACAGCTTCCTCGGATTTGTATCGTACAGTGCGATATCGTGATTGCCGGGACAAGCCCGAAGCGGCATTGGGAATTTCTTAACGCAATCAAGATAGGCCTTGCTTGAATTGGGGTAAAGGCTCATGTCCCCCATATCCCACACAAAGGCAGGTTTGAGGACGTTGATCTCGGAAATCGTTCGTTTGAACTTGGAGACGGCAAGCTCGCCCCTCTCAATGTGAACGTCGGTAATGAAAGCAACGTCGAAATCGGGAGCTTCATGCGGATCGCGCGCTGCAGCCATCGACGTATTGCCGGCCGCGGCAAGGTACGCCACCGCCGAAAGCGAAAGAAAGTCCCTTCGGTTCATTCTACTCCTCGTCGGTTGCTACAGAATGATTCCTCTAAGCTACTCGATCGCATGTTAATGCACTCAAGAAAATGGACAAGCGTCCCCGATTTTCAGAATATCGAGAATATTAGAGGGACATTTACTTAATTCTGTAGTTGTAATTGAACATTGTGTCAAGAAAAAACCAGGTGGCCGACCCTAGTATTCTACCCGTTATTTCTCCTGTGGATACCGCAATGGTGTGGCAAAAGTGAATAAAGCTCCCGTAACTCGTCTGCTGGCACCTCTGCCCATGGCCCCCGATGCGTGATCAAAATACGAAGGGTTGTCAAAAGTCGCCCAGCCTTTGATGGTCTGCAGTTTGCTCCCCTCTGTCCAATGTGGTCGTACAGTCCACAGATAATCCTGCCCCATCGGTAGAGGTTCACTGATCGTATGTCGAGCACCATATACTTTTTCCACATAATAAACGGGTTCGCCGAGATCGTTTTTCGTGCCGCTGCCAAGCCAGTTATACGTCCATCCATTGTCTTGGTAAATCGCTAATTCCCAGAACTCAACCTTGATCCGGGAAAATTCCCCGACCGGTTCCCAGGCAAGCGTGGGCGTGCACGTATCGATCTCGATAAAGGTGTCTGGATTCGGTGAAGTTTTCGGATTGATTGGCTTGGCCACGTTATAGTGCACCATCAGACCGCAGCCGGATAGGCATAAGATTAGAACGCACGCGACCAGTGTGCCGCAGATATACTTCAGAACCGCATTCATATTTCATCCTTTCTCGCAACTAATCGCTGTTCTTATTCCTAAGCTCTTGACTTTCATTTGATGGTAGATCACAAGCTTTCAACTTCTTAGCCAAGTATAAATCTATATTGAACTATAAATACTTCTACTTCTATTGTTCAATATCTTTTAGAGCAGTAAGCATCATCTCATCAATGACTCTGCCTTCAGCCTCCCTGCCTTTCGCCAGACAAGATTCTACTCCTTCAGGACCGCTGACAAACCCTGGTGTTGAATGAATAGTATGTTTGTAACTTCTCTCTATTGTCGTTCTTGCTTCTCCTATGAGTTCAATCTCCATTTCATAATTTGTAGGGTAATGCTTAGCTTTTCCAAACGAACCAAATGGGTGTTTGCGAATGACCTTCTCAGTAACATAGCCCGGGCCTGTTAGACAATTGAAAACAACCTTCAACTCGGCATCATATGACTCATCGACAGGAATTGCAACGCCACTCTTCTTGAGGACTTGGTGGATGCGATTGAACAGCATAGTATCTGAATAGAGACCATTTGGAAAAGACTTTGCCACAATCTTCCACTTTGGGGGCTCAGGGGGACGTGACAAATCTTCGTAGGTGACTTGGCCATAGGTAGGATCTACATAGAACGTACATTCCCTTTCTGGCATACACCCAGAAAGCGCCATAACCATAGGTATGGTCAGGATGAGCAGCTTCTTAGATAAATTGTTCATGTCCTTGTCTATTCTTCGCATAAGTCACACCTGATTATGAATATATTAACTTCAATGCAACGCTGCTTAACACTGTTATTCTATGATGTCCCATTTTCACCTTCAATGCCTGCTATGCTCGGGAGATATTGTCCCAGTGGATGCCGAGTTTTCGGCTGGCGTATCCGAGTTCGTTGAGGTGATCGCCGTAAACCATCATCCAGTGCGAATCCCGGACTTCCTTACAAAGTTTCTTCCAGTCGCCCTGGATTTCGACGTCTTGCTGCGACCGGCATATTTCCAGGAACGGATTGCCTTTGACGATGCCCTTGAAGCCGACCCAGCGCCCCGTACTGTATTCGGGATCGATAAAAGTCACCTCCTTGCCCCGCGGCAGATCGACCTTCGGCGCGGCGCCGTACTCGGACTCGTAATGCGTCAGGATTTTGGCCGGCTCGTACGTCGTCCCATCCATCCGGCGCGGGGCGCTGCAATGGGCGCAGGTCACCATCGCATCGTGCGGGAAGGTCGAGTTGTGCAAAAAGACAGGCTTGCCGGAGATATGATGCAATAGAATCCCCGATGGGATCACGACAAAATCCGATTCGCAAAAGGCCGGCCATCCTTCATCGTTGATCAGGCTAAGCGACAAGCATGGTGTCGTCTGGGCTATCGGAAGGATCTTGCCCATACAGTGCCTGATCGTAAATGCCGGCGCCTTGTTCTCGCGCATCAGGTCTTTGAAGACGCTGTACAATACAAACGCATTGACGATAAACTTCTTGTCCGTCATGCTTGTGGTGTTGGGCATGGAAAGGTACCTGTCCATCCAGGCTTCGGCTTTTGAGACAAGATTCCTGT
>Ga0180431_10008087_pt1 | contig 12126 bp, 12 predicted proteins | sample SS_ome_11_FD_132459 | JGI IMG/M metagenome (GOLD analysis project Ga0180431, IMG submission 132459) | Hypersaline lake sediment archaeal communities from the Salton Sea, California, USA - SS_1_MS_1 metaG | ecosystem: Environmental > Aquatic > Non-marine Saline and Alkaline > Hypersaline >... | reverse complement strand
TGCGATGACTGGCCAGGAGGCCGTAAATGTGGCCAAGGAGTTCGGAGACCGCCTGCACCTGGATGGTCTGATCCTTACCAAGCTTGACGGCGATGCACGCGGTGGCGCGGCCCTGTCCGCTCGCCAGGTAACCGGAAAGCCGATCAAGCTCGTGGGTGTTGGCGAAAAGCTCGACGGTCTCGAGGTTTTCCATCCTGACCGCATGGCCCAACGTATTCTCGGTATGGGCGACGTCCTCACGTTGGTCGAAAAGGCGCGTGAGGCCGTGGATGAGGAGAAGGCGCTCGAGATGCAGAAGCGCCTGCTCAGCTCGCGCTTTGACATGAACGATTTTCGCCAGCAGTTGCAGGCTGTCCGCACCATGGGCCCTCTCGACCAGGTAATGAAGATGATACCCGGTGCCGACAAACTCGGAGCCCTGGGGCCGGCCGACCTCGAGGAGAAAGAACTCGACCGCGTGGACGCCATCATATCTTCAATGACCCTGGAGGAGCGAGCCGACCCCGCGATAATCAAAGGAAGCCGCAAGCGACGCATCGCCGCCGGCAGCGGCACCACCGTACAGGACATCAACATCGTGCTCAAGCAGTATAAGCAGTTGGCTCAGATGATGAAGACTGTCGCCAAGGGCGGCCCGCTGAACATCGGCGGGCTGCGTCTGGGCTGACTTCGTCCGCAACACGCCCATGACCTACACAATGAGGATGAGGCTCGAAGGGAGTACCCATATTGGCAACTAAGATTCGGTTGAAGCGAATGGGGGCAAGAGGCAACCCACACTACCGCTTGGTGGTGATGGACTCGAAGCGTCCGCGCGACGGCAATACAATTGAGGAGATCGGCTACTACTGCCCAACCACAGAGCCGCCGACCATTGAGGTGCAGGTCAACCGCGCACTCCACTGGCTCTGCACCGGTGCTCAGCCCTCCGACACGGTACGCTCACTACTGGCTGAGCGTGGCGTCATGGAGGCATTTCGTAGCGGCGTCAAGCCCGGCCAGATGCCCGAGGAAGTGACCCCCGTGGTCACTCCCGAGCAAGCGACGCAGTCTGCGGCGGAATCGAGCCAGCTTGCCGCTGAGCAGCACGAAGAGACACCACCTGAACAAGACAGCGTGCAATAGCGAGTTGTTGTGCCCGGCATGGTCGCAGTCCCAGATCCGATACCACCCATACGTATGCACGTACAACAGGCTCAGATACACACAGGAGGCCTACGATGCTGGAACTCGTCGAGTACATGGTGCGAGCCCTGGTTGATGACCCCGACCAGGTCAAGGTTACGGAGATCGAAGGCGAAACTGTCCTCATATATGAGGTCGGAGTAGCCGACCCCGACATCGGCAAGGTGATTGGGAGGAACGGTCGCATCGCCAATGCCTTGCGCACGATCGTCCAAGCTGCAGCCATGAAACGCGACAAGAAGGCTACTGTTGAGATACTTTCATAGGCCACGCGACATCAGGCTATAGCACAACGTTTAGACCACGCGCCATGACATCGCAGTCAGTTGTGAAGGGAGCAGTGTTTGTATGTCGGTCACGATAAAACGTGAGGTAATATTGCGTTCCATAGTCACTGATCAGTTGAAGAAACAGCTTCGGGATGAATTGCACCGTGCTGCCGGCGAGATTGAGCAGCGTATTCGACAGATTGATGAACAGACCAAGCGATACATCACTGACCTGCAGCGCGCGGATCTGCAGCAGGCCATGGCGGTTCGCAAGCGCGTCGAGGAGGAGAAGGGCAAACAGACCCAGCTTCTCGATGCCATCAAGGAGCGTCAGCAGCAGGTTGAGGTGCTCGACAACGGCACCGAAATTGTGCGCGGAACACTCGAGAGCCATGTGGAGGTCAACGTCGGCGATGACCTCGCCACACTCCTCGGCGGCACTGAAATCGTCACAAAGGACGATGTAGTCATCGAGATACGTCAGCGGCAGGTGCTCTCCGAAGATGAACCCGTCGCTCCAACGATCCAGACCGATATCACGGGCAGCACCGATGCCTGACTACGAGTCTTATTCCGTCGTGGTGGCTCGTTTATCGCGGCCACACGGCGTCAGCGGCGAGCTCAAGGCGATTGTCTTCAGCGACATGCCCGGCCGCATGGAATCACTCGATGATGTGTGCATCCGCCCCCGCGATCGAGAGCCGTTCATGGCGAGGGTACTGGCCGCTCGACAGGTGCCAAACAAGCGCACATACATACTGCGCCTCAGCGGCGTTGACGACCGCAACCAGGCGGAAGTACTCATTGACGCCGAACTCACCGTAAAGCCGGCAGACAGCCCGCAACTGCCCGCAGGCACCTACTATGTCAATCAGATACTGGGCCTGCAAGTTCTGACGGAGGAGGGCGAGGCACTCGGCGCTATCGTCGAGATACTGAGCACCGGCGCTAATGATGTCTATGTCACTGATCGTAAGCTGTTGATCCCGGCCACGGCTGAGGTCGTCCTACAGGTGGATACATCCGCTGGTGAAATGCTCATAAGGCCGCTACCCGGGATGTTCGACTAATCTGAGCAGACCGCGGGCGGCAGCCTCATTTTTCACATGCCACACTGAGGGGTTGGGTGGCGAATGCGGTTCGACGTGATAACCATATTTCCCGACCTCATCGCCGATGCTGTCCGCCACGGTGTCTTAGGTCGTGCAGTGGAGCAGGGCCTTGTAGAGGTGTGTGTCACCGACCTGCGCGACTTCTGCGATGATCGTCATCGCCAGGTTGATGATACGCCCTATGGCGGCGGGCCGGGCATGGTCATGAAGCCGGAGCCGTTTTTTCGGGCGGTGCGCTCTCTGCAGGCGGATAAGTCATCGCCGCCACATGTCGTACTCCTGAGCCCTCAGGGCCGGGTGATGACACAGCGACATGCGACACAGTTGGCGCAGCGCGACCGCATCATGCTACTATGTTCCCGCTATGAGGGGGTTGACGAACGCGTCCGCGAGGCACTCGTTGATGAGGAGATCTCCATCGGCGATTACGTAGTAAGTGGCGGGGAGTTCCCCGCGCTCGTGGTCATGGATGCAGTCGCCAGGCTATTAGAGGGCGTCCTGGGCAATCAGGATTCCCCGCAAGATGAATCACATTCTGAGAGCTTGCTGGAGCATCCGCATTACACGCGACCGGCGCTCTTTGAGACAATGGCAGTTCCCGAAGTTCTCACCGAGGGAAAGCACGAAGACGTTCGGCGGTGGCGTCGAGTCGAGTCGCTCCGACGCACTCTGGCCCGGCGTCCCGATCTACTGACCAAAGCCGAACTCACTCCCGAAGACTGGGAGATACTTGGAGAACTCTGAAGCAGGCCCGCGCTGCCGGCAACCACAAGGGCGCCAGAAACCAGGTCTGTTTGAACAGGAGCAAATGAAGATGAAGACACGCCTGATCGAGCAACTCGAGAACAAGCACAAGAAAGCCGACATGCCAGATGTCCGTCCCGGCGACACGATTCGTGTGATGGTGAGGATAACGGAGCGTTCCCGAGACGAGGAACGCACCCGTGTCCAGGCGTTCGAGGGCAACGTAATCAGTTGCTCAGGTTCAGGGCTCAACGAGATCGTGACGGTGCGCCGTGTCACCTATGGGGTGGGTGTTGAAAGATCTTTCCCTATTCACGCCCCCATTGTTGACAGCATCGAAATCCTCCGCATGGGCCAGGTGCGCCGGGCGAAGCTCTATTATCTGCGCGACCGTAGTGGCCGTGCTGGACGCATTCCTGAAGCCAAAGAAGGCCGCAAAAAGGCCCGCCTGACGACACAGCAGGAGGCCCTCGCAGAAACCCCTGCAGAGCCTGAACTCGAGGTCGAAGAGCCCCAGGTCATCGAAGAACATCCTGACGACCAGGAGAGTCCCGAGCAAGTGCTCGACGAGCAGCAGGGCCAGGACGGAGGCGCAGTTGAGCAGCAGTCCCCTGAGCGCGCCATGAGTGAGCTTCCGCCCGACGACACTGCCGCAGAGACCCAAGCCCCGCAGGAAGAGGCCGACACCACGGAGGACGAATAGACAACGATGCACGAACCGCCTCCCGGAGCAGTCCTGGCATTTGACAACCCTTGGCACATCACCGCGCTAATCGCTCTGGCGGTAGTCCTGCGCTTGTGGTGCGCTCACAGTCGCCTATTCGTATTATCGGTCAGCTTGCGCAACGCTCGTGGTGCCGTCCTGGAGTTCATCGACTCCGCCCTAATTGCGCTTCTGCTCGTTTTCTGTATATTGCGCCCCTTCGTCGTCCAGGCATTCTACATCCCCTCTGGATCAATGGAATGGACGTTGCAGGAGAACGATCGCATACTGGTCAACAAGTTCGTTTACCATTTCCGCCGGCCTGAACCCGGCGACATAGTGGTTTTCAAGGCGCCGCCCGCCGCGAATCATTTCGGCCTCGATTTCATCAAGCGCGTCGTCGGCGTCTCTGGAGACGAACTTAGAGTCGTCGCATACGACCCGTTCGCAGGTACCCACAGTGACGGTCTCTATCGCAACGGGCAATTGGTGGACGAACCGTATATCAAAGAGCGCCCGATGTACAACTGGCCTGAGGATACATCGGCATCCCCCGTCGAGGTACCACAAAACCACATAGTTGTGTTCGGCGATAACCGCAATGACTCCAACGACAGCCACCGCTGGCATACCATGACCCCCCTGCGCACACAAGAGGCGCGTCCCTTTGTCCCTCAAGAAGATGTGCTTGGCAAGGCAATGGTCATATTCTGGCCATTGAACCGTATCCGCGTCGTGCATTGACGCGACAACGTCTCTCCGGCGAATTTTTCCAGTTCTGGGCCACAGGTGCCGCTCCTGCTGTGCCTTGGGGGAATAAGGGCAGACCAATGGCTGACAGACCGCCGAAAAGAGCAAAGCTGCCAAGAGCCGCCCCCACGACAGACGAGCGTCTACTGGCAGAAAGTGGCTATGAAGCCATCGCCGGCGTTGACGAGGCCGGAGTTGGAGCACTCGCCGGCCCGGTGGTCGCCGCCGCAGTTGTCATGCCGCTGAGCGCGTGTGTGCCCCATTTGACTGACTCTAAGCTATTGACTGCACGCATTCGAGACGAGCTCTACGACCAAGTCCGACAGTACGCTCTAGAATGTGCTACTGCCCTGTGCGCTGCCGACCTCATTGACCGCATCAACATCCTTGAGGCACGTCTGCGAGCCATGCAACTTGCCGTCGAAGCGCTTTCATGCTCGATTGACTTTGTGCTCGTAGATGGCCACGTCTTGCCGCCTCTGGGTGTTCCCTGCCGCCCAATCATCGGTGGTGATCGCCGCTGTCGCATTATTGCAGCGGCCTCCATTATTGCCAAGGTGACGCGCGACCGGCTGATGACCGAACTCGATGACACCTATCCTCAGTACGGCTTTGCTATTCACAAAGGCTATGCGACTCCTCAGCATCTCGATGCCATCGCTGCGCACGGTCCCTGTCCCGCACACAGAATGACATTCGCCCCCATGAAACATCTCGCCCAGCAAACTCTTGATTTTAGCGGCCAATAGCGGGTATATATTGTACTGACAGGTCCGGAGGCTGGACACCCCGGCCTGAGAGAGGGCCGCAGACATGACGACGGCCATTCACCGACACGCCACACACAGGACCCCCGAGCGCGCCGGTTTCACGCTCATTGAGATGCTGGTGGTCATCGCCATCATCGCAGTGCTGGCTGCAATACTCTTTCCGGTCTTTGCCCGCGCTCGCGCCAAAGCTCGCTCCACGCGCTGCATCGCCAATCTCAAACAAATCGGCAATGCCTACATGATGTACTCTGATGACTACGACGAGCGCTCACCATGGGCCATAGACTGCGCGGATCAGAACGCCCCACAGATATGGGCCGCCTTCCCCGACTACCAGGCATGGATCCCCTACATGCCGCGCCTCAAGGATGTCCTCAACCCCTATATCAAAAACCCCGAAATCTGGCACTGCCCCGCCGATACCGGCTATGATACTCTCGAAGACTCGGGGGTTCTCCTCAATGGCCGACCCACGGCCTTCCATGCCTTCGGCAGCAGCTACATGTACCAGACCATCATCACCTTCCGGGGCGGCTTAGCGTCGGCCCTCAAGGACCCTGTCAACATAAATATCTTCTTCGACGGCCATGGCAGTTGGCACGGCGGCAGCGGCTACAATGCCAAGCGCTGGAATGTCCTTTACGGCGACGGCCACGTGAAGTCAGCAAACCGCTCTCAGTATGAGGCCGGCTGGACCAGCGAGCCATTCTGATGCCAGAATACGGCTAGCTACAGAGGCAGCTTCCTGCAGTGCAGCGCCATAACGGCAGTAGGACATTCCTCCTTTGCATTGCCACCTCTCCATGCGTGGGTTGACCCAGACCGTATTTCGTAGTATAATATCAAGCAACGTGGGCGGATAGCTCAGCTGGGAGAGCGCATCCCTCGCACGGATGAGGTCGAGGGTTCGAACCCCTTTCCGTCCACCAAATGAGACCAAGGGTCGCGACAGCTCGCAGCCCTTTTTCGTTGCCGGCAGCAAGATGGTCCTTTCAGCTATGCGCCCGGTCTTGTACAATGTCCTCGTCATGGGAGCCGCAAAAGGCATAGTAAGTTCGCAGTTGCGCACACGACTGGTCGGCGCCGCCATCCTCTCCATCGGTGTCTGCTCCGGCCTCATACAGGTCGTGTTAGTTCGCCAACTGCTGATTGTCTGCTCCGGCAGCGAGCTCACGGTCGGCATCATCCTAGGCGTCTGGCTCTTCAGCGGGGCACTGGGATGCTTCTGGGGTGGCCGCCGAGCCAAAGCAGATGCCCAACCCACACGCATCGCTGCGCGGGTGGCATTCCTCGCCGCGCTCTCACTTCTCGCCTCACTCGTCGCCATCGCACTCATTCGCGTCAGCCCGGAGCTATTTTTGCGTCTGCCCGGAGTACTCACTGCCCAGCGTGGCGAGATGTTCGGCCTCGTCCAGATCATCCTTGTCACCGTCTTCGCGACATTCCCCGCTGCTTTCATTCTCGAGGCGGAATTCGGTTCCGTCATTACACTCTACATCGGTTCGCGAGGTGGCGCACGTCTCGTAGCGCGGTCTTATGCCATTGATGCGGCCGGCCATCTTTTGGGTGGAAGTGCAGCAGCCTATGTGCTCACACGCTGGCTGGACCCATACACGGCGGTCGTCTCAGTGGGTCTCATATCCCTGCTTTGCGCACTTCTGCTCTGGGCTCTGCTAACTCCCTCCGGACACTCGACTGTGCCGAAATACCTGCTTGCCGTCGTCGCTTTACTTGCTGTTCCGGCGCTGCTGACGGCCGCTGCGCTCGATGACTACACGCTCGCCGTGCGCTGGCGCGGCCACGAATTACTCGCTAATGTAGAGACCCTCCAGAGCAATATCGTTGTCGCCCGCCATGGCACAGCCGGCAAGGTCTTCTTCATCAATGGTGAGCCCTCGGCCTACACGGAAACCATGCCTGAGATGCAGATGCTGACGCATTTCACCATGCTTCAGCATCCGCAGCCGCGTCGCGTCCTTCTGGTCGGCGGTTTGGGCCGGGGTGCGGTTGAGGAAGTGCTCAAGTATGACATCGAGCGCCTCGACTACTTCGAGTTGGACCCAGGGCTGCTGGATGTCTATGCTCAATACCGGGGTGTATTGCCGGCCGGCCGTGCCCACATATCGCGCCGCGACCTACGTGCCTATCTGCGGACGGTCAAAGCCGGCTCCGCTGAAGCCTCATGGGATGTGGTCATCATGGCACTGCCACCGCCGCTGACCGCAGTCCTCAACCGCTACTATACGCGAGAGTGTTTCGCGCAGATAGCTGCATTTTCGCCCGGCGTGGTGATCGGGATGCTCCTCCCCGGCACCCAGACGTACTACAGCGCCGACCTGCTACGCCTGAACACGACGTTGCTCTCCGCGCCGGCCACCGAGCCTGCACGAGACCCGATCGCCCATACAGTGTTGATGCCCGGATACAGCCTCTATGCAGTCGTTGGCCCCAATCGCGAGTACATGACTGAAGATGCCGATGAGATACTCGCGCGCTTACGCCGGCGCGCAGTCAATGCCTCCTACTGGGAATCCGTCATCTATGATCTGCTCGAGCCGATGAACACAGGCTTCGTCCGCGAGCAGCTTGAGACATTCCCCCAGTCGCCGACTAACGCAGACCTCCGCCCGATTGCCTACTTTTACAGCCAGGTCTATACAATGCGCCAGTTCCACCCCCTCGGCGCGAAGATTTTCGACGCCGCAGCCGTCCTCCAGTGGCGAGCGGTTTTCGCCGTCACCGTTGTGCTCTTACTCATATTGGTATGCGTGCTTGCCTGGCCGCGTGGCCTGCGCGGACTCGCAGTGCCCGCGATAGTGGCCGGCACCGGCTTTGTCGGCATGGTCCTCCAGTTGGGTATCCTCTACGCATTTCAAATATATGTCGGCTACATCTACAGCCTTATCGGCGTACTCAACGGTGCCTTCATGGTCGGCCTTGCCGGAGGCGGGCTGTTCGCGGGCAGACTGCTCCGTGGTCGCGGAACGAGCCGCTCTGCCCTAGTCTATCTCTCCATCGGGCTGGCCTGCTTGGCTCTCATCGGTTTCGCGTTCACCTCCCTCATCGCGCTTGTTACCGCTCTCGCTCCGCCCTCCTTGACTTGGGCGATCTCGTGCGGCTTCTTCGTCATTTCATTATTAATCGGCGCCCTGGTGGGTATGCAATTCCCACTCGCTACAGAGGCGGCCGCACAGTCCCAAAGCCGAGGTCCGGTAGCAGCCGCCATGTATGCCGCCGACCTGCTTGGAGCCAGTTCCGGGGCGATTCTCGCCGGTACATTGCTTGTTCCGCTGTTCGGGGTCAGCGGCGCTGCCATTCTTTGCGGACTTACGGCTGTCGCTCTTTTAGCCGTATGCCTGCTTAAGGTCAGAACACTGTAAGCCAATCGCTCTGCGGGCCGGCATCTTCGGCTCACATTTTTTGCCACCGGGCTTCGGCCAAGGGCAGGTAGAATCGCTGCCTTCATCGAAATATTCTACACACTATCACTAACCTTCGGCCCCACTGTCTTATCGTCTGACAAAGGAGCTGCTCCAAATGAAGACAACACGCAACCTGCTCGGGGCACTACTTCTCACCGTTTTGACAACCGCGCTGGTAATATGCGATGCGCAGGACTACAGCCTGGAGGCCATCAAGATAACCGCCAATGCACCGGTGGAGATTACCATGCCGACCTCGCAGAACCTCCAGAGCCCGATGTACAACACAGTCGCCGGCGACTGGAACAAGCTTGCGGTCGTTACGGGGAAAGACGGCATTTCATTTTCGTTGCCTCCCGACGCCCTGGGGAGCAGCCTCGTGCTATTGGCGAAGCCCGCATGGCTCACCTTACCCGACACTGAGCCCCCGGTCATCGAAACCATTAGCGTCGCCGGCAAGGCGGCAGAACTCGTCGAAGGCGAGGCAAACGTCGGGCATCTCAACGCAACGCCCACCAACATTATGGTTACCGCTGCCGACAAGCTTAACCCCATCAACCCTCAGGCAACCAGGGTATTCATCAACGGGCAAAGTCTAAGCACTTTTGGCGGCTCGCTCAAGCTCCAGCAGAGCGCCGACGGCAAGCATGCCGACATACTCATCACGCCGGGCACATTGCCGGCGGACAAGTACACGCTTACAGTCGAGGTAGCCGACGCCGCACCGGCGCACAGTGCGACCGCGGCCCTCGTCATCTTCAACACTGCCCCACTTCTCCGTGACGGAGGTTTTGAGGAACTCACTGACAACGGCAAGCTCAAATACTGGAATTTCGGCTCCTGGCACAGTGGTGATCCCACGGAGTACAAGATCGAGATAGCCACGGGGGAAGGGCGCACCGGCAATGCTCTGAAATTCACCGGCGTGTCCGGACGGCTCAACATGGTCGTCGGGCAGCCGGTGGACCTTGTGCCCGGCAGAACCTACCTGCTTTCGGGATACTACAAGACTGAAACTGGAGGCGGCTGGGCTTCGCTGATTGGTACCAGCACCACCGGTGACAAGGGCCAGTACACCAATACCGGGCATCTCGCGAAGTCTCCGGACTGGGCGCCGTTTGCCTGGGAATTGACTGCTGCCCCGGACAACAAGGGCTATATCATATACTTGCGCAGTACGTCCATGGGCTCCGTGTACTTTGATGATCTGACACTGAAGGCCAAGGAATAGAGGGTAGTATGAACACACCAGGCTGTCTGACTTATGTGCTGGCGATATTACTCGCAGTTGCTCTGGTCGCTGTAGGTATGGCTGCTGAGTACGAATTGGACGTTATTATGCTGTCGGCCAATGCGGACCTCGAGGTTCACATGCCCGCCAATCAGGAGGTAAAGAACCCAACCTATCTGCGCGCCGACGGCAAATGGGCGCAACTCAATGTCAACAAGGACGTCAAGGGCATCTTCTTCGCCCTGCCGCCGGAGGGCATGGGCTCCACGGTTGTTCTCCTCCACAAACCAGACTGGCTCACGCTACCTGATTCCGAGCCACCCGCAGTGAAGGGCCTGAATCTTGGCAGGAGCGCCCTGGAGATGTCGGAAACCGTCCATCTCGGCCACATCCCCAAGAATGTTCCACCTCTACAGATCATCGTCAGCGATCAAAGCAATCCTCTGGCGCTCCATCGCCTCGTCGTGTCTCTTGACGGACGTCCGGTCGAGGACTTCGGCGGATCGGTCAAGCTCCAGCAGAGCAAAGATGGCAGGGCCGCCGACATAAACGTGGATTTCGGCGACTTACCGCCCCGCAAGCATACCCTCAGCGTATCAGTCTCTGATGCCTCGCCACAGGCCAATGCCGCCTCACTGGTGCTCAGATTTAACACCGGCGCGATACTCAATAATGGCGACTTTGAGGAGCCCGGCAAGACCGGCATGCCAAACCACTGGACGAGCAGTGCATGGGACCTAAAAGACGACACGAAATACGAGATCAAACAGCTTGACGGCGGCCGCAGCGGCAAATGCCTCATGATGCACGGAATCGCCGGTTCACTCAACACCCTTGCCTACCAGTCGGTTGACCTCGTCCCCGGCAGGGCCTACGTTCTGTCCGGCTATGCCCGAACCGACGGCGGCGGTGGCTGGGCCTCAATCATCAGCCAGGGCGGCGGCGAGCGGTCGCAATATGACAGTATGCCTCGCGTTCCCGCCTCTGAAGACTGGACAGAATTCTCCTGGGACTTCACCGCAGTAGAGGGCGCCGAGTCATATATCCTCTACCTGCGCAACGGCAAGGGCAAGGTCTATTTCGACGATATCAAGATAGAAGCCAAACAGCAATAGCGCCTCGCGCATTGCCAATGGTGCCTATTCTTACCTAAGCAGAGACCGTCTGGAGGCTGGCTTCTAATGACGAGAACTGTGTGCATTATCCTATGCCTGGTCGCATTTGGGCTGATTGCTGCCGTGGCGTTTGGTGCTGACAAGTACACCATACAGCCCATCACGATATCCTCAAACGTACCGGTGAAGGTCACCATAGCCGGCGAACAGACTGTCAACGCCCCCACGTACCTGACCTCTGCGGGTGAGTGGAAGAAGCTCACCGTGGACAAACAGGGCGATACTGTTTCATTCTCACAGCCGCAGGATGCCCTGGCCGCGACCGTTATCCTGCTCAACAAGCCTGACTGGCTGCAGTTGCCGGATGCCGACGCCCCGGTGGTTGATGCGATAAGCGTCGCCGGAGAAGCCGTTGAAGCATCTGCGCAGCTCAACCTGGGCAAGCTCGTCGACACGCCGGACAACATCTTCGTCACCCTTAGCGACGCCAAAAACCCTATCGCCACCTCCCGCGTACGCGTCTCAATTGACGGTCGGGACCCGTCAGCTTTCGGCGGAGAAGTGAAGCTTTCCCCGAGCAATGACGGCAAGCACCTGGATGTTTCCATAGCGCCAGGAAAGCTCGATGAAGCTAAACACGTGGTGCTGCTCTCAGCCGCCGACGCCTCACCCAGCTTCAACTCCCTCCTCATCGAAATTGCTTTTTCTACCGCCCCCTTGCTCCTCAATGGCGATTTCGAAATGGCCGATCCCAAAGGCAACCCTCTGCATTGGAGTTGCTCAACATGGAGCTCCGATAAGGACACAAAGGCGGAATGGAAGGTC